>CAJDUO010000003.1_pt1 | contig 183974 bp, 161 predicted proteins | sample 7391151 | NCBI WGS metagenome assembly CAJDUO01 (sample SAMEA7055682, study PRJEB34461) | soil metagenome | biome: terrestrial ecosystem; feature: Peninsula; material: soil | place: Antarctica | collected 2016
TCATGGCCTTGCTCCTCTTGTTTCCGCCATCTTACGATGACTCGGGTTAGGCAAGGCTTCCACTTAAACAGCTGTCCAGTTTTACGGGGCCACCTCTAAGATTCAATCTAAGGTCAGTGTTATTGTTTACTTAAGCTAAAATGCGGCCGCAAGCATCGCCGCCGCATTTTAGCTCCGACATAACCTAAAGGTTAGTCTCCACTGAAATGCCGCATTCAATGTCTCTTACTTCGCAGAATGATACTGAGTGCTAAGTTGCCGTACTGCAGAGATCATGGCCGCGGCATTTTCTGGTGGCGTCCATTGCGTGATGCCATGTCCCAGGTTGAACACATGGCCATGTCCGTGGCCGTAACTGGCGAGAATGCTGGCAACTTCTTTCTCGATGGCTTCTGGCGTGGAGAGCAGAATCGCCGGGTCGAGGTTGCCTTGCAGCGCAACTTTACTGCCTACGCGCTTTCTCGCCTCACCTATATCTATGGCCCAATCCAGGCCTAAGGTATCAGCACCTATCTCGGCTTGCGCTTCCAGCCATAAACCGCCGCCTTTGGTGAAGACGATGCGCGGCACGATGCGGCCATCTGCTTCGCGCTTGAGGCCAGCAACGATCTTTTCCATGTATTGCAGGGAAAACTCTTTGTAGGCGTTGTGTGACAAGGCGCCGCCCCAGGAATCGAAAATCATCACGGCTTGGGCGCCTGCTTCGATCTGGGCGTTGAGGTAGGCGGTAACGGCTTGGGCGGTGATGTCCAGGATATGGTGTAGCAAGTCAGGCCGGGCGTAGGCCATTTTTTTGATGTTAAGGAAATCGGTGCCGCCCTTGCCTTCCACCATGTAGGTGGCGAGCGTCCACGGGCTACCGGAAAAGCCGATAAGCGGTACGCGACCGTCGAGAGCTTTGCGGATCTGGCTGACGGCGTCGGTCACATATGCGAGGTCGCTACCGATGTCGGGTACGGCGAGTTTGCGGATATCGGCTTCGTCGCGCAGCGTGCGCTCAAACTTGGGGCCTTCGCCTTCCACAAAATACAGGCCCAGGCCCATGGCGTCGGGCACAGTGAGGATATCCGAGAACAGGATGGCGGTATCCAGCAACGGGTAACGATCCAGCGGTTGCAGCGTGACTTCAGTAGCGAAATCCGGGTTTTTGCACAGCTGCAGAAAGCTGCCGGCGGTTTTGCGGCTTGCACGATACTCAGGCAGATAGCGTCCGGCTTGGCGCATCATCCAAACGGGGGTGTAGTCGGTGGGTTGGCGTAATAAAGCGCGAAGGAATGTATCGTTTTTAAGTTGGGTCATTTTTTAGCCACAGAGATCACAGAGAACACAGAGTAGCTGGGAAAAGTATATTTCTCGGCACCATCTGTGTTCCCTGTGGCTTAAGGTTTAACGAGGTAAATCCGAATTGCCCATCAGGAAGGCATCTACTTCGCGGGCAGCCTGGCGGCCTTCGCGAATCGCCCACACCACCAGAGACTGGCCGCGGCGCATATCGCCAGCAGTAAATACCTTGGGCTTGGATGTTACGTAGCAGCCTGCGCCATCGGTGGTGGCTTTGACATTACCGCGGGTGTCTTTTTCCACACCAAAGGCATCCAGCACTTTTTGCATGGGGCTGACAAAGCCCATGGCCAGCAGGATCAGATCAGCGGGAATGGTGAATTCAGAGCCTGGAATTTCCTGCATCTTGCCGTCTTTCCATTCCACGCGGGCACCTTGCAGCGCCTTGACTTTGCCGTCCTCGCCAATCAGTTCTTTGGTGGTGATGGACCAGTCACGCTCAACGCCTTCTTCATGCGAGCTGGAGGTACGCAGTTTCAACGGCCAGTCGGGCCAGGTCAATTCCTTGTTTTCTTGTTCTGGCGGCTGCGGCATCAATTCAAATTGTGTGATGGAAATCGCGCCATGACGGTTGGAAGTGCCTACACAGTCAGAACCTGTATCACCGCCGCCAATTACTAAGACATGTTTGCCCGTGGCCTTGACCTGGTCGGGTACGCTATCGCCCGCCACTACCTTGTTTTGGGCGGTGAGGAAATCCATGGCGTAGTGTACGCCATCGAGTTCGCGGCCCGGAACTGGCAAATCGCGCGGCTGCTCGGCACCGCCGGCAAGGATGACGGCGTCATATTCCGCAAGCAGGTCATCCGCGTTAACATTTTCGCCGACATTCTGATTGACGCGGAATTCCACACCTTCCGCTTGCATTTGCGCCATGCGCAAATCAATATGACCTTTTTCCAGCTTGAAGTCAGGAATACCGTAACGTAGCAAGCCGCCAATACGGTCCTGCTTTTCCAGCACAACCACATTGTGTCCGACACGTGCCAGTTGCTGTGCTGCAGCCAATCCAGCAGGACCGGAGCCTACCACGGCTATTTTCTTGCCGGTTTTTTGTGCAGGCGGTTGTGCAACAACCCAGCCGTTTTCCCAGGCTTTATCGATAATTGCGTGCTCTATCGATTTAATGCCGACTGGGTCGGCATTGATATTCAGTACACAAGCCGCCTCGCACGGCGCTGGGCAGATGCGGCCAGTGAATTCAGGGAAGTTGTTGGTGGAATGCAGTACTTCTATCGCTTGCTTCCAGTCCTGCTTGTAGACCAGGTCATTCCAGTCAGGAATGATATTGTTAACCGGGCAGCCCGTCATACAGAAGGGGGTGCCGCAGTCCATGCAACGCGCACCTTGAATCTTGGCTTGATCGTCGGTTAAGTGCAGGACGAATTCTTTATAGTTTTTGACCCGATTGGCAACGGGTAGATGGGCTTCAGCCAGACGTTGATATTCGAGGAATCCGGTAATTTTGCCCATTAGGCAGCCTCCAGCATTTTCTGTTCAGATAATTCTATTAGTGCACGTTTATATTCATTGGGCATCACCTTGACAAATTTGCCCCTATATTCATCCCAATGGCGCAATATGGTTTTTGCGCGTTCACTGCTAGTGTAAGCCGCGTGTTTCTCTAGCAGGTGCTTAAGGGTGACCTCATCTGGCTGGTCGAGATGGTGTACTGCATCTTCCGCGACATTGTCGATGTGCTCGACTTTTTCCAGCGAGACCATGGACAGGTTGCAGCGTTTGCCGAACAGGCCGTCTTCATCCAGCACATAAGCCACACCGCCAGACATGCCCGCGGCGAAATTGCGGCCAGTCTGTCCAAGTACGACTACAGTGCCGCCAGTCATGTATTCGCAGCCATGGTCACCCACACCTTCGACTACAGCCGAAGCACCGGAATTGCGCACGCAGAAGCGTTCTCCCGCTACGCCGCGGAAGTAGCTTTCGCCAGAGGTGGCACCGTACATGACGGTGTTGCCGACGATGATGTTTTGTTCTGGCGCACCGCGGAATGCCTGCGGCGGCTTGATGACGATACGGCCGCCACACAGACCCTTGCCAACATAGTCGTTGCCCTCGCCTTCCAGTTCGAAGGTGATGCCATGCGCCAGGAAGGCAGCAAAACTCTGGCCAGCAGTGCCGTTGAGTTGCACCGTAATTGTATTATCCGGCAGGCCAACGCTACCGTAGCGGCTTGCCACCTGATTGGACAACATGGTGCCGACAGTGCGGTTGGTATTGGTAATCGGGGTTTCAATGACGACCTTCTCACCCTGTTCCAGCGCCGGTTTGGCCAATTCAATCAGCTTGTTGTCCAGTGCGCGTTCGAGGCCATGTTCTTGCGTTTCGTTATGGTGGCGGGATACGGTGCTATCGACTTTAGGCTGGTAGAAGATCTTGCTGAAATCCAGGCCACGGGCCTTCCAGTGATCGATACCAGCTTTCATATCAAGCAAATCGCTACGACCTATGAGGTCATCGAATTTGCGTATTCCGATCTGGGCCATGTATTCACGTACTTCTTCAGCGATGAAGAAGAAGAAATTGACAACGTGCTCAGGCTGGCCGGTAAAGCGTTTGCGTAATTCCGGGTCTTGCGTGGCAACGCCGACCGGGCAGGTGTTGAGATGGCATTTGCGCATCATGATGCAGCCTTCTACCACCAGCGGTGCGGTGGCAAAGCCGAATTCGTCCGCACCCAGTAGTGCTCCGATCAGCACATCGCGGCCAGTCTTCATTTGACCGTCGGCTTGTACGATGACGCGTCCGCGTAACTGGTTCAGCACCAGGGTCTGCTGCGTTTCGGCAAGGCCCAGTTCCCATGGCGTGCCCGCGTGCTTGATCGAGGATAAAGGCGATGCGCCGGTACCACCGTCATGCCCGGCAATCACGATATGGTCGGACTTGGCTTTTGCCACACCGGCAGCTACCGTGCCGACGCCGGTTTCGGATACCAGCTTGGTCGAGATGGTGGCCTTGGGGTTGGCGTTTTTCAGGTCATGTATGAGCTGCGCCAGATCTTCAATGGAGTAGATGTCATGATGCGGCGGTGGCGAAATCAGGCCGACGCCAGGCACTGAAAAGCGCAGCTGGGCGATGTAGCTGCTAACCTTATGTCCGGGCAGTTGACCGCCTTCACCGGGCTTGGCCCCCTGGGCCATCTTGATCTGAATTTGGTCCGCACTTGCCAGATACTCCGCAGTCACGCCGAAGCGACCAGAAGCCACTTGCTTGATTTTGGAGCGCATGGAGTCGCCGGCTTTGAGTGAGATGTCTTTCTCGATCACGTTGTCACCGATTACTGCAGCCATGGTCGTATCCTTGGCTACCGGAATGAAGCGTTTCGGGTCTTCGCCACCTTCGCCGGTATTGGATTTGCCGCCGATGCGGTTCATGGCAATGGCCAGCGTGGCATGCGCTTCAGTGGAAATCGAGCCGAGCGACATGGCGCCAGTAGCAAAGCGCTTGACGATTTCTTTGGCTGGTTCCACTTCTTCCAGCGGTACAGGTGAGCCTGCCGGCTTAACCTCGAACAGGCCGCGCAAGGTCATGTGACGCTTGGACTGGTCATTGATCAGCTTGGCATACTCTTTGTACGTACTGGCTTCACCGGTGCGTGTGGCATGTTGCAGCTTGGCGATGGAGTCGGGCGTCCACATATGCTCTTCGCCGCGCACGCGATAGGCATATTCGCCACCGGCCTCCAGCATGCCATCCAGTACGGGGTCCTCGCTGAAGGCGGATTGATGCAGACGCAGGCTTTCTTCTGCCACTTCGCTCAGGCCTATGCCCTCAATATTAGTCGCGGTGCCCGTGAAGTATTTTTCGATAAAGCCGCTGTTGAGGCCTACCGCTTCAAAAATTTGTGCGCCACAGTAAGACTGATAAGTGGAAATACCCATCTTGGACATGACTTTATACAAGCCTTTGCCGATGGCTTTGACGAATTTTTTCTGGGATTCTTTGGCATCAGCGGGAGCCAGATTGTTGATGGTCTCAAATGCCAGCCATGGGCAGACTGCCTCAGCGCCATAGCCCGCCAGCAGCGCAAAGTGATGCACTTCACGTGCCGAGCCAGTATCAATCACCAAACCGGTATTAGTGCGCAGACCAGCGCGTACCAAATGCTGATGCACTGCCGCGCAAGCCAGCAAGGCTGGAATGGCGAGGCGGCCGGAGCTGACTTGTCGATCGGACAGAATCAGCACATTAAAGCCATCATGTACGGCTTTTTCGGCAGCTTTACAAACGGCATCGATGGCATTCGCCATGTTTTGCTTAGCTTGACTGAGGGGGTAGGTAATATCCAGCACCAGTGGGCGATAGCGGCCTTGGGTCAGGCTGTCGATGGCCTTCAGTTGCTCCAGTTCATCCACCGTCAAAACCGGCTGGCTGGCTTCCAGACGCAGCGGCGGATTGGTTTCCTCGATACCGAGCAGGTTGGGTTTGGGGCCGATGAAAGTCACCAGCGACATCACCAGTTCTTCGCGGATTGGGTCAATCGGCGGATTGGTGACCTGCGCGAACAATTGCTTGAAGTAGTAGTACAGCAACTTTGGCTTGTTGGAGAGTACCGGCAGCGCGCTGTCGTTACCCATCGAGCCTGCGGCCTCTTCACCCGCTACTATCATGGGGTGCAGGATAAACTTGAGGTCTTCTTGCGTATAGCCGAAAGCCTGTTGCACATCCAGCAGATCCGCACCCATTTCCAGCTTGCTATCTATCTTGGGCAGATCGCCCAGGAAATAGCGTGATTTTTCGATCCATGCACGGTAAGGCTTGGCTTGTGCTAATTCTTTTTTAACTTCCGCATCATCGATGATGCGGCCTTGTTCCATGTCGATCAGGAACATCTTGCCCGGCTGCAGGCGCCATTTTTTGACAATGCGCTCTTGCGGGAAGGTCAATACACCCATTTCCGAGGCCATCATCACATGATCATCGTCGGTAACCAGATAGCGCGCCGGACGCAAGCCGTTGCGATCCAGTGTGGCGCCTATCATGCGGCCATCGGTGAAAGCCACGGCGGCCGGGCCATCCCATGGTTCCATGAGTGCGGCATGATATTCGTAGAAAGCGCGCTGTTCTTCGTCCATCAGCGGATTGCTGGCCCAGGCTTCCGGAATCAGCATCATCATGGCATGCGGCAATGAATAGCCACCAGCTACCAGTAATTCCAGCGCGTTATCGAACGCAGCAGAATCAGACTGGCCTTCGACGATCAGCGGCCACAGCTTGTTCAGGTCTTCGCCTATGAGCGCAGAGCGCATGGCATCATGGCGTGCAGCCATCCAGTTGACGTTGCCCTGCATGGTATTGATTTCACCATTGTGGGCGATCATGCGGAATGGGTGGGCCAACTCCCAGGCTGGGAAAGTATTGGTAGAGAAGCGCTGGTGCACCAAGGCAAGTGCCGACACCATGGTTTCATCCTGCAAGTCGCGGTAGTAAATACCAACTTCGTTGGCCAGCAACATGCCCTTGTAAACGATGGTGCGAGAGGACAGCGAAGGAATATAAAATTGTGAAGCGTCTTCCAGCTTGAGCGCACGCACGGCAAGCTCAGCGCGCTTGCGGATGACGAAAAGTTTACGCTCGAAAGCATTTTGATCGGCAGCATTGGTGCCGCGTGCGATAAACACCTGGCGCATCACGGGCTCAACCGCCCTGGCTGCATCGGCGATATTGCTGTTGTCGCGTGGCAGATCGCGCCAGCCTAAGAAAATCTGTGCTTCTTCATGAATAATACGGGCAATGACGGATTCACAAGCGATGCGGCCATTTTGTGATTGTGGCAGAAACACGGTGCCACATGCATAGTCACCGGCGGCTGGCAGGGTGATGTCAAGTGCGGCAGCTTCTTTGCGCATGAAGGCGTCAGGCATCTGGATCAAAATGCCGGCACCGTCGCCTAATTTAGGATCATAGCCGGTAGCACCACGATGAGTCAGATTGGCAAGAATTTGCAAGCCCTGGCGCACGATCTGGTGGCTCTTCTGGCCTTTAATGTGCGCTATGAAACCAAGACCGCAGGCGTCGTGTTCGTGGATCGGGTTGTATAACCCCTGCTTTGCTGGCCTGCCATTGACCGGCTTTACTAGCGTTTCTGGCGTATTAGCTTGCATTACCAATGTATCCTATCAATCCCTCGACCTTTATTAATCGCGCCAACCGAGGGTGTTCGCGCGCCTTGCGGCCAAATCCACATCAGGCCATGAAATATAAAGCGGAACCTTCAATGTTACCGTTAAAGGTTCGTGAGTTCAATCACATAGAATAAATTCATACCAGTGTGATAGACACGGATATGTGAGCCAAGGTTTTATCAATCTTTATTTATTATGCAGAGCGAATATTTTTTTAGCAGCGCTGATGGTTTTTTGAATATCTTCATCACTGTGTGCCGCCGAGACAAAACCAGCTTCAAAAGCCGATGGGGCCAGATAGATGCCTGCTTCCAGCATGGCGTGAAAGAAGTGGTTGAAAGCCTCTTTGTCACTGCGCATGACCTTGGCGTAACTGGTGGGGGAGTTTGCGCTGAAATACAGGCCAAACATGCCGCCCACATTTTGTGCGCTGAATTTGATGCCGGATGCGTGCGCTGCAGCTACTAATCCTTCAGTCATCGTTCTGGTTTTTGCAGCGAGTGCATCATGGAAGCCCGGTGCCTGAATCAGCTTAAGCGTCGTCAAGCCCGCCGCCACCGCCACGGGATTGCCGGACAGCGTGCCAGCCTGATAAACCGGGCCTAGCGGTGCAAGGCAGGCCATGATGTCCTGGCGCCCGCCAAATGCGCCCACCGGCAGGCCGCCGCCTATCACTTTGCCCAAGGTGGTGAGGTCAGGCGTAATGCCATAGAGCGCTTGTGCGCCACCCAGAGCCACGCGAAAGCCGGTCATGACTTCATCAAAAATCAGCACGGCGCCAAACTTTGTGCACTGCGCACGCAAGGTTTCGAGAAATCCTTTATTGGGCACAATCAGGTTCATGTTGCCAGCCACCGGCTCAACAATGATGCAGGCGATTTGGTCACCCATGTCTTTGAACAGCGCTTCTACTGCGGCGCTATCGTTGTATGGCAAGGTCAGGGTGTGCGCCGCCACCTCGGGGGGTACGCCGGCGGAACTGGGCTGGCCAAATGTCAGCGCACCGGACCCAGCCTTGACCAGCAAGGCATCGGCATGGCCGTGGTAGCAACCTTCAAACTTGAGAACTTTTGACCGGCCAGTAAAGCCGCGCGCGAGGCGGATGGCGCTCATGGTGGCCTCAGTGCCGGAGCTCACCAGGCGTACTTGCTGCATGCTGGGCACGAGTTGCGTCAGCAACTCCGCCATTTCCAGCTCAAGTGCGGTTGGCGCGCCAAATGACAGGCTGTTAACTGCGGTTTTCTGCACGGCCTCGATTACCTCTGGATGCGCGTGGCCGAGAATCATCGGCCCCCAGGAACCGACGTAATCGATGTATTGCTTGTCGTCTTCATCCCAAAGTTGAGAGCCTAGCCCGCGCTTGAAAAATACGGGCGTGCCGCCTACTGAACGGAAAGCGCGCACAGGTGAATTAACACCACCGGGAATCAGGCGCTGGGATTTTTCAAAGAGTTGCTGGTTGCGAGAGGTCATGGTGAGGTGTGTTAGTAAAAAGATTGGAAAATTGTTGGGCGGCGAGGGTCACGTTAGCAGCTTTAAACAGCGCGCCAATCACCGCGATAGCATCGGCGCCCACGTTGATGGCCTGCCCTGCATTTTCAAGCGTAATACCACCAATGGCAACAATCGGCAGGCGTAGCTCTGTGCGTGCACGGCTGATTAGCTCTAGCGGCGCATGCACCGCGGCGAGCTTGGTGCCGGAATAAAAACAGCTACCGAAAGCCACGTAATCCGCGCCTTGCGCTTTTGCCTCTTGGGCAAGCTCAAGGCGGTTATAGCAGGAGACACCCAAAATCTTGTCATTGCCGAGTTGTGATTTGGCCTCGGCTAAATTACCGTCATCGGCACCGAGATGGACGCCATCGGCATCCAGGCTCAAACACAAATTCAGATGGTCGTTGATGATGAGTACTGCGCCACGGTTACGGCACAGGCGCAGCAAAGCGCCGGCTTGCTCGGCGCGCAAGATGGTGCTGGCTTCTTTGTTGCGGTATTGAATGACCGATGCACCGCCTTGCAAGCTTGCATCAACCAAGCTACACAGCCGTTCAGTATCCGCAATATCCGGGGTGACGGCGTACAGCCCTTTAATCTTTGGCGCTCTCATCTTCTTCATCACGTGCCCAGAACATGCGATCCGGAATATATTGACCCATGCCTGGGCGGAAAGCAGCTTTCAGCGTTTGCCAGGTATATTCCTGTGCTTCGGCAACCGCTTCTTCCACGGTTAAGCCATGCGCAATGCAGGCGGCAATGGCTGAAGTCAGGGTGCAGCCGGAGCCATGATAACTACCGGGTAAACGTTCCCAGCTGTAGGATTTAATCAGTCCTTTTTCGCCATAGAGCGAGTTGACGACTTCGGCTGAGCGCTCATGCGTGCCGGTAATCAGCACGTATTCGCAACCCATACTCAGCAGGCGCTGTGCGCTTTCATCGAGCGAGGTATTCTCAATTTCGTCGGCGTCGTCCGCATCATCGGCAAAGGCCAGGCGACGTGCTTCCAGGCTGTTGGGCGTGATTAGCGTGGCTTGCGGAAACAGCAAATCTATCATTGCTGCCTGCATTTCTTCATTGGCCAGTTCATCGCCGCGGCCGGAAGAAAGAATGGGATCAATCAACAAAGGCGTATCAGGATAATCGGCCATGATTTCAGCAATTACGGCAATATTCTCCACGCTGCCCAACATGCCGAGTTTGAAAGCTGATACATGCATGTCCTCCAGTATAGTGCGTGCCTGTTCGTTCACCCAGTCGGCATCAAACACCATGACATTATCCACACCCAATGTGTCTTGCACGGTAAGAGCGGTGACTACTGATAAAGGATGGCAGCCGATGCTGGCCAACGTCAGGACATCAGCTTGCAGTCCCGCGCCGCTGCTGGGGTCTGTCGCGGCAAAAGTCATAACAGTGGGTGGCATAAGATTCATAAGTTTTTAACAATACCTGAGTGGAAGGCCGAACAAATGTTACGGTTCTAAAGTCTTAGAAAGCAATTGCTTGAGGTTGATGGCGAACTCTAAAATGGTATTTTAGCTTAAATCGGGCCTGTAAAAATCATGAAAAAGTGGATGTGCAATATTTGTGGCTGGATTTATGACGAAGCCAAGGGCTGGCCTGAAGATGGCATAGCACCATGCACCCGCTGGGAAGACGTGCCCGTTAATTGGAGCTGTCCGGATTGTGGCGCACGTAAGGATGATTTTGAGATGGTTGAGATCTGAAAGCCACAATTCCAGGTACTGGAGCGGGTGACGGGAATCGAACCCGCATATGCAGCTTGGGAAGCTGCCGTTCTGCCATTGAACTACACCCGCATTCGACTGTGGATTATACGGTGTAAGCAGTCTCGCCGTCGATATACCCCTGCATGCAATGAGGCTGCAATTTTCTGTGGGACGCACCATAATGAGTTTGCTGAGAAAATACAGATGCCTGCAAGTTTGCTAATTGCCCTTAAATCTACGTAAAATAGGTTCAATACTGATTTAAGTAGTTTTCCATTCGGTAACAACTCAATTGATCCAGCTGACCATTAACGGTAACACACGCGATTTTGACGTACCCCAACTCACAGTAAGCCAGTTGGTGGCTACGCTCGGCCTTGAAGGCAAGCGTCTCGCCATTGAACGCAACGGCGAGATCGTGCCGCGTGGTGTTTTTATGCAAACGTCGCTTGATTCTGGCGACAAACTGGAAATCGTGGGCGCAGTCGGGGGCGGCTAAAAACATATGAACACATTAAATATCGCAGGCAAAGCCTACCAGTCGCGCTTACTGGTCGGTACCGGTAAATACAAGGATTTCGCTGAAACGCGCGCAGCTATTGACGCGAGCGGGGCAGAAATTATCACGGTGGCAATACGCCGCACCAATATTGGCCAGAATGCAGGTGAACCATCACTGCTGGAATTTCTTCCGCCAGAAGAGTTCACCTATTTGCCTAACACGGCTGGCTGTTATTCGGCGGATGATGCCGTACGTACTTTGCGCCTGGCGCGCGAGCTGCTGAATGGCCATAAGCTGGTCAAGCTGGAAGTGCTGGGCGACCCCAGGACGCTGTACCCTAACGTAGTCGAGACGCTCAAAGCCGCAGAAGTGCTGGTAAAGGATGGCTTCGATGTCATGGTCTACAGCTCGGACGACCCCATTGTTGCCAAGCAGCTGGAAGAAATCGGCTGCTGCGCGGTCATGCCGCTGGCTTCGCTGATTGGTTCAGGCATGGGCATACTCAATCCGTGGAATTTGCAGATTATTATCGAAAACGCCAAGGTGCCGGTACTGGTTGATGCTGGCGTGGGGACGGCTTCTGATGCTGCCATTGCCATGGAGCTAGGTTGTGATGGCATACTGATGAATACCGCTATAGCCGCGGCCAGGGACCCCATATTAATGGCAGGTGCGATGAAAAAAGCCGTTGAGGCTGGTCGTGATGCCTATCTGGCTGGCCGTATGCCGAAGAAGCTTTACTCGGCAACGCCGAGTTCTCCTACGACCGGAATGATTTCCTGAGGTATTCGATCATGCCTTCACATAAACGCTATGAGTTTTCAGTTACCGTTTCAACAGCGTTTGTGGCGGACCAGTCGAATGTAGACCTGAATCGTTATGTGTTTTCTTATACCGTTACCATTACCAATACTGGCAGCATGCCAGCGCAACTGATCAGCCGGCACTGGGTGATTACCGATGCCAACAATAGTGTGCAGGAAGTGCGCGGCCTCGGTGTGGTCGGTGTGCAGCCATTGTTAAAGCCCGGCGAACATTTTGAATATACCAGCAGCGCAATGATCCATATGCCCGTTGGCACCATGTCCGGCAGCTATCAGTTGGTCGCAGAAGATGGCACACAATTTGATGCGACCATCGAGACGTTTACACTCTCCATGCCGCGTGTGCTGCATTAATACACCTGCACTCCTAATTCCTGATGATTCGTTTTAGCTATGTTTTTCTCGTATTATGGCTAGTAGCATGCAGCCAGCAGCCTGTTAAGCCACCGCCATGTGATTGTCCACCAATCCAGATTCCGGGTATACCAGCGTCGGCTGCAGCCATCCCAGCTCCTGAGCTAAAAGTTCCTCAATATGGCTTGCTGCGCGCAGCAGGCTGGGAAGACATGGACGGTTTTGCGCAGGATGACCTCACCAAGGCTTGGGGCGCGTGGCTACAAAGCTGTAGTGCGCTAAAAACTAGGCAGCCTTGGCAAAACGCCTGTGAAGCGGCGTCAGCGTTAAGCAACCTGGACAACGAGGCTATATGGGCGTATTTCAAGCAATACTTCACGGTATATCGCACAACCAATATAGATGGCACGGATACTGGCCTGATCACGGGATATTACGAGCCCTTGCTTAAAGGCAGCCGCACAAAAACAGAAACCTATCGTTATCCGCTCTATAGCAAACCGGATGATCTCATTACCGTTGAACTAGCCAGCCTGTACCCGGAGTTAACCAATAAGCGTGTGCGCGGCAGGCTTACCGGCACCAAGCTTGTGCCTTACTACAACCGCGGTGAAATCGACCTTGAGCAGTCTCCGCTGCAAGGCCGTGAGCTGTTATGGGTGGGCGACATCATTGATCTGTTCTTTCTGCAGATACAGGGTTCGGGCTTGATACAGCTGGATAATGGTGAACAAGTACACGTGGGCTACGCTGATCAAAATGGCCAGGCTTATCAGTCAATAGGCCGCCTGTTGATCGAACGCGGCGAGCTCACGGCAGACAAAGCCTCGATGCAGGGCATTAAGGATTGGGCGCGCAACAACCTGGATAAGCTTCGCGATTTGCTCAACAACAATCCCAGCTATGTATTCTTCCGTGAATTGCCCGCAGGCTTGCCTGGTCCTTTAGGCGCATTAGGGGTGCCCATTGCCGCAGAGCGCAGCGTAGCGATAGATGCGCGCTATGTTCCGCTTGGTGCGCCAGTATTCCTGGCTACCACTTACCCGAACAGCAGCAAGCCTTTAAATCGTTTAATGCTGGCACAGGATACCGGCGGAGCAATCAAGGGCGGTGTACGTGCCGACTTCTTCTGGGGTGCGGGGTTTGAAGCAGGGCGCCAGGCTGGGGCCATGAAGCAGCGTGGAAGAATCTGGGTTTTGTTACCTAAAGAATTTCAGCTTACAGCCAACAAGTAAGCCTATAGCTTGAATATGCAAATTAAAACGGGAGCCTGGGCTCCCGTTTTTTGTACCAGCAACAGGATGAAATCGTTTTGACTAAAGCCACTACAGCAGCTAATGAAAGTCATTGGATTGTGCCGCGTTAAATACGACGAACACGCACCCAGGCGAGCGTACTGATCGCAGTCAAAACCAGGGCACCGACAGCAACGGTGGAGATAAGCACAGGCGTATGGCTTTTATCAAGCAAGGTGTAGAACCCGACCATCAGCAACATGCAAAAGTTTTCAAAGAAATTCTGCACCGCAATGGCGTGGCCAGCGCCTACAGTTGCGTGCCCGCGTTCTTGCAATAGCGCATTCAGCGGCACTACATAAAAACCGCCGCAGGCACCGGTGACGATGAGCATGAAAATCGCAATATACAAGTTGTCTACATAGGCTAAAGCCATAATCAGCGCGCCAATCAGGATGCCGGCGGGTAGCGTGCGATTGATATTGCGTAGGCTGACCAATTTGGCGGCACCAAACGCCCCCATGGCGATGCCGATAGCGACTGCACCGCTTAAATTTGCCGCTGTGCTCAGGTCTGTGAGGTGCAGCGCCACAGGCACCCAGGCCACTAACAGAAAGCGCAGCGTGCTGCCAGCGCCCCAGAACACACTGGTGCCTATCAGTGAAAAGCGCGCATCATGGTTGCCGAGCAGGGTGCGTAGGGCATGGATGAAGTCTTGTACTAACACTTTGGGTGAAAAATGCTCCAGCGCATGGGCTGGAGCCAGGCGGGGAATAAGTAAATTGACAGCCGCTGCTAATAAATAACAACCGGCAACAACCGTGAGTGCGCCAGTCACAGAGTTGTCTGCCAGCAAGCCGCCTAGTACCGCGCCCAGCAGAATGGCGACGATGGTAGAGCCTTCCATCATGCTGTTGGCTTTGACCAGCTTATCAGAGCTTACCAGTTCACGCAGAATGCCGTATTTGGCTGGTGAATAAGCTGCGGCGCCCACGCCCACCATGCCATAAGCCAGGAGGGGATGCAGTCCTGATAACATGGCGGCTGACCCGGCAAATTTCATGCCATTGGCCACCAGCATTACGCGGCCTTTTGGCCAGGTGTCGGCGAATGGGCCGACAAATGGCGCCAGGAAAATAAAGGCTACCACGAAAAACTCCTGCAGCAATGGCGCTTGCCAGCCTGGCGCCATTTGCGATTTAAGCAGCGCAATCGCGGCAAATAGCAGCGCGTTGTCTGCCAGTGCAGAGATAAATTGAGCAACCAGGACTGCAATCATGCCGCGCGAGAATAGATGGCCTTGAACTGGACTATATTGGGTCATGCAGTTCTTTCGAAGATAGGGATATGATTCATTTCATCACTATATATTTAGTTATATCTACCAAGTATTTTTTCAAACTAATGATCAATTGGCTAATATGCATGTCTTTCCATGGTGGTAATTCATGAGTAATAACAATTTGACGCTTACAAGAGAGCTGGCTGATCTGTACCTGCAGATAGAGCAGTCAGGCTTCTGTTTTGCTCCGGCGGAGCGCATGCGCGGCTGGCTGGAGACAGGCGCGCCTGTTGCCTTGAACGACTGGCAGACATTTGCGGCGAGCTGGGATGATATGCCGCTCGACCCATACATGGCCGATGGCGGGCGTTATCGCCGCCGCCGTTATGCAACGCTAAGCGCTGCAACGGGCGCCAGCAAGGCCAGGCTCGAGCCGCGCCAGGCGCATTACCAGAGCTTGGATTACAACACGCTGAATGGCGGTATAGCACGCGAGTATGAGCCGATTACCGAAGCTGTAATGCTGGGTAACAGCATGCAGAGTATTCTGAATTTTTGTCTGCGTGTATTTGGACAACTGATGCCGGAAGCGGCATGGCATATCGAGTGCCATCAATTCCGTATTGAAGCCAACTCTGGTGAGCAAGGCCAGCCCACGCCCGAAGGTGTGCACCGCGATGGCGTGGATTTTGTGCTGGTGATGATGGTGAAGCGCGTGAATATTTCCAGCGGCACCACGACCATGCACGATCTGGAGCAGCGCAAGCTGGATAGCTTCACCCTTACCCAGCCGTTTGATAGTGCCATAGTGAATGACTGGCGCTGTATGCATGGCGTTACGCCGGTTGAGCAAATTGACCCTGCCAAGCCGGCATATCGCGATGTGTTGGTGATCACATTCAGAAACTCGAAATGAGCCTGTGAGGTCAGTGAATTGCAATACAAGCCCGAATTCGGATAATGAATAACCCTATTATTTACCTGCCTGGTTTTAATTCCGGCCCGCAAAGTGAGAAATCGATACAGCTCGGGCTGCACTTCCCCGGGCTTGTTGCCGTTACCTACGACACCTGGGATCCGGATCACGGATTCAAGCAGATCAATGCCTTGATCCATCCCCTGCTGCAGGACCGACCCATACTGGTCGGGTCCTCGCTAGGCGGGTTCTGGGCTTACCAGTTTGCGCAAAAGTATGCCTTGAAGTGTGTGTTGCTCAATCCGTGCATGACGCCGGAAGTTTCCCTGCGGCATGCGGTGGGCAAGGTAGAGAATTTCTACACGGGTGCGACGGGTATTTTAACGTTGGATGATTTGCACAAATATCCGGGCTATCGGCTCACAGCCACGGCGACACCCATGGAGCATACGCATTGCACGGTGTTGCATGAAAAAGGCGATGAAGTCATTCCGTTTGAGGAGAGCGTGAAGAATTTTGCAGGAAAAGCCAAACTGGTTTTACTCGAAGGCGGCAATCACCGATTCGCTCAACTTGATGTAGCGATTAGGGAAATCCGGGAATTGCAGAACAGCAACTAGGCATGCATGACACCTTCCGCTAACAACAACCCAATCAATGACCCTCCAGCGGAATTGCGTGATGCGGCGCTTTTCTGGTTGTCAGAGCCTGATCCCGCCAGAAAAGCCCAAGGTGTGGCCGCTTTAGCGCAGACGTGGCTATGCCATAGCATAAGCCTGGATACGCGCACGGTATTAACCGCACAATCTCCGATACCTGGCCAGCCAGTTAAGCCCATACTCGTATCGCCTCTTGCAGTAAAACGCCGAGCCATGCATACAGCCGAAGGTCGCGCCGTATTAATTCATGCGCTGACGCATATAGAATTCAATGCGATTAACCTCGCACTGGATGCCATCTGGCGTTTTGCCAACATGCCGCCGGCCTATTATGTGGATTGGTTACAGGTGGCTAAGGAAGAGGCTATGCACTTCTCTTTACTGGCGAGTCACCTGCACAAGCAGGGCTACGCGTATGGGGATTTTCCGGCGCATAACAGCCTCTGGGAAATGGCAGCAAAAACCGATGATGATGTCCTCGCCAGAATCGCCCTGGTCCCCCGGACTATGGAAGCCAGGGGTCTGGATGCATCGCCGCCAGTGCGCGCCAAACTCGCGCAGGCAGGCGATATGGAGGCGGCGGAAATTCTCGATATTATTCTGCGCGATGAAATTGGGCATGTGGCCATCGGTAATCATTGGTATGCCTGGCTATGTGTGCAGCGCGGCCTGGAGCCCATTGCCACCTATGCCCGGCTAGCAAACAAGTACGCAGCCCCCGTGATGCGCGGTCCATTTAATCTGGAGGCACGGCGCGCAGCGGGTTTTAGCGAGCCAGAATTGGCTGCCTTGGTAAGTAGAAGCCAGAGTTAAGTAAAAAAACTAGAAAAAGGTCACATGCCGTCATCGTTTTCCCCATCCTCAGTATTGCCCTTGCGCAATCGCAGCTTTCTTAAGCTGCTGGTTTTCCGGCTGCAGATCGTTCTGGCCTATCAGATCATGGCAGTGGTGGTCGGCTGGCATATTTACAAGCTGACGCATGACCCGCTGGCGCTTGGCTTGGTCGGCTTGGCCGAAGTCATCCCCTATTTTTGCACCGCGCTGTTCGCGGGTTATGCAGTAGATCATCACTCGAGGCGTTTGTTCGGGATTTTGGCAAGCCTGGTGCTGTGCCTGAACGCGCTTATGCTGGTAGCTGTATCGAGCGGCCGGATACCCGGAAATCCAACGATCTGGATTTACGCATCCATTGCTTGCATGGGTTTTGCCCGCGCATTTATTGGGCCTTCTTACAATGCTTTATTTGCGCTGATCTTGCCGCGCAAGCAATATGCTCATGCGGCAGGGGTGGGTAGCTCGGTATTCCAGGTGGGTCTGGTGCTCGGCCCTGCCCTGGGTGGGGCGCTGGTAGGCTGGGCCAGCATTACTATTGCCTACGCCGTAGGCGCAGCGCTTAGTGCAGGTGCTGCCCTGGTATTGCTTGCATTGCGCGTAACCGAGCCGCCCGCTGCCGAGAGTGCGCCGGTGTTCACCAGTATTGCAGAAGGTTTGCGCTTTGTATTCGGTAACCAGATCATTCTTGGCGCGCAGGCACTGGACATGTTTGCCGTATTGTTTGGAGGTGCGGTCGCCATGCTGCCTATGTTCGTCCAGGAAGTTTTTCATTACGGACCTGAAGGCCTGGGCATCCTGCGTGCCGCGCCTGCAGTCGGCGCGATTGTGACAGGCGTCATGCTTGCGCGCAATCCAGTGAACAAGCATGCGGGAAGATTGCTACTAGCAGCTGTCGCTGGGTTTGGCATTTGTATCATTGCGTTCGCACTGGCTACCCAGTTCTGGATAGCAGCGCTAATGCTCATGCTGTCCGGCATTTTTGATGGCATATCGGTGGTGTTGCGCACGACGATCATGCAGTTAATCACGCCAGACGCCATGCGTGGCCGCGTTGCAGCCATCAACGGTATTTTTATTGGTTCGTCGAATGAATTGGGTGCTTTTGAATCAGGCTTGGCGGCGCGCTTGATGGGGTTAGTGCCGTCGGTAATTTTCGGCGGCATGATGACACTGAGTGTAGTTGCAGCTACCGTAAAACTTGCTCCCAAGCTGCGCAAACTGGATCTGCGGGAACTGCATTAGGCTATTAAGCTGTGCTTTAAGTGCCGGGTCTTAGGCACTACAGAGCTTCAATAATCACTACTTCTGCCGGTAGCGTATCCCATAGAAATATCGTTTTGCCATTCACCACAATCAGCACAGCGATGATCATGCATGGTCTGGCTCAGCGCCAGTTGGCTGCTGCCGCAAAACTTGCAGGCCAGTGGGGGTTTATCAGAAGGTTTGTGGTGAGTCTCGTGATGTTCAGTGGCAACCTTGGCACTACCTAATCCGTATTTATTATCCATGGCATTCTCCATAGTTAATGTATGCATATAGCTTGAAAAGTAAGTGAATTTAATCATCGCAAGCAATGCTGATAGTAAACCATTTGGCCACTGCTTACAAAAGGTAGGGTGCCTGTCCAGGTCAGATACTTTTTAATATAATCTAAAAAAACTTGACATAGTGCGCACATGTACGTAAAAAGCAAAACAGGTGTTTGAATTCGAGCTCATTGCAGCCGGCACTACCGACTTTAAGTGTTTGAAATACAAGCTTTTGGGGGCGCCTCCCCTAGTTTTAGCAAGGAAATATGAAATGGCAACAGGTACCGTAAAGTGGTTCAATGATTCTAAAGGTTTTGGTTTCATTACCCCAGACGAAGGCGGCGATGACTTATTCGCTCACTTCTCAGCAATTGTAGACACTGGCTACAAGAGCCTTAAAGAAAACGAACGTGTAAGTTTTGATGTTACTGATGGCCCAAAAGGCAAGCAAGCTTCTAATATCCAAAAAGCTTAATGCGATAGTTTGATTGGAAACGGCCCGTATATCGGGCCGTTTTTTCGTCCATAATTAGCCAATGCAATTGTTTTCCATTAAAGGCTTCAAACAGTAATGACTGAAAGTGCAGATGTATTGCTTGTAGGCGGCGGCATCATGAGCGCTACCCTCGGCATGATGCTCATGCAGTTGGACCCATCATTGAAGATCGTCATGGTGGAGCGGCTGGATCATGTCGCGCATGAAAGCACAAACGGTTGGAATAACGCTGGGACAGGCCACGCCGGTTATTGCGAGTTAAATTACACACCGCAGAACGCGGACGGCAGCATTGTCACCAGCAGGGCTTTAGCCATCAATGCTGCCTTTGAAGTCTCGTTACAGTTCTGGTCATACCTGGTCGAGCAGAAAGCCCTGCCTGCGCCGCGCGAGTTTATTAATCCCACCCCTCACGAGAGTTTTGTCTGGGGCGAGGCAGATGTTGCCTTTCTACGTAAACGGCATGAGCTGCTAAGTGCCCATCATCTGTTCAAAGACATGGAATACAGCGAGGACCCCAGCATACTGAGTGCATGGATGCCTCTGGTCATGAAGCAGCGCGATGCCAGGCAGGCTGTGGCAGCTACGCGCGTGAAATATGGCTCAGATGTCGACTTCGGTTCATTGACCCGGAACATGGTTCGGTATCTTGAGCAGCATCCCAACTTCAAGCTGCTGCTGGGCCACCCCGTTAAAGCGCTTAAACAGCAAGCGAACGGACGCTGGAAGATCCGTGTCCAGGATAAAACCGGAGCAAATAAAACAATAGATACGGGTTTTGTTTTCCTGGGTGCGGGCGGAGGCGCATTCATGTTGCTGCAGAAATCAGGCATTCCTGAAAGCAAAGGCTATGGCGGTTTTCCAGTCAGCGGGCAGTGGCTGGTATGTAAAAAGCCTGAGATTGTGCGGCAGCACAATGCCAAGGTCTATGGGAAAGCTGCGCTCGGCGCACCGCCGATGTCAGTGCCGCATCTCGACATGCGCATCATCAATGGCGAGCCCGTTTTGTTGTTCGGACCTTATGCCGCTTTTACCACCAAGTTTTTGAAGAAAGGCTCTGTTTTTGATCTATTCTCGTCGGTCAAATCGAATAATGTAAAACCTATGCTGTTGGCAGGTATGCGCAACATGGACTTGACGCGGTATTTGGTAGGTGAGGTATTCCAGTCACACAAGGAAAGGGTTAAATCGTTAACCAATTTTTACCCGGCAGCCCAAGAAGATGACTGGTCACTGGAGACCGCGGGCCAGCGTGTCCAGATCATCAAGCAATGCGACGAAAAAGGCGGCAAGCTTGAGTTTGGGACAGAAATTGTTGCTTCAAAAGATGGTAAATTAGCCGCGTTGCTCGGCGCATCACCAGGTGCATCGACATCGGTGCAAGCCATGATTGAGGTGATAGAACGGTGCTTTAAGGACAGGCTGGATGATGGCGGCTGGAAAAGCAAGATGAAAGAAATGGTGCCATCTTACGGCGAGTCACTGGTCGAAAATGCCGATCTGCTACAAACCATACGACTAAGAACGTTGACCACGCTGGGATTAAATTAGGCAGCGCGGCACCTAGTTCCAAGAATAGCTTCACCCCGGTTTTGATGGAATTTCAGCGTCAATTTGAAGGGCTCTGTCGCAAAAATACACACCATTACCAAAAGCGGTGGTCATGGCGTAAGTTCCGGCGTGGTAGTGGCGAGGAATCACATTGCGACCAATTGCCATGTGCTGGCAAACGCAAGCGGTATCAATGCTACAGCGCTAGGCAATACTTTTAGCCCGTTGGCGATCCAGGAAGATTGGCGCCATGATATTTGTATCCTCAGGTTTGAATATCTGCCGCTGAAACCTGTCAGCTTAGGTGACAACGAACAACCGCAATATGAGCCAGTCGTGTTCTCCATTGGCTTTGCGGGTGGGCCGCCACAGCCGCTCACTACCTATGGCAATATCAAAGCGCTATATCCCCTGGATGATGGTTTTATCATTCGCATTTCAGCATCGTTTGTCCTGGGTGCCAGCGGCAGTCCGATATTTAATGATGAAGGTAAATTGCTGGGCCTCAATACTTTCAAAAGCCCGGGCCGTCATAGTTTTTTCTACGGTGTGCCTGTGAAGTGGGTAAAACAGCTGCTGGTTGCACGCGGAAACAGTCATATTAGCCCGCCGGGCACGCCGTTTTGGGATACGCTTGAAGACCAGCGTCCCTACCTGATGCGTGTAGTGCTTCCGGCGCAAAACGAGAAGTTGAGCGACCTGAAAACTATTGCACTAGCTTGGGTAAATAAGGAGCCAAACAACGCCGAAGCTTATTACTATCTGGGCCTGGCACAACAAAACCTCGACGAGACAGAGCCGGCGCAGCGCCAATACCAACAAGCTGTGCAGCTTAACCCCAGGCACACGGCCAGCTTGCTGACGCTGGGCAAAATTGCCGCAAGGCAGGGCAATCAGGCTGAAGTGCAACGGCTGACTCTGCTGCTCAAAGAGCTGGATAGTGCAGCGGTAGAAGAATTGAAGGTGCAATAAGTCACGCTACGCTAACTAATAACTGATTCTATGCAATAGGGAATTATTTATAGCTATATAACAGTTCCTTGGAGGTCTCGCCAAAGCCAGCTTGGGTCAGCAAGGCTTATTCAATATAGCGGCTGACTGTATTCCTGAACTCCGGTACCAATTTTCCCTGATAAAAAATATCGGGAATTTGAAGGCAAGCCAGGCATACAGGCTTACATCCTTACTCAGGTTTTCTGCATTTTCCAGGTGCTTGGGGCTGGTGGCGGTCAGCCAGCTCGGCGCTAGCGGCAGCAGTCTTTTTGTGGACTCGGCAAAGCTCTTCAGGCAAGCCAGAAAATAATCTCGTTCGTGGTCTTTATCCAGTGAAACCGGTGCGCAGGAGAAAATGAATTTGTGCGCCAGGTTCAACTGTGGCGCATGCTCGTCGATCAAATTACCCTGATTCACATGTACGCTCAAGGCGGCGGTCTCAAAGACAGGGCTGTCGATGCCTACGCGTTCGGTAAAGTAGGCCAGCAGCTCACCGATTTTGTTGCTATGCCGTACTTCAGCAAGCACCTGCATGTGAAACAGGTTGGGCGTGATGGGCAGCTTCTTGAGTTCTGCAGTATCCGAGGTGGTGAGCATGTGGTCGATGTGCATGAGTTCGTCATTCTTAAAGGCATTCACATAGCCTGTGGGGCAAATCCTGAAGCGCCCTGCCCGCCCGGCAATCTGCCTGACTTCGGTAGCATTGAGGTCGCGCGTGGCAATGCCATCGAATTTATGGGTGGAGGAGAACACCACGCGGCGTATCGGTAAATTAAGCCCCATGCCTACCGCATCGGTGGCCACCAGAATGCCGGCTTCCCCGCTACTGAATCGCTTTGCCTCGGTGCGCCGGACTTCGGGCGACAGCGCACCGTAGATGCTGGCAACGCCAAACCCCCATTGGCGGAATCTGGCGCTCAAGGTAAGCACGTCCTTGCGCGTGAAAGCAATGACGGCATCGCCTTTGCGTAAATGCTGCCTGAGTTTCCAGCGACTGTAGCGTGCGCCGCTCAGTGCTTCGGTTTCCAGCACCAGTGGCGTCTTGCGTTCCAGCCTGACAATCTCGTAGTGCTCGCCCAGTGCTTCTATTGCCCTGAGGCACGGTTCAGTCACGGCATCAGAACCGCAAATAAACACATCCCTGGCGGGCGCGCCTATCAATGCGGCAGTCCAGGCGTAGCCGCGAGATACATCCTGCAGCATCTGGATTTCATCAATGATGGCCACATCAACTTCATGGCCGGGGTTCATCATTTCAACCGTGCAGGCCGTATGCAGGGCTTCTGGTATCAAAACGCGTTCCTCGCCCGTTACCAGGTTACAAGGCACGCCAGCCTCCATGAGGCGGTCGCGGATTTCCATAGCCAGCAACCTTAGTGGTGCAAGGTAAACGCCGGAGCGGGTCTTTTGCAGCACTTGCAGGGCTTCGTAGGTTTTGCCGGAATTGGTAGGGCCTAAATGGAAATGAATATTTCTCTTAAGCGCCCGCGCCAGCGGGAAGGTTGCAGGGTAATCATGCAGGTTAAGCGATGCTGTAAGTGGTAGATTCATTACGGGTGCGCTAGCCTGATATGGATGAAGCTAAGGCCATGGGTGTTAGTGCGCCTAATCTATATTGGCAGAGTCACACTAGGTCAATGACGACTCATCGGCTTGGAAAACCAAACTTACTGCCTTATTCACTGCACTAACATGCTTATTCTACGCTACTAAACTAGTGGTCTGCCCTCATGGTTATGTGGCGTAGAATTAGGGTTGGCCCTGTAGCTAAAATGGCGAAGCCGACAATGGGCTTGCGGTTTTCCTATGGTTATTCTAAATAAGGCATAGTAATTTTATGGAGTACGCAACGATGACAATTTCAATGTATGAGGCTTCTATCCCGGTGTTTAAGCGCTTCCTGAGCAACCTTTCAGCGATGCTGACAAAAGCTTCCGATTATGCCGATGCCAGGAAGATCGATCACAGTGTATTGCTTAATGCGCGGCTGTTCCCCGATATGTATCCGCTGGTCAAACAGGTCCAGATTGCTACAGATCAGGCAAAAGGCGCGGCAGCCAGATTGGCTGGCGTGGAAATTCCTAAATTCGAAGACAACGAAAGCAATTTTGCCGAATTACATGAGCGCATTGCCAAGACTATCGCCTTCCTCGACAGCGTCAAGCCGGAACAGTTAGAGGGCAGCGAAAGCCGAGACATCGTCCTGACCTTGCGTGATAAGAAGCTTGAGTTCAAAGGGCTGCAATACCTGCTGACCTGGGTGCAGCCGAATTTCTATTTCCACGTGACGACGGCTTATGACATTCTGCGTCACAACGGCGTGGAAATCGGCAAGAGGGATTTTCTGGGCGGTTGATGAGTAGTAAATTGGAGCAGATCGGGACAGGGCTTAGTTTAGCCCTGGCCTGTTAGAGGCTGCAAACTTGAGTAGCTGCAGCGTGCGTACTTCGGCGAGAGGCATACTTTCGTAATGGTGACGGCAACCTTCCGCTTCTATGAGGAGCTGAACGATTTCCTGGCGCCCGAGCGACGCAAGCACGCGTTTGACTGTCCTTGCGCACGGGCGGCGACAACCAAGCACATGATCGAGGCGCTGGGCGTGCCACATACCGAAGTTGAGCTGGTGCTGGTCAACGGCGAGTCGGTCGGCTTCGACCGACTATTGCAGGATGGCGACCGCGTGGCCGTCTATCCCAAGTTCGAGGCTCTCGACGTTACCCCGCTACTGTGCGTGCGTGACCGCACCCTGCGTGTGCCGCGCTTCATTGCCGATGTGCATCTGGGCGGGCTTGCCCACCTGCTGCGCATGAGCGGTTTTGACACGCTCTATGAAACTGACTTCGATGACAGCGAAATTGCAGCCATCGCCGCGCGCGAGGGCCGTATCGTGCTCACGCGCGATCGCGAGCTGCTCAAGCGCCGCGGGATTACGCACGGCTGCTACGTGCACAGGCTGAAGTCGACACAGCAGCTGCGCGAAGTATTTGAACGCCTGGATCTGGTGCGCAACATGCGGCCATTCACGCTGTGTCTGTACTGCAACGCTCCCTTGCATGCCGTCGACAAGGCACTGGTGCAGCAGCGCCTGCCGCCGGCTGTGCGCGAGCACTATGAGCGCTTCAGCACCTGCGATGTCTGCCAGCGCGTGTTCTGGGAAGGCTCGCACTGGCGCCGCATGCGCGAGCTACTGGATGAAATCATATCGCCCTGATGAGCGCCGCCTAACCTTATGCATAGTCTGCGGTAGCTATTGCTGCGGATTGAGTAACAATATGGCTGGCTTGACTTGGGCGTAACGCTGCCAGAGATTACATTGCAGACGCCCTATTATGGCGGATATCTCTCGTGCAAAGCGGCATTCAATTCGTCAATCACCTCCGCCCAATCTGCATCATTTAGTATTTCCTCGCGCAAGAATAACGCTTGCGACGGCGTCCAAAAGGGTGCGTCACAAAGAGCCACGCTGCTTGCCAGTGGATGAGTATCGATGAAATGTTCAATAAACGCCTGATCCGATGCCAAACCGAGTTGAGCGAACAAGTTGTGCATGCTGTGTATCGGGGTTTCCATGTATTAACCTCATTCCAACTTATTTAGAAGCGTCAATAAAGCCGAGGTATCTCAATCTACACTCTATTTTTCCCGTCATAAAGCTGCTTAAATAGAGACATGATAATCAACCCTAAAATAACGATTGATATATGGAGCGATTACGTTTGTCCCTTCTGTTATCTCGAGTTACCCATTTTTGATCGGCTACAAACCCACTTTGAAGAAGATATTTTAATTGAATGGCATGCTTTCGAGCTGAGACCTGATCCTGCCCCCACACTCGACCCGGATGGCGAATATCTACATCGTGCTTGGCGCCAGTCGGTCTATCCCATGGCTGAAGAGCGTGGAATGAAGCTCAAGCTCCCGCCCGTACAGCCACGTAGCCGTAAAGCGTTTGAAGCAACAGAATTCGCGCGTGATCAAGATATGGCCACCCTTATGCACCGCGCTATTTTGCATGACTTTTTTGCAGAAGGCCGCAATATTGGCTCTATTGAGGTGCTGGTGGATATTGGCAGCAATATCGGTCTGGACACCGATCAACTTCGCTCCGCTTTGGTGGGCAGTCTTTACACCGCGCGCGTAGTTGAGGATGAAGTTATGGCGGAACAATTGGGTATTACGGCCGTGCCGACCATGCTGATTCGCCGTGCTGACGAACCGATTGAGGATGCTGCAAGGGTATCTGGAGCAGTTGCGTATGAGCATATACACGACGTTGTGATGGAAATACTTAACCAGGCTAATTAGAGCCGTTATCGGACCCGAGCATTGGGAACGGTTCTTAATTATGCTTCAGCAGTTTCAAAACAACTCTTGCTGAGCAGGCTTCATGGGCGGGTAGCTGATGCTGGTGCCTGCTACACGTGCAAACGGTGTTAATTGATGCGGCGCACATCGCGTATTGCTGAGAATTTCCTCTACGTTGATATTGCGTACTAATAATGCATCGGCAATTAATGATCGGTGACATCGCCACGGTACAGCTTCCGCACACATGAGCGCCACCTGCTCATGCTTTGCCATGGCAATCAGCTTGTCCAGGTTATCAGTGAATTCCGCGGTCTGCATGTAATCTGCATACGCTCGAAAAGAGGCATTGCGCCAACCTGTGTTGGAAGAGGTGTTGGATGAGTTCGCTTTTGTGCTACGCAGCCCACCCAAGCCAGGAAAGTGGGCGTAGCCTATGCCATAATTTTCAAGCGATTTTGCTAGTGCATCGCCATTGAATTGTGGATTGTGCCGGGACCTCGGCATTTTGCGTACATCAACCAGAGTGGCGACGGAATGCGACTTGAGCAAAGCGGCAAACGCCTCTAGTGGCCTGGTTGAGTGCCCTATGGTTAACACAGTTATTAAAGACGGGTGCATTGCAGACCTCTCATGCAAGTGTGGTGGCGGAGGATATGTGATTAAGCATGGGCCGATCCTTGTTCCACGAGCCTAAAGCTTGATAGCATAGGCGCAAACCAGTGCGGAGGAAAACAATGCCATCGTTATATAGCTGCCGTGCAGAAAGAGTACAGGATGTAGTGCAGGCTTACCTTAATGTGGAAGGATCACTGCGTTATTCGTTAACGCACGGCGGTCGATTCTTGCCATACAGCGATTTTGAAAAGCAGTTGATGCGAGAAGGCAAGGCCTGGGCAATGGCGCGTCTGGTCATCGATAAGATAATGCGAATGCCAGATATGGCAAATTAAAACGCTTTGTTCCAAGAAACATGCTGATAGATGCTTGATCACTTGAAATAAAATCGGAACGAACCCTTTATTAACACCTGCTGGAATGGGCAAAATCCAGCTAGCGAAGGCTGCTGCTAATGGATATGACTGTACCTGGTAATGAAAGCCCGGAGCTTCTGATGCTTAAGAGCAGGCCCCATTGCGTAGACCTTTAATGCACTTCGTTAAAGGGTTCCTTTGATTTAAGTCAAGGTAGCATTGGCGGATGGTGATGTAATATAATTCTATGGTGCGACAAGCTGTCGCAGATTTTGGTATGTTGTTACCGCCGCTAAATATGAGGAGAATTCCATGAGTGCCCACAATAATGACAACAATACTCCCTTGCCGGATGAGGGCCGAAGAAAGTTCCTCGGTACCACGGCCGCAGCGACCTTGGCCGGTGCCGGCCTGGCGATGGGGCTGGCCTCTTGCAAAAAGGCTGACCAGACGGCGCCGGCGGCAGGCAAGGTAGCAGAAGTGGGTGGTGATGCGAGTCGCGCAGTGGCTCCAGGCGAGTTCGAGGTGCATCCGGGTAAGCTCGATTCCTACTATATTTTTTCCAGTGGTGGTCACTCAGGAGATGTGCGCATCTTCGGATTACCGTCAGGTCGCACGCTTAAGCGCATCCCGGTATTCAACCTGGATCCGATGATCGGCTGGGGCATCACCAACGAATCCAAGAAAGTCATGGGCACCAACCCCGACGGCAGCCTGAAGTACATCACCGGCGACACGCACCACGTACACGGTTCCTATACCGATGGTACCTATGACTGCAAGTACCTGTGGACCAATGACAAGCTCAACTGCCGCATCGCCCGCATCCGCATGGATAGGATGGAATGTGACGCCATTACTGAAATACCCAATGTGCAAGGCTTCCATGGCATATTCCCGGACAAGCGTGACCCGGTGGACCCCAGCATCAACCATACCACGCGCGTGTTCTGCGGCGCCGAGTTCCACACACCGCAGCCCAACTATGGTCATGATGTGAATAATCCGGAGAAATGGTATTGCCTGTTTACTTGCATCGATGCGGAGAGCATGGAAGTGCGCTGGCAGGTAAAGGTGGACGGTAACATGGATCTGGCCGCGACTTCCTATGACGGCAAACTGGCCGCCACCAACCAGTACAATACCGAGAACGGCGTGGTGCTGGCAGAAATGATGTCGGCGGAACGTGATGCTTGCCTGTTCTTCAATATCGAACGCATCGAAGCAGCAATCAAGGCTGGCAAGACCTTCACCGTCGGTACCTCCAAGGTTCCCGTGGTGGATGGCACCAAAGAGGCCAATAAGGATCCCAAGACTGCTCTCACCTGTTATGTTCCGGTGCCCAAGAATCCCCATGGCGTGAATCTTTCACCCGACGGACTGTATTTTGTCTGCTCCGGAAAGCTGTCGCCGACTGCAACCGTGATAGCTACCGAACTGGTGCACAAATGGTTTAACGGCGAATTGAAAGATCCACGTGATGCCGTGGTGGCGGAGCCGGAGATCGGCTTGGGTCCACTGCACACGGCTTTCGACGGCAGAGGGAATGCTTATACTTCGCTGTTCCTCGATAGCCAGATCGTCAAATGGAACGTCGAGAAAGCCATTGCGCAATTCAAAGGCGACAAAAGTGTGCAGCCGGTGGTGGATCGCATTGACGTGCACTATCAGCCGGGGCATACCTATTCCTCGATGGGTGAAACCAAGGAGGCTGACGGCAAATTCCTCAATTCCGGCAACAAGTTCTCCAAGGATCGTTTCCTGCCGGTGGGCCCACTGCACGTCGAGACCGAGCAGTTGATCGACATCAAGGGCGACAAGATGCGCCTGATCCATGACCACACAGCTCACCCCGAACCACACGACGCCATCATCGTGCGAGCCGACCTGGTGAAAACGCAGCAGGTTTCCAACATGGATGATTACCCCAATGCGGTGAAATCGTTCGGAGACAGCCGTGTTGAACGCAATGGCAAGAAGGTAATGGTATACATGACTTCCCAGGCACCTAACTACAGCCTGCCGGAAATCAAGGTAAAACTCGGCGACGAAGTGACCATCACGCTGACCAATCACGACAAGGTGGAGGATCTGACACACGGCTTCGGCATCGAGAAATACAACGTCAACTTCATCGTCAACCCGCAAGAAACCCATTCAGTTACCTTCAAAGCCTACAAGCCGGGTGTGTTCTGGATTTACTGCACGCACTTCTGTCATGCATTGCACTTGGAAATGCGCAGCCGGTTTATTGTTGAGGCGTAAACTTTAATCTCAGAGTGGTCTCATGGGGCAAGTCAGTGACTGGCTTGCCCCAGGGTTCCCCTTCGATCTAATGACAGGTGCACCACTTGCTACAAAACATGAAAGGTCAATCCAAACCCACGCCCTGCAGATTTTTGCGATTCAGCAGTGGTTTGACTTTATTTCTCTGTGGTCTCGTTTTGACGCTGGGCTTTTCCGCCACGGGGATGGCGGACGTCGACAAAGATCATCCTGAACGCGAGCACCACGCCGAAGAAAGCCACGCAGGCTCTTACGAAGCGCCCCTACCGGTGCAGCTATCTACCGATCCTGACCTGTGCGCCTATGTTTCTTGTCGTGACGTTTTCCCAAGCGCTGACCGCTTCTCTCTCCGTAAAGGGCGCCCGGCCTACGTCGAGGCCTATCACGATGAACACGGGCAGCAGAAGCTGCTGGGGTATGTGTTTCTTTCCACCGATATCGTCGACATTCCTGCCTATTCGGGAAAACCAGTCGTCACGCTGATCGGTATGGATATCGCTGGCAAGATTGTCGGTGTGAAAGTCCTGAAGCACAGCGAACCGATTCTGCTGGTCGGTATTCCGGAAGGGGAACTGACCAAATTCATCAAGCAGTTTGTCGGCAAACATGCCTGGGATAAGGTGGAAATCGGCAAGGCACGCGCTGAGGGCGGCTATATCGGGATTGATGCCATCAGCGGCGCAACTGTGACGGTGATCTCGGAAAATCAGGTGGTGATGCGTAGTGCCTATGAGATCGCCAAGCAGGTTGGCATCATCAAGGCAGTCCCCAGGCCGCAAGCCAGGTTTACCAAGGTTTCCGGAAATTTGAGCTGGGACAAACTCATCAGCGAAGGCAGCATTCAGCACTTGGCGGTAACACCGGCCGATGTCGGATTGGAAGATACAGGCCAGCCTTATATTGACCTGTATTTCGGTTATCTTAACGCGCCAGTCGTCGGCCGCAGCATTCTGGGCGAGCGTAATTATGCTAGTTTGATGGCCGATCTCAAGCCTGACGAGCATGCCATTTTCATAGTGGCCAACGGTACCGCCTCGTTCAAGGGTTCCGGGTTCGTACGCGGTGGCATCTATGATCGCATACAGGTATCGCAGGACATGGATACCTTCACTTTCCGCGATACCGATTATCGCAATCTGTACAATATCCAGGCAACCGGTGCGCCGGAATTCCGAGAATCCGGCATCTTCATCATTCGCAGCCCCAGCTTCAGTGCAGCTTACCCGTGGAGCCTGGTGTTTCTCGGTAACAAGGTGGACAAGCAGACCGGAGCCAAGACCTTCGCCAATTTTGATCGTGAATACTGGCTGGATGCGCGCTACCTGGAGGGTGGCCGACCCACGATAGTCAAGCCGGATCCGACTTGGCTGCGCGTATGGAAGGCGAAGAAGCTAGAGATCGCATTGTTTGTGCTGCTGCTCGGCGCGACTGCCACGATTTATGCGCTGCGCGACAAGCTGGTACGACGCGCCACCCGTAAGGACAAGCGCTGGGTGGACGTTCCCAAATACATCATCTGGGCAAGTAGCGTGGGCTTTGTGGGCTTTTACGGTTTGTCCCAGCCGAGCATCACTCATGTGCTTACCTGGCTTCATTCGCTGATCTACCACTGGAAATGGGAGCTTTTTCTCTCTGATCCGCTGATTTTCATCTTCTGGTGGTTCATTATCATTACGGTGTTCATCTGGGGGCGCGGGCTGTTTTGCGGCTGGCTATGTCCTTACGGCGCGTTGACCGAACTGGCCCACAAGGTAGGAGGCGCGCTCGGGCTAAAGCGGTTCCAGTTTCACTTGCCGCTGCCGCTGCACAACAAGCTTAAGTGGTTGAAATACGGTATTTTTGCACTCCTGGTCGCCGTTTCGTTTTACTCGATGGGCACTGCAGAAAAGATGGCCGAAGTGGAGCCATTCAAATCGACCTTCCTGGTTGGCGGCGTGTGGCACCGCTCCTGGCCGTTTGTGACTTACTGGGTGGCACTGTTTGGTCTGGCGCTCTTTGTGGAGCGACCTTTCTGCAAGTATCTGTGTCCGTTGGGCGCGGGGCTCGCGATTCCTAGCACTTTCCGCTTCTTCAGCCTGAAACGGAAGGCAGAATGTGAAACCTGTCACGCCTGTCAAAAGGGCTGCGGATCCCTCGCCATCGACGACAAGGGCAGGATCGACCAGCGAGAATGCTTGCTGTGCCTCGAGTGCCAGATTCTGTATTACGATGACCATAGCTGCCCACCACTCTCCAAGGAGCGCAGGACACGCACCAAGGCCGGCTTGCCGCTGACGCCGATTTCCGCACAGGGCTATTTCATACCGGTGGCAAGCATAGGCCGCAGCCAAAAAACCAACAAAACGAGTTAAGCTGTACACCATGAAATTCCTGTCTGCCGGTCTGTGTGGCACCCTGTTTTTTTTCGCCGGCATTGCCGGTGCAAAAGAACTGACCGTCCATGCAGGCGATTCTATAGCCGCAACCATCAATGCCGCCGCCAGGGATGACACGGTGCTGGTGGAGCGCGGACATTACCGGGAGCACCTGGTCATCGACAAGCCGCTCCGGCTCAAGGGCCTGAACCGGCCGACTCTGGACGGCGGAAACACAGGGGACGTCATTCGCATCAAATCGCCAGACGTGGTGATCGAGGGTTTTATCATCCGCAACAGTGGTGCCGATCTCACGGCGCAGAACGCCGGCGTTTACCTTGAGCCAGGCAGTGACCGCGCCGTTATCCACGACAACATCATCAACTACACCCTGTTTGGCATATGGATAGAAAAGGTAAAGGGGGTGCGGGTGATAGCCAACAACATCACCGGTATGCGAGATCTGGCCTCTGCACAGCGTGGCAACGGCATCCAGCTCTACAACAGCAGCGATGCGCAGATCATCGACAACCAGATCAGCTTCACCCGCGATGGCATCTACGTGGATGTCTCCGATCATGCGCTGTTCCGTGGCAACCGGTTGCATCACCTGCGCTATGGCACCCACTACATGAACTCGAACTACAACGTGTGGGAAAACAACGAGACCTACCTCAATCGCGGTGGACTGGCGCTGATGGAAGTGCGCAACCAGACCGTCCGCAACAACCGCGCCTGGAGCAACTCGGATCATGGCATCATGCTGCGCACCATCCAGGATTCGGTAATCGAAAATAACGTCGTGGCCGGCAATGGCCGTGGCTTTTTCATCTACGACGCGGAATACAACGTACTGCGGGGTAATCTGGTAATTGGTAATCGTATCGGCGTCCACCTGTGGGCCGGTTCCATTCATAATGAGGTTGAAGGCAACGACCTCATCAACAACCGCGAGCAAATTAAATACGTGGCCAGCAAGGATGAATACTGGGGAGAGAAAACCGGCAACTACTGGAGCAACTATATCGGCTGGGATCGCAATGGTGACGGCGTAGGCGATGTGCCCTACGAGGCCAACGACCTGGTGGACCGCCTCACCTGGAAATATCCTGCGGTCAAGTTACTGCTCAACAGCCCGGCGGTGCAGACACTGCGACTGGTGGCCAGGCAGTTTCCGCTGTTGCGCGCCACCAGTATTGTCGACCGCCACCCCCGCATGTCGCCATTCAACAAAAATTGGAGTATCTGGCTTGAAAAACAGCGTCATTGAAGTCAGCAATGTCTTTAAACATTACGGCGAAGTACGGGCCGTGGATGGCGTGACGTTCACCGTGCGCAAGGGCGAAACCCTGGGGCTGATTGGCCACAACGGCGCAGGCAAAAGCACGCTGTTCAAAATGATGCTGGGGCTAACCCCGCCTTCATCCGGCAGCATCCGTATCCAAGGCACCACGGTGCAAGGCAGCGCGTTCCGCGAACTGCGCCGCTCGATTGGCTATCTGCCTGAAAACATAGTGTTCTATGACAATCTGACCGGGCTGGAAACGCTGCAATTCTTTGCTGCGCTCAAGGGTTGCGAACGTGACAAATGCCTGCCGCTACTGGAGAAGGTCGGTCTGGCACAAGCTGCCAACCGCCGCGTGGATGGCTATTCCAAGGGCATGCGCCAGCGCCTCGGCTTTGCCCAGGCGTTGCTGGGCAAGCCGCGCATCCTGTTTCTGGACGAGCCTACCACGGGTCTTGACCCGGAAGGCATACGCGAGTTTTATCAGGTATTGAATGATCTCAATGCACAGGGCGTAACGGTGATCATCACCTCTCATATCCTGTCTGAAATCCAGGAACGCGTGCAGCGGCTGGCGGTGATGAAATCCGGCAAGCTGCATGCGCTGGGTACGGTGCAAGAACTACGCGAGGCGGTCGATCTGCCGCTAGTGATCAGGTTGCGCATGCAATGTCCGCCCGGGACTCTGCAGGAAGCCCTGCATGGCATTGCCATCAAGGAACTGGTCGTGGATGGTCCCAGCGCCCTGATCCGCTGCCAGCGCGCCTGCAAGATGGATGTCCTGCGCCGGCTGGGTGCTCTGGACGATGCCATCGAAGACATCGTGGTCAGGGAACCCTCCCTGGAAGATGTATTTCTCGGATATGCAGCATGAGCATGATTGAGTTCGCCCAGATCAAAGTCATCGCCGCGAAAGAATTTCGCGACCGCATACGTAATCGCTGGGTGATTGCGGTGGCGGTCATTTTTACGCTGTTCGCGCTCGCCATCGCCTATTTCGGCTCGGCGCAACAGGGCGAAGTGGGATTCCACAGCATAGAAGTCACCATTACCAGCCTGGTCAGCCTGGTGATCTATCTGATCCCGCTGATTGCGCTGATCCTTGGCTACGACGCCATTGTCGGTGAACGCGAACGCGGTTCGCTGGACCTGCTGCTGTCGATGCCGATCACGCGGCTGGAACTGCTGCTCGGCAAGTTTGCGGGGTTGTCCGCCGCCCTTACCTGCGCCACTCTGGCCGGCTTCGGGTCAGTAGGGCTGTTGCTGGCTACACAGCTCGACCCCGCTGCGCTCTACCATTATGCAGGCTTCATGCTCAGTGCCATCCTGCTCGGCATGGTGTTCCTCAGTCTGGCGGTGATGGTGTCGGTGATGTCGAGGGATCGGGCACGAGCCAGCGGCGCTGCCATCGCCGTGTGGTTCCTGTTCGTGCTGGTGTACGACCTGACGCTGCTAGGGGTGCTGGTGCTGTCCGGCGGCGGTTTCGGCGAAGACCTGTTCCCGCTGTTGCTGCTGCTCAACCCCGCCGACATTTTCCGTATCCTGAACATTTTCAGCATGGATGACATCAAGGTGTTCTACGGCCTTGCCACTGTGTTTCCGGCCAGCCTGTCCAGCCCGTGGCTGCTGGGTTCGATGATGGTCGCCTGGATCGTCATGCCATTGAGCATTGCCTTGTGGAGATTTAAATGAATCACACCTCGTTCGTCCGTCGCTCCCTGCCACTCGTGCTTGCACTAGCGCTGCTCGCCTGCAATCGCCAGCCTACATCCGTTGCCCCCCAGGAAATCGAGGCGGGAACGGCCTGCTCGCTGGATGGCATGGTGCTGGCGGATTTTCCTGGCCCTAAAGGGCAAATCCATTATGCCAATGGCGAACCCGACTTTTTCTGCGACACTTTTGAACTATTTTCCATCTACCTGCAGCCCGAGCAGAAAAAACGTATCACCGGTATTTTCACGCAGGACATGGGTAAGTCGGACTGGGAAAAGCCGCACGACCACTGGATTGATGCGAAAAAAGCGTTCTATGTGCTGGGAAGCAGGAAAACCGGTTCCATGGGCCCAACACTGGCATCCTTCGCACTGCAAAGCGATGCAGAAGCTTTTGCCAGGAACAATGGTGGCCAGGTACTGCGCTTCGATCAGGTCACCCTCGACATGGTGAGCCTGAGTGGTGGTGTCATCCGCGATGAGGTCATGTAAACCACGGGGGTGGGATGACACGCTGTGGTGAATCGCCTGTCTCAGGCTTGCCGTATTGATGAATCAGTTGCGTGAAAGGTCAATAATGCACGGGTAGAACCACGCGCATTGAAACAAAGACCAAAACTGTTTCCATGCTCATGGAACCGTGCCAAATATTGCGTATGCGGCTTACCTTAATTGCTGCTGATTTTGCCTGCTTAATGAGAGATCATTTTTAGGCATTCTTCCGTGCACTTACGACAGGCATCGGCGCATTTCTGGCAGTGATTCATTTTATGTTTGATGCATTCCTCAGCACATACGCTGCATATTTCCGCACAGTCCTCACATACCAGGTCACAAAACTCACTGCCACGGATCATGTAGTCCGTTGTCAGGCGACAAAACGCAGCGCAATCTATAGCAAGTGTGCTGCAACGCTGCAACATTCCAGAGTTAGGTTCATCCTGACAGGAGGCTGCGCAAAGATCGCAGAGGTTAGCGCAGGTTTTGCAAGCATTAATACAATCTTGATACTGTGCGTATGACATGGATATCTCCTTGAAAGAGAAACAATCAAACAACTATCATTGATGATAGTTCATCCCCAAACTTCTCCATTGTCAAAGGTTTTTTATCATATTATTGTTCCTTGCCCCCGCATAACGCTGCCTAATGGGCAGGCTGGCTCTGCTGGCTAATTACCGGGTAACAGTGCCTGAGCAGGCGATTATTTTCTGCAAGAAAACGTGGTCTGTTCTCCGCTGTATCTTTGTGGGATATGAAACAAGAACTAAACCGATCTCTTAGGCCTGGGAGCGTGTATGCCGAGACTGTTTGTTGCCGTTGACCTGCCCGCCGCCGTGGCTGCGAAACTGGCCGGCAACCAGCCGCCGCCGATGGCCGGAATGCGGCGCGTCGAACCGGGGCAGATGCACCTGACACTGCACTACATTGGCGAAGCCAACATCGAGCGCATGGCGGCCGCGCTCCAGGCGGTAGCAGTACCGGCGTTCTCGTTGACGCTGGAAGGGGTTGGACGGTTTCACTCGACTGGCAAGGCAGTCACCCTATGGGCAGGGGTGCGCGACAATGCGGAATTGCTGGGCCTGCATGCGGCCATCGCCGCCGCGCTGACCGTAGAGGGGTATCGGCTGGAAGCCCGCCACTACAGCCCGCACATCACGCTGGCTCGATGCAAGTCGGTAGTGCCTGCCGGCGTGGTGGCCGAGTTCCTGGCCCGACACGCAGCATTTGCGCTGCCCGGAGTGCCAGTCACGGCGTTCGGGTTGTACTCCAGCACCTTAGGCGGCGATGCTCCAGTGTACCGGCGGGAGCGCTCATTTCCATTGCTGGTTGCCGGTGGGGTATCCTGAACTTTATGTAAACGGCGGTGAATTTCAGAATGCCAGGCTTCGCAGCCATCATTTAAGCGCTAACTGGCTTCAGATTGCGCTAAATTGTCGAAAAATAGATTATTATTCAGGTCCTTCCGCAATCACTTGATTTGCAGCATAAAAATGCAATATGGCCAATCCTAAGCTACCCAATACACTTGCCACCCCCGTCATGGCTTCTGACATTGCGCGCAAGACGATCAAACAGATGGCAATGCAGAGTGTTGCGCCTACCCCTGACAACTACCAGCGCATTTACAATGAGATTGCTGGAATATCCGCGACCGAAACACTACACGATGCAATCAGTCACGCGCTAAAGCAGTTGCCGCGAGACACGGGTAAACAAGAAAAATGGATTACCAGTTGGGAAAGATTATTGGCTAAAGGTAATTGGGCTGGGCTGCCCGCATTAATGGCGGAAAGCCTGGATAACAAAATTGCCCATTCAGAACAATGGCCGACTGCGATCAGGGAATTGCTGCGCCAGTGGGATGCACAGCAGGCTGGGCTGAACACGCAGAGCAAAAAAGATGCGCTGGACCGTGTGCTTAATAACTTTGGCAATGACTCGCAGCTGGCGCAAAAAATACAGGCGATGGCTAAAGGCTGGGCGAGGTACGGCAGTAGCGCTGCGGGATCATCCACGGTTCCGTTGGTTGATGAGATAGCACCTGCCGTCGAACCGGCCGCGCTACGGTCTGTTGCCACCACCGCCACAAGCCAGGCCCAGCAGATTGCTGAATTATCTGTTACGGCCAATAGCCAAACGGCTTTACTCCAGGATAACCTCCGCGTCGTGCAGGATATGCTGTGCCAGTCGCTCACCTACGGCCTGATGCCCAGATTGGAAGGCTACCCCGACCTAAAAGCGGAAGCGCATGCAATCTCCGTGCTATCAGCAAAATCCCAAGGCCTGGATGAGTGGCAAGCCATGGCCACACAACTCAGAGCGCTCCTGGAGCGGCTTGCGTTAATCGGCGATGAAGACGATGGATTGCAGCAGGACTTGCTGCGCTTGCTCAAGCTGTTGATTGATAACATCAGCGAACTGGTGTCCGACGACCAATGGATACGTGGCCAGATTGCCATGGTGCAAACCATCATCTCAAATCCGCTGGAAAAAACGCTGATTAATGAGGCTGAAAAAAGCCTTAAGGAAGTCATCCTCAAGCAAGGCGCGCTCAAGCATAACCTGACTGAAGCAAAAAACACCTTCAAACAGATGATCACCACATTTATCGACCGCCTCAGCACAATGTCTGATTCAACAGGCGCCTACCAAAGCAACGTGGAAAATTATGCCGATCAGCTATCAAAAACAGACGACATGGCGCAAATCAACGCACTGCTGAAAAACCTGCTGCAAGACACGCGCATGATGCACGGCGATATCCTCCTGTCACATGAGGCCTTGGTAGAACAACGCAACCAGGCTGCCGCAGCGGAAGAAAAAATTCACCTGCTTGAGCAAGAGCTGTCACAACTCAGCGAAAAAGTACGTATCGATCAACTGACCGGCACGCTCAACCGGCGTGGACTGGATGAGGCTTTCGTCCAGGAAATTGCGCGTGCCAAGCGTGGCAAAAGCGCCTTGAGCGTTGCCTTGCTGGATATCGACAACTTCAAACGGTTAAACGACACGCGTGGCCATGGCGCAGGGGATATAGCACTGCAACATCTGGCAGCGGTTATCAAGGACACGGTGCGGCCCACCGATGTGGTTGCACGGCTTGGCGGAGAAGAATTTGTGGTGCTGTTGCCAGATACCGCCATTAACAAAGCTGCCGACGTCATCTCTCGCCTGCAACGGGAACTTACTAAAAAGTTTTTCATGCACAACAACGACCGGCTGTTAATCACCTTTAGCGCAGGCATTGCCTTGTTCAAACCGGATGAGGGGCAGGAGTCCGTTCTTCAGCGCGCCGACCAATCAATGTATCTTGCCAAACAAGCAGGAAAAAACCGTGTCCTCACAGAAAACGATCTGGCCAGTACCAGGCAGAAAACCTGAAATAGGGTGCTTAGTAGCTATTGGGCGCATTGGAGCAAGGTTACTCCGAACTTCTTTGTAGTCATTTAGGTGTATTTCAAAAGTCACAACTAACCCGCTCGACCTTAAGGCGGTGGCGGCTAGCCGGAGCATGGTTGACTGTATCCTTCACGAAATCAAGGCGTGCCACTCTGGAATGAAACCTGTGGAACTCATCCTGCAGGGTTAGGTTGGTGCCTTCTGGCGCAACCTGATCGCCTTGCCCAGTCGTTAGTGATAATCGTCCAGCGACAGCCCTTTCCAGCAAGGAAAGTAGTCACTTGCGAAAATGACTTGTATGGAGCGTTTAAATAAAAATAAAGGCCGTTTTTACGGCCTTTTAATCATTTTGAAGGTCTGTACCTCAAGTCGTGGAATTTATCCTCTCCCAAGAGGATTGCGTAGAAGTATTTCATATGGAACCTGATGAAATATTTTGCTCTGGATAACAATCTGACATGTTTTATTTTCCGGATAGCTTTTACCCTACGTATCAGATCAGATGGGATGGGTGTTTGTTCTTGTAGATCGGTCGATTTCTTTATGCCGATAAAATAAAGATCCTTGGAATAGACGTTCAATACGAAAAAATGTTCTGAGAATATGGCACCGTGATTAAACGCCCTGGCGAAATCGATTGGTCTTAGATTGTGGTAATAATCCCTGTGACCAACCATTGTCGATAAAGAGGCATCAGGGTTAGTCCGGCTCGTTCCATGTTCTCGCCTACCTAATGTTGCGCAGCTGATCACACATAAGCCATTAGGCTTAAGCATCCTAACCATATTAACGAATGTCTCTTTCCAGGCTGGATTATGCTCAAAGCATTCACATGAGATAGTGACATCGAATGTCGAATCCGGCATATCTAAGTCCTGACCGGGCGTAACAATATCAACGCCATTACCTTCTGATACATCTGCTCCAAGGTAATCACAATCATTAAAAAAACCTCTAATGGAACCATTAACGTCCCAACTGCCTACTTCAAGAACCTTTTTTTTCTCAAAATATCGAGGAAGAGAACTTTTGACCTCCTCGACGAATCTCAACTGCTGAAAATGCGACATATGGTAAAAATTATTTATAAAAAACTTATTATAATTGATGTATGGAAAATTGATTAGAAACTCAATTTCTAAGGTTATCTTGCAATACACCCTCTCAAAAGTTGCAGCTTATGCTGCCATCCACACTTTCTACTAGCAACTTATGGTGTACCCACAACAACAAAAATAGGGGCGCCGCCCCTATTTATTTACCCGCACTTACTTTCGCCACAATTCAAGCAGGTCAGGCAGCCATCCATCACGATGGCCGCTTTAGTGTGGCATTTGTTGCAGAGCTGCGCGCCTTTGGGGAAGCCTTCTTCGTTGCGCGGTTCGGTAGAGTTGCGCTCTATATACTCGGTGCGCTTTTGCTCGATCAGTTTTTTCTGATGTTCGTCCGGGCCGGATTTTTTCAGCATGCCGATTTCCTGCAAGTGCTGTTCGAGCACTTCGCCGATTTCAGCCACCAGGCTAGGGATGTATTTGCCGCCTTTTTTGAAGTAGCCGCCGCTGGGGTCAAATACGCTGTGGAGTTCTTCCACCAGAAAGGTGATGTCGCCGCCTTTGCGGAACACGGCGGACATGACGCGGGTGAGCGCGACTATCCACTGAAAGTGCTCCATGTTTTTGGAATTAATGAAGATTTCGAACGGGCGGCGGTGCTCTTGCGGCGTGCCTTCATTCATTATTACATCGTTGATAGTGATGTAGAGCGCGTGCTCGGTGACTGGCGTCTTGATCTTGTAGGTGTTGCCGACGAGCTTGTCAGGGCGGCTCAGTGGCTCGCCCAGCTGCACCACCTCTGCTGTTTTTGTTTGTGCCGCTATGGCAGCTTCTTCTGCTGCCTTGGTTTTGTCTTCTTCGCTGACTACGCTGTAGCCAGTGATTTTCTTTTCAATTTTAATCGCCATTTTGTTCTCCAGTGCCTGTTCTATTTGGGGTTGTTTTACTTGGTTGTAAAGTTAAAACTTGCCGTAATAGCCCTCTTTTAGAGCGTCATATAAGTTTGCGGCGGAATGGATTTCACCGTCGTATTCAATCTCTTCATTACCCTTAACTTCAATAACGGAGCCATCTTCCAGCGTGAATTTGTAGAGGGTGTTTTCCAGGTCTTTCTCGGTTACCAGCACGCCCTGGAAGGCTTCAGGGTTGAATCTGAAGGTGGTGCAACCTTTCAGGCCCTTATCGTAGGCATAGAGGTAGATGTTCTTGAAGTCTTCAAAGTCGTAATCGGTTGGCACGTTGATGGTCTTGGAGATGGAGCTATCAATCCACTTTTGTGCGGCAGCCTGAATGTCAACGTGGGCCTTGGCCTGAATGGTGGAAGAATCCAGGAAGTAATCCGGCAGCTTTTCTTCTTCACTCTCGCCAAACGGCATGGCTTTGGAATTGATCAGCTCGCGGTAAGCCAGCAGCTCGAAGGAGAAAACATCGACTTTCTCTTTGGATTTTTTGCCTTCGCGGATCACGTTGCGTGCATAGTGGTGCGCAAAAGAGGGCTCGATGCCGTTGCTGGCGTTGTTCGCCAGTGACAGCGAAATGGTGCCAGTAGGCGCGATGGAGCTGTGGTGCGTAAAGCGCACACCTTTATCAGCGATTTGCTTGCGTAACGATTCCGGGAACTGCTGCATGTAGCGGCTATACAAGCCCATCAGCACACGGCCCTTGATCTTGGCGCCGACCTTGATACCGTCCGCGGCCATTTCCGGGCGCTTGGCCAGCATGTCAGCGGTGACTTCAAATTCTTCATCCATGATAGGTGCCGGGCCTTTTTCTTCAGCCAGTGCCACGCCGACTTCCCAGCCTACTTCGGCCATGATTTTGGTGACTTCTTCGGTGAATTGGAGCGATTCATCTGAACCGTACTTCAATTTCAGCATGGTGAGCGTGGAGCCCAGGCCCAGGTAGCCCATGCCGTGGCGGCGCTTGCGCACGATTTCCAGACGCTGCTGTTCCAGCGGCAGGCCATTCACTTCCACCACGTTATCCAGCATGCGCGTGAAGGTGCCGACCACTTCACGGTATTCGTCCCAGTCAAAATGGGCTTGGTCGGTGAATGGGTAGCGCACGAACTTGGTCAGGTTGACCGAGCCCAGCAGGCAGGCGCCATATGGCGGCAAGGGTTGCTCACCGCAGGGGTTGGTGGCGCGGATGTTTTCGCAGAACCAGTTGTTGTTCATCTCGTTGACGCGGTCAATCAGGATAAAGCCCGGCTCGGCGAAATCATAAGTGGAGGACATGATCACATCCCACAAGCGGCGTGCCTTGATGGTCTTGTAAACGCGGCAAGCAACCTTGCCGGCATCTTTGCCATCCAGCTTGGTCAGGTATTTGTTCTTGACCGGCCATTCGCGCCATACCACTTGGCTGGCATCATCGAGATGCAGGCCATCAGCAGCAGCTTCTTTTTCCGTCACCGGGAAAGCCAGTTTCCATTCGCTATCAGCCTTTACCGCTTCCATGAATTCTTTGGTGATCAGGCAGGACAGGTTGAATTGACGCAGACGCCCGGCTTCGCGCTTGGCTTTGATGAAGTCGATCACATCAGGATGCGAAATGTCGAAGGTCGCCATCTGTGCACCGCGGCGGCCACCGGCGGAGGATACGGTAAAGCACATCTTGTCGTAGATATCCATGAATGACAGCGGGCCGCTGGTATAGGCCCCGGCGCCAGCCACGAAAGCACCTTTAGGGCGCAGGGTGGAAAATTCATAGCCAATGCCGCAACCGGCTTTCAGGGTGAGGCCGGCTTCATGCACTTTTTCCAGAATACCGTTCATGGAGTCTTCAATAATGCCGGAAACCGTGCAATTGATCGTACTGGTGGCGGGCTTGTGTTCCTGGGCCCCGGCGTTGGAGGTAATGCGCCCGGCTGGAATAGCCCCGCGACGCAGTGCCCACAGGAATTTGTCGTGCCACAGGTTGCGTTTTTCTTCGGTATCTTCCGCATCGGCCAAGGCGCGGGCGACACGCTTGAAGGTGTCGTCCATGGTTTGGTCCAGGCATTCGCCCTGCTTGGTCTTAAGACGATACTTTTTATCCCAGATATCGAGTGAAACAGCCTGCATGGGAACATCTTGAGGGGCTTCTTGCATCGTCTTGATAGCCTTGAGCATGGGAGGGTCCTTTCTGATAATTTTTATGTGGTCAAAACTGGTTGTGACTAGCGTTTAACCACAATATATAGTGATTGGATGCGAAATTATGTCATTTTGTAGTGTTGGTCAAGCATATTTTTCTGGCGCGCCTGTGCCATAAAGAAGCATGGTTTTGGGGTGTTTAAGCCTAGCCATGCGCTGGCCTTGATGAACGGCTAGGTAAGTCCTCGCTAACGCGTTAAAAAAATAAATGGTTGGACTTTTATGCATAGATTTGTGTGCGAAAATCCGGACATGCCGCGCATCCTCTATACCCTGCTGCTTTATCTGTTAATACCCTTGGTGCCGCTCAAGCTTTTATGGCGCGGCATGCGCCAGCCTGAATATTTGCGGCACACGGGCGAGCGTTTCGGCTTTTATCGCCACCAGCTTAAGCAACCGCTGATTTGGCTGCATTGCGTCTCGGTAGGTGAGACGCGTGCTGCTGCACCGCTGGTGGAGGAGTTGCAAAAACGTTATCCGCAGCACCAGATCTTGCTGACGCATGCCACGCCCACCGGGCGCGCTACGGGCGAGCAGTTGTTCGGCGATAAGGTATTGCGCGCCTATTTGCCTTACGACCTGCCCGGCGCAGTCAGCCGCTTTGTGCAGTATTTCCAGCCGCAAATAGGTTTGTTAATGGAAACGGAGCTTTGGTTCAATCTGATTGCTGCATGTAAACGCCGTGATGTTCCTTTGCTGCTGGTGAATGCAAGGTTGTCGCAAAAATCTGCGCACGGTTATGCGCAGATTTCCCGCCTGGCAGCACAGGGCTTGTGCGACCTTAGCGCAATCGCCGCACAAACCGAGCAAGATGCGGAGCGGCTGCAAAAGCTTATGGCGCACGGTAAAGCTGCAAATCCTGTGGCCGTGTTGGGTAATCTCAAGTTTGATGTGGAGCCGCCAGCAGATGCCGCCGAGCGGGGCGTCAAGCTGCGCGAAAGCTTAGCCAGGCTGCTGGGTCAGCACCGTCCGGTATTCCTCGCCGCCAGCACGCGTGAAGGCGAAGAGGACATTATTCTCGCAGCCATCGACCGCGCACAAATCCCGCAATTATTAACAGTCATTGTGCCGCGTCATCCGCAGCGCTTTGACGAAGTGGCCAGCCTTTTGAAAAAGCGCGGCATCAGCTATGTTCGCCGCACATCGCTGGATGCGCAAGCCCCTGCCCTGGATAAGGCCAGCGTTGTGCTGGGCGACAGCATGGGCGAAATGTTTACCTACTATGCCGCGTGTGATGTCGCGTTTATTGGCGGTAGCCTGCTGCCCTTTGGCGGGCAGAATCTGATCGAGGCTTGCACTATGGGCAAACCGGTACTGGTCGGGCCGCATACCTACAATTTTGCGGCGGCAGCCGAGCAGGCGATTGCTGCACGTGCGGCCTGGCGGGTGAATGATGGCGCTGACCTGGCAGCAGCTTTGCAACGTTTGTTTGGTGACCCGGAGGCGCGTCAGAGCATGGGCTGTGCCGCATTGAATTTCAGCCGTAGTGCTGGCGGCGCTACGCAGCGGATTGCCGATCTGGTGGGGCGCTATCTGGTTTAGCGTATTAAACGGCTGATCTGCTTAAAGGCGTCGCCTTCCGCCACGCCCAGCCATTCAAACACGATAGATTCGGTATTGCTGACGATGACCCCAGCTTGCCGCAACCTGTCCAATGCGTTGGCTTTGTGGGCGGCATTGCGCGACAGCACGGCATCTTCTGCAACAAACACCTGACGTCCCATATCATGCAGCTGCAATGCGGTTTGCATGACGCAGATATGCGCCTCCATGCCAGCCAGCACGATCTGGGGGTGGTCACTCGTGAGCTGATGACAGAAAGCGGGCTCTTCACAGCAGGAAAACGCAGTTTTTTCTACACACGCCTGTGCCCTGAGCCAAGGCATGAGTGCAGGCATGGTATGGCCAAGGCCTTGAGGATATTGCTCGCTGTAAAGCAGGGGAATCTCCAGCAGCGTGGCTGCTTGCAGCAGGATGCCGCAGTTTTTGATTACGGCTTGCATGGCCTCTTCCGGCATGGCGCTGGCCAAGCGCTCCTGCATGTCCACGACGACTAGCCGGCTTTGGTCACGGCGTGAGATATGGCTGGTTGTCAAAGTCTGGTTTCCGATATCAATGGGCATTAATTGCCAGGCGTTGGTTAATGTCGGCAAGATCTGCTTCGTTAATCAAGCCGGTGGCGGATTTGAGCTTGAGGATGCTCAATAGATAAGTATAGCGCGCTTGCAGCAAATCGCGTTTGGCACTGTAAAGCTGTTGCTGCGCGTTTAACACATCCACGCTCGTGCGCACGCCGACTTCATAACCCAGATTGGTTGAGTCGAGCTGACTCTGGCTGGAGGTAAGTGCCTGCTCATAGGCGCTTACCTGGGCGATGCTGCTTGCCAGATTCAAATACGCTTGTCGCGTATCCAGCGCGGCCTGCCGCCTTGCCACTTCCACGTCTTCCAGCGCTTTCTGTTTATTGGCAACGGCCTCGCGCACCTTGGAGCTGACAGCGCCGCCTTGATAAATTGGGATCTGCAATTGCAAGCCTATGGTCGTGTTTTTCAGATCACTGCCAAAACCATAAGCACTACCATCGGCGTACGAGGAATTATAGCTGCCTACCGCATCCAGAGTGGGCAAGTGGCCCGCATTCTGGCGCTCGACTTCCTTGCTGGCGATTTCGAAAGCCTGTTGCTGGATACTGAGCGTGAGATTATTCTGTTCGGCGATTTCTACCCATTTTTCCATGTCTGCAGGCTGTGGCGACGTGGTTTTGAGATCGGCGCGCGGGCTGGTGAGTTTTTGCGGCATTTCACCAATCACGGACTGTATCGTACGTTTTTTGACTTCGAGGTCATTGATGGCCGCGATTTCCTGCGCCACGGTTAAGTCATACCGTGCCTGCGCTTCGTTGACATCGGTAATAGTGGCTGTGCCTACGTCGAAATTAGCCTTGGCTTGTTCCAGTTGGCGGTTGATCGCGCTTTTTTGCGCATTGAGGAGGTCTATCTTGTCCTGCGCCAACAGCACATCAAAATAGGCTTGCGCCGTGCGCAACATCAAGTTTTGCTGGGCCAGCAGAAGTTGTTTGTCGGCTTGGGTTACCTGGAACTTGGCCTGCTCATATTGGGCGCTGATTTGTTTACGAAACAAGGGTTGATTGACATTGACGCCGTACTCCGAGGTATTGAACGATTGCCGTCCGCCTCTGAATACCGAGCCTCCGCTATAGCGGGTATCCGTATCTGAATGGTTGGTACTGGCATTTATTGTGACCGTTGGGCGATAGAGTGCCTTGCCTTGCTCAAGTTTTTCCTGAGCGGCACTATTGGCGCTGCGCGCAGATGCCCAAGTCGGGTCGTGGCTCAATGCCAGCTGGTAAATATCCAGCAGGTTTTGTTGAGTTTCTGCCGCCTGCAACGGCCCGGAAAGGATAGCAACAGAAACCAGGCCGATAGCGATGAGATTTCTGCGCATTATTAATGGCACTTTAGAAGTGGAAGCGCTCGGGTTGCGGAGCATTAACCAGTGCGGGTAAACAGGTTTCAAACAGCACATCGCGTTTGAAAGTATTCTCTGAAATTCTCTGGATCATGGTGGCTTCCATCACTGGCGCCTCGCCGACTACTACAAACATGCGGCCGCCTATCTTCAGGCTTTGCTGCACGCTGTCAGGCGCTACCGGCAGCGAGCCGGTATAGACGATCACGTCATACGGCTTATGGGCGGGCCAGCCATTGACGGCATCGCCGATTGCCAGCGTTACATTCTGGATATTTTGTTGGCTCAGCCGCTTTTGTGCGTTCTGGCTCAGTTCGGCGATGAGCTCTACGCTATAAACATGATTGGCCAGGGTGGCTAATAACGCTGTCAAATAGCCGCTGCCAGTACCGATTTCCAGTACCTTGTCGGTTTTTTTCAGTTGCAGTGTCTGGATGATGCGCCCTTCCATTTTGGGTGAGAGCATTAGCTGTCCATGGCCAATCGGAATTTCCAGATCAGCAAAAGCCAGGCCCGTGTATTGTGGCGCAACGAAATTTTCGCGTGGTAGCTTCTGTAGAAGATTGAGCACGGTGGCATCCAGCACCTCCCAGGTGCGAATCTGCTGCTCAATCATATTGAAGCGTGCTTGCTCATGGGTATCTAAAAAGGCTGGTTCGAAGTGTGTAGTCATATTCACAGGTAGCCGTATTTATTTAAGAGGATATAGTTGATTAAGATTATATCTTAATCATTCAATCTGCACCTATGGCATCCGCGGTTCGCGGCTTGGTGACGCGAAACCAGGCGGCATAGAGCGCAGGCAGAAATAGCAAGGTCAGCAAAGTGGCTACGGTAAGCCCGCCCATGATGGCGACTGCCATGGGCCCGAAGAATGCGCTGCGGGTGAGCGGAATCATGGCTAATATTGCTGCGGCAGCCGTCAAGACGATAGGTCTCAGGCGCCGTACTGTGGCTTCCACAATGGCTTCCCAGTATGGCTTGCCGGCTTTTTTATCCTGTTCTATCTGGTCTACCAAAATGACCGAGTTGCGCATAATCATGCCGGAAAGCGCGATGGTGCCGAGCATTGCGACAAAGCCAAAAGGCTGGTCAAACACCAGCAGAAACAGCGTGACGCCTACCATGCCCAGCGGTGCGGTTAGTAGCACCAGCGCGACGTGTGAGAAGCTTTGCAATTGGATCATCAGCACCGTCAGCACCGTAAACAGGAATAGCGGAATACCAGCCGCTACCGAGGCGCCGCCTTTGGCAGATTCCTCGACTGCGCCGCCTGTTTCCAGATGGTAGCCGAGCGGTAGCTGTGCTTTGATGTCGCCCAGCTTTGCTTCTACCTGGTCAGATAGCTCGGGTGCCTGAATATTGCCGTAAACATTGGCGCGCACGGTGATAGTAGGTATGCGATTGCGGCGCCAGATCACGCCATCCTCAAAGCCATAATCAAATGTGGCGATTTGTGATAACGCCACACTTTTGCCGGCGGCCGTCGGTACCATCAAATCCGGCAGGTGCGAGAGCTGGGTACGTTCAGTATCGGAGCCGCGTACGACTAGGTCGATGCGTTCGACACCTTCGCGGAATTCAGTGACATATAAGCTTTGCAGAGCACCATTGAGTAAATGTGCCAGATCGGTTGAAGTGACTCCCAGCAGGCGTGCCTTGGATTGATCAACCTCGACATGCACCACCTTGACCGGTTCTTCCCAGTCCAACTGGACATTGCTCAGGTTGGGGTTGCCACGCATGACATCGGCTACCTGGTGCGCCAGATTGCGTAGCGTAGGCAAATCCGGGCCGGAGACGCGGAACTGTACCGGAAAGCCCACCGGCGGGCCGTTTTCCAGGCGCAGTACCGAGGCATGAAGATTGGCCGGTTGCTCATCAAAATGCTTGATCAGCTTGCTGCGCAGGGCTTCACGCGCGGCGGTGCTTTTGGTCAGAACCACAAATTCGGCAAAATTGCGCTGCTCCAGTTGCTGGTCTATCGGCAGGTAAAAGCGCGGACTGCCAGTGCCGATGTAAGCCACATAGTTTTCAATGCCGGGTTGTTTTGACAGCCAGGCTTCCAACTTTTTCACCTCGTTATTGGTGGCTGTGTAGGAAACGCCTTCTGCCAGCCGCATGTCGATCATCAATTCGGGCCGTGTGGAATCCGGAAAGAACTGCTGCGGCACAAATTTGAAACTGAATATGGCGGCGGCAAAGATGGCCATGGTGATGGCGATGACACTCCAGCGGTAGCTTACGCACCAAGTGACGACTTGGCGGAAAGCACAATAAAACGGTGTTTGGTAAATATCATGCTGTCCTGGGCGCGCATCTGGGAGCGGCTTGCTGGCGAACGTGGGAAACAGGCGCGCCCATGTTCTGGCAAACAGCGAAGGCTTGTGGCCGTTGGCATGGAAATCGGGCAGCAGTTTATAACCCAGATAAGGCACGAACACTACGGCTGCTACCCATGACACCAGTAGCGCAATAACCGTGACTTGAAATATCGAACGCGTGTATTCGCCGGTGGAGGAAGCGGCGGTAGCAATCGGCAGAAACCCGGCAGCAGTTACCAGCGTGCCGGAGAGCATGGGCATGGCGGTAGAACTGAAGGCAAAGGCCGCGGCACGGCTGCGCTCCATGCCCTGTTCCATTTTTGACGCCATCATCTCAACGGCAATAATGGCGTCATCCACCAAGAGACCCAGCGATAGAATCAGCGCGCCCAGCGAAATTTTATGCAGGCCGACATCGAACAAGTGCATGAACCAGAAAGTAATGGCTAGTACCACCGGAATGGTAATCGCCACTACCACGCCAGCGCGTAAGCCCAGTGAAAGCAGGCTTACGCCCAGTACAATAACCACTGCCTCCAGCAGTGAGCGGGCAAACTCGTTAATCGAGCGCGTTACTGCATGAGGCTGGGATGCCACCGGGTGCAGTGTGAGGCCGACCGGTAGTTGTTGTGCTATGCGCGTGGTCGCGCTGTCCAGATCGTGCCCAAGCTGGATGATGTCGCTACCTTCGTTCATGGAGACGCCGATCAACAGGCTTTCTTGCCCCATATAGCGAATGCGTTGCGTGGGCGGGTCTTCAAACCCACGGGTGATGCTCGCGACGTCGCCCAGGCGGAATTCACGGTTGCCGGCACGGATGCGCGTATCGCGCAACTGCTCAAGCTGGTCGTAGCGGCCAGTTACCGCAATGCGGATATGTTCCGACCCGGAATCAAAGTTGCCCGAGGCGGTGATGGCATTCTGAGTTTGCAAAATCCTGAGCAAACTGGCGGTATCGATGCCCAGCGTGGAAAGCTTGGCATTGGACAGTTCAATATAGATGCGCGGCTTCTGCTCACCAAAAAAATCCACCTTGGCTACATTGGCCACCTGCAGAAGCTCATTGCGTATGTTATCGGCCTGGCGCTTGAGTTCGGCATAGTCGTAGCCATCGCCGGTCAGCGCATAGAGATTGCCATAGACATCGCCAAATTCGTCGTTGAATGTTGGGCCCTCAATGCCATCTGGCAAAGTGTGCTGTATGTCGCTGATTTTTTTGCGTGCTTGATACCAGATGTCCGGTACATCGCGTGTTGGCGTTGAATCCTTGGCAATCAGAAAAATCAGCGATTCACCTGCGCGCGAGTAGCTATTCAGAATATCGAGATGTGGTACTTCCTGTAGTTTTTTCTCCAGCTTGTCGGTGACTTGCAGCTCCACCTCGTGCGCGCTGGCGCCCGGCCAGCCGGTGCGTATCACCATGGCCTTGAAAGTGAATGGCGGATCTTCCGATTGGCCCAGTTGCGTGTAGGACATGAGTCCGATCAGCGTCAGCACCAGCATGGCGTAGAGCACCAGCGTGCGATGGCGTAACGCCCATTCCGAGATGTTAAAGCTGCTGCTAGAGAGGTTCATGACCCACCCCGGCCTCAATCGGCCGTATGGCTTGCCCGGCTAACAGGGTATGCACGCCAGCCACCACAATGCGCTCGCCGGCGGCCAGGCCGCTCAGGACCAGCACCCCGTCCTCGCGGAAAGCGCCGGTTTGCACTACACGCGGCTGTACCCGATGGGTATTCGCGGACGACGTTTTGGGGTCAACCACCCATACCACGCTCTGGCCGTTGATCTGGGTCACTGCGGCGCTGGGCAATAACAAAAACTTATCCTCAAGCGAGGCCAGTTTGACCCATGCTGTCATGCCCAGCCGTACCGCAGCATCGGCATGCAAAATCGATACCCGTACTTGAAAGGTACGTGTGGTTGTATCAGCAATTGGCGCAACCTCACGAATACGGCCGCTGTAGGCCTTTTCGCGCGCTACCCAGAGCCTGATCTGGGCCGGTGCGCCTGCGATTACACCAGTCATGCGCGATTCCGGTACGGCAATCACTACTTCCATCTCGCCCGGTACTGCTACTCGCGCCACTACTTCACTGGCTTCAACTACTTGCCCGGGCTCGGCGCGAATTTCTGTTACCACGCCATCACGCTCGGCAATAAGCGCGGTATAGCGCGATTGATTGACAGCGACAGCCGCTTGGGCGCGGATTTGCTGCAGATGCGCTGCAGCGGATTTGAACTGCGCCTTATGTGTATCCAGCGCACTGTGCGAGATAAATTGGCGTACATAAAGCTGTTTTTGCCGCTCGAATTCGACCTGTGCCAATGCGTAGTCTGCCTCGGCGGCACGCACTTGCGCTTGGGCGCTTTGCGCACTAAGGCCAGTGTCGGCAGGATCCAGCCTTGCTAATATCTGCCCTTTCTTGACTGGAGTGCCTATTTCGACACGACGCTCGATAATTTTTCCGGCAATGCGAAAGCTTTGTGCCGCTTCGTAACGCGGTCTGATTTCGCCGACTAAAGCTGTGGGTGTGGCATGGTCTGCAGCGCCAACTACCATGGTTAATGCTGCGCGCGGCGCGGTGGGTGGTGGTGCAGGATGCTCGCAGGCCGCCAGCAACAGGGCGAGTGTGAGTGTCGTCAGGCAACATGAGGTTTTCTTAAGTGGAGACATTGCTTATCTAATCCCTTGGTTCTTTAAGCAGCCTTAATCAATCCGCGTATTAAAATGTCTTGCATGAGTGTAAGCCGCTCTTCGGCTGGTTTCCAGTTGACCCAGCTATCATGGGCCAGCGCGATTTGCAGTGAGCACACACCATGCATTCCAGCCCATATGGTCTGGGCAATCAGCTCCGTGTCTTTCAGCTCATCGCGAAAGCATCCGGCTACCAATGCCAAATGCACCATTTCCTTTAATTGGGCATAAGCATCCTGTTCCGGGTTGCCTTGCTGAATACTTGAAGTTTGCGGATCACAGCCTGGGCGCGGGGTCATGAACATCAGACGGTAATGGTTGGGGTGGCTGAGTGCAAACTGTGCATAGCCTTGGGCTAAAACATTCAAGCGGACGATGGGATCAGGGATTTTGAATACATCTTTCAGTCCTTGCGCCAGTGTCAGAAAATCGGTGTCGCACAGGGCACGGAGGATGGCTTCCTTGTCGGCAAAATGCAGATAAAGCGCAGTAGGCGAATATCCGACTATCTTGGCAATTTCCCGCATGGTGACGGCTTCTACTCCCCGCGCTACAAAGAGTTCACGTGCTGCATCAAGTATGCTGGAGCGCAGTTGGTCACGTTGATCTTGCGTTTTGGGTTTGGGTGGCATAACGTATTTTAAAAGCTTATTCAATAGGTTAACGGCGTTAATTAAACGTTGTTAACTTAACACTGTCAACCATTTTTTGTCTTGCATTAATTCGGTAAATCAAGTACTTTCAGCCTATTGCTAGGGGTCTGTAGTTGGGTCATTAATTACAGTGAGAGATACCCTTTGAACCTGACGCGGATCATCCCGCCGTAGGGAAGCACATATCGTGCTTCCCTCAATCGAATGGAGAAGCACAAAAGTGCTCCCCGTAACTTTAAGGGCGAAGCACGCAGGTGCTTCCCTAACAAACCAACAACGTGAAGCAGATTTTCTGTTTTCACGTTTGCCTTTGAGGAAGCATCCATGAATGCCACTGATAAAAATCTACACGCCAAATTTTTAAACGAAACTGCGGAAATCGACGCCGGCACCACGCAGCCTTTCGCTAAATCCCGCAAAGTTTACATTGAAGGTTCACGCCCGGATATTCGCGTGCCTTTCCGCGAAATTGCGCTCTCCGGCACGCCGTCTGCTTTTGGCGCAGAAGAAAATCCGCCAGTCATGGTATATGACACTTCCGGCCCATACACTGATCCAGCTGTCAAAATCGATATTCGTGGCGGCCTGCCGGCTTTGCGTGCCAAATGGATTGAAGAGCGTAACGATACCGAGCAACTGGATGGTCCAAGTTCGGCATTTGGCCAGCAGCGCAAAACCGACCCGGCGTTGGCGGAAATGCGCTTTAACCTCACGCGCAAGCCGCGCCGCGCTAAGCCCGGCATGAATGTGAGCCAGATGCACTACGCGCGCAAAGGCATCATCACGCCGGAGATGGAATACATCGCCATCCGCGAAAATCAGCGCCGCGAGCATATGTCCGAGCTGATACAGACACAACATGCGGGCCACAATTTCGGCGCATCTATCCCTAAAGTCATCACCCCTGAATTCGTGCGCGATGAAGTTGCTCGTGGCCGCGCAATCATTCCGTTGAACATTAATCACCCTGAAATCGAGCCCATGATTATTGGCCGTAATTTCCTGGTAAAGATTAACGCCAATATCGGTAACTCGGCCTTGGGTTCTTCCATCAGCGAAGAAGTTGAGAAAATGGTGTGGGGCACGCGTTGGGGTGGCGATACCGTGATGGATTTATCCACCGGCAAAAACATCCATGAAACGCGTGAGTGGATCATCCGCAACTCGCCAGTGCCTATCGGCACCGTACCTATCTACCAGGCGCTGGAAAAAGTCGACGGCAAGGCCGAAGACCTGACCTGGGAAATCTTCCGCGACACCTTGATTGAGCAGGCGGAACAAGGCGTGGATTACTTCACCATCCACGCTGGCGTGCGCCTCGCATACATCCCGATGACGGCCAAGCGCATGACCGGTATCGTCAGCCGCGGTGGCTCCATCATGGCCAAGTGGTGTCTGGCACATCATAAGGAATCGTTCCTGTATGAGCACTTTGAAGACATCTGTGAAATCATGAAAGCATATGACGTGTCGTTCAGCTTGGGTGATGGCCTGCGTCCTGGCTCGATTTACGATGCTAACGATGAAGCGCAGTTTGCAGAATTGAAGACCTTGGGCGAATTGACGCAGATCGCCTGGAAGCACGACGTACAATGCATGATCGAAGGCCCTGGGCACGTGCCTATGCACCTGATCAAGGAAAACATGGATCTGCAGCTGGAGCATTGTGGTGAAGCCCCGTTCTATACCTTGGGGCCATTAACCACCGACATTGCCCCCGGCTACGACCACATTACCTCCGGCATCGGTGCCGCCATGATAGGCTGGTACGGCTGTGCCATGCTGTGCTACGTCACCCCGAAAGAGCACTTGGGCCTGCCGGACAAGGAGGACGTACGCGTCGGCATCATTACCTACAAGATTGCAGCGCATGCGGCAGACTTGGCCAAGGGCCACCCCGGAGCACAAATCCGCGACAATGCCTTATCCAAGGCGCGTTTTGAATTCCGTTGGGAAGACCAGTTCAATCTAGGTCTCGATCCAGAAAAAGCCAAGGAATTTCACGATGAAACCCTGCCGCAGGAAGGCGCTAAACTTGCTCATTTCTGCTCCATGTGCGGCCCGCATTTCTGCTCCATGAAAATATCGCAGGATGTGCGCGATTACGCTGCAGCTGAAGGCTTGAGCGACCAGGATGCGCTGAATAAAGGCATGCAGGAAAAAGCGATTGAGTTTGTGAAAAAAGGCTCCGAGGTTTATCAAAAAATTTAAGTGCCCATGAAAACCCTCAAGCTGCCTGAAAAATCGGCAGAAGAAACTTCCATCAAGGTTGAAAAACCACCGGTCAGGCGTACCGATCCGGCAAAGCGCTCACGCAGTGCCGCCCCGGTAAAGGCGCCTAAGCCGCAATACGAAGCTAAAAAAACTGAACCCAGGAAAAGCGAAGCCAGGCCTCAGGAAAAAAGATATTCAGAGAACATGCCTTCTGAGGCCGGGAAGGCCGTTGCTGGCGGCACGTATGTAAAGCCTCCCAAGGCTTTAACGCCGGATACCAGAGCGCCCAGCCCTCGTGCTATTAATGCCAACAAAGCTGTCGATGCTGATCGTCTTGGAACGCCCAGATCCGGTCCTCAAGATAAGCGTGATTTGCCAGGCTATACGCGGCCATCAACCCAGCGGCCGGCGCATGCCAGGCGCGATGCGGAAAAAAGGGCGCGTAACCATCCCTATAACGAGCGCCCTGTACGCGGTGCTTCGAGCGCTGCGCCCCAGGATGCAAGGCCGGTAGTCAAGCCTGAATATACTGAACGCAAATTGGCGACCAGGCCTGGTGCAAATAGTCAGGCCGATGAAAGCGGGCTGCCCCGTCTTTCCAAGCGCATGGCAGAGTTAGGTCTTTGTTCAAGACGTGAGGCTGATGAGTGGATTAGCAATGGCTGGGTCAGTGTGGATGGCATCGTGATCGATACTTTGGGCACGCGCATTTCCCCGGCGGCTAAAATCGAAGTGAGCGCTGCGGCACGTAAACATCAGGCGGAAAATGTCACTATCCTGCTGCATAAACCCATAGGCTATGTGTCTGGCCAGGCAGAAGATGGTTATCAGCCGGCTATCGTATTGATTAACCCTGACAACCAATGGCAAGAAGAAGGCCATCAGCAAGACCCCACTCAACCTAAATTCAAGCGTGGTCATTTGCAAGGCCTGGCGCCTGCGGGCCGCCTGGATATTGATTCAACGGGATTGCTGGTGTTCACGCAGGATGGCCGTGTGGCACGGCAATTAATCGGTGAAAACTCTACGGTGGAGAAAGAATATCTGGTGCGGGTTGAAGGCGAACTCTCTGCCACTGGCCTCAAGCGGCTGAATCATGGGCTGGAACTGGATGGTGTCATGCTTAAACCGGCGAAAGTCTCCTGGCAGAATGAAGACCAGTTGCGCTTTGTGTTGCGCGAAGGGCGCAAGCGCCAGATTCGCCGTATGTGTGAATTGGTAGGGCTGACCGTGACCGGCCTCAAACGTGTGCGTATAGGCAGTGTGTCGCTTGGCAAGCTGCCGCTTGGTACTTGGCGTTACCTGCGACTGGGCGAACGTTTTTGAGTGCTTGCAAGTCATATCCGTAGTTTCAATCAGGGGCGTCTGTCGCCCCTGTTCTATTTATACAGCTTTTATTGCTACAGTTAGGATGCATGTAACATGGAATTAATGATTATTCTCAAAGCCTTGCTTCTAGGTATGGTCGAAGGTGCAACGGAATTTCTGCCTGTCAGCAGCACGGGCCACCTTATCATCGTCGGTGATTTGCTCAACTTCAATGATGATAGAGGTAAGGTATTTGAGATCGTCATCCAGCTTGGTGCCATTCTCGCCGTGTGCTGGGAATATCGTGCCAAAATCGGCCATGTTGTGGTGAGTGCCACTGGGGAAGCGGCTTCGCGCCGCTTGATCGCCAATCTGGCGCTGGCATTTTTGCCCGCCGCGCTGCTGGGTTTAGCCTTTCATCACCAGATCAAACAATATCTGTTTAACCCGCTGACAGTAGCTTGTGCCTTGATTGTCGGCGGGTTTGCCATTCTGGCTGTGGAGCGTTTTGCGTCCCAACCGGACACATTGACAGTCGACGACATGGACTGGAAGCACGCACTCAAGGTCGGCTTTGCGCAGACGCTGGCACTGTTTCCCGGGGTTTCGCGTGCCGGGGCGACCATACTCGGTGGTGTGATGTTTGGCCTGTCGCGCCGGACGGCGACGGAGTTTTCTTTCTTTCTCGCCATTCCTATCATGTTCGCGGCAACGGCATTTGATCTCGCCTCCGGATGGAATTTATTGAATAGCGCAGATATACCACTGTTCGTGGTCGGCTTCGTCACCGCTTTTGCCAGTGCACTGGTGGTGGTCAAGGGCTTGTTACGCTACGTGGCGCACCATGATTTCCGTGTGTTTGCCTGGTACCGGATTGTGTTCGGCTTGCTGGTGCTGGTCTATTTCTGGCAGCATGCATGAATCATTATGATGCCCTGGTTGCAACGCTGACACGCTTTGCCGAGCAGGCCAAAACCCAGCCTCTGACCTTGGGTGAAGCGCTGGATACGCTGGATGAGACAGCTTATGCCTTGATCGCCCTGATTCTGGTGTTGCCATTTCTACAGCCCTTGCCCCTGGGGCCGTTGACGGTACTGGGCGGTATCACTTTTGCCACCCTGGGCTGGCAGTTATGGCGTGGCCATGAATCACCGGTGCTGCCGGAAAAAATTCGTGTGGTGGCGCCGAGCGAAAAAAGCTGGCGAATTTTGGTTGCCGTTTGTCTCAAGATAGTCAATTTCTGCGGAAAATTTACCCGGCCAAGGTATACCGTGCTGACTTCGGGCAGGGGTGGGCAGAAAATAGGTGCTTTCGTATTGATGTCAGCGGGCCTGCTGATGGCAATTCCATTTGGGATACTGCCGTTTAACAATATGCTGCCTGGGCTGGCGATCCTGTTCTATTGTTTTGGCGAGCTGGAAGACGACGGATTGATGGTAATCATTGCGTTTGCCTGGCTGGTGATTACGGTGGTCTATTTCAGCCTGTTTTTCTTTGGCTTGTGGTATTTTGGTTCAGCCGCGGTTATGCGCTGGCTGTCGTGACAGACAGCCGGTGCTAAACTGGTCTTTATCAGCTGTTGATTGCTTGTGGTGAATTGGAAATTATCATGAAAACCCCTTTTAAATACGCGCTATTTGGTTTGGGCGGACTGGTTCTTTTGCTGGTGATTATCGTGGCTGTTGTTGCCGTCACTTTTAATCCTAACGATTACAAGTCCTTGGTCATCAAGCTTGTGCAGGATAAAAAGCAGCGCACGCTGCATATCGATGGCGATATCAAACTGGCGTTCTGGCCCAAGATAGGCGCTGACTTGGGTAAAATATCACTCTCCGAGCACAACAGCGATAAGGAATTTGCCGCAGTCAACGGCCTGAAGGTCTCGCTAGCCTTGCTGCCCTTGCTTAAAAAACAGCTGGTGGTAGATACCGTTTATGTTGATGGCGCGCGCGTCAATATTGTGCGTTATAAGGACGGCACTACCAACTTTGATGATTTGCTTAGTAAGGAAGAATCCGAACAAATCAAATTTGATATTGATGGCGTGCATGTCAGCAACTCCGCCCTGAATTTCACCGATGAAAAAGCCGGTAGCCAATACAGCATCAGCAAGCTCAACCTCAAGACAGGTCATCTGGCGTTAGCCAAGCCATTTGATCTGGCGACGGATTTCATACTAGAAGCAAACAAACCAAAACTGCAAGCGGCAGCTACCTTAACAGGCAATTTTATGCTGGATCCTGAAACCAAGCATTTTGTCGCCAAGGGGTTGGATGCGAATATAAAAGGCGATATGGCGGGCGGTAAAGATGTGATTTTCAACCTGTCAGGCAATGTGGACGCCAAGCCTGAAAATATGGAGTTTCTGGTGGATGGCTTGAAGCTGGCGCTATCCGGCAATTTTAACGGGGCCAAGCTGACGGCTGATCTCGATGCCCCTAAACTGACCGTGCTTAAGGATGAAGTCAGCGGCAAAGAGGCTCATGTGAACCTCACACGGGAAAAGGACAGCGACAGCTTAAAGGCGAATATGGTGCTGGCCGATATCAAAGGTTCGCCTGAATCACTGCAAAGCAGTGGCATTACTGGCGAACTTTCCATTAAGCAGGCTGGCGGCCACAGTATCGCAGGCAAGTTTTCCTCGCCTTTTAGCGGGAACCTGGAAAATCTGGTTTTTGATTTGCCCAAGCTGGCGGGTAATGTGGATGTGAAAGATGCCGCTCTGCCTAAGGGAGCGATGCAAGGCACTTTCGCCTTGAAATTGCACGCCGATATCAAGCAAGAGCAGGCCAATAGTGACTTCAACCTGGATATTGATACTACTAAATTAAACGGGAACGTGGCTGTAACAGGTTTCTCCAAGCCGGATATCAAGTTTAATCTCACGGCCAATCAGCTCGATCTCAACAAATTGCTTGGCAAGAAGACCGCGCCTAGTGGTGAAAATAAATCCGCAGGCGCGGATAAGCCCACCGATTTGTCAGCCTTGAGCAACCTGTTGCTGCAAGGCAACGTCAATATCGGCAGCATCATTTATGACAAATATCGCTTGTCTGGCCTGGCATTTGGTGTAAAAGCCGATGGCGAGCAACTGCAAGTGAGCCCTTTCGCGGTCAAGTTTGATGATTCGAATATTAAAGGCGCCTTCGGTATCAGCCGCTTTGCCAAACCTGTGTATAACTTTGATGTTGATATCGACAAACTGGATGCAGACCGCTATATCACCAAGTCCGGAAGCAAACCCGCATCATCCGGCACGCCGACCCAATCCGACCCCAATGCGCCCGTGGACTTGAGCGCATTGAAAAAAATCAATGCCAATGGCGAATTGCGCATAGGCTGGCTCAAGCTCGCTAATGTTAAAAGCACCGACGTCCGCATCAAGCTTAAAGCCGACGATGGGGTGGCTGAACTCTCCCCTTTTTCCGCCAACCTCTATCACGGCTCCATGGTCGGGGTCCTCAAGGTGGATGCACGCAGCACGCCTAACATCGCTTTCAAGCAGGACATGAAGGGCATCGCAATCGGCCCTTTGCTGGTGGATGCCATCAATAACGATATGCTCAGCGGCAAAGGTACTATGAATGTAGATGTCACGACGCAGGGAGCTACGGTGGGTGCGCTAAAAAAGTCGCTCAATGGCAAGGCGGCGCTTAATCTGACGGATGGCGCAGTGAAGGGCATTGATATTGCCGGCACTTTGCGTGGCGCCAAAGACAAGTTGAATGCGCTGAAATCGCACAGCACAGTCGCAGGCGATAAAAGCAAACAAACCGATTTTAGTGAGATGGTGGCTAGCTTCAATATCAAAAACGGTGTGGCACATAACGACGACCTCAACATGAAAGCCCCGCTTTTTCGTATCACCGGCAGCGGAGATGTCAATATTGCCAATGAAACCATCAATTATCTGGCAAAGCCCACGGTGGTGGCTACCCTCAAGGGCCAGGGCGGTGCCGATCTTGCAGCAATGAATGGCCTTACTGTCCCGGTGAAGCTGAGCGGTACTTTTGCCAAGCCCAGCTATGCCATAGATTTTGCCGGGCTGGCTACAGCCTTGGCACAAAAAAAACTGCTGGAAGGCGTAGGCGGCACCAAGGCTGAAGCCGTACAAAAACTACTGAGTGGTGATAAAGCCGGTGGGCTGGAAGGCTTGCTGGGCGGCAATAAAAAGAAATCAGCAGAAGCGCCAGCGGCGGCTAAAGATGGCACTGCTCCGGCGCAGCCTGCACCGGAAAGAAAAGCTGAAACACCTGAAGAAAAAGCCAAGAAAAAGCTCAACAAGCTACTGGGCCTTTAGCCTGCACGACCATTACTTTCTGGGTGTTCCAAGCTTGTCCAGGATGTGCCAAATCCTGTGGCACGTTCGTCTTTAAAGTTCTTCAATATTAAGAACCCCATGTCTGACTTTGCAAATCGCCTGATTGCCTGGCAAAAAATTCACGGTCGCCACGACTTGCCCTGGCAAAATACGCGCAATCCTTACGCCATCTGGGTTTCCGAAATCATGCTGCAACAAACGCAGGTGACAGCCGTGCTTGATTATTACCGACGCTTCATGCAGCGCTTCCCCGATATTGCCAGCCTGGCCTCAGCAGAACAGGAGGCCGTGCTGCAATACTGGAGCGGCTTGGGGTATTACTCGCGTGCGCGCAATTTACATCATGCGGCGCAAATCATCGTGCATGAACATGCGGGGCATTTTCCGCAGGATTTTGAAGCCATGCAGCGCCTGCCTGGCATAGGCCGTTCCACGGCAGCGGCCATAGCTTCATTTGCTTTTGACCAGGTGCGGGCCATTCTGGATGGCAATGTGAAACGCGTTTTTGCGCGTCACTTTCTAGTGGAGGGCTGGCCAAGCCTGCCAAAAGTCGAAAAGCAACTATGGCGGCTGGCGGAAGATTTGCTGCCAGAAAGCAATATGGTGGCCTATACCCAGGGCCTGATGGATTTGGGCGCCACGCTTTGCACGCGCACCAGGCCGCAATGCAGCGTATGCCCGTTACGGGAAACTTGCCGCGCTTATGCCGAAAACAGGGTGAACGACCTGCCTACCCCAAAGCCGCGCAAAGCCATACCGGAGCGACAAACGACTATGCTCCTGTTCTTGCATGAAGGCGAAATCATGCTGGAAAAGCGGTCTGGGAGCGGTATCTGGGGTGGCCTCTGGAGCCTGCCGGAAATCAGTGCTAATGAAGTCGCCGAGGCAGTTGCCGAACAGCGCTACGGTGTGCTGGCCGAGAGCCTGCCGCTGTTGCCGACCTTGAGTCATGCTTTTACGCATTTCCGGCTGCACATAACGCCACTACCGATGCAGGCCCTTACTGTGAAACCCCAGGCTCGCGAGGCCGGCGTGGTCTGGCTGCCGCTGCATGATGCGATTGGTGCTGCCCTGCCTGCACCCGTCAGAAAAATTCTGCTGAGCCTGAAATAAAAAAAGCAGCCGAAGCTGCTTTTTTCAGAGTTGCCGAGCTCAGCACGGCTACTTGGGTAATTAGATATCGCCCCAGCTCTCTTCCCACATGCAATGCTTGATGGTATGGCGGTTCTTGATCAACTCATCAATTGAAGGCTCGTCATTCAATGCACGCTTGATAGCAAGCTTGGTAGCTTCGTAGTTATTCTTGTACAGGTCAGCCTTGTCCAGGTTCGCCTCTTTGACGCAGCCCGGATCGATCCAGAGCAGGCTGATGATACACAGGTCGTTGACCTGGTCTTTAGGAATAATGCCTTCGATTACACAGTCCAGTACAGCGTCAGCGGTTGCAGCCTGTACCACGCCACCGAACAGCCCGATAGTGGCAGAGTCCTTCAATGTGACTTTAGGTACCATGATGGTGGCCGGGCGTACCTGTTGGTTGATGTCGCGTACGGCGAACATGGCGGTGTGGCCTTTGCTCTGCGCCATCATATTGGCGAATGCTGCACCTACAGGGCCATCTACCGCGCCGATGAGGATTTCAGGCATTGCTGCTGTGACGTCTTTGCCAGGGGTGAATACAGTGGCTTCGCCAGCCTTGAAAATGATTTTGGACATAAAAACTCCTTATAGAGCGAGGGTTGGAAGAGGTGTTGGATGAAAGGCCACATTGTATAGAAACTGGACGGGCCGGGCAAACTGGCCACATGGTTTTTTGATGATCTGGCAATACAAATCAAATGTTTAGCTGAAGCACCATATCCCGGTGAGGAATGCCGGCATCAAGGTACTCTTCACTGCACACTACAAATCCGGCACGTGCATAAAACCCTATGGCCTGCGTTTGTGCAGAAAGCGAAATATGCAGCCAGCCGCGAGAAAGGCAACTTGTGATCGCCGCCTGCAGCAATGCGTACCCAACGCCTTGTTTGCGCCAGCTTTTTAATACAGCCATGCGGCCTATGCTGCCGCCCACAAGAATTCGAGCGCAGCCAATTGCATTCTGTTCCTGATCACGAGCCAGCAAATGAATGGCGGCCGCATCGAGGCCGTCCCATTCCAGGGCTACAGGCACGTACTGCTCGATAACGAAAACCTGTAGGCGCACCTGTGCAAGCTCGGCCTGCGCTGCTTGCCAGTTTGCTTCTTGTACCACATATCCATGCGGCAGCTTATTCAGTCTGCGCATCCGTTTTTTGTTTTTCTTGATCGGCGGACTGCCCAACCGTTGCCTCTACGCCTTTGGCTTTATCCAGCACTTGGCGCTGGCTTTCGGCGATTTTCGGAGTTTGATCTGAATTCGGAGGTGAGCAGCTAATTAGCAAAGGTACGGCAACACACAAGATTAAAAGTGATGATTTCATTGAGCCTCCAAGTGGTGGGCTGTTGCGGCTATTGCCGCTTAAGGGCATCATGCCATCTTGCAATTGATACTGCGTTTTAAGTAAAAGGTAAAGCGATGGATAAATATTTAGGGCTCGCCGCCCGCATTTTGCTGGCATTGGTCTATCTGGTAGTTGGTTTGTATTCTCATGTTTACCAAAGCATGACCAATCCCATGTTTTATGATGGCTTTCAGCAATATCTAGGTACATTTGGCTTGCCCGGTGTTTTTGCGCCGTTGATGATACTAGTCGAAGTGACTGGCGCAGCTATGCTGCTGCTGGGCTACAAAACACGATTTGCAGCCTTGTTGCTCGCTATTTACAGCATGTTTATCGCGTTGATTTTTCACCATAATCTGGTTAATCCGCAGGAGATGTTGGCTTTTCTGCAATACCTGGCGGTGACTGGCGGGCTATTGGCGATCGCGGCGCATCCAGTTATGGCTTGCAGCCTGGATAATCTGAAGCAATAGCCGGATAGCAAGTCTGGGATATAAAAAGGGCGTATGAATAACGCCCTTTTTTATTAAAAAGCCGAGGACTGAATTTTTTACAAGGCAGTATCTCGGAGGTTTTTTGGTAACTGAAATACAACGTTTTCTACCACGCCTTGCAACTCATTGACTTCAGCGGCACCCAGTGTTTGCAGTTTGCCAATCACCTCTTGCACCAGCACTTCTGGCGCCGATGCGCCTGCTGATACGCCGATGCGTTTTTTACCCACAACCCAGGCGGGATCAAGATGACTGGCGTTATCCACCATGTAGGATTCAACCCCATGGTGCTGCGCAACTTCCCTTAATCTGTTGGAGTTGGAGCTGTTAGGCGAGCCCACCACAATCACCAGATCGCAATCTTTCGCCATGATTTTGACGGCATCCTGCCGGTTTTGCGTGGCGTAGCAAATGGAATCACTCTTGGGGGCAATAATAGTGGGAAATCTGGCTTTGAGGGCATCCACAACACGTGCGGCATCATCTATCGATAGCGTGGTTTGCGTTACATAAGCCAGCTTCAATGGGTCCTTCACTTGCAGTTGCAAGACATCCTCCGGCATTTCTACCAGATAGATGCCACCTTCAGACTGCCCCATTGTTCCTTCCACTTCAGGATGGCCACGATGACCAATCATGATGATTTCGAGGCCCGCAGCGTGCATTCTGGCGACTTCGATATGTACTTTGGTGACCAGTGGGCAAGTGGCATCAAATACGCGCAAGCCGCGTGATTCGGCCTCGGCACGTACTTCTTTGGAAACGCCGTGGGCGCTGAAAATAACCGTATTGCCCGCCGGCACTTCGTCCAGTTCATCTACAAATACTGCGCCTTTGCTTTTTAGCTCGTCCACGACAAATTTGTTATGCACAACTTCATGGCGTACATAGATAGGTGCGCCCAGCTTTTCCAGCGCCTGTTCCACGATAATGATCGCGCGATCAACACCAGCGCAAAAGCCGCGTGGGTTGGCGAGTAGTATGTCCATCAGTTTGCTCTCAATTAATTTACGCTCAGTTGCCTAGCCAATAGGCGATAGTGAGTAGCAGGAGCAGCCCCACCATTAATACCAGAACGCGCCAGATCAGGCCTATGGCACTTTGCAAGTAATCCGCATCGGCTTCATCACCTATCCCCAGCTCGGGGCGAAACTGCAGGACGCCGCGGTAGGGTAAGGGTTCTCCTAAACGCACCCCCAGGGCGCCCGCGCCGCTGGCAAGGATGATACCTAGCGCTTTGTCTGGCCAGGTTTGCGCCTGCATGCGCCAGCAATAAACTGCATCTTCGAAATCGCCCACAATGGCAAAACAGCCAGCGGTGACGCGTAAGGGTAGCCAATCCAGCCACCCAAATGCACGCCGCGCAAACTGGTTAAAAAGATTGTCTTCCTGCGGGTACCACTCCAGTTTGACCAGATGCGCCAGATGATATAACAATGCGCCAGCCGGCCCTAAAACTGCAAACCAGAAAATCGGTGCAAACAAACCATGATAGGCACGCTGGAGTGTGGTTTCTATGCTTGCGCGTGCAAGTTCGGCAGCACTGTAATGATCTGTCTCGCTGCCCCCCCAGCGGGAAAACAATTCGCGCGCCTGATCAATATTACGATCACGCAAGGCGACCACAATTTTTTCAGCAGATTGGCCAAACAGGCCAAAACGTAATGTGCAGTAAAGCACTGCCATACCAAACAGCATGCCCAGTACTGCGTGGATTTCCAGCAAAATGTAATAGGTAATGCCGACCACTAGCGTAGGCAGTAGTACGCCTAATATCCAGGCAAAAATCCCATGCCTGCTTTTACCATCGTTACAGTTGCGTTCCAGCCAGTGTGCATAAGGTGCAAATGCCTGTTGTAGCCAATCTGGCCGTGCATGTGGGCGATAGTAACTAAGCGCCAGTGCGCCTAATAAAGCGAGAAAATTCATGGCACGATCAAGCTCATGGTGTAGCTCCCAATATTTTTTCAGAGGCTAAAGGCATTTCTACACTTAACACGCTGGCATCATAGAGTTCCAGTGTGGGCAACTGCAATGACATTTTTTGCTTTTCAGCAAAATCCAGCAATGCCGAATAAGTTTTGCCGTAAGCAAATAGCGGATGGGCTTTGACATGGGCTACAGCAACCCGCCTCACAGGAATCGTGTCAGTCTTGAGTGGTGCTTTCGGCATGGCATCTGCGCTGATCATAAAGCCTGTGCGTGCTTGCAGTTGTTCATACGGCGTGGTGCGCGGGTCTGAGAGCATTAGCGTGACTTGTACGCCCGCATTGATGCCCTGCTGTTTCAATTCGAATAACACTTCTTGCTGCTTTGCGGTAAGTTTGGAGTAAGCGCCCTGTGCATCCAGATAGGCATAACGATAACCTCCGCGTTCGGCAACTTCAACGCTAACGCTGGAGAATAGCCCCCACCACCAGAGCATGGCGGTAACGGGCACAACAAAAACTAGCAGAAAATAAGGCCACTGTTTTTTCACAGGATGCGATGCGGGGTTATTAAAGCCCGCAGAAGAAGAATGAGTCGGCTAAAAAGATACCACACTCCCTCTATATCTTGCACTTATTAAGCGCAGGCAATAAGAATCAGCACTTATTAATTGCTGCTCTGAAAGCGGTATAATTTGGGCTTCGTTAGCCAGCTTGCTATAACCATTAAGCCTCTTATGCATAAGCCCTTATGAAAAATACTGCCACACTGCTTATCAATTGCCCTGACCGCAAGGGTCTGGTTGCGGCTATTGCTGATTTTCTCTATCGGCACAATGCCAACATATTGCATGCCGATCAGCATCAGGATGCTGAAAATAATCTGTTTCTCATGCGTGTGGAGTGGGACTTGAATGGCTTTGCTATTAGCCCCGATAGCTTTGCTGAGCATTTTGCGGCGATAGGCGAACGCTTTGAGATGCATTGGCAACTTAAAGTGTCGCAAAAACGGCCGCGCATGGCCATCATGGTTTCGCAGTACGATCATTGCCTGGCAGATTTACTGCATCGCCATCAAAGCGGCGAACTGGCCTGCGACATTCCGCTGATTATCAGCAATCATCGTGATACGCAGCGCCTGGCCAAATTTTACGGCATCCCATTCCATTACGTTGCAGTCACCAAGGAAACCAAAGCCGAAGCTGAAGCCACGCAGTTCGCATTATTTGATGAGTATGCGATCGACCTGATCGTGCTTGCGCGCTATATGCAGATTCTTTCACCCGAATTCGTCAGGCGTTACCCAGAGCGCATCATCAATATCCATCACTCATTCCTGCCCGCTTTTATTGGTGCACGGCCATACCATCGCGCATTTGAGCGCGGCGTGAAACTGATTGGCGCCACCAGCCATTACGTGACGGAAGTACTGGATGAAGGCCCGATTATTGAGCAGGACATAGATCGTATTTCACACCGCGATCAGGTCGAAGATCTGATTCAGAAAGGCCGTGACCTGGAGCGCATTGTGTTGTCGCGCGCTGTGCGCTGGCACATAGAAAACCGGATTTTGCTGTATGCAAACAAGACGGTGATTTTCGATTAGACTAAAACAGCTACAAACAAAACAGCGAAGGATTCAATCCTTCGCTGTTTTTTTGTTTAAATAGCAGACTTTCAGTTTCTCCCCTTGCTTGGCGGCCTCGGGTCATGGCCGTTCCTCGTGGAACCAGTAATTTACGCCGACTACGTGCTTGCAGTAACAGGGGTACTCCATTTCAAAATCAGTATGCTGATTATTGAGCTATTATTTTCTCCAGCGCAAACAATTGCTCAATGGTTTCGCGCTTGCGGATTAAATGGCATTGACTGCCATCTACCATGACCTCGGCAGCACGTGGCCGCGTATTGTAGTTGGAACTCATGCTCATGCCGTAAGCGCCTGCAGAGAGAATGGCCAGCAGGTCACCTTGTTGTAGCGCCAGCTTACGGTCGTGCCCCAGGAAATCGCCACTCTCGCAAACCGGCCCGACTATTTCATAGACTTGTGCCGCGCTATTGGATGGTTTTACCTGAACAATGCCGTGATAAGCGTCATAAAGCGCGGGACGCATGAGATCATTCATTGCGGCATCAACGATTGCAAAGTTCTTGGCCTCCGTGTGCTTGAGATATTCCACTTGGGTCAGCAGGACGCCGGCATTGCCCACCAGGGCGCGACCTGGTTCAAACACCAGTGTTACCTTGCGGCCGCCGAGTTTTTTCAACATGGCTTCAGCGTAAACCGAGAAATCCGGCGGTGTTTCATCGCTGTAACAGATGCCTATGCCGCCACCTGCATCTATATGCTGAATATGGATACCAGCCTGTTCCAATTGGTCGACCAGTGATAGCACGCGATCAAATGCATCGAGGAATGGCGAGAGCTCCGTCAACTGCGAGCCGATATGGCAATCCACACCATGCACAGCGATGTTGGGCATGGCCGCTGCATGCTGGTATATCGTAAAAGCATCTTCATACGCTACGCCAAATTTATTGTTCTTTAATCCAGTGGAAATATACGGATGAGTTTTGGCGTCCACATTAGGATTCACGCGCAAGGAAACCGGTGCAATTTTGTCCATGTTCCCAGCTACAGCATTCAAGCGCTCGAGCTCGGCCGCGGATTCAACGTTAAAGCAGAAAATACCTGCATCAAGTGCCGCGCGCATTTCCGTTTCGGTTTTGCCCACACCGGAAAATACAACTTTGGCCGGGTCGCCGCCCGCGGCCAATACTCGTGCCAGTTCACCGCCGGATACGATATCAAATCCCGCACCCAACCGCGTGAAAATATTAAGAATGGCAAGACTGGGGTTAGCTTTTACCGCAAAACAAACTAAATGGTCGTGCCTGGCAAAACCTGCTTGAAAACGTCGAAAAGCTGACTCCAAAGCCTGTTTGGAATAAACATAGCAAGGCGTGCCAAATTTGGCAGCTATATGAGAAAAGGCGACGCTTTCGGCGTGCAGTTCGCCATTTTTTGAACTAAAAGGATTCACGGCAAGCTTTATTTGAAGTTATTTTGGAGGTGTCGCGTCTTGCGGATATTTTTGCTCAGGAATATAGAGCGGACCTTTGGTACCGCATGCGGCAACTGTCAGGCAAAACATAATTGTCAGTAAAATAGCGCGCATGGTCACCTCTGGATAAAGACTTCTATTTTAACATAAGCCCGGTTTCGGCTACATGCTCAGGCCATAGTTACCGTTCATGCCAGCGAATCAGCCGCTTGTCGGCTCAATGTAGACGTGGTGTTTGAGCGTGTGCAACATCAACATGTCATGAAAGGGTAAAACATGCAAAGCAAAACCAAAGGTTTCACGCTGATAGAGTTAATGGTAGTCGTTGCTATCATAGGCATTTTGGCGGCAATCGCGATGCCCTCATACACGGATTATGTGACTAGGGGGAAAATTCAGGATGCGACCTCGGGGCTGGCAACAAAGCGTGTGCAGGCCGAACAATATTTCCAGGATAACCGCACCTATGCAGACATAGGAGCGTTCACTAACCAAGCGTGCGTTGCGGATGCAGCTACAAGCCAGTATTTTGATTTCTCCTGTTCTGTACAGACGGCGGCGGCTTTCACTATTCAGGCCAATGGTAAAGACTCGATGACAGGCTTCACCTATACCATTGATCAAAATAACGCCAAGGCAACTACGTCTGTGCCAACAGGCTGGACTGCTAACGCTGCCTGCTGGGTGACGAAAAAGGGTGGCGCGTGTTAATACCCAAACACACGCAGCAGGGGTTTACCCTTATTGAGCTAATGATCGCCATTACCATCTTGGGTATTGTGCTGGCGTTGGCGCTGCCTAGCTATCAGGCATTTATACAAAATACCCGGCTTCGCAATGCTGCAGAATCCATTCAGAACGGCCTGCAGATAGCTCGTGCGGAAGCAGTCAAACACAACGCCCAAGTGCGATTTTCTCTGGGTACGGGGTCAAGCTGGACAGTAGGTTGCGTTGTCGGGACTGCAGATTGTCCTGCATTGATACAGCAACGTACCACAGGTGAAGGCTCTTCTGCTTCCATTATTGTTACGCCCACGCCTACGGCTGGCGTTGAGGTTGTTTTCAATAGCTTCGGTGCAGTGGTGCTAACCGCCGCTACATTCACTCAACTGGACATAGATGTTGATACAGCAGTGCTTTCCGCTACAGATAGCCGGGATTTACGCATCACCATTGGCCCGGGAGGCAACTCACGGATGTGCGACCCCAATCTCCCAACATCCGATGCACGCGCATGTTAAAGAGGAAAGATAAATGAACGGCAGCATACATATTCCTTCATCACATTCTCTGCAGCAGGGCGCCAAATCACAGCAAGGTGTAGTCCTGCTGGAATCGCTGATTGCCATTCTGATTTTCTCCATGGGGATTCTTGCCTTGGTTGGCTTGCAAGCCGCCATGATCAAGAGCACCTCTGATGCAAAATACCGTGCAGAGGCTACTTTTATCGCCCAGCAGCGACTGGGCATGATGTGGTCAGACCCGGGCAACCTTGCTGATTATGTCGAAGCCAGCACCGATATTTCAGCATTGCTGCCCAATGGCACGCGGACCGTTACCTTGCCAGCCGCCGGTGGCGAGGTGAGCGTCACGGTCACTTGGCAGCAGCCGGGCCAGGCAGATGTTCACAATTTCACCGCCAACGCGCGCATCACCGGAGGCTAGGATAATGCCGATGAGCAATAAAGACTGTAATAAACACCTGCCCATGCGCCAAACCGGCTTCAGCCTTGTGGAAATCATGGTAGGCCTGGTGATTGGCTTGCTGGTGACCTTGGTCATCATGCAGGTATTCACAGTATTCGAAGGTCAAAAACGCAGTACTACTGGTAGCGCCGATGCACAAACCAATGGCAGCATAGCTCTCTACACCATACAGCGCGATGTGCAGATGGCAGGATTTGGTCTGCCGGTCTTCGATACGGTAAATCCACCGCTGAGGTGCGATCCATCGCCTACGGTCGACCATGATGGCGACGCGGCAACACCCAATATCGATATGTTTCCGCTCAGTATTACCGATGGTGGAACAGCAGCCGGTGCAAGCGACGATGTCGCCATACGCTATAGCCTCACCCCCACGGGAGGGATACCCATCAGGCTTCTGAATGCTGCAAATCCGGTCGCTGTTGACAATAACCTGGGCTGCCAAAATGGCGATATTGTCATGGTCAGCCAGGGTGCTAGCTGTGTCATGACAAGGGTGAACGAGGACGATGCAGACCTCATTGCCGACACTACGCACATCACGCTGGCAAGCACTCCTCCGGCTCCACCTTTAAATATTGGATCCAGTCTTGCCTGTATGGGTAACTGGAATCAGTTTACATATACCATCGCTAATAACCAGTTGCAAAGAAATGATGCGTCCAGCGCTGTTCTCACGCCCATCATTACTGGCATCGTCAATATTCAGGTGCAATATGGAATTTCAGCCACCGCAGATAATAATCAGGTCACCCGGTGGGTGAATGCTACCAATACTAACAGCGACGGTATCGATTGGCGTTCGACAGCAACTACACCTACCGTTGCCAACCGTAACCGTATCAAGGCGATTCGTATCGCCGTGGTTGCACGCAATGGTTTGATGGAAAAAACCAATGTCACCGCGTCATGCAGTTCGATTACGGCCGCCACCCCCACCGGACTATGCGCCTGGGAGGGCAGCGCTGCCTCCCCTGCGCCGACGATAGACCTCTCAAATGATGCCGACTGGCAACGTTACCGTTATCGGGTCTTTGAAACCATCATCCCTCTGCGCAATATGATCTGGTCCAGGAACACGCTATGAGTGAGCGCGCTATGAATTCACCGTACAAAACTCGCATTATGTGGGAGCAATGCCCTGTGCAGCAGCCTCGAACACAGCGCGGAGTCGTACTCTTTATTGCGCTGATTGCCTTGGTTGTCATGTCGCTCGCGGCGGTAGCTCTGATACGTTCGGTGGATACCAATACCATTATTGCCGGCAATCTGGCATTCAGGCAGTCGGCTACAATTTCTGCAGATAGCGGGTTGGAGACGGCTGCCGCTTGGCTGGGGGCGCCCGGCGTATCTCTGGATGCTGATAACGCCGCTCTGGGTTATTACGCCGATACAGCTAAGTCACCAACGGTGGCGGCTGATGTTGCCTGGAATGCCGGCGACAGCGCACTGGCTACTGGCAGCGGTGTGGTAGCTGGCACTGACTCTAGCGGTAACACCATACGCTATGTCATTCAGCGCATGTGCCGCACTGGCACGGCAGTGCCCACGCCTGACAAATGTCTGTTTGGCGCACCGGTAGCCGGTACCAGTTCACAAGGCGTCAAATCCGCTACCCAAGCGGGTGCCATTACAACAAGCGGCGACAGCCTGATGTACCGCATCACGGTCAGAGTCAGCGGACCCCAAAATACCATCAGCTACATACAAGCATTTGTTTATTAGGAGGCAATATGAAACGCTACCTGGATTACCGCACCATGAACTGCCCTTTACCAGGCTTGATGCTGATTATCAGTCTTGTGTTGCCATTGCCTTGTATCGCGGCTAGCGTCAATCTGGCGACAGCGCCGCTGGCCAATGCCACTACTACTTCGGTATTGCCTAACTTGATGTTTATTCTGGACGATTCTGGCAGTATGGGCTGGGATTTCCTGCCAGACTGGGCAGGTGACAAAGCAGGTTACAAGCTTTGCAAGAGTACAACAGGTACATATAATGTATCGTGTGCAGACCCAGTCCAGCCGCCTTTCCGCAGCAGCGACTTCAATGGCAACTATTACAACCCGGCGACTTATTATAAGCCGGCAGTCAATGCTGACGGCACCAGTAAAGCGAGCCAGACTTCATGGACTTCCGTTAAGGACGATGCCTACAACGTACAGAGCACCAGTTCTACTAACCTGGTTACTGGATACATTGATGTTGAGTGGTGTACCGATAGCGCCTCCACGGATTGCCTGAGAAACGACAATTATATTTTGCCAGGTACTGTGAGTGGCAAATCCTATACAACACTTCGCCCCTCTGTTACATCTACAGGTAGTGGTAAAGTGGCCACCGGTTCGGTAGCAGCGCCAACCACGGCTGTGCGGTCCTGGGGGCCGCACTATTACACGATTACCCCCGGCGAATATTGTGATTCAGCAAAATTAACCAACTGCCAAACAAGCCAGACGGCTACTTTTAGCTACCCGGCTAAAGTGCGCTGGTGTACTAGTAGTGCTAACGCTACAGCGGCGACCCCTGCTGCGGGGACTTGTCAGGCTTTGCGTACGGGCTCTTACACCATTGCCCGATTCCCCACCAAATTTTTTACACCGGCCATAGCTTACTCGCCTGCTGTCGCCTATGTGGCTCCTGTGACTGGCGTTAGGCCAACCGGTCTGATCACGTTTTCCGGCGGCAACACTTCCGCTAGCAGTTCTGCAAAGATTAATAATGATATATCTTCCAAGAGCGTGAAATTGGGCAGCAGTTATACGTATTCAAGCCAAATTACAATTGGCAAGGATCAAACCCCCACGCAAGCAGCAGCATTTGTAGCGGCTGCCATAAAAACCAGCGGCACCGTTAAAGCCTATATTGGCGGCAATAGCATTACACCGACCTGCGCCAGTAAAACTACAACAGTGGTTTGCCTTGTTGATACATCAACTTATACCAATGGCAGCAGCGTTACTATCGGCACCATTACCAATCAGGGTTTTTTGACTGCCACCACGACAGCAACTGCAGGCGGGGTTACTCCCATTGCCGAAGTGCTTGCTCAACCTGAGATTCTGGCACAAGCAATGAACTATCCCGGCGCTTTTGTACGCACGGATATTGTCTCTTCTGATAATAGCTATCCTAAGGCGGCAGAGCGCACCGATTGTGCAGGTTCCACGTGTACTTACGCTGAAGAGATGACTAACTTTGCCAACTGGTGGACTTACTACCACACTCGTATGCAAGCCATGAAAAGCTCGACTAGCCTGGCTTTCAAGGACATAAACAACAAATATAGGGTGGGATATGTCAGTATCAACAACAAAACCGGCCACGATTTTCTGAACATTGCACAATTCAACACCACACAAAAAAACAGCTGGTATGCAAAACTTTTCGCCGCCAAACCAGGTGATTCTACTCCATTGCGTTTTGCGCTATCCAAGATAGGCCGGCTATATGCGGGGAAATTGAACGCTTCAACTTTCAATGGCAGTACTGTGATTGATCCGATGGAGTATTCCTGCCAGCAGAACTTCACCCTGCTTTCTACTGATGGTTACTGGAATGGGGGCGGAGGTGTAGAAATTGATGGTTCCACAGCAATAGGCGACATGGATGGTGGAACCACTCCACGCCCAATGTATGAGGGCGGCACGGCTAGATCCAATAGCTTGGCTGACGCTGCCAAGTATTATTACGACACTGATTTGCGGACGTCCGCCCTGAGTAACTGCACCGGCGCTTTGGGGTTGGATGTCTGCGACAATAACGTATTTGTCAGCGGCACGGACAATAACGTTAAGCAGCATATGACCAGCTTTACCCTGGGTCTGGGCGTGGAAGGCACCTTGTTTTATACCAGCGACTACAAAACTGCTACATCGGGTGACTATTTCGACATCAAGAACGGCACCAAAAATTGGTCTGTACCAGCTGCCGATACTGAAACCGCAGTGGATGATTTGTGGCATGCGGCAGTAAATGGGCAAGGAACATATTTCAGCGCCAAGAATCCAGCTCAGCTCACCAGCGGGCTTAGTGCGGCGCTTGCCGCTATTAATTCCAAAGTGGGTGCAGGTGCCGCGGCTGCTACCAGTACGTTGAACCCCGTATCTGGTGATAACTTTGCTTATGTGGCCAGCTATACTACGGTGAAATGGACTGGCAACCTGGAAGCACGCAGCATTAATGTGGACACGGGAGCGGTGAGCGAATCCGCGGCCTGGTGCGCGGAAGACATAGTGGGTGCCTCCTCTTGCACGGCGCCTTCATCCATAGTTGCTGACATAAGCGGTAGCAGCACCATCTACAATTGCGTAACACCAGGCGCCACTGCCGCTACCTGCACTGCACCAGGCGTGCTGGACGGTACAGATTGCAAAGTTGAGGTGCCAATCGCGTGCAGCGGCACCATGGCGGCCAAGGTGGCCGCCAGTAGCGATACGCGATCAATCAAGATGAAGAGCGGCACCAGTCTCGTGGACTTCACTTACGCTAATCTTTCCTCTGCGCAGCAAGCCTATTTCGACAGCGCTTTTCTCAGTGCCAATTTAAGCCAGTGGAGTTCCTTGACTTCAACTCAGCAAACTGCAGCCGCAGGTAATAACCTGGTTAACTTCCTGCGTGGCCAGAATGGTTATGAAGACAACTCCAGCAATGCTGTTGATAACCGGCTCTATCGTTATCGCGAAGCAGTGCTGGGAGACGCAGTGGAATCCACGCCCGCTTATGTCGCCAAACCTACTTTCAGCTATACAGATTTCGGTTATAGCGCCTTTAAGACTGCGCAAACCAGCCGGGGTGGAACGGTATACATAGGCACCAACGACGGTATGCTGCACGCTTTTAACGGCAGCACTGGGGCCGAGCGCTGGACCTATGTGCCAAGCATGGTGATCCCAAATATGTGGAAGCTGGCGGACAAGAATTATTCCACCCTGCATACCTATTACGTTAACGGTGACGCGATTATTTCTGACATCTGTACCAGTAGTTGCGACACTACTTCTGCTGACTGGCACACTATCCTGGTGGGCGGGCTGAATGGTGGCGGACGTGGTTATTATGCACTGGATATTACTGATCCCATCACGCCCAGCCTCTTATGGGAGTTTGATACCACTAGTGATAATGATCTGGGTTACACCTTTGGCAATCCTGTCATAACCAAGAAATCGGATGGGACCTGGGTTGCATTGGTCACGTCGGGCTATAACAACACTACTGGCAGCAATCCTGGCAAAGGTTTTCTCTATGTACTCAATGCTGCAACCGGTGCAAAAATTGCCAAGATTCCCACTGGTGTGGGCGATGCTACTACTCCTAGCGGCCTAGCCAAGATTAATAGCTATACAGAGGATGCCGAGAAAAATAATACCGTAACTTACACCTATGGTGGAGACCTGCTGGGCAATCTTTGGCGCTTTGATATTAACGCTGCCGCATCCAGTACCAATCCATTGTTATTTGCCACGTTAAAAGACTCATTGAGCAACACGCAACCCATTACCACGCGCCCCGAGCTAGGAAAAATCAATGATAAGCGCGTGGTGTTTGTGGGGACTGGGAAATATTTGGAAACCGCTGACCTTACCGATACGCAGCAGCAAACGCTATACGCCATCAAGGATGATAACGCTACAACCACGCTGGTTAATCCGCGTACCGCACTAGTTGCACAAACGCTGACTACCGTAGGCGCCACCCGTTCAGCCTCTAACAACTCAGTAAATATCACTACAGGTCTTGGCTGGTTTGTTGATTTTCCTGATAGCGGAGAACGTCAGAACGTGGCTGGGCAACTGGTGCTTGGTACCTTGCTGATACCGACTACAGTTCCCTCAAATACTGTTTGTTCGCCAGGCGGTTATAGCTGGATGAACTATTTCAATTATAAAACCGGTAGTGGGGTTACCTCATCCGGTATCGTATCGTCAAAAACCAACGCGCCTATCGTCGGTGTGAATGTGTATTACATCAATAAATCGCCAGTAGTCTCTGTAGTTACAGCCGACCACCCTACTCCTGAGTTGGTCCCAGACATATCATTTTCAACAGCAGCGGGTGGGTTTCAGGATAAAAGGGTGATTTGGCGAGAGTTGCTTCAGTAATCCAAAAAGAGCGGCACTGCCGCTCTTTTTGTTTGCATGGCGTGTAAAGCAGAGGGGGCTTAATTACTTATCAGCACCTAACGGTTTTCAGCAAGAAGTTTGGCCGTGATTAGGCCATTGATGATGCCAAAGACGAGCGCTGCCGTGGCGAATATCGGCACAAGGTAGGCTACTCCTGCATGTGGAATCAGCCACAAACGCACCACTATCAGTTGTCCAGCAATGTGGGCGAAAGCAGCGAGTATGCTTAAAGTGATAGGGCCGAACCACAGTTTGGGTAATTTGATTGCAATCGCCAGCAGCAGCAGGCTGCTTATCCCGCCGCTCAGACTTAATATGAACGTTGGGGATAAAAAATGCCCCAGCAAAAAGCTGCCGGCGAAAATTCTTAGTAAGCTTACCCAGGCTGCCGTGGCGAAATCAAAGCGATACAGCACGTAGAGCGTAATGATGTTGGCTATGCCCGGTTTCACCCCTGGCAAGGGCGATGGCACGATGGACTCAATCAGGTGCAGGCCAATGGCAAGCGCTGCGAGTTTAGCTATGCGATGATCATCTGCCGTAGTTTTAATAGTGATTTGCATGCGGCTAGTAATTGAGCGAGTCATATGGTTTATTGCTGCCCAGCAGCTCCAGGCTGACCTGGTTAGGCAGGCAGATGGCAACCTGTCCGGCATGACTTAGCCAACCCTGGTGTACGCAATATTGATTGGTACAAGGGGAATGCTCAAACCGCACCTGGCCATCATGGATAACGATGCGCGAGTTACCCAGCGGGCCGCGAACGTCGATGGTGCGCTCCTGATCAAGGCTTAGCGTGGCATACACGGCATCGCCCTGGCGTATACGCAGTTTAGCCGCGTGTTCGCTGTGCCACAGCGTTTGGAACGCGCCGAACACCAGTATCAGGCTGATGCTAATGACCAGCCAATCACCCAGAAGTGGTTTAGGAAATGATTGTTTAGAAAAGCTTTTCAGGCGAGACATTTTTTTCGGACCATTGCAGGTGCTTGGCCATGTCGGCGCTCACGGCAATTTTTCCCTGTGCATCAATCACCAGGACATCTTTAATCCCCATGGCCTGTGCCGCTTTTGCCCGGTCTTGTTGCGATGAGATAAAAATTGGCTTGGAGGCCACGTCAGATAAGGTGCCTGCGTGTTCGCCAGGAGGCACCAAAATAGTGACGGCTTGTGTGCCTTGCGCGGGATATCCGCTGCGTGGATCAATAATATGGCAATAGCGATGACCATTTAACTCAAAATAGCGCTGATAATCGCCGGAAGTGCCTATGGCCCAGCCATCAGGCAGATCCAGTGTGGCAATCGGGCCAGGCTGGCGGGGGTGCTGTATACCCACGCGCCATGGTTTATCCCCATGTTTACCTAATGCAATTATATTGCCGCCGATATTGATCAGTGCATTTTTAACACCTTGGCTACGTAAATATGCAACTGCACGATCCAGTGCGTAGCCTTTGGCGTAGCCGCCCAGATCCAGTTTGACTGCAGGATTCTTGCTGTAGGTCATATGCTGGTAGACGACAATATCCGTCATTTTGGGGGCAGCTTTGATCAGTTTTGCAATTGCAGCCTCGTCGATTTTGACCGGAGTGAATTCATCGCGTTGAAAACCCCAGACTTTGATCAAACCACCAATCGCAGGATTAAATAAGCCATTAGATTGCACCGAAAGCGCGGTTGCATTATTGATGATCTGGGCCAATTCGGTACTGACGGGCACAGGCTTGCTGCCTTCAGCGAAGGCTTGATTAAGCTGGCTTAACTCACTGCCCGCTTGCCATGCATGCAAGCGGTTATGCAAGCCTTGAAACTCATCTAATACATGGCTGGCTAACTCGCGAGCACGCGGCTCAGGTTCGCCGTAAATGCTGACATCCACCAAGGTGCCGAATACATAACTTTGGCTCTGGTAGAGTGGCTCGCGTCCACAGCTAGCCAATAGCAGGAATAGGGAGATTACAAGCCAGCGCATTTACGTTCTAGCGCGTCCATGAATATGCTGGCTGGATTACAGTCTGTCTGCGTGGCAATTTCCACCATGCCGGTAGGGCTGGTGACATTGATTTCAGTGAGGTGGTCGCCGATGACATCCAGCCCTGCTAAAAACAAACCTTGTTGCTTTAACACCGTACCCAAGGTGCTGGCTATTTCAAAGTCACGCTCGGTTAATGGCTGCGCCCGGCCAGTGCCTCCTGCAGCCAGGTTGCCGCGCGTCTCGCCGGCTTTAGGGATGCGTGCCAAAGCATAAGGCAATGGTTCGCCATCAATCACAATAATGCGTTTGTCACCTTGCCTGATTTGGGGCAAATAGCGTTGCGCCATGACGGTTCGCTGTCCGAAATCGGTAATGATCTCAAGAATAACGCTGATATTGTGATCTTCGGTATGTAAGCGAAATACGCTGGCGCCACCCATGCCATCCAATGGCTTGACCACAATGTCGCCATGTTCCGCCAAAAAATCTCGGATTAGGTCATTGTTGCGTGTGACTAAAAAAGCCGGAGCAAACTGAGGAAAGCGTGCAACGGAGAGCTTTTCGTTCCAGTCACGGATAGCTTGCGGGTTATTCAGGACGCGGCAGCCTTGCCCCGCAGCTAGCTCCAGTAAATAAGTGCTATACAGATATTCGTTGTCGAAGGGCGGATCCTTGCGCATGAGTAATGCATCGAATCCACCCGGGTTTGATTCTTCAGGCTCTCCCAAACGATACCAGTCGTTTTCTTGAGCAAATGCAAAAGGCCGCGCCGTGAGCTTGGCTTTGTCGTGGCGTAAGAACAGGTCGCTTTGCATGGCTGTAAATAGCTCATGGCCGCGTCGTGCGGCCTCTCGCATGATGGCCAGGCTCGTATCTTTATAAGTCTGGAGGCCCTCTAATGGATCAAGAATAAACGCCAAGCGCATGGTTTATTTAATTGGTTAAGTGGCTGGATGATTAGCGGGGTCGGTTTCTTGCAGCTCAATAGCCGCCGCCAGTAGTGCCAGGCGGCCTACTACACCATAGGCATAAAAACGATTGGGTAAGGCATCTGGTGCTCCCTTGTGATCCGGTAAGGAGCAGGAGGCTTCAAATGCCAACGGTACAAAATGCATACCCGGTGCATTGAGATTTTCATCTACGCCGCGCCCTGTATGTACGCGGTAAAAGCCACCGACTACATAATGGTCCATCATGTAAATAACGGGTTCGGCCACTGCGCCATTAATGCATTCGAAGGTGTATACGCCTTCCTGAATGATGACTTCACTGACCTGCAAGCCTTCTTTAACCACGGACATTTTGTTGCGCTGTTTGCGATTAAGGTCGCGTACATCTTCAGGGCTTTTTACTGTCATGATGCCCATGCCGTAGGTTCCGGCATCGGCTTTAACAATGACAAAGGGCTCTTGGGTTACACCATATTGCTGATACTTGGCCTGGATTTTTGCCAGTAACTCTTCTACTTTTGCCACAAGACATTCTTCACCTGTGCGCGCATGAAAATCAATTTCGCCACACGTCTCAAAGTAGGGATTGAGCAGCCACTCATCTATGCCCAAGAGCTTGGAAAACTCATTAACTACGCGGTTATATGCCGCAAAATGTTGCGATTTGCGACGCGTTGTCCAGCCTGCATGCAGAGGCGGGATCACTGACTGTTCCAGGTTGCGCAATATTTCTGGAATGCCTGCGGAAAGATCATTATTCAGTAACACGGCGCAGCAATCGAAATCTTCCAATACCAGACGATTACCTTTGCGCTGCACTGGCTCCAGCAGGATGTTTCCGCCATCATGCGTTTCCAGTAAGGTGGGCTCGATAATTTCCGGTGACAGGCTGCCTATACGAACCTCAAGTCCGGCCTGGCGCATGATATTTGTCAGTGCCGCCACATTACGCAGGTAATAAATATTGCGCGTGTGGTTCTCGGGAATCACTAATAAGCGACGTGCTTCTGGGCATATCTTTTCTACCGCAATCATGGTGGCTTGCACGCACAGCGGAAGGAAATCAGGATTCAGGTTATTGAAGCCGCCTGGAAACAGGTTGGTGTCCACTGGAGCCAGTTTAAAACCGGAATTGCGTAAATCCACCGAGGCATAAAAAGGTGCGCTATATTCCAGCCATTGAGTACGAAACCAATGTTCGATTTTGGGCATGTTGCCCAGCATGCTTTTTTCAAGTGCCAGCAACGGGCCATTTAGTGCAGTGGTGAGATGGGGAACCATAACCTGAGAAGTAGTTGCAGTGTCGGCAATTTTAGCCTACTTGCACTTAAACAGGCGAAAAAATCGGGCACTGACGTGCCCGCGTTTTTGTTTGGTTGTTAACTAATCTGATTAAAAGTGGTAGGCACGCTCACCATGTACAGTGGTGTCCAGGCCTTCACGTTCAATTTCTTCGCTAACGCGCAGACCAATCAGGATATCCACAATCTTGTAAGCAATGAACGCTACGACTGCAGACCATACGAGGGCGACACCAACTCCCCAGACTTGGCTGGTGACTTGAGCCAGCATGTCAAAGTCACCTACCGTGTTGGCTACATAGTCATACACGCCTGTTCCGCCCAGTGCTGGACTTACCAGCACTCCAGTGCTCAATGCGCCGAAGATGCCACCGATGCAGTGCACACCAAAGACATCAAGCGAGTCATCATAGCCCATCATGCTCTTAACCTTGGTCACGAACAGGAAGCACAGAGGAGAAACGATCAAGCCTTGCACGATGGCGCCCATCGGGCCAACGAAGCCGCATGCGGGGGTGATCGCCACCAGGCCGGCAACCGCGCCGGAAGCAGCGCCCAGCATTGAAGGTTTACCTTTGACCAGCCATTCCACCAGTGTCCACGAAACCGTAGCCGCACAAGTTGCGAGCAACGTGTTAACAAACACCAGGGTAGCGAAGCTATTAGCTTCCAGGTTGGAGCCGACATTGAAGCCGAACCAGCCCACCCACAGCAGTGAGGCGCCTATCATGGTCATGGTGACGCTGTGTGGCGCCAGGGCTTCTTTACCCAGGCCAATACGCTTGCCCAGCATTAAAGCACCTACAAGACCGGCGATACCTGCATTGATGTGCACTACGGTACCACCTGCAAAGTCAAGTGCACCCTTCTGGAACAAGAAACCGGCAGTTGCAGTAGCAGCTTCACCAGCGCTGGCGCTGGTGTAAGCATCCGGACCTGCCCAGTACCAGACCATGTGTGCGATTGGCAAGTAGGAGAAGGTGAACCATAGCGCAATGAACAGCAATACCGCAGAGAACTTCATGCGTTCAGCGAAGGCGCCGATGATCAGCGCTGGTGTGATAGCAGCAAAAGTTAGTTGGAATGCGATATAGATAAACTCCGGAATCACCACGCCTTTACTAAAGGTCGCAGCAGTGGAATCGGGAGTAACGCCGCTTAGGAAGGCTTTGCTTAGCCCTCCAAAAAACGCATTACCCTCGGTGAATGCCACGCTGTAGCCGTAAAGCGCCCAGAGTACTCCCAGCAAGGAAAAGACAATAAAGGTTTGCATCAGGATCGATAGCATATTTTTGCTGCGCACCATGCCGCCATAGAATAGACCCAGACCTGGAATGATCATCAAAATGACCAGGACGGTGGCGACTATCATCCAGGCGGTATCCCCTTTGTTAGGTATCGGCACTGGTGTTGCTGCCGCGTCAGCTGCCGCAGGGGCAGCCAGTACCGCTACAGTAGCGGCCGGTGCTGCATCTGCGGCATAGCTCAGGCTGTTGATGCCAAAAACACTAAGGCCCAAAGCGCTTGCCAAGGCAATGATAGATAGAAATTTTTTCATGGCACTTCCCCCTTAGAGCGCGTCCGGACCGGTTTCGCCGGTGCGGATACGGTAAACTTGCTCGAGATTGAAGACAAAAATCTTGCCATCGCCAATCTTGCCGGTAGTGGCTGATTTTTCTATTGCTTCAACCACTTGGTCCAGCATGTCGTCTTTAATGGCAACTTCTAATTTAATCTTGGGTAAAAAGTCGACGACATATTCAGCGCCACGGTAAAGCTCTGTGTGCCCTTTTTGACGTCCAAAGCCTTTAACTTCGGTGACGGTTATGCCCTGAACGCCAATGGTGGAAAGAGCTTCGCGCACCTCGTCAAGTTTGAACGGCTTGATAATCGCGGTTACGAATTTCATGCGTGTCTCCTCATGGGGGTGAAGAATGATGAAGCGGGTTACTCATTCGCCTCATCTCAGTCTGTCTAACTTTCTTGGAAAACGCTCGGGGAAAGTTTTTTGCACAAATACGGTGCAGGTATTATCACCAAAAATAGTAAGCAACACTTGTGCCTAACTAATAAAACTATAAGAAACATTAGGTTGGTTAATTAATATAAGCTTTTATCTTGGGTAGTATATTTATATTATTGTTTGTAATGAGTTATAGCACTTAATGCGTGTATTTTCAGGTACATATATGCACCTGAAAGCTGCTAAACTGCCTTTAAAGTTCTGGAGAAAAGTATAATGAGTACACAGTTTTTTGAAGATTTATCCATAAAAATCAGGGATATAGTAAAAACAACGCCGGCAGCGGATGTGGAAAAGAACGTGCGTGCACTATTGCAGGGCGCATTCACCAAATTGGAGCTGGTCTCCCGCGAGGAATTTGATGTGCAGACTGAAGTGCTGCGGCATACACGCGAAAAACTTGAACAGATGGAGGTTAAGCTCGCTGAGTTCGAATCCATGTTGCAAAAGAGCAATAAGTAAAGCCGATGAGCCTCGCTGTTCTCCATAGCCGTGCGCTTTCTGGCATGGATGCACCAGAAGTGGTTGTTGAAGTGCATCTGGCAAATGGCTTGCCGAGTTTTACTATTGTGGGCTTGCCTGAGGCTGAAGTTAAGGAGAGCAAGGATCGTGTGCGTGCTGCCCTGCAAACCGCGCAGTTTGAATTCCCTGCACGCCGCATTACCGTGAATCTGGCGCCTGCCGACTTACCCAAGGAGAGTGGTCGCTATGATTTGCCTATTGCATTAGGCATTCTGGCAGCATCAGGGCAAATTCCATCAGAACCGCTTGCACGCTATGAAATAGCAGGTGAGTTAGCGCTTACGGGAGAGCTTCGCCCTATTCGTGGGGCGCTGGCGATGACGGTGAGCATGGCCCATGAAAACAAAAAACCAGGGCAGGCCAGCCACAGCGCGCGGGCTTTTATCCTGCCCTATGCTAGTGCAGCGGAGGCGGCGCTGGTGCAAGATGCGGTCATTCTTCCCGCACGCACATTACTCGAAGTCTGTGCGCACCTGACAGGGCATCATGCATTAGCCAGGTATCAGGCGCATGATCAGGCCGCTCATGTGGAATATCCCGATTTTAGCGAAGTCAAAGGCCAGTCTTTGGCTAAGCGTGCGCTGGAGATTGCTGCTGCAGGTGGCCATAGCGTTTTAATGTCTGGCCCGCCGGGTACGGGGAAATCCATGCTGGCAAGCCGTTTTTCAGGCATTTTACCGGCCATGACGGAACAAGAGGCACTGGAGTCTGCAGCAATACAGTCCTTAAATGGCGGCTACCGTACCGAACTGTGGCGTCGCCGCCCTTTTCGCTCGCCGCATCACACTGCTTCAGGGGTTGCGCTGGTAGGCGGTGGCGGTATTCCGCGCCCGGGTGAGATTTCTTTGGCACATCATGGCGTTTTGTTTCTTGATGAACTACCGGAATTCGACCGCAAAGTGTTGGAGGTTTTGCGCGAACCGCTGGAATCCGGTCATATCACCATATCCCGTGCGGCGCGGCAGGCGGATTTCCCGGCCAGCTTTCAATTGCTCGCAGCAATGAATCCCTGTCCCTGCGGTTATCTGGGGCACCATAATGGCAAGTGCCGTTGCACACCGGATCAGGTTGCACGCTATCGCGCAAAAATATCCGGGCCTCTGCTGGACCGCATTGATCTGCATATAGAGGTGCCTGCATTACGCGATGATGAATTGACGGCGGGCAGCACGGGTGAGGCTAGCAAGCACATCCGTAGCCGCGTCGAACGTGCCCGTAACATGCAGCTAGCGCGTCAGGGCAAAGCCAATTTTTTACTCAGCAGTAAAGAAGTTGATCAACATTGCGTGATAGATGAGGCAGGCATGAATCTGTTAAAACAGGCCATTAGCAAACTTAGCCTCTCTGCCCGCGCTTATCACCGCATACTCAAGGTGGCACGTTCAATCGCTGACCTGGCAGGGGTGGACGCCATTAAACCGGTCCATATTGCCGAAGCCGTGCAATACCGGCGTTACGAAATTTAATGATGGCAGATGCACTTGCCAGTTGGCTGGAAGAAAAGCGCTCGGCCTATCTTTATCGCATTATCGCCGAGGCTGAAAAAGGCAGCTCCCGCCAGCCGCTATTTTCGCAACTAGCTCAGGAAGCAGAAAGCCAGTCCTGGTTCTGGCTGCAGGCCATGCAGACTGCCGGGCAAAGTACCCCGGACAGTTATCAGCCTGATACGCGTACCAGGATAGTGGCTTGGCTGATACGCAAGCTGGGTGCGGGCAACATTAAGCCAGTGCTTGCGGCCATCAAAATCCGCGGTTTATCCATATACAGCAACAGACGTATGGTGGGTTATCACCCGTTCCCTACTTCGGTCGAAGAAGTGGGCGCCAGCCATCGTGGGGCAAGCCGCAGCGGGGGCTTGCGCGCTGCCGTGTTCGGGGTGAATGATGGCTTGGTATCAATTGCCTGTCTGGTGCTGGGTGTGGCCGGTGCGGCAAGTACAAATGATGCAATTTTTCTGACGGGTGTGGCGGGCTTGCTCGCAGGCGCGTTTTCGATGGCCGCTGGCGAATATATCTCGATGCGTGCGCAACGTGAGATGTTTGAATACCAGATCGGACTGGAGCAGGCAGAGTTGGCACAATATCCGGAAGAGGAAGCCGCAGAACTGGCGTTAATTTATATTGCGCGCGGCATGCAAGAGCAAGCAGCTAAAGCGCTGGCGCAGCGTATGGTGGCTGATCCGGAGCTTGGGCTGGATACCCTGGCGCGCGAGGAGCTTGGGCTTAATCCGGATGAATTGGGGTCACCGTGGCTGGCAGCGCTGTCCTCGTTTCTTGCATTTACGGCCGGCGGTAGTATTCCAATCATGCCCTACCTTATCGGCATGCATCAAAACGCTTTGCAATTCACCATAGGGCTTACCGCGCTTGCCTTATTCACAATAGGCGCGGTGCTTTCGTTATTCACAGGTCGCAGCGCTATATGGGGCGGTCTGCGTATGTTATTAATAGGCGGCACGGCAGGGTTGCTGACCTACTGGATAGGCGACTTTATGGGCGCGCGACTGGCCTGAAAGGTGGCGTTATTGCCTTGCTATGGCGGCATCCTCTATAGCTAGGGCAATCGCCTGGTGTTTGATTACATGGAGTGTTTTATAATCTAGTGCGGTATTACGTAAATGATTTTTCGTTTCGTTCAATTGCACCTGGCTCAAAATTGCACCATGCTCAGCAGGTGCAGTTCAGGTGCATAAGCCTGAGCATAAAGGATGGATCATATAGCGTCATCCCTGCTCAATAACCAGTTGAATCAACACTGTTTGCAGTATCACGGTTTGAATTATCACAGTGCTGGCCCCATAGTAACCGTCTCGCCGGCTGTGCTGGACGGATATTTTTCTTTTCGAGAGTGACATGAAACAAGACGCTATTGCGCTTAACGCTATTTCTCCAGCAGAAACACATCTGCGTGATCTGCTGTCGCAACGCATCCTGATTCTGGACGGCGCGATGGGTACCATGATCCAGCAGTACCAGCTGACGGAGCAGGATTATCGCGGTGGACCGAATGGACGTTTTGCAGATTTTGCGGCACCCGCCGGGGAGCGCGAGCTGTTTGTCAAAGGCAATAATGAGTTATTGACCTTGACGCAGCCGCATATCATTCAGGAGATACACGAACAGTATCTGGCCGCCGGTGCGGACATTGTCGAAACCAATACCTTCGGGGCTACCAGCGTCGCGCAAGATGATTATCACATGGCGCATCTGGTCTATGAGATGAACGTGGCAGCGGCCAAGCTTGCGCGCGCGGCATGCGATAAATACGCGTCTCCCGACAAACCACGATTCGTTGCCGGTGCGTTAGGGCCGACCCCAAAAACCGCGTCGATTTCGCCGGATGTTAACGACCCTGCCGCGCGCAATATTACGTTTGATCGACTGGTGGCGGCTTATCTGGAACAGACGCGCGGTTTGGTCGAAGGCGGCGTTGATATCCTGATGGTCGAAACCATTTTTGATACGCTCAACTGTAAAGCAGCGCTGTTTGCGATTGATACTTTCTTTGAAGAAAGCGGCATGAAGCTGCCTATTATGCTTTCGGGTACCGTTACTGATGCCTCGGGACGCATCCTGTCCGGGCAGACCGTGGCTGCGTTCTGGAACTCGGTGCGTCATGCCAAGCCGCTGACCATAGGGCTTAACTGCGCGTTAGGTGCCGCGCTTATGCGCCCTTATGCGGAGGAATTATCCGAAATTGCTGACACTTTTGTCTGCATCTATCCCAATGCCGGCTTGCCCAACCCGATGTCGGATACTGGCTTCGATGAAGAGCCAAAAGACACCTCATCGCTACTCAAGGAGTTTGCCGAGAGTGGTTTTGTTAACATCGCCGGCGGCTGCTGCGGCACTACGCCAGCACACATCAAGGCTATCGCTGACGAGGTCAGGTACATTGCGCCGCGCAGAATTCCTGAATCTACACACGTCACAAAGCTTGCCGGGCTGGAGCCATTCACCATTGATGAAGACTCGCTGTTCGTCAACGTCGGCGAGCGCACCAACGTCACGGGCTCCAAAGCGTTTGCGCGGCTGATACTGAATGAAAAGTACGACGAGGCATTGGTCGTCGCGCGGAGCCAGGTCGAAAATGGCGCTCAAGTAATCGATATCAACATGGACGAAGGCATGCTCGATGCGATCCATGCGATGACGCATTTCCTGAACCTGATTGCATCCGAACCCGATATTGCGCGTGTGCCCATCATGATCGACTCGTCCAAGTGGTCAGTGATTCAAGCCGGCCTCAAATGCGTGCAGGGTAAAGCCATCGTCAACTCCATTTCGATGAAAGAAGGCGAAGCGGAATTCCTGCGCCAGGCCAGGCTATGCCGCCGATACGGCGCCGCTGTAATCGTCATGGCCTTTGATGAACAAGGCCAGGCGGATACCTTCGAGCGCAAGATCCAGATTTGCAAACGTGCCTATGACTTGCTGGTGGAACAAATCGGTTTTCCACCCGAAGATATCATTTTTGACCCCAACATTTTTGCGATTGCGACGGGTATCGAAGAGCATAACAATTACGCGGTGGATTTTATCAATGCCACACGCTGGATACGAGAAAACCTGCCACACGCTAAAGTTTCCGGTGGCGTGTCCAATGTGAGCTTCAGTTTCCGCGGCAATGATCCCGCGCGTGAGGCGATACACACCGTATTTCTATACCACGCGATCAAAGCCGGCATGACCATGGGCATCGTCAATGCCGGGATGATGGGCGTATATGACGACTTGCCCGCCGAGCTGCGCGAGCGCGTGGAGGATGTGGTATTGAACCGCCGCCCTGACGCCACTGAACGCATGATAGAAATCGCCGGTACACTTACCGCTGGCGGCAAGAAAGAGGCATCTACGCAGGAATGGCGCGGTACAGCGGAAAACCCGATACCCGTGCAAAAACGCCTCTCGCATGCGATGGTGCACGGCATCACGGAATACATCGTCGAGGATACGGAAGAGGCCAGGCAGGAAATCATGAATAACGGCGGACGCCCAATCAATGTGATTGAAGGTCCGCTGATGGATGGCATGAACGTCGTTGGCGACTTGTTCGGCCAGGGTAAAATGTTCCTGCCGCAGGTAGTGAAGTCGGCGCGCGTAATGAAGCAGGCTGTAGCGCACCTGATCCCGTTCATCGAAGAAGAAAAGCTGCGCGAAGAAAAAAGGACAGGCATCGTAGCCAAGCCCAAGGGCAAGGTGGTCATCGCCACAGTCAAGGGCGATGTACACGACATCGGCAAGAATATCGTATCCGTGGTGTTGCAGTGCAACAACTTTGAAGTGGTGAACATGGGCGTCATGGTGCCGGCTTCTGAGATTCTGGCGCTGGCCAAGGCCGAAAATGCCGATATCATCGGCCTGTCCGGCCTGATTACGCCATCGCTCGAAGAGATGGCGCACGTTGCCCGCGAAATGCAGCGCGACCCACATTTCCTTGGCTTGAAAACCCCGCTGTTAATCGGCGGCGCGACTACCTCACGCGCACATACGGCAGTCAAGATCGCGCCGCATTACGAAGGCCCGGTGATCTATATTCCCGATGCATCACGCTCGGTATCGGTCATGCAGTCGTTGCTGACGCCAGAAAGTCGTGAGGCCTATATCGAAGAAGTTGCAGCTGACTATAACCGGGTTCGCACCCAGCACGCGAATAAAAAAGGCACGCCACTACTAACGCTGGCCCAAGCGCGGGCGAATAAAGTGAAGCTGGAATTCACCGGGAAATATGCCCCGGTGAAACCGAAATTCATAGGCCGCCGCCTATTCAAAAATATCGATCTCGCTACCCTCGTGCAATACATCGACTGGGGCCCATTCTTTCAGACCTGGGATTTGGCCGGCTTTTATCCGGCAATCCTCAAGGATGCGGTAGTTGGCGATGCGGCGACCAAGCTATTTGCCGAAGGCCAGGCCATATTAAAAAAACTCATTGATGGTCGCTGGCTGACTGCCAATGGCGTGGTTGCACTGCTGCCCGCCAACACAATCAATGATGATGATATTGAGATATACACCGATGAGACGCGTAGCAAGGTGGCTTTCACTTATTACGGTATGCGTCAGCAAACAGTGAAGCCGGTGATTGAGGGTGTGCCACGCCCGAACCAATGCCTGGCCGATTTCATCGCGCCCAAGTCTTCCGGCATTGCCGATTATATCGGCATGTTTGCGGTGACTGGCGGCCTCGGCATTGAGAAGTATGAGAAGCGCTTTGAAGAAGCCCATGACGATTACAGCAGCATTATGCTGAAATCCCTGGCTGACCGCTTGGCCGAGGCCTTTGCCGAGTATTTACACGAGCGTGTGCGCACCGACTTATGGGATTTTGTTGCGGACGAACATTTGACCAAGGAAGATCTCATCAAGGAACGCTATCAAGGTATCCGTCCCGCACCAGGCTATCCCGCCTGTCCGGATCACACGGTGAAGGCGGATATGTTCCGGCTGCTGCAGTGTGAAGACATTGATATGTTGTTGACGGATTCCTTCGCGATGATGCCGGGCGCGTCAGTGTCAGGCTTTTACTTCGCACACCCCGATTCAAGATACTTCAGCGTTGATAAAATCGGAGAAGACCAGTTGAATGACATGGCGGCCCGGCGCGGTTTGCCGAAAGAATACTTGGCGCGATGGCTGGCACCGAATTTGAGCTGACAACTGGCCGCTAATCGAGCTGGCTATTGGGTCAGCTCATTCGCCCACTGCATCGCTTCCAGTTGCATGGAGGTGAAGTCAGTCACACTAAGTCCCAGGTTGTGGAGGCTATTTTTTGCGGACTCAAAATCACCCCATTCTATTTCTTCCGCCAGACTTAGCAATTTGCCCAGCGCACCTTCACGCGCCAGAATGGCCTGCTTGATGGTATCGGTCAAGCCTATTTCGGCAAGTACATCATGCAGCGGCGCTTGCATGACCACATCCGCCAGCGACAGCATCCCCACCATAAAGGCCTGGTCGCTTAAACCGCTCTGAGATGCTTTCAAGTTAAGCGCAATAAGTTCCATGAGCCTTGCCCGATTAGCGACTTGCTGCATCACGCTGCCGGAGCCAGGGCCGTCAGACTCTGAATAGAGCAGCAATTGTACCCAGCGCAATAATTGCTTTTGCCCGAGGACAACGATGGCTTGCCGCAATGAACCGATTTCCTGCCGGTTGCCGCGGACGCCTACAGAATTTACCAGGCGCAATAGATTGACAGTTAATGCCGGGTTTTCCTTAAACAGCGGTTCCAGCACATTTATATTGGCATCCCCGATTAATGTGCCCATGATGCGCATGAGCGTCATTTGATGAGATTGTGTTTTTTTGCCTTTTAACACTGTTGGCCGGGCAAAAAAGTAGCCTTGGAACAGGCTGAAGCCTAATGCCTGACATGTTTGGAACTGGCTCTCTGTCTCAACTTTTTCCGCTACCAGTATGGCTTGTGTGTGTTGCCGGATTTGCATCAATAATTGCGGTAATTGTTCAACTGGAATAATTGAAGGATCAATTTTTACGATATCGATCAGGGGTAATAGCGGCGCATATGCCGAGCGGTTTGTGAAATCGCCCAGGCATAACCTGAAGCCCCTTTGCTTAAGCGCTTGGCAACGCGCAATGATCTGCGGGCTGATAGGCACATCTTCGAGGATTTCCAGAACGATACGGTCATGGGGCAACAGTTCCAGAGTATCGCTCATCAGCAGGCTGAAGGAAACGTTAATAAATGCATCATGGCCGCCTAGCACATGTTCCAGGCCAAATTGGCTCAATGTGTTCACGATAACTGTAGACGTGGCTTGTAGATCGTCCACTACATTTGCCGACAGGCTGTCTTCTGCGCGAAACAGCAGCTCATAAGCCACAGTTTTTCGCTGTATGTCCAGGATAGGCTGCCGCCCGAGAAAAACTTCAGTTGTGTTTATTGTCATGGGTGAGTTCTATACACTAGTCGTTAAAATTTGCTTGATTCTAGAAGCAAGTCATCCTGCCTTTTAAAGCGAGTATCGCTTATCATTATGCATGCAAGATGTTACGCAAAGGCTTAATTGTATAGTGCCATTTTGTAGATGCGCCTTAAACATTCAAGCTTCTGGAAATATTTTTTATATTGATTGATTAATTCGAATAACACCCATGCATATTCACATTCTCGGTATTTGTGGCACATTCATGGGCGGTATTGCCGTGTTAGCCAAAGAAGCAGGCCATAAGGTCACTGGCTGCGATGCCAACGTCTATCCGCCGATGAGCACCCAGCTCGAAGCGCAGGGTATTCAGCTGATTGAAGGTTTCGCGCCGGAACAAACCAGTCTAAACCCTGATATTTACGTTATCGGCAATGTGGTGTCACGCGGCAACCCGCTCATGGAAGAAATCCTTAACCGTGGCCTGCTTTATATCTCAGGCCCGCAATGGCTGGCGGAGAATGTGTTGCATGGTAAGTGGGTGCTCGCTGTTGCAGGTACTCACGGCAAGACAACGACGACTTCCATGCTGGCCTGGATTCTGGAATACGCCGGCTTGGCACCCGGCTTTTTGATTGGCGGCGTGCCGCAAAACTTTGGCATTTCTGCACGCCTGCCCGGCGCCCCTAAGCAGGAGCCAAAAGGATGCTCGCCTTTTTTTGTGATTGAAGCTGATGAATACGATACGGCCTTCTTCGACAAGCGTTCCAAGTTCGTGCACTACCATCCGCGTACTGCCATTCTTAATAATCTGGAGTTCGATCATGCCGATATTTTTGCCGATCTCGCCGCTATTGAAACCCAGTTTCATCATCTGGTGCGCACCGTCCCTGCGCAAGGGTTGGTAGTAAGCAATGGTTGTGAAGAGAGTTTGCAACGTGTGATCGAGCGCGGCTGTTGGACGCCGGTCGAAGTATTTGGTGATAAATCCGGATGGCAGGCCAGCGATGTAGATGCCGCAGGCGGTTTCAGTGTGACTTTCAACCAGCAGCCTCAAGGCCGCGTGCAATGGGATCTGTTAGGTGAGCACAATCGCATGAATGCACTCGCCGCGTTGGCTGCCGCCCGCCACGTCGGTGTGCCGGTAAGTCAGGGTATCGAAGCGTTAGGCAAATTCCAGAACGTGAAGCGCCGCATGGAAGTGCGCGGCGTGGTGCATGGTATTACCGTCTATGATGATTTCGCCCACCACCCTACTGCCATTGCCACTACGGTTGCCGGATTGCGTGCGAAAGTCGGCACTGCGCGTATTTTGGCAGTGCTGGAGCCACGCTCCAATACCATGAAGCTCGGTGTGATGAAGAATGCCCTGCCCGCCAGCCTGGCCGATGCTAACCAGGTGTTTTGTTATGGCGCTAACCTGGGTTGGGATGCCGCAGCCGCACTGGAGCCTATCAAGGCGAAAGCGGCTGTGTATGACGATTTGGCGCAGCTGGTGGAAGTGATCGCGCACGATGCCAAACCCGGTGACCATGTGCTGGTGATGAGCAATGGCGGATTTGGCGGCGTACATCAAAAGCTGCTGGAGAGGCTGCTGGAGAGCCAGGGCGATTGAGTTTATCCGGCGTGAAAATTTTCAGTACGGTGAAATCACTGGGTCTTTTAGGCATTACTTTGCTGGTGTCGGCAACGCTGCATGTGGTGTTTATTGCTGCCATACACTTTGAGCCGCCCGATCTCAAGTTTTTCAAAGACACAATGCCACCGCTCGAGGTGGTGCTGGTTAATACTAAAACTAAAACGGCGCCTAATAAAGCCGATGCTTTGGCGCAGGCTAATCTCAATCGCGGGGGCAATACCGAAGCGAATCGCAGGATGAAATCAGCGTTGCCGCCGCCCAAGGAGAAGGCGGCAGAGGTTACGGTAAAGCCGGCCGTAGAAGCCAGGCAGTCAGCCAGGGCGGCACAGGCGCAGACAGAAGCCGAAAGTAAACAGCAGCGCGTTGCAGAATTGGAAAAGCAGGCACAAGCGTTGATGACGCAACTCAAGGCCAGGAAACAAGTAGAAACCCAACCCACAAAAAAAGCTGCCGCACCGCAATCGGAGCAAGGGCAGCAGCAGGCTACCTCCAAAACGGCCAGTACGGCGGACCTGATGGCAAGCAGCCTGGATATTGCACGGCTGGAAGCACAAATTGCCAAACAGCAGGATGACTATCAGAAGCGGCCTAAACGTAAGTTTATTGGCGCCCGCACACAGGAATACCGCTTTGCAGCCTATGTTGAATCCTGGCGGCAAAAAGTGGAAAAGGTGGGTAATTTAAATTACCCGGAAGCGGCCAAAGACCAGAAACTCTACGGCCAGTTGCGCCTGACGGTATCCATTAAAGCCGACGGCAGTATTGAGAGCATAGAAATCAATCAAAGCTCCGGGCATAAAATTCTGGATGATGCGGCGCAGCGTATTGTTAAGCTGGCTGCACCTTATGCCGCTTTTCCGGAAGACGTGCGTAAGGATACGGATATTCTCAGCATTACCCGTACTTGGACATTTACTAAACTAGATAACCTGGCCACAGAATAATGAAGAATGACGAAGTAGAGTACCATTACCAGCACCATGTGTTTTTCTGTCTGAACGTACGCGAAGATGGCGCTCAATGCTGCACCGATTATGGCGCGGAAGCCATGTTCAATCACATGAAGGCTGCTATCAAGAAGCTCAAACTGAATGGCAAAGGCCGGGTGCGCATCAACCGCGCGGGTTGTTTTGACCGCTGCTCAGAAGGACCGCTGATGGTGATTTACCCGGAAGCGGTGTGGTATCACTTTATCGATGAACAGGACATCGACGAAATTATTGAATCTCACATCCTCAATGGCAAAGTCGTAGAGCGGCTCGTGGCCTGATTATCCGAGCATTTTATGAATCAGGGCCTTCAGCCTGAACGCAGTTTCCTTATCCAGGTCGTAGGCAGGCGTTTCACGTGTGCTCGCGCCCCAGATGGCATTGGGAAAGTGTCTGTCCTGACGGAAGCGCGGAATTACATGCCAATGCAGATGCGGTGTGACGTTGCCCAGACTGGCGAGGTTGATCTTGTCGGCCTGCAACACCTCGCGCAGGGCCTGTTCCACAGTAAATACCACAGTCATCAGCGAAGTGCGTTCACTGGGCTTGAGATCGGTCATTTCCTTCACATGGCGGTTCACAATCACCCGGCAAAACCCCGGATAATCCGGATGATCCACTAATACCACACGGCACAAGCTATCCTGCCAGATCAGATCGCCGCCAGGCGTGTTACATAGTTCACAAGCCATAGTTTAGTCCAGTTTTAAGTATGATTAGCGCTTACTACAACACGATATGTGCCTGTAAATCAGCGTGGTAGCTGCTTCTTACCATAGGGCCGCAAGCGGCATTGCCGAAACCCAAGGCTTCCGCTTGCTGCTGGAATTGCTCGAATCTCTGCGGTTCGACAAAGCGCATCACTGGCAAATGGTGCGCGCTGGGTTGCAGGTATTGTCCCAGTGTGAGCATCTCCACCTGATGGTCGCGCAAATCCTGCATGACTTGCAGAATTTCCTCATCAGTTTCGCCCAATCCAAGCATGAGGCCGGATTTAGTGGGGATGTCAGGAAAACGCGTTTTGAAATCGGCCAGTAATTTAAGCGAGTGAGCGTAATCTGCACCGGGGCGGGCCTGTTTGTATAGGCGAGGCACGGTTTCCAGATTGTGGTTCATCACATCTGGCGGGTATTCAGCCAGTATGCCCAGCGCCGTTTCCAGCCGCCCGCGGAAATCCGGCACCAGTACTTCAATGCGGATATTCGGCGAATGTTCGCGCACCGCACGTATGCAGTCGACAAAATGTCTGGCTCCACCATCGCGCAGGTCGTCGCGGTCTACGCTGGTAATCACTACGTATTTGAGCTGCATGGCAGCGATGGTGCGCGCGAGGTTTTCCGGTTCATTCACGTCTGGCGGCAGCGGTTTGCCATGCGCTACGTCGCAGAATGGGCAGCGCCGCGTGCATACATCGCCCAGGATCATGAAAGTGGCAGTGCCGCCGCTGAAACATTCGCCGATGTTGGGGCAGGAGGCCTCTTCGCACACCGTGTGCAGCTTGTTTTCACGCAGGATTTGCTTGATCTCCTGAAAGCGCGGGCTATCCGGCACTTTCATGCGTATCCAGTCAGGTTTGCGCATGGTGGGCTGCGGTACGATTTTGATCGGTATGCGTGCGGTTTTCTCCGCACCAGTTTGCTTGTGCGGTTTGGTTGGAAGTGATGTGTTGTTATGGTCCATGCAATCTTTCCTGCAGCAGTGCCAGCAATTTTGCTGCGAGCTTATCGTAATTAGCGGGCTTGTCCAAATCAGCAATGCCCAAACCGCCCATCTGGGTGACCTTGAGCCCCTGATAGCCGCATGGGTCTATGGCTGCGAAGGGCGTCAAATCCATATCTATATTCAGGCTCAGACCGTGGTAGCAGCGGCCATTTTTCAGGCGCAGTCCCAACGCGGCAATTTTCTCGCCTGCAACATACACTCCCGGGGCATCGGCACGGGCTGCTGCGTTTATGTTATATGCGGCCAGCAGCGCAATGATGGCGTTTTCCATGGCACTGACCAGTTGGCGTATGCCGAGGCCGCGGCGCTCGAGGTCAATCAGCAGGTAAATCACTATCTGTCCCGGGCCGTGGTAGGTGATCTTGCCGCCCCTGTCGACCAGCACCAGCGGGATGTCCTTGCGTCCCGGCAGCCGCACATCTCTGCGATTCAAGCCCAGCGTATAAACCGCATCATGCTCGGTAAGCCATAACTCATCCGCTGTATCCGCATCGCGCTCAGCAGTGAATTGCTGCATGGCGTGCCAGGTGGTCTCATAATCAGTGCGGCCGAGTTGACGGATGCGTAGCATAGTCGGATGGAGTCTGAGCTAGAGAACGACGCGCACCATGGGGTGTGCGGTTAACGCGCGGTAAAGATCATCCAGCTGAGGTTTTGAGGTGACATATACGGTGCAGGTCAGGCTGGTGTAACGTCCACCGGAACTGCCGCGCAGCTCAACCCTGCTGGCGTCGAAATCCGGCAGATGGATGCGCACCACGGTAATAATGGTTGCAGCAAAATCATCGCGTGTTTCGCCCATCACCTTGATAGGGAAATCACAGGGAAATTCGATCAGTGTTTCTTCGTCAGCCATAGTAATCAGGTCAAGTTTTTAATTAGCTGCATGCCGCATGACGTTGTTTTTGTAGTCCTGGTACCAGCCATGTATGCGGCGGAACATGGGGCCAGGCTTGGCATCCGCTATCGGCTTGCCATCGAGTGTGGTAATCGCCAGCACTTCCTTGGTGGATGAAGTAATCCATAATTCATCCGCGGCACGGATGCGCGCTTCATCAAAATAACCGATGTTGACCGGGATGTTATGGGCTGCAGCTAGTTCCAGTACCACGTCGTAAGTAATACCGGGCAACATGTGGTTATCCTTGGGAGGGGCAAGAATCACCCCTTTTTCCACGGCAAAAATGTTGCTGGCCGAGCCTTCGGTCAGAATGCCGTTGCGGAACAGTACGGTTTCTGCCGCACCGGCATCGACCGATAATTGCCGTAACAGCACATTAGGCAGCAGGGCGATCGCCTTGATGTCGCAGCGGTCCCAGCGGATGTCGGTGGCACTGATGGCAGCTACACCTTTTTCATATTGTGCTGATGGTGGCGTGATGAGCGGGTTGCTCATCATGAAGATGGTTGGTGTGGTGTTTTCAGGAAATGCATGATCACGCGGCGCCACACCCCGTGTGACTTGCAGGTACAGGGATTGATCCTCGGCTTCGTTGTGCGTAATAAGCTCGCGCGTGAGTTTTTTCCACTCATCCAGGTGATATGGATTGACCAGGCGCAAACCCGCCAGACTTTGCTCCAGGCGGTGCAGATGCTCATCCAATCTGAAGGCATGGCGCGAATAGACCGGGATTACCTCATACACCCCATCGCCGAAAATAAAGCCACGATCCAGCACTGACACATGCGCTTGCTCTATGGGCAGGAATTGGCCGTTGAGGTAAACGATCTGACTCATGCTTGGCAATTAGAAATCAAGGGCTTAAGCATCATGATCTTATTGGAAGAGCAGTTTGATGCTATCCCATAGACGGCCAAAAATACCGGCCACTTCAACATTTTCAGCCGCTACCAGTTTGCGCTCGCTGATTACCTTGCCATCCAGCGTAAATTGCAATGTACCAATTTCCTGTCCGGCATTTATCGGCGCGATCAAAGGCTGTTTGCTCGTGAGCGAGGCTTTGACGCGGGCATATTCGCCTTTGGGCAAGGTGATATAAAGATCATTCGCGACGGTTGCTGCCAGGGTGTCATTATGGCCTTTCCATATCTTGAGCTTGCTGATGGTTTGTCCGCGCTTGTAGACCAGATGCGATTCATAGAACTGAAAGCCATAATTCAGCAGCTTCTGGCTTTCGGTAGCCCGACTGCTATCGGTGGCTGCACCCAGTACTACAGAAATCAGGCGGGATTCGCCGCGCTTGGCTGACGATATCAGACAATAACCCGCCGCATCGGTGTGGCCGGTTTTCATGCCATCGACATAGGGGTCCAGCCACAGCAGGCGGTTGCGGTTAGGCTGGGTAATCTTGTTATAGGTATATTCCCTGGCGGAATACAGGCGTTTGTATTGGTCGGGGAAATCCCGGACCAATGCGCTAGCCAGCAAAGACAGGTCATATGCCGTGGTGTAGTGCTGAGGGTTTGGCAACCCGGTCGCATTTGCAAAATGCGTATTGCGCATGCCTAATCTGGCGGCTTCCTTGTTCATCATGTCGGCGAAAGCTTCTTCGGAGCCAGCAACACCTTCTGCCAGCGCAATGGAAGAGTCATTGCCTGATTGCGTTATCGTGCCATGCAGTAATTCGTCTACCGTGACCGGTTTGTTAGGCTCTATGAACATCTTGGAGCCCTCCACCTTCCAGGCCTTGGTGCTCACGGGCAAAGTCTGTGTCAGTTGCAAGTGGCCGTTTTTCAGCGCCTCGAATACCACATAGGCTGTCATCAGTTTGGTCAGGGAGGCGGGCTCTACACGGCTATTACCCGACTGCTGGGCAATGATGTTATTGCTGTTGAAGTCGCGTAACAAATAGGCCTTGACCGCTAGCGTGGGCGGCGGGGGAACCTCGACAGCGCCAAAGGTGGTGACGGGTGCGAGAGATAATGAGAGTGAAAATGCAAAAGTTAATAGCAGCGTTAAATAGCGCATGGTTTTTAGTACGATTCCTATTATTGATGAATCAGGATGGCCGAAGTGCCAAGTACTTGTCTGATTCTGACTGCGGCGCGTTCGGCATCCTGGCGACTGGTGTAAGGCCCCAACCGTACGCGATAAGTTCCAGCATTATACCAGCTCTCCACGGCCACGTTTTCCGCCAGGTTTTGCTGTTTCAGGTTATCGCTTAAGCGTTCGGCATTATCTTTGTATTTAAAAGCGCCTACTTGCACATAGTCTCCGCTGGCCAGAGTCGGTGGGTCGGTTTTATCTGTATTGCCTGCCGGGAGAGCCGGGTCTGTTGCTATTTGCGGGGATGCACTGGCCACTACAACAGGCGTTGACGAAGGTGGTGGTGAGGAGGATACGGGTGTTTTTATCATGGAGCTGGCATTAATCGCTTCTACCTCGACAATACCGCTGCCCTTTTCCAGTAGGCGCAGTTTATAAGCGGCTGCATAGGACAGATCAATTAATCTGTCGCTGTGAAACGGGCCTCGGTCATTGATGCGTACGATTACCGAGCGGCCATTGTCGGTATTGGTAACCCGGGCATAGCTGGGTAGCGGTAATGTGGTATGGGCACCGGTCATGCTGTACATGTCATAGACTTCTCCGCTGGAAGTCTTTTGACCGTGATAACGCTTGCCATACCAGGAGGCAACGCCGCGCTCCTTGTATGGGGTGTAGGCCGTCATGGGTGTATAACGTGTACCTAGCGCGCTGTAGGGGAGATTGGCACGCACCAATAACATCTCGCTACGTGGAACAGCATCGGGAATGCTATCTATATCCGGGGGCGGATTGTCGCCCGGGCCATCGTCCAGATAGTAGCCACCGCGCTTGAGTGGTATGGCCGCTGCTGTTCCAGAGCCTGGGCGCTTTACTTCCGGCTTGTTGGGCTTGACGTTGCCGCCGGCGCCGCAGGCTGCAAGTATCAAACTCAGCGTAATGGGTAAAACCAAGCGCATCGGGTTGCTTATCAGGTTTAGATTCATTATGTAGTCACCAGTTTTTTATGGGTATGTATGCTCATTAAAATTCCAAACCCCAGCATGAGCGTCACCAAGGATGTGCCACCATAGCTAATCAAGGGTAAGGGCACGCCTACTACCGGCAATATGCCGCTGACCATGCCGATATTGACAAACACATAAGTAAAAAAGGTCAGAGTAATACTACCAGCAAGTAAGCGGCAGAAGGTATTCTGTGCCTGTGCGGCAATTACCAGCCCGCGTGCAATAATCAGGCTGAATAGCATCAATAGTAATAAATCGCCGAGGAGACCAAATTCCTCGCCAAATACGGCAAAAATGAAGTCCGTAGTGCGTTCAGGCAGAAAATCCAGCTGTGCTTGTGTGCCGTGCAGCCAGCCTTTACCAGCGATACCACCTGAGCCCAGCGCAATACTGGCTTGTATGGTGTGATAGCCCGCACCTAGTGGATCCTGATAAGGGTCAAATAAAATCTCGATACGTTTTCGCTGGTAGTCATGCATCAACGACCACATGATGGGCGCCATTGCGCCTGCGGACAGCCCTAGGCCTACTAGCAGGCGCCAGCTTAGTCCGGCCAGGAACAGTACATAAAAGCCGGAAGCGGCCGTCAATAAAGCCGTCCCCAAGTCCGGCTGTTTGAGAACGAAGCCCACCGGAATCACTAGCAGTAAGGCAGCGATGGCATAGTCAGAAAAGCGCAGGCTGGCCTCGCGTTTGGCAAAATACCAGGCCAGCAGCAAAGGCACACCGATTTTCATGATCTCAGAAGGCTGAATGCGCATAAAGCCCAGGGGCAACCAGCGTCGAGCGCCATGACTGATTTCGCCAAATAGTGCAACACCGAGCAACAACAGCAAGCCTAACATGTAAAGAGGCAGTGCAATCCGCTCCCAATGCTGGGGTGGGATATTGGCGGCTACCCACATGAAGCCGAAGGCCGCCAGTATGTTGAGGCATTGCGAGCCTACGCGCTCGAAACTTTGCCCCGAGGCGCTATACAGTACAAATAGTCCCACCAGTAAGGCGAAGAACAGGCAGCCCATAAGAAAAGAATCAATGTGCTTAATAAAGCCCTGCGCTAGCGTTCTAATCATGTGGTTCCTCCACAACTGCCGTAGGTGTGGCTGGTGGGGGCATCGCTTCAGTGGGAGTCTTGCCCAGCAAATAATAATCCATGACTTTGCGCGCAATCGGGCCGCCAATCGAGCCACCATGGCCGCCATTTTCTACAATCACGGCCACTGCGATTTTTGGGTCTTCTGCCGGTGCATAAGCAATAAACAAGGCATGATCACGATGGCGTTCAGCGATATTACTGGCATTGTATTTCGCGTTTTGCTTGATGCCGATCACCTGCGCTGTACCGGTTTTGGCGGCAATCAGATACGGGCTTCCCGCGCCGACGCTGGCCGCGGTTCCGCCTGGTAGGGTAACGTCCATCATGGCGCGTCTTACCAAGGCTATATTTTCAGGCTTGAGCGGGATCTTATCCACGATAGTGATGGGCATGGGGCGGCTAATCCCGCTGCTATTTTCCTGAATGCTGGCAACCAGGTGCGGGCGCATCGCTACCCCATTATTGGCCAGAATCGCGGTGGCCTGTGCCAATTGCATAGGCGTTACCAGCGTGTAGCCTTGGCCTATACCAGTAATCACGGTTTCGCCCGGATACCATTTTTGTTTCCAGCGCTTCCATTTCCACTCGGGAGTGGGTAATAAACCGCCGATTTCGCCTGCGATATCAATGCCGCTTTTTTTGCCAAAGCCAAAATGACTGACAAAGGAAGTCAGGCGCTCAATACCCAAATCCATGGCCAGGCCATAGAAAAAGGTATCGCAGGAAACCGTGATCGCACGTTGCACGTCAACCTGCCCATGGCCCCCCGGCTTCCAGTCGCGATAGCGGTGAGAGCTGCCAGGCAGTTGGTAAAATCCGGCATCACTAATGCTGAAAGGTGGTACACGCTTATCATTCTCCAGCCCGGCCATGGCTACAAAAGGTTTGAAAGTGGAGCCGGGCGGATAAACGCCGCGCAAGGGGCGGTTGATTAATGGCTTATCCAGCGAGTCATTGAGTGCTTTCCAGCTGTCGGTATCAATGCCGTCTACAAACAAATTAGGGTCGAACGTCGGCTGGCTGACATAAGCCAGCACCTCGCCGTTACTCGGATTAATCGCAACCAGCGCGCCGCGGTATTCACCAAATGCTTGTTCGGCAATGCTCTGCAGTTTGCTATCTATCGATAAAATCAGGTTGTCACCAGGCACCGGCGCGGTACTGGATAAAACCCGCACGGCATGGCCATCAGCATTAATCTCAACTTGCTGAAAACCAGTGGTGCCATGCAAATTACTTTCGTAATACTGCTCCAGCCCGCTTTTGCCAATATGATCGGAACCTTTGTAATTGGAAAGATCGCCGGATTCTTCCAGGGCGTTGAGATCGGCGTCATTAATGCGACCGATATAGCCAATCAGATGTGAGCCCAGGCTGTTTTGCGGATAATGGCGAAACAGGCGTGATTTGATTTCTACACCAGGGAAGCGGTAACGATTTACCGCGAACCTGGCCGCCTCTACTTCGTTCAAGTGTGTGCGTAACGGGATGCTCTCAAAACTATGGCTTTGCTCACGCAGTTTTTTGAAACGCTTACGGTCGGCCGGGCTGACTTCCACCAGCTTGCCGATCTCAGTAATGGTGGATTCCAGGTTTTTTATCTTGGAAGGCGTGAGTTCCAGGGTGTAAACGAAAAAATTGTGCGCCAGCACAACGCCATTACGGTCAAGTATCAAACCCCGATTGGGCACGATGGGCACAAGTGAAATCCGGTTATTTTCAGCCATGGTTTGAAAATAATCATATTTCAGCATTTGCAGATAAAAGAAACGACTTGCCAGCGCGCCGAAGCACAGCAGTATGACAATCGCAGCTACGCCCAGGCGTCCGCGAAAATAATATTGTTCGTGCCGGTAATTTTTAACTTCTGAACGCGATTTCACTGCTGTTAGTTCTTGTGAGGGTGGCTGTAGGCGCCAATACGGGAAGACATGGCGAGTTGCCACAGCAGAATGCCGCTGATGCAGGGCAGAAAGAAGTTCCAGCCGGGGCTTTCGCCGCCGGCAAACAGTTTGAGTACAAAGAGCGTAATTTGCGTCAGCAATAACAATGCAAATACATAGCCAGCTTGTTGCCCTAGGTTAAAAAGCGTCATGCGGCGTTGATAACTCACTGCAAAAAAAGCGGTGAGGGAGTAGGCCAGGGCATGTTGCCCAAACAGGCCACCGGTGGCGAGGTCAACCACGAGTCCGGCGAACCAGGCAGTGCCGATATTACAGAGGTGTGGCGCACGTAATAGCCAATACAGCACCACCAGTAAGACGAAATCAGGGCGCAGCAACAGGCCCCAGCCACTCCATGGCAGCAGCTCGCCCAGCAATGCCAGCAGCAATGAAAAATAAACGGATATCAGGCTAATGGGCTGCATGAGGTGGTGCTGGAGCTACGCGTTTAGGGGGTGCGCCAATACTGGAGCTGCTGGAGGTGGTAGCCGAGTGAGGCTTTCCAGTAATGGTGCCGCTAGGGGTTTCTGATTTGGGAATGCCAAGCAGGAGTATCTGCCGGTGGTTTTCAATACCTGCTATCGGGGTGCAGGTAATTTGTGCAAAAGGCGATCCTGGACTGCGCTCAATCTGCGTTACTGTTGCAACGGCCAGACCTGTGGGGTAAACCCCATCAATCCCCGAGGTAATGAGCTTGTCGCCTTTGCGGATATCAACATTGGCGGGCAGGTTAGGCAAATCGATGGTCGTGTCACGTCCATGGCCAAAAGCGATGGCACGCAAACTGTTACGTTCAATCTGTATCGGAATCGCCAAGTCCCTGTCAGTAATCAAGGTGACCTCGCTGCTGAAGGGGTAAACACGCGTCACTTGACCGATGACGCCAGCGCCATCCACAACGGCTTGACCGGCGACGATATCCTGCCTGGAGCCAAGATTGACCACAACCTTATGTGTGAAAGGGTCGCGTCCCATGTGCAGGACTTCACCTAATCTTGCCGGTTGCGTCAATGCATGTGCCGCACCTAACAGATTGCGCAGATGCTCATTCTCTGCCTTCAGGGATTGCAAACGCTGCAAATCTACGCTTTGTGTCAGCGCTTGCTGCATGAGCTGGCGATTGTCCTTGAGCAGGGTATCGTGGGTGACCAGATATTCTTTTGCACCCAAGTACAGGTTCGAAGGCGCGTTGGCGATGATTTGCAGCGGCTGCAGCAGCGCGACCAAGCCTTGACGGATTTCAGTCAAGTAGTGCAGGCGGGAATCGGTTGCTATCAAGGCCAAGGAAACGGCAGCGAAAAAAACCAGCCGAGCAAAGGAGCTGGGGCCACGAACGAAGAAGGCCGGGGTTTGTTGATGTTCCATGGCGCGCGGCATTTTCGGTCGGCTCTAGCTTCAAACTGTGTTACGAAAAGCAGACCGTTTTGTGCGGCCTGCAGTGCGAATCAATATTTGTGGGCAGGTATCACTCAAAGGCAAATACATTGCCCAGTTTGTCCATTTCTTCCAATGCACGGCCGCCGCCACGAGCCACACAGGTGAGCGGGTCTTCCGCCACTATCACCGGCAAGCCGGTTTCTTCCATGAGCAAGCGGTCCAAGTCGCGCAACAGGGCGCCCCCACCGGTTACCACCATGCCTTTTTCCGCAATGTCCGCACCCAGTTCAGGCGGCGTTTGCTCCAGCGCTGATTTAACGGCACCGACGATGGAGTTGAGCGGCTCGGTCAAGGCTTCCAGGATTTCGTTGCTGGAAATCGTGAATTTGCGTGGCAAGCCTTCAGCCAGATTGCGGCCTATGACTTCCATTTCCAGCACCTCGGACCCCGGGAATGCGGAGCCAATGTTCTTTTTAATCAACTCTGCGGTAGGCTCGGAAATCTGCATGCCGTAGTTGCGGCGGATATAGTCGATGATGGCCTGATCAAATTTGTCGCCGCCTACGCGCTCGGATTTGGCGTAAACAATGCCACCCAGCGAAATTATGCCAACCTCGGTCGTGCCGCCGCCTATGTCTACGATCATGGAACCAGTGGCCTCTGCCACCGGCATATCGGCACCAATTGCGGCTGCCATCGGTTCTTCAATCAGATAAACTTTTCTTGCACCAGCACCAATGGCCGATTCGCGAATGGCGCGACGTTCCACCTGGGTAGAGCCCACTGGTACGCAAATAATGATGCGCGGGTTTGGCGAGAATAAGCGTGACTCATGAATCTTGCGGATGAAATACTTGAGCATTTGCTCGGTAATGGTGAAATCAGCGATCACGCCGTCTTTCATGGGCCGGATGGCCGTAATATTAGCCGGTGCGCGCCCTAGCATGCGCTTGGCTTCTATGCCGACAGCGAGCAGGGTTTTTTTCCCGGCCGGCCCGCCTTCCTGGCGAATGGCAACTACCGAAGGCTCATCAAGTACGATACCCTTGCCACGCACGTAAATCAGCGTGTTTGCCGTGCCCAGGTCGATGGCAAGATCATTGGAAAAATAGCTATTTAAGAGACCGAACATTGTGTGTGTATCCCGAGCGAGCTGCCGCACAGCATGTGAGGCATGCAGTCGCGGCTGAAAGATGTGCGTAAAATCGAGCTATAATAACCGATATCGCATTGAAATTTAAGATTTGGATTAGAAAATGTCACTCAGTAGCACGGATGTGAAACGTATCGCGCATTTGGCGCGCATTGAAGTCAGCGATGCCGATGTGGCAGCCTCGCTGCAAAAGCTTTCCGGCATACTTGGCCTCATCGAGCAAATGCAGGCAGTCGATACCACCGGCATAACGCCGATGTCGCATGCACAGGATGTGATGCAGCGCCTGCGTGAAGATGTGGTCACCGAAACCAATCAGCGTGAGTTATTCCAATCTCTAGCGCCGGCCGTGGAAAACGGCCTGTATCTCGTCCCTAAAGTCATCGAATAAAAAACATGATCAACAGTAGCATCAAACAACTGGCAGCCATGCTCGCCAGCAAGCAGATTTCTAGCGTGGAAATGACGCACGAATTCCTCGAGCGCATAGACCAGCACAATCCCGCAATCAATGCCTACATCTCGCTCGATCGGGATAAAACATTGGCGCAGGCTGCGGCTGCCGACCTGCGCATTGCACAAGGCAATGCTGCCCCACTGACTGGTATTCCGATCGCGCAGAAGGATATTTTCTGTGCCAAGGGCTGGAGAACCACTTGCGGCTCCAAGATGCTGGCTAATTTTACGGCACCTTACGATGCGGGCGTGATTGAGCGCTTTGATGCGACGGGTGCGGTGAATCTGGGCAAGACCAATATGGATGAGTTTGCCATGGGCTCTTCCAACGAAACTTCGTATTTCGGCAAAGTGCAAAATCCGTGGGATCGCAGCCGCGTGCCCGGTGGCAGTTCCGGCGGCAGCGCGGCGGCAGTTGCTGCTCGCCTCTGCGCGGCGGCTACCGGTACCGATACCGGCGGTTCCATCCGCCAGCCCGCTGCGCTCTGCGGTTTGTCTGGCCTCAAGCCGACCTATGGCCTGGTATCACGCTACGGCATGATCGCTTTTGCCTCATCGCTGGATCAGGCGGGCCCGATGGCGAAATCCTGTGATGACATGGCGCTCATGATGAATGTCATGACCGGCTTTGATGAGCGTGATTCAACCAGTCTGGACCGCGCCAGGGAAGATTACACGCGTGACCTCAATAAGCCTCTGGCTGGGCTGCGTGTTGGTTTGCCCCAGGAGTATTTCGCCGAAGGACTGGACGGAGCAGTGGGTACAGTGGTGCAGCAGGCAATCGATGAATATCGCAAGCTGGGTGCTGAAATGGTAGATATCAGTCTGCCCAACACCATGCTATCGATCCCGGTGTATTACGTATTGGCCCCGGCCGAGGCTTCGAGCAACCTGTCACGTTATGATGGCGTGCGCTTCGGTCACCGCGCAGCCGAATATACCGACCTCATGGACATGTATTGCAAGAGCCGCGCGGAAGGCTTTGGCAGCGAAGTCAAGCGCCGCATCCTGATCGGTACTTATGTGCTGAGCGCAGGCTACTACGACGCCTACTATCTCAAGGCTCAGCAAATCCGCCGCCTGATTGCGCAAGATTTTACTGAAGCGTTTAAAAAATGCGACATCATCATGGGCCCTACTGCGCCCTCGACCGCTTTCAAGGCCGGTGAAAAGGCTGATGATCCGGTTGCCATGTACATGCAGGATATCTATACGATTGCCGTGAACCTGGCGGGATTGCCTGGCATGAGTATTCCTGCGGGTTTCAGCAACAAGCTGCCTGTAGGCTTGCAGATTATCGGCAATTATTTTGATGAAGCGCGCATGTTGAATGCCGGCCATGCTTATCAGCAGGTAACAGATTGGCACTTACAAATGCCGGAGGGGATCTAGTCATGGAATGGGAAGTCGTCATCGGGCTGGAAACACATACCCAGCTACAAACCAAATCCAAGATTTTTTCAGGCAGCAGTATTGCTTTTGGTGCCGCACCTAACACGCAGGCTAGTGCGGTAGATATTGCCTTGCCCGGCGTGTTGCCCGTGCTGAACAAGGAGGCCGTGCGTTGTGCGGTGAAATTCGGCTTGGCCGTCAACGCCGAGATTGCGCCGCGCTCGGTATTTGCACGTAAGAATTATTTTTACCCAGACCTGCCCAAAGGCTATCAGATTAGCCAGTATGAATTACCGGTAGTGGGTAAGGGCACGCTGACTATCCAGGTTGGCGATCAGGAAAAAGTGGTGCGCATTACGCGCGCGCATCTGGAAGAAGATGCAGGCAAATCGCTGCATGGCGATTTTGAAGATATGACGGGCATAGACCTTAACCGTGCCGGCACGCCCTTGCTGGAAATCGTCACCGAGCCTGATATGCGTTCTGCTGCCGAGGCTGTGGCTTACGCCAAAAAACTGCACGAGCTGGTGCAATGGATAGGCATATGCGACGGCAACATGCAGGAAGGCAGTTTTCGCTGCGATGTGAATGTATCAGTGTGCCCCAAAGGCTCGGACAAGCTGGGTACTCGGCGCGAGATCAAGAACCTGAACTCCTTCCGTTTCATGACGCAGGCAATCGAATACGAAACACGCTGGCAGATCGAGACGCTGGAAGATGGTGGCACCATCCATCAAGCCACCGTGCTGTTCAACCCGGACACCGGCGAGACCCGCGCCATGCGCAGCAAGGAAGAAGCCAATGATTATCGCTATTTCCCCGACCCTGATTTGCTGCCTTTGGAAATGACGGATGTCTTTATAGAACAGGTAAAGAGCACTATGCCAGAATTGCCACAAGCCATGCAGGCACGGTTCCAGGTGGAATATGGCCTGGCGGCGTACGATGCAACGGCATTAACGGCTTCACGCGCCATGGCGGATTATTTTGTGGCGACCGTTTCAGCTTTAGGGACCGACGCTAAACTGGCGGCTAACTGGGTGATGGGCAGCGTGGCAGCGAAACTAAACGAAGCAGACAAGGGAATTGCAGACTCTCCGGTTTCACCTCTGCAACTCGCGGGCCTGCTTAAGCGTATTGCTGATAACACCATCTCCGGCAAAATCGCCAAGGAAGTATTTGAAGCCATGTGGACGGGTGAAGGAGATGCCGACGCCGTTATCGAGAACAAGGGCTTGAAGCAGATTTCCGATTCAGGCGCCATCGAAGCCATTATCGATGGAGTGCTGGCGGCCAATGCAGCCATGGTGGAAGAATTCAAAGCCGGTAAGGAAAAGGCTTTTAATGCCTTGGTCGGTCAGGCCATGAAAGCCTCGAAAGGCAAAGCGAACCCTGCCCAGGTTAACGACATGCTGAAAAAGAAGTTGTCAGCTTAGCGCGTCGCGGGCGCTGGAGCAGGGTTGGTCAAGGTGGCATTGGAGCCACCTGATTTTAATTCGACAAAGCGGCGCTTATCGTTATCAAAACGCTGGCGGGTGGCATCCATGCTGGTGCGCCGCCGGGTGATTTGTTCTTCAATACTTGCGATTTCTGCCTGGTTGTTTTTTAGATACTGGGCCAGGTCCGGCGGAAGCGGTTTTTTACGATTATTAAAGCCTTCGGCTAGTTTTTTATTGGCTTCGAGCTGGCTTTGGGTTGTACCCAGGCGTTGCTGTAAGCCTTCCAGCGCTGCTTCGTCCATCTGTAAATTGCGGTCGCGCGCCAAATCAATTTCGTTTTCTGTAGTGTAAGCAGCGCGCAAGGTGCGATCACGACGCTGCTGCTCCATGGCTACCTTATCCGGATTTTCTGTAGCTGGCGTTTTTGCTTGTGGCTGGAAGGGCTGGTTCCGTTGCACCACCCTGCCTTGAGCGTTGATTACGCTGTTGCCCCGGCCAGCCTCCTGGGCCGGCATGCTGTCACCGTAATGGGTGACGCCTTTTTCATCGACCCATTTGATGATCTTGCCACTTTCCGCATAGGCATTGCCATGCGCCAGAAACAGCGGCAATACGCAGATCAGTGCGCTAACTAGTCTTAAATGTAAGGCATGCATATGATTTCCAGGTCAGGAGGAGGTGCCGTATTGATGACGATAGGCCTTGATCGCCTGCAGATTTTGCCCCATATCTGATTGATTCCGCAAATATACAATCAGTGTTTCCAGGTTGGCGATACTGCAAACTGGAATACCGTTGGTTTTTTCGACTTCCTGCACTGCGGATAGCTCGCCCAGTCCACGCTCCTGGCGGTCAAGTGCAATGGCAACGCCACATGGCTTGGCGCTGCTGGCTACTATCATCTCGACGGATTCGCGGACTGAGGTGCCTGCTGATATCACATCATCCACGATGAGCACACGGCCTTGCAAAGGTGCGCCAACAACGGTACCGCCTTCGCCATGGTCCTTGGCTTCCTTGCGGTTATAGGCATAGGGGACATTATGGCCTTGGCGTGCCAGTGCAATCGCCATGCTGGCCGCCAGGGTGATGCCCTTGTAAGCCGGCCCAAACAGCATGTCGAACTGGATGCCGGATTGGAGGATGGCGGCAGCGTAGAATTCGCCCAGCCGCATGAGGCTCTCGCCATCATTGAACAGACCGGCATTGAAGAAGTAGGGGCTTAAGCGCCCGGCCTTGGTTTTAAATTCACCGAAGCGCAAAACCTGCTTTTGGATGGCGAATTGGATAAACTCTTGGGTGAAATCAGACATGGTCACTAATTTAGAGGGGTTTTAATTGTTACGTATTATATCTGCGAATCTGAACGGCATCCGCTCTGCTGCTAACAAGGACTTTTATCCCTGGCTGCAAAAACAGAACGCCGATATTGTCTGCATGCAGGAACTCAAGGCGCAAGCGCCGGACATGACGCGCGAAATGCTGCAGCCGGACGGCTATTTTGGCTATTTCCACTATGCGGAGAAAAAAGGCTACAGCGGCGTCGGCATCTACAGCCGCAAACAGCCAGACGCTATCATTGAAGGCTTGGGCATCCCCGATATCGACGCTGAAGGACGCTACATCGAACTGCGGTTTGGCAACCTCAGCATGATTTCGGTTTATCAGCCTTCCGGCTCCAGCGGCGAAGAGCGGCAGGCGGTCAAATTCAGCTTCATGCAACGTTTCATGCCGCATTTGGAAGCACTCAAGGCCAGCGGGCGCGAGGTGGTGATCTGCGGTGACTGGAATATCGCCCACCAGGAAATTGACCTCAAGAACTGGCGCGGTAACAAGAAAAACTCCGGGTTCTTGCCGGAAGAGCGCGCCTGGTTGACGGATTTATTTGATCGCGTGGGCTGGGTGGACGTTTATCGCCAGCTGCATCCTGACGCTACCGATGAATGCTACACTTGGTGGAGCAACCGTGGCCAAGCTTGGGCCAAGAACGTCGGCTGGCGCATCGATTACCAGATTGCTACGCCGGGCATTGCCGCAAATGCCTGTGCCGCTTCAATCTACAAGGATGAGCGTTTTAGCGACCATGCGCCGCTTATCATCGATTACGCCGCGAGTACTTGAGTTTGTAAGGTTTTGAGTAGCGTACCGACTAAAGGGTGCGGCGGGGAGCGATGAGCATTGGCGTACCCCATCGAGTTTGCCTTGTATTGCTGTAAAGCAGACATCTCAACTTCAATGAAGGGAAATATCATGTCTATCGAAACTCAGTCCAAAGTTCGTAACGGCGCAATGATTGCACTTGGTGCAGCAGCACTGATTCTGTCAGGCTGCGCAACTCATGGCGACAAAATGTCTTCCAGCAGCGCCTCCATGGTGCATTGCGCTGGCGTTAACTCTTGTAAGGGTAGCAGCGAATGCAAGACTGCTGAAAACGCCTGCAAGGGTCAAAATGCCTGCAAAGGTCATGGCTTCTTGTCCATGAGCGCGGATGAATGCAAAGCAAAAGGCGGTACCTTCCCGAACGGCTAAATGTGCGCAGGGGGCAAGCGCCCCCTGTCCGCTGACTTGTATAGATAGCACAAATGCATGCTTCTCTCCCATCTGGTTTGCCTTACCTGGGCTTTGGTCTTGGCTTGCGCGCACAGCATTACCACAGCATTCTGGAAACCGCTCCAGCTATAGACTGGTTTGAGATACTCTCCGAGAATTACATGATCCCAGGCGGCAAGCCGCTACATTTTCTGGATCGCATCCGTGCTGATTATCCCTTGGTCATGCACGGCGTCTCGCTTTCGATAGGCTCGACTACCGCGCTGGATGAGGGCTATCTGCGCAATCTGCGTGCGCTGGCAGACCGCGTGCAGCCAGCCTGGATTTCCGACCATCTATGTTGGACTGGTATACATGGGCAAAATATGCACGATTTGCTGCCGCTGCCTTACACCGAAGAAACCGCCAGCCACGTGGCAGAACGCGTCAGCATCGTGCAGGACTATCTGGGGCAGCGTATTCTGCTGGAAAACGTCTCCAGCTATGCAAGTTATATGGATTCCAGCATGAGCGAGTGGGAATTTATTTCGCTGATTTGCGAGAAGGCGGATTGTCTACTGTTACTGGATGTCAACAATATCTATGTCAGCAGCTTCAATCATGGTTTCGATGGCAGGGATTTTATCGACGGCGTGCCGGCGCATCGCATACAGCAGATTCATCTGGCCGGACATCACAATCACGGCGATTACATTATCGATACCCACGATGCACCGATCATCGATCCGGTGTGGGACTTGTACGACTACGCCCTGTCGCGACTGGGACCGGTATCGACCATGATCGAACGCGACGACCATATTCCCGCGCTCGATGAGTTGGTGCAGGAGCTGGATGTGGCGCGCAATATTGCTGCGCCTTATCTGGCGCGGAGAGTAATAGCGTGAGCCATCTGGCTGGATTGCAGGCCGAATTTCAGACCTATCTGCTGGGAAACAAGCAAAATAGCTCTTTCCCGAGCTGTATTGTCGATGACGCTAAGGTCGGCGCAGTGCGGCGCCTGGATATTTATTATGATGCTTACCGCCTGCGTCTGGTCGAGGCCTTGTCCACCGCCTACCCCAAGCTGCATGCATTGCTCGGTGATGATTTGTTCGAAGACACCGCGCGTGCCTACATTGATGCCTATCCGTCCACTTATCGCAATGTGCGCTGGTATGGCGCAGCCATGCGCACGCACCTTGCCAACACGTTGCCGCAACACCCAATCGCAGCCGAGATGGCGGATTTTGAGTGGACGCTAGCGCAGGCGTTTGATGCCGCTGACACCCCTGTTTTGCAAATTCAGGACCTGGTTGCGATCGCGCCAGAAGATTGGGCTGCGCTCAGCTTCAAGCTGCAACCTTCATTACATCTGCTGGCATTGCGCTGGAATACGGTTGCCGTTTGGCAGGCGTTGGATGTTGAAGAAACACCACCAGCCTGTGAGCAGAAATCTTCGCCTGTAACCTGGCTGATCTGGCGGCAAGCATTTAGCCCGCACTTTCGCTCCTTGGATGCCATGGAGGCATCGGCACTTGACTTGGCGATCTCCGGCGCCAGCTTTGGCGATATTTGTGCCAGCGTGAATAGCCAGCTAGAGGAAGAAGCATCGACTATCAAGGCCGCGCAATATCTTGCGGGCTGGCTGGCAGACGAGATGATTGCCGGATTTTCAGCCTGATTTATCAGCGGCACAATTTCAGAGCCAGCGCTTGCAACACCTTGCCATTACTACGGTCCTGCACAAACGTGGCTACTCCGGCATCGCGGCCTTTCCACTCCGGCTTAAGCGCCAGATTGCGCTGCCAAGTGCCATCAGCCTGTTCATCTAATTTGTATGGTCCAAACCACTCGCGCACCACGTAATCGTGCTCAAGCAGGCGGCCGCTGTTTTCGCCGGCGCTGACTATGCTTTTTAGCTTGTTTTCATAGATGGCGATAAAAACGTCAGCATGTTTACGGTCTTCCGCCCAGATGACCTGTGCCGATGCGATGACGCGCATTTCACCCGAGGCCAGCGCGCTCAGATTTAATCCCAGATTGGCGCGAGCAGGTTGCTTGAGGCTACTGGCAATGGCCTGGATAAAACGGGAATTTTGCTGCCAGTCGCGAAAATCAGCACCGTTCAACAATACTTGCGGGGTATAAACAAAAGCTGCCTTGCCTCGTGCGGCCGCCTGCCGCTGCCTGGCACTGAAATCCGCCTGGGCAAAGCGGTCTTGCCAGCCTATGTAATCCCAGTAATCCACATGAAACGCCAGCGCAACAACTTTATCTGCAGGGAAGCCCGCGGCTGCAATGCTGCTCAGCCATTTATCCGCGGGCGGGCAACTGCTGCAGCCTTCGGAGGTATAGAGCTCAAGCAAGGGCACCGCATGATCACCGCTGCGTGCGGAGCATTCTGCGGCAATGGCGGCGACGGGTATGACGGCTAAGGCCAGGGGCCAGATCAGATAACGAAACGCATCAGGTAAGCGCATGGCATTTCTCCATAAAGTCCCGTGATTAGTCGTAGGACTGGCGCTAGCCTTACAGCGGTTTTTCTTCTCCATTCCATGGCGCGACTTTGAGCAGTAAAAACATGCCCGGAAGCGCGGCAGCAAAGCAGAACAGGAAAAAGCTCGCCCAGCCGAGCCAGTCCACCAGATAGCCGGTAGCGGCATTGACAACGGTGCGCGGTACGGCTGCCAGGCTGGTGAACAGGGCGAACTGGGTAGCGGTATAGAGTGGGTGCGTGGTATGGGCGATATAGGCGACGAAAGCTGTTGTGCCCAAGCCCACCCCTAGCGCTTCCATGCCGATGACTAAGCCCAGCCAAAGTAAGCTGTGGCCGACTACGGCGAGCCAGGCAAAACCCAGAATGGCGATCATTTGTACAACGCCAAAGATCCAAAGGGCGCGGTTGATGCCGAGCTTGATCATCCAGATGCCGCCTAACAGGCCACCGATCACGCTGGGCCAAAGTCCGGCATTTTTCGCGATGAGGCCGATTTCGGTTTTGGTGAAGCCCATATCCAGATAAAACGGCGTAGCCAGCGCGGTGGCCATGCTGTCGCCAAGCTTGTAAAAGAAAATGAAAGCCAGCACGAGCAAGGCACTTCTCCAGCCATGGCGCGTAATGAACTCGTGGAAAGGCTCGATGACCGCCTGTTTTAATGTTTTCGGCGCGCCGCGCTTGAGCAGGGGCTCGCTTATCAGCACTGTCATGCAAAGGCCGGGCAGCATGAAGAGCGCGGTAATCAGGAATACGCTGCTCCAAGGCAGATGGTCGGCAAGAATCAAAGACAGCGAACCTGGCACCAGCCCGGCAATTTTGTAGGCATTGACGTGGATGGCATTGCCCAGGCCCAATTCAATATCGGGCAGCAATTCGCGGCGATAGGCATCGATGACGACGTCTTGCGATGCGCTGAAAAAGGCTACTACACCTGCCAGATAGGCGATTGTCCACAAGTCCAGCACGGGTTGCAGAGAGCCGAAGACGGGAATGGAGATCAAAAGCGCAATTTGTGTAATGAGCAGCCAGCCGCGGCGCCGGCCTAGGGGCGGGACGTAGCGGTCGAAGAACGGCGCCCAAATGAATTTCCAGGTAAAAGGCAATTGGATTAAAGCGAATAAGCCTATGGCCTTTAGATTGACGCCTTCGGAGCGTAGCCAGGCCGGCAGCAGGCTAATGAGAATATAGAGCGGCAAGCCCGAAGTGAAACCCGTAAAAATGCAGATAAGCATGCGCTTGTTGAACAGCGCTTCGCGGATAGTAGTCTTTAGCATGGCCGTAACCATACCCGAAAACATACCGCTCATGCCACAATGAGCAGTATGCAAAATGCCGCGCTCGTGAATACTTTGATGCAACAGTCCTTGAAAATCCTCACTTACGTACATGTAAACTCCGCTGTTTGCGGGCCGCTGCGCCGCGCTTTGGCCTTGCGGGCGCTACGCCGGCGTGCGGCTGTTTATTCATTGGATTGTTAATATGCTGGAACTGACCTTAACCGCCGCGTTTCTTGTAGGTCTGCTGGGTGGCGGCCACTGTGTAGGTATGTGCGGCGGCATCGTGAGCGCAGTAACTATCGCACTGCCCACCAGCAAACCCAAAACCGGATTTTTACTCGCCTACAATGCGGGCCGTATTTTGAGCTACAGCGCCGCCGGACTGCTCGCGGGAGCTGTGGGTGCGTCCAGTTTCTTTCTTGAGCATGTATTGCCTATCGAGAAGCTGCTCTACGGTCTGGCCAGCATCATGTTGGTTTTGCTGGGGCTTTATCTGGCAGGCATATGGCGTGGGGTGACCTTGCTGGAAGTGGCGGGCGGCACGCTATGGCGCCGTCTACAGCCTTATTCAAAATATTTTCTGCCGGTACGCACGCTGCCGCAGGCCTTTGCGCTCGGTACGCTCTGGGGCTGGTTGCCCTGCGGTCTGGTCTACAGTGTACTGGTAGCGGCAATTGCAACGGGTAGCCCTTGGCGTGGCGGCCTGCTCATGCTTGCCTTCGGCATTGGCACCTTGCCTGCCCTGCTGGCGATGGGCATGGCGGCAGTCAGGCTGAAAGTGCTGCTGCAGAATATCTGGGTGAGGCGGGTAAGCGGGCTTGCAGTAATCGGGTTTGGCCTGGCAGGTTTGCTGCGATTGCTTTAAGCCTGTTTTAGTCGGTACATGGCGAGGCTGCCCATCAGGTTGGGCATTACGCTCACGGGCTTACCGTCTGTGAGTACGCGGCGCTCGGTGATGTTGATATTGTGCGTGGCGCAGAACTGATCAAAGTCATTAATCGTACACAAGTGCACGTTCGGTGTGTCATACCACTGGTATGGCAGGTTTTTGGACATGGGCATCTGGCCTGCCATCGATTGCAGGCGCAGGCGCCAGTAGCCGAAATTGGGAAAGGTGACAATTGCTTCACGACCTACGCGCAGCATCTCCCGCACAATACCCTCGGTGTTTTGCACTGCCTGCAAAGTCTGCGAAAGAATGACGACATCGAATGATTGCGCCTCAAAGCCGGACAGCCCGGCTTCCAGATCCATCTGAATGACGTTGATACCATTATTCATACAGGCCAGCAGATTGGCATCGTCTTTTTCCACGCCATAACCGCGAACTTCCAGTGCGCCACGCAAGAAATACAACAATGCGCCATCGCCGCAGCCCAAATCCAGTACCTTGGACCCCAGCTTGACCCAGTCTGCGATAATTGCAAAATCCTGCCTGAATTGTGCGTATAAAGCTAAATTATCTGTAGTTTTGCTCATGAGGCGGCTCCAACATCGATATTTTGCAAGTAGGTGCGCAAAATATCGTGGTAATGCGAGTCTTTCATCAGGAACGCATCGTGACCGTGAGCCGCCGTTACTTCGGCGTAGCTGACAGCAAGCTCATTATCCAGCAGTGCTTTAACGATTTCGCGTGAACGAGCAGGTGAAAAACGCCAGTCACTCGTGAACGAAACTACCAGGAAATTTGCTTTAGCCCGGGCTAAAGCAGCGGACAGGTCGCCATCATAATCCAGTGCCGGGTCAAAATAATCCAGCGCACGGGTCATGCGCAGGTAAGTGTTGGCATCAAATTCGCCGGCGAATTTATCACCTTGATAGCGTAAGTAAGATTCCATCTCGAACTCAACGTCAAAGCCGTATTTGATTGCGCCATCACGTAGCTTGCGGCCAAATTTCGCGCCCATGGCGTCATCCGACAAATAGGTGATGTGGCCAAGCATACGCGCAATGCGTAGCCCCCGGCGCGGTACCGTACCGTGTTTGTAGTAATCGCCGCCATGGAATTCGGGGTCCGTGATAATGGCCTGGCGCGCCACTTCATTAAAAGCCACATTCTGCGCGGTAAGATTGGGCGCGGCAGCAATGACCAGGGCATGGCGCACGCGATTCGGGTAAGACAGTGTCCATTGCAGTGCCTGCATGCCGCCCAGACTGCCACCGATGATTGCGGCCAGTTGCTTGATGCCCAGATGATCTGCCAGTCGCGTTTGCGAGGTCACCCAGTCCTCTACGGTGAGTACCGGAAATTGTGAACCCCAAGGCTGGTTTGTCGCCGGGTTGAGGCTGGCAGGTCCGCTACTGCCATGACAGCCGCCCAGATTATTCAGGCCGATGACAAAAAAGCGGTTGGTATCAAGCGGCCTGCCGGGGCCAATGAGGTTATCCCACCAGCCTGGATACTTGTCTTCCGCACGGTATTTGCCTGCAAGGTGGTGGTTGCCGGACAAGGCATGACAAATCAGGACGGCATTGGATTTGTCGGCATTGAGCGTGCCGTAAGTCTCATAAACAAGGTCGTATTGCGGCAATACCGCGCCGCTTTTAAGCGTGAGCGGATCGCTGAAGTGCGCAGTCTGGGGAGCGACTATGCCAACGGATGAAGAATCTTGCATGTCGGGATTATACTATGGCTTATGACAGACGCTCACCACTCATCTATCGAAGCCTATCTAGGCACCGTGCCGCAAATTGCAGCCGGTGTTTACATTCATTCCACGGCCACAGTGATCGGCGATGTGGTGCTTGGTGAGGATGTTTCCGTGTGGCCGGGCACGGTGATTCGTGGCGATGTGAACCATATCCAAATTGGCATGGGCACCAATGTGCAGGATTTATCGCTGCTGCATGTCAGCCATAAATCGAGCTGGGAACCCAGCGGTGTGCCGCTGATTATTGGTAATAACGTCACTATCGGCCACAAAGTGATACTGCACGGCTGCACCCTGCAAGATGAATGCCTGATCGGCATGGGCAGCATCGTCATGGATAAGGTTATCGTGCAGAAGCACGTGCTGGTCGGTGCAGGCAGCCTGGTGCCGGAGGGCAAGGTGCTGGAAAGCGGCTATCTGTATCTGGGTAGTCCGGCGCGCAGAATAAGAAAACTGACGGAAAAAGAGCTGGTGCATTTTATATACTCAGCAGAGCACTATATGCGACTGAAAAATAATTATTTGGGTATTTAATTGAGTGATGGAAATTTTACAAAGTGAAATTATGCCTTGTGTGACAAATTGTTATCGAACCTGAGCGGACCGTTTTAATCAATTAGTTCGAGTTGGGGAGCCAAGCAATAACCAAATTAGGCGCTCTTATGGAGTGCCTTTAATGTTTTTATAAAGCTAAAATGTCTGCGGACCCGTGTTACATGAGCGGGGATGCCTTTAGTGGTCTTTATTTATTACGCAATCCGAGAATTCAACATGGCAAAGTTTTTGAACACCAGCGCAACAAATTACTTCTTAGAAGAATTGATAAAAGATGCCAAAGATCGGCTCATTCTTATCAGCCCATTTTTGAAACTCAATGACAGGATGAAGGAGCTTCTTGCTGATAAAAATCGATTGAAGATTGATGTTCGGATTGTTTATGGTAAAAGCGAACTGCAACCTGAAGAAATCAACTGGCTAAAGGAGCTTACCTACATTCGAACAAGTTTCTGCAAGAACTTGCATGCAAAATGCTACATGAATGAAGAATTGTGCATTATTAGCAGTCTCAACCTCTATGAATTTAGCCAAATCAATAACAATGAAATGGGCGTGCTTATCCGACGTTCGGATGACGCTGATCTTTACAAAGATGCCTATGAAGAGGCCCAGCGAATTATCCGCATCAGCGAAGAGGTACGTATCTCTCTTGAGCGGGTATCAAACGATGAAGAAAGTACATCAGACACGGATGAGACGATGGGCAAGATAACTTCGTCGAAGCTTGCACAGAAACTTGGAATAAAAACACATGATTTTATTGAAAAACTTGTTGCAACTGGGCATCTTGAATCTAGAGACAATAAACATTACCTCACAGCCAAGGGGAAAGATGTCGGTGGAGAGTTTCGTATGAGTCCTAAGGTTTGGTCCATATTTTTTATGGCACGAGAGCTTCAAACCTTAAGCCCCGCTACAGTAGTGAAACCGTGATTACTCAATGCGCAGATTTGTCCGAGCCACAACAAGCTTGGAGCATGCCCGTTTTTACCAATCGTAGGATACTGAATATATTAGTTTAAATACCCAATATTCGGTTGGATATATTTATCTTTGGCCTTTACCGAAGCAATATCGTTATCTCAAATAGTGTTTATTTTTGTGGATAACATTAAAACTAGAATGTTCTCTAAACCCGGATAAATCCGGGATGATGCAATATCCAGCCACCTATCAAACCTATTGCGCTCCCTACAACAACACTCCATCTGCCTTAATTGATAATGAATAGGGATCAAATCAAAGAATACAAAACTGAGATTGCCGATCTCTATTCGAGACGCAGTACAAATTACGATGCTAGTGATTGGCATGCTCAGATTGCACAAAAACTTGTCGATCTTTCAAAGATTCATTCTGGCGCTCGGGTTCTAGATATAGCGACAGGAACTGGAATGGTGGCGTTGTATGTGGCAACGAAAGTTGGGGCGCTAGGTTCGGTTATTGGAATTGATATTTCCGACGGGATGATTGAAAAAGCAAAGTCAAAGTCCGCTGAACTACCAAATACAAGTTTTGAGCTTGGTGACGGAGAGGCTCTAAAATTCGCACCAAATACTTTTGATTATATTTTCTGTGGCTCCGCGTTCATTTGGATGACAGACTTATATGCCGCCTTGGTTCATTGGAAAGAATTGCTAAAGCCAAAAGGTAAACTGGGATTTCATGCATTCGCGGAAAATGCGTTTGTGTCAGGCGTTGTCGCACAGTCGGTACTATCTAAGTACGGCGTTACTTATTTGATGAGCAAACCAACCGGCACTGTCGAGAAATGCCGAGCGCTACTTGAGCAAGCTGGATATAGAAATATTGATGTAATAGTGGATGCTTATTCGACATATATCAGCCTAGAGGAAGCAAGGAATTCTTGGGTTAGCGCATCGCATCCTGCACCCGGTCAGTTTCCTAATCCGCTCTCGAACATGTCCCCGAAGCAATTGGCTTTGGCGAAGGCTGACTATGATAGTGAGATTGAAAGGCTGAATACGAAAGATGGGATTGAGAATGACATGACCACTTTCTATGTGTATGGGGAAAGGTAAGGCTGCTTTAACAGACGGCTTTTGAGCAACTCAAACGACAGCCTAGGGCGCGGAGTTGCCCATAGACCCCCAATTTCCAGTGCGCAGATTTGTCCGAGCCACAAAAAGCTTGGAGTATGTCCGCTATTACTAATCGTAAGATAATGAATAGATTAGTTTAAATACCGAAAAATTCGGTTGGGTATATTTATCTTCGGCCTTTACCGAAGCAATAGCGTGATCTCAAATAGTGTTTATTTTTGGAGATAACGTCAGAACTAGAATGTTCTCCAAACACGGATAAATCCGGGATGATGCAATATCCAGCCACCTATCAAGCCTATTGCGCTCCCTACAACAATATCGGTTAATCGCGACATCACAAGTAAATTGAGTGGAATACTAATTGTTGATTCGGCAAATAATACTGTTAAAGGCGTAATAAAAATAACTGCGAGAGCGTAATTGCGCGCCACTAGGGTTTGGATCATGAAATCCAGGGCAATAATGATGAACCCTATCTGCATAGTACTTGGTGAGAATGAAAAGATAATCCAGGTAAGACCCATCCCGATGATGGTTCCAAAAATCCGGTGTATCTTCCTATGCCACACGGCGGTGAATGTTGCTCCTTGCATGATTGCTGCGCAGGAAATGGGCACCCAGTAGGGGTGGTCGAACTGCATGTATTTTGCTAATAAATAAGAACCTCCGACGAAAATCCCCATGACTAACGTTTCATGAATGATTTCCTTGATAGGGCGCTTAGGAGATGTAGACGCATTTAATGGTGCTGTGTGCCGCACGATCAAAAGGCTGTAAATAAAAGCCATCAAGCAGGCGAAAGTTGAGCCAATAGCAATTAAACCGACCTGCAGCGGTATCAGCGCCAAATTAAACGGCAAGGTGACTGCAATAGTGGCAATCATGATAAAGAAAATGCTGCCTGGTGGAGGGATCAAATACAGGCGGCATATGATTGTTGTCAGCATGGTAATGCTGGCCAGCATGCATGCTGAGATGAATGGATCGAAGCTGCAGCTGGCTCCAAGCGCAAAGCAAATCAAAAACCCGATGGCACTCCATGCAAGCCTGATCATCCTTTTGGCGATACCAGCCTGGGGCATGTACAGAAAAACCATGGCCCCAATAGCAGAGAGCATGCCATATTGCGGGTGCTTGAAATAAGCACTGATCAATACCGGGGTGCCTACACACAGGGCTGTGACTAAGGAGAAATGCCATGGCCTGGTGCCAGGTTTTAATTCAAATAGCTGCTCGATGCTTTGCAGAAACGGCAGCAGGTAATCCTTAAAATCCCTATTTTTTTTATCACCCATATTTTCCACTATAGTCCGCTATCGGCCATGTCAGCGTGAAGGTTTGTCTCTGGCCAATAACGGTCTCATACAATCATGAGCCGCAAGCAGGTCAATATGGATGCAAGGATATGAATCCATAATTAAAATAGTCAGTATCAATTGATTCCAAACGGTTAGCGCGCATAGCCATGGCTATAACCTGTGTTCGGGCGGTTCTTGCCTGTCGCGTTTAAAGACGCGTTCAGCAAACCGCTCTACACTGCCGCCCACAGTGAGCACAGCCATCACAAGCAAGGTGGATATGCCAACCAGCAACCAATGGCCAAGACCACATAACATCCCCAGCACGGCAGAAACCCATATGGTTGCTGCTGTCGTGAGGCCTGAGACATGACCATCGGCATCTCTGATAATCACGCCTGCACCAAGGAAGCCGATACCGGTCAGGATGCCTTGCAGTACCCGGCTGACTGCGTTTATATCGGTAGAACCATTGCTCAGTATGGCGACGGTCGCCATCGCGGCGCCCAGCGTGACAAGGGCATGAGTGCGCAACCCAGCCAGCTTCCTGTGGAGATCGCGATTGAGTCCAAATAGCCCACCCACTAATGCAGCGACAACAAGGCGCAGAATCAAGTCAGTGATGCTCATGCTGTTGATGATAGGCATGGATATTTCTCCGGTTTATGGCTTTATTTTTCCCAGTGTCACACGCAGAATACCCGACAAATCAGCCACTGAAGTCACAGAATCAAAGCCCGCGCTTGCCAGCAGGTGAGCAACTTTTTCTGCCTGGTCATAGCCGTGCTCGAACAGCAGCCAGCCTTCTGGCTTCAGGTGGGCACTTGCCTGGCGAATGATTTGCCGTATGCAATCCAGCCCGTCTGCACCTGCCGCTAGCGCGCTTGCAGGTTCAAAGCGCAAGTCACCTTGCTTCAAGTGCGGATCGTCCTCGGCAATATAGGGCGGGTTGCTGACTATGATATCGAAGGCTTGATTATTTAATGCGGCAAACCAGTCGCTCAACAAGAATCGCACATTATTCACGGCCAGGTTGCTGGCATTGCCCATGGCCACATGCAGCGCTTTTTGCGATTGATCTACGGCTGTGACTTTTGCCTGCGGCCGCTGTGCAGCAATGGCGATGGCGATGGCTCCTGTGCCAGTGCCCAGATCCAGCAGCGAGCAGGGTTGGCTGGCAGGCATCTTTTCCAGCGCGGCCTCCACCAGCGTCTCGGTATCCGGTCTGGGAATCAGCGTATCCGGGGTGACTGCAAAATTCAGTCCGTAAAACTCGCGCTTGCCGAGAATATAAGCGATGGGTTCGCCGTGTAGGCGGCGCCTGAGCAGTGCCTCGAAAGGCGCATGGATACTGGCTTCCAGAGCATCATGTTCATGCGCCAGAACCCACGCACGGTTAACGTTGAGGCTGGCTTGCAGCAATATTTGCGCTTCGCTGCGCGCTTCGCTGGGGAGTAGCCCCAGGCTTGCTGCAATATGACTTTGCGCATCAGCAATAAGTGCGCGGATAGTCATGAACCTGCTCAGGAATCTTCGCCCAGACTGGCGAGCAAGTCTGCCTGGTATTCAGCAGATAATGCACCAATCAATTCGTCCATGTCGCCTTCGGTAATCGCATCAATTTTGTACAGCGTGAGGTTAATGCGATGGTCGGTAATGCGTCCTTGCGGATAATTGTAGGTGCGTATGCGCTCGCTGCGGTCGCCGCTGCCGATCAGCGATTTGCGTTCGGAGGCGATTTTGGATTGCTGTTCGCGCACTTGGGCATCCTTGATGCGCGCCGCCAGCACGCTCATGGCTTGCGCCTTGTTTTTGTGTTGCGAACGGTCGTCCTGGCATTCGACCACAATGCCCGTGGGCAAGTGCGTGATGCGTACCGCGGAATCGGTCTTGTTGATGTGCTGGCCGCCCGCGCCCGATGCGCGATAGGTATCAATGCGGATTTCTGCCGGGTTGATGGTCACGTCGCTGACTTCATCTGCCTCTGGCAGCACGGCTACTGTGCAAGCGGAGGTGTGGATGCGGCCCTGGGTCTCGGTATCCGGCACGCGCTGGACGCGGTGTCCACCGGACTCGAACTTGAGTTTTGAGTAAGCGCCCTGGCCTTCAATTTTGGCGATAATTTCCTTATAGCCGCCGACTTCGGAATCGCTTGCCGAAACAATTTCCACTTTCCAGCGCTGGCGTTCAGCATAACGGCTGTACATACGAAACAGGTCGCCAGCAAACAGTGCAGATTCATCACCGCCGGTACCGGCACGAATTTCGAGAAAGATATTGCGATCGTCGTTGGGATCTTTGGGCAGTAACAGTTTTTGCAGCGCGTTTTCTACTTCTGCCAGCCGGGCTTTGCCGCTGGAAATTTCATCTTCGGCAAAGCTTTTCATCTCGGCATCGTTCAGCATGTTGTGTGCTTCGGCAATATCCGCTTCGCATTGCTGATAGGCGTGAAATTGCTCGACGATGGGCGTAATTTCAGCATGTTCGCGCGTGAGCTTGCGATAGTTATCCATGTCATGCGTAGCGTCTTCACTACTTAGCAGGCGGTTGAGTTCATCCAGGCGCTCGCTCAAAGTGGCAAGCTTTTTTGTCATTGAGGGTTTCATTGCCAGACTTTATTGATGATGCAATTGATAGAGTTGCCGCAACAGGGCTTCCAGTTGCACGCGGTCATCGCTTTTGCTGTTGTTAAGCGCATGGCTGGGGCCGTGCAGGAGCTTATTGGTCAGGGCATTACTCAGGGTTTCGAGCACGACTGCAGGGTCTTCGCCGCGCGCTAGCAGTTTTTGCGCTTTTTCCAGCTCATTGCGGCGCAGGCGCTCGGCCTGGTCACGCAGGGCACGTATGGTAGGCACGGCATCACGCGTGGTCAGCCAGTGCATGAAGTGTTCTACGCGTACATTGATGATGGCTTCGGCTTCGGTAGCGGCTTCCTGGCGGCTGCCGAGGCCTTCCTGCACGATCTGGGCAAGATCATCCACGGTGTAAAGAAAAACATCATCCAGTTCACCAGCTTCTGCCTCAACGTCGCGCGGCACACCCAGATCCACCATGAACATGGGGCGGTGCTTGCGCGTGCGAATGGCACGTTCCACCATGCCCAGGCCCACAATGGGGAGCTGGCTGGCGGTGGAGGTAACGACAATATCGAATTCCGCCAGCCGGTCCGGCAGATCTGCCAGAAGCACGGCATTACCGCCGACGCTTTGTGCTAATTCGGCGCCGCGTTCCAGCGTGCGATTAGCCACGGTAATCGAAGCCGGCTTTTGTGCGGCAAAATGCTGGGCACAAAGCTCAATCATCTCGCCAGCGCCAATAAACAATACTTTCTGCTGTTGCAGATTGCCGAAAATCCGCTGCGCCAGCCTGACCGAGGCAGCCGCCATGGAAATAGAACTGGCGCCGATGTTGGTGGTAGTGCGTACTTCCTTCGCCACCGCAAACGTGCGTTGAAATAGCTTGTGCAGCAAGGTGCCGAGCGTGCCGGCATGCTCGGCGATTTTTACCGCCTGCTTGAATTGGCCCAGAATCTGCGGCTCGCCCAGTACCATGGAATCCAGCCCCGCCGCTACTCGAAAGGCATGCTTGACAGCATCCTGCTGCGGCAGGGTATACATATAAGGCTGGATATTTTGCGGCTGCAACTGATGGTAGCGCGCAAGCCATTCCAGCGCTTGTTGCGGATGTTCAGTGTTGCAGTATAGCTCCGTGCGGTTGCACGTGGATAAGATGGCGGCTTCATGAATACCTTGTGTCGCCAGGTCGCGTAATGCCTGCCCCAGATTCTCGTTCTGAAAGGCGACGTGTTCGCGAATGGAAACGGGGGCGGTGGTGTGATTAACGCCGACGGTGAATAAATGCATCCCGCAATTTTCTCGTATCGGCAGGGCTTAAGCAACAATTTCAATTAATTAGGCTGTTTCATACCGCTTAAATACGGTTAAAATAAAGCTTTTACGGCTCACAGGCTAAATATCATGGCTAAACAATTCAGAATTGCCCCCAGTATTCTTTCCGCCAACTTTGCCAAGCTTGGTCAGGAAATTACCGATGTCATCACCTCCGGCACCGATATCGTTCATTTTGACGTGATGGACAACCATTACGTTCCCAACCTGACCATAGGGCCTTTGGTGTGCGAGGCGATTCGCCCGGTAACCGATGCCATTATTGATGTGCACCTGATGGTAAAACCTGTTGACCGTATCATCCCGGACTTCGCCAAAGCCGGTGCCAATATCATCACCTTCCACCCGGAAGCTTCCGAGCACATAGACCGTTCCTTGTCTCTGGTGCGCGAACACGGCTGTAAGTCTGGCTTGGTATTTAATCCGGCGACGCCTTTGGACTACCTGGATTATGTGATGGATAAAGTCGACATGATTTTGCTCATGTCGGTTAACCCGGGTTTTGGCGGTCAGAAGTTTATTCCCGGCACATTGGATAAGCTGCGCCATGCGCGCGCCAGAATTGATGCGTACACCGAAAAAACCGGCCGTGAAATCTGGCTTGAGGTGGATGGTGGCGTGAACACCGCCAACATCGCTGAAATTGCGCGTGCCGGCGCTGATACTTTTGTCGCTGGTTCTGCAATATTTGGCGCGGGTAAAGATACCGACCCCAATCGTTACAACACGGTTGTTAGCGCGCTGCGTGCGGAATTAGCCAAAGCCTGATGCAGGCAACAGTCAAGCCGGCGACCCGCGTGTTTCCTCTCGCTATCAAAGCCGTAGTCATCGATCTCGATGGCACGCTGCTGCATACTGCGCCAGATTTGACCGAGGCGGCCAATCGCATGCTGACCGAGATGCAGCTGCCGGCGATTGATGAGGTGCTGATCCAGACCTATATCGGCAATGGCGTCGCCAAGATGATCAAGCGGGTCTTGATGCGCGATATGGATGCCGAACCGGATGCGCAGCTGTTCGCTCGGGCGCTGCCTATCTATGAGCAACAATATGCCGGTGTGGTCAGTTTACATAGCCGCCCCTATTCCGGTGTGGTTGAGGGCTTGAATATATTAAAGCAGTCGGGTTTCAGGCTGGCCTGCATTACTAACAAAGCGGAAAAATTCACCATTCCTTTGTTAAAAGATACGGGTTTATACGACTATTTCGAGCTGGTTTTGTCTGGCGACACCCTGCCAAAAAAGAAGCCAGACCCGCTGCCTTTGCTGTATGCCTGTGAGAAGTTTGGAGTGACGCCTGATCAGATGCTGCTGATAGGCGATTCGCTGAATGACACCCAAGCGGCGCGCGCGGCTGGCAGCCATGTCTTTTGCGTGCCTTACGGCTATAATCGGGGCCGCAATGTGACGGAACTGGACCTGGATGCCGTGGTCGATAGCCTGGCGCACGCAACAGAACTGATCTATTACGCCTGAATTGATGAACCTCAAACGACATGGTTGGCGATGGTGGCTCTGATCTAGCTACACCGCGTGGCAGTGATGGCTGCCATTAGCCGCTAACTTCAAAACTTGGGGATTTTCATGCTGCAAACAATAAACAAACAAGCATTTGATGCGCTCGCGCGCGAGGGCTTTAACCGTATTCCGCTGGTCACTGAAACCTTTGCAGATCTCGATACGCCGCTTTCACTCTATCTCAAGCTCGCCAATAAACCTTATTCCTACTTGCTGGAATCGGTACAAGGCGGCGAGCGTTTTGGACGCTACTCCATCATAGGTCTGCCGGCAAAGACGCGTATTGTCGCTTACGGTCGCAATCTGCAAGTGCTGCAGGATGACATGGTCATCGAATGCGCTGACGATGTGAATCCGCTGGATTTTGTGCAAAGTTACCAGGCGCGCTTCAGGACGCCGCCATATCAAGGCTTGCCGCGCTTTACTGGCGGCCTCGCTGGCTATTTTGGCTATGAAACCGTGCGCTACATTGAACGCAGGCTGGCCGATACAAGCAAGCCGGACACATTGGGTGTGCCCGATGTATTGCTCATGGTTTCTGAAGAACTGGCGGTAGTGGATAATCTTTCCGGCAAGCTTTATTTCATTGTCTATGCTGACCCTGCGCAGCCAGATGCTTATGACAAGGCGCGCGCGCGCCTGGACAGCCTGATCCAGTTGTTGAGAATACCGGTGGCAATTCCCGAAGCGCCAGCCATGCAGCCCAGTGTGGCAAGCTCAGAATTTGGCGAGGCGGGTTTTAAGGACGCTGTGGAAAAAGCCAAGCGCTATATTTTCGATGGCGACGTCATGCAGGTAGTCTTGTCCCAGCGCATGTCGCAACCTTTTACGGCACCGCCTTTGTCGTTGTATCGCGCCCTGCGCAGCCTCAACCCCTCGCCTTACATGTTCTATTACGACATGAACGACCATCACGTCGTGGGTGCTTCGCCCGAGATTCTGGTGCGCCTGGAAGGCGAAACCGTAACGACGCGGCCGATTGCCGGTACGCGTCCGCGCGGCAACACCCGTGAGCAGGACTTGGCTCTGGCCGAAGAGTTGCTGGCGGATCCAAAAGAACGTGCAGAGCATGTGCAATTGATGGATCTGGGCCGCAATGACGTTGGCCGCGTGGCGGAGACCGGTACGGTTAAAGTCACTGATAACATGATGATCGAGCGTTATTCGCACGTCATGCACATCGTCTCCAATGTTGAAGGCAAGCTTAAGCCGGGCATGGATGCGATTGATGTGCTGAAAGCCACTTTCCCGGCGGGCACCGTCAGCGGCGCACCCAAGGTGCGTGCGATGGAAATCATTGACGAGCTGGAACCGAGCAAGCGTGGTATCTACGCCGGAGCGGTAGGCTATCTTGGCTTCAATGGCGATATGGATCTGGCCATCGCGATTCGTACCGGCGTAGTCAAGCATGGCATGCTCTATTCGCAGGCTGGCGCGGGCATCGTTGCCGATTCGGTGCCTGATAACGAATGGGTGGAAACCCAGAACAAGGCACGGGCGGTGCTGCGTGCAGCGGAGATGGTGCAGGCCGGCCTCGATAGCAACGGGGGCTGACAGTATGGCTATGCAAATGGGCCGCCTGCCAGGCCGGCTGCTACTGATTACACTCGCCTATTTTGCTGCTGGCAGGCTGGGCTTGCTGATTCCTTATGTGGGTTCACTGATCGCGTTGATCTGGCTGCCCACGGGTATCGCCGTCGCCGTATTAATGCGCTGGGGTTATATCTGCTGGCCGGGGATTTTTACCGGCGCTTTTCTGGTTAATTTTTCTCTGGGCGCATCACCTCTCCTGGCCGGTTGCATTGCCGTGGGCAACACACTAGGACCCTTGCTGACGGCTTGGCTGCTGCGCCGCTTTAAATTCAGAACGGCACTGAATCGTGCACACGACATTCTGCTCATGGTTGCTGCAACTGGCATAGGCATGCTGCTATCGGCCTCGGGAGGAGTGGGTAGTCTGCTGCTACATGGCATGTTGCCCACCGAACAGGTGTCGCAAGCCTGGCTGGTGTGGTGGACCGGAGATAGCGTGGGTGTGCTGTTGCTATTGCCCGTATTGCTCAATATTTCCCAGTCAGAACTGCAAAATCTCAGGCAGCAGCGCGTAAAACTTCTCGTGGGGCTGGGCGCGATGTGCCTGTTGGAGTGGGGGCTGTTTTATCTGATACAGGATTTTTCCGGGCAATCCCTGCTGCTGGCTTTTCTGGTATTGCCCATGGTGATCTGGCCCGCGATGCGTTTTGGCATCACTGGCGCATCGCTGGCCGCGCTGGCTTTGTCGATTGTTGCTGTTTGGGCAACGGCGCATGCGCACGGCCCGTTTTATCAAGCAGATATACACCGCGGTATTTTCTCCCTGTGGGTGTTTATGAGCGCGCTGGCATTGACTGCATTGATGATAGCCGTGCTGCAATCAGAGCGGACGTTAACCGAGCAGGCTTTACGCAGCAGTGAAGCCAAGATGCGCGCCATTATCAATGCGGCATTGGACTGCATTATTACTGCGGACGTGAATGGCAAACTGGTTGAATTTAATCCAGCGGCAGAACTTACCTTTGGCTATCAGCGTGACGAGGTGATAGGCCGTGAGCTGACCGATGTGATTATTTCGCCGGATCTGCGCGAGCGGCATCGGCAGGATTTTGCGCGCTATATGACGACAGGCGAGCGGCATGTCCTTGGTGACCGTATTGAAATAAGGGCAATGCGCGCTGATGGCAGCGAATTTCCAGCAGAGCTCACCATTACTTCTTTGCAGCAGATGGGTGTGCCACTGGTGGCTATGTTTTTGCGCGATATTACTGAACGCAAACAAGCTGAGCAGGATATTTGTAATCTGGCATTTTTCGATATGCTTACCGGCCTGCCCAACAGGCGGCTGTTACTGGACCGGCTGCAACATGCATGTGCCGGTAGTGCGCGCTCACACAGCCATGGCGCCGTGCTATTTATCGACCTTGATAATTTTAAGGCGCTCAATGACTCACATGGGCATAACGCTGGTGATTTGTTGCTGATTGAGGTAGCCCAGCGTTTGCGGCACTGCGTCCGCGCCGAAGATACCGTATCCCGGTTGGGAGGCGACGAGTTTGTGGTTGTTCTGGAAGATTTGAGCCCGGAGCTGGAACACGCCTTGTCACAAGCCAGGACGGTGGTGGAGAAAATACTGCAGGCGATCAATCAGCCATATGTGTTGCAAGAGATCGAGCACCACAATTCATCCAGTATCGGCATCAGCCTGTTTAGTGGACATGAGATGGATGGAGATGAATTGCTCAAGCGTGCAGACATGGCGATGTATCAGGCTAAGTCCGCAGGCCGCAATACGTTGCGGTTTTTTGACCCGGCCATGCAGGCCGGATTGGAAAAACGCGTCAAGCTGGAGTCGCAATTGCGCGTTGCTTTGTCGCAAAATCAATTGCGTCTGTATTACCAAATGCAGGTGGATACTGAGCGCCATATATTTGGCGTGGAAGCATTGCTGCGTTGGGAACACCCTAAGCACGGTTTGATCCCACCCTTGGAATTTATCGCCCTGGCGGAAGAAAGTGGCTTGATCATGCCCATCGGGCATTGGGTGCTGGTTCAGGCCTGCTACCAGTTAAAGGCGTGGGAGAGTACTTCCTATGCGCGGGGCTTGCAGCTTGCTGTCAATGTCAGTGCTCGGCGATTCTGGCAGCCGGATTTTGTGGCTGAAGTAAAAGAGGCGCTACTGCTGACGGGCGCTAATCCACATCTGTTGAAATTGGAGCTGACTGAGAGTGTAGTGCTTGACAATATTGCCGACACCATCGAAAAAATGCATGCCTTGAGAGCGCTGGGGATACGTTTTTCGATGGATGATTTCGGCACGGGCTACTCCTCGCTGTCCTATCTCAAGCAGTTGCCGCTGACACAGGTCAAGATCGATCAGTCATTTGTGCGCGATATTGCGATTGATCCAAATGATGCTGCTATCGTGCAGACCATCATAGGTATGAGTAATACCTTGGGGCTGAGTGTGATCGCTGAGGGGGTGGAAACTGAAGCGCAGTTCGATTTCCTCCAGCGCTACGGCTGTCAGCAGTTTCAGGGCTACTTGTTTAGCAAGCCCGTACCCCGGGAAGACTTTGAGAAAATGCTCCAAGCAGACAGGCTTTTGTTTGTTAGCGATTCCGACAAAAATAGCTACTTAGCCTAAAGACACTAAAACTGCGCCTTAAGCAGTATTAGCCACCAGTTGTGATTGGCAGGAAGGGCAACTCCCCCAAATTAATCTTATCAATACTCATGCAAACGCCATTGCTATGTAATTGACTTGATTAAATAAGTATAGATAATATTCTTATCATAACTCGTTGCATAATTTACCCATGAGACCCCAAAATACAACAGCACGCGTGCTGCTCGACGGTATCCTGCGCAAACAAGGCCTGTCATCTGCTGCAAATCTGGCCGACAAACTGAGCGTGAGCGTTCCGACGGTTCACCGCATTCTGCAAGCGCGCAGCGACGAGATTGTGCGTATCGGCTCCACCAAGCTTGCGCGGTATGCGCTACGTCGCCCGTTGCGCGGCAAAGCTGAACCAATCCCGGTCTACATGATTAACGAGCTAGGCCAAGGGCTATCCTGCGGGACACTGAACCTGCTCGCGCCTACCGGCTCATTACTGCCGCTCTGGAGTCAGGGGTGGCCGATGGATGCTGAACATATCGCAGGAGTATGGGACGGGCTGCCATATCCACTGTATGACATGCGCCCGCAGGGTTATATGGGCCGTAATTTCGCGCGCAAGGCTGCGGCCGAGCTGGATGTGCCGCCCGATCCGGATACTTGGTCTGATGACAATATTGCCTATGTGCTCAGTCGACGCGGGGCAGATACCTCCGGCAACCTGATCGTGGGTGATGGCGCCTATATGCTGTGGCTACAGTCGGTGACGACAGCGGAGCCTGCCATCCCGCCAGACCTGCAGGCAGGCCGCTATGCGCAACTAGCTACGGAAACTACTGCGTTAGTCGGTGGTGGGTCGAGTGCAGCGGGTGAGTTTCCTAAATTTACAGCCAAGCGTGAGCTGAAGGGCAGCGCCACGCCACATGTCATCGTCAAATTCTCAGGAACGGATGCTTCAGCCCCGGTGCAGCGCTGGTCGGATCTTTTGCTCTGCGAGCATTGGGCGTTACGTGCGGTGCAGTCAAACACGCCGTTAAGCGCAGCCCGTAGTCGTATCCTGCAGGCCGAAGGCAGGACGTTCCTGGAAGTGGAACGCTTCGATCGCAACGGCGAGTTTGGGCGTATGCCGCTGATTTCCCTGTCTAGCCTGGATGCTACGTTTATTGGGATGGGAAGTGGTGTTTGGCCGGAGCTGACCGAAAAGCTGGTTAAACTCGCGATGATTCCGCAGGAGCTGGAGTTCGAAAGCCAGGTGCTGTGGTGGTTCGGGCGGCTCATTGGTAATAATGACATGCACTTGGGCAACCTGTCGTTCCAGTTTGATCCGGAGCAGGGACAGGAGGCTGCGCTGCGATTAGCGCCAGTCTATGACATGCTGCCGATGCTGTATGCGCCGCTATCCGGTGGGGAGATCCCGCAGCGTCAGTTTGCGCCGGCGTTACCGCTGCCTAGACAGGCTGAAGCGTGGAAAATGGCTTATGCTGCTGCGCAGGATTTCTGGCTGTCGGCCAGTCTGGATGACCGAATCAGCGAGTCGTTCCGCGATATCTGTAGCGCGAATCAGGCGCAACTGGCTCAACTGCGCTCGCTAGTGATATGAGCTAATGGCGTCGGTTACTTCTTCTCCAACTGCCCCGCAGGCTGCCCGGCTCTTTGCCTTCCGCATCTTCGACACGCATGACCTGCGGCGGCATCCCTTGCAATTCAATGTGGTGCATGGGGTTTCATGCCCATCTTTTTTGCCCCCTGGCGAACATATTGATTTGAAGGCGCTTGCCAGCATTCATAATCTAACTTTGTTCGAGAGGATGAGTTCCAGTAGAGTAGCGAGTTTTGCGCCTTCACCCGGAATAATCGCCCCTCATGTTTGAACAATCATTCAAGAATATCGACGCTGACCTGCGCAACGAAGCCGGCTGCACCACGGAACTCGACTACACCGAGCAGACCTCCTGGCTGTTGTTCCTCAAGTATCTCGACAGTCTTGAACAGGACAAGGCAATGGAGGCGGAGCTGGAAGGCGGGAAATACGCCTTTATCCTCGACGAAGCCTACCGCTGGTCATCGTGGGCCGCGCCCAAGGATGAAAACGGCAAGCTCGACCACAACAAGGCGCAGACCGGCGACGACCTGCGCGAGTTTGTCGACCGCAAGCTGTTCCCCTACCTGCATGGCATCAAGCTCAAGGCCACCGGCCCCAACACCATCGAATACAAGATCGGCGAGATTTTCGGTGAGATCAAGAACAAGATACAAAGCGGCTACACCCTGCGCGAGATCATCGACCACATCGACGAACTGCGCTTCCGCTCGCAGGCCGAGAAGCACGAACTCTCGCACCTGTACGAAGCCAAGATCAAGAACATGGGCAACGCCGGGCGCAACGGCGGCGAATACTACACCCCGCGCCCGCTGATTCGCGCGATGGTGCAGGTGGTGCAACCCAAGGTGGGGGAGCGCATCTATGACGGTGCCTGCGGTTCGGCAGGCTTTTTGTGCGAAGCCTTTGACCATCTGCGCAGCCAACCCAAGCTCACCGCCGATAATCTCAAGACGCTGCAAGAAAAAACCTTCTACGGCAAGGAAAAGAAGCCGCTGGCCTATGTGATCGCGATCATGAACATGATCCTGCACGGCATCGAAGCGCCCAACATCATCCACACCAATACCCTGACCGAGAACCTCGCCGACATTCAGGACAAGGACCGCATGGATGTGATCCTCGCCAATCCGCCCTTCGGCGGTGGCGAGCGCAAGGAAGTGCAGCAGAACTTCCCCATCCGCACCGGCGAGACCGCCTTCCTGTTCCTGCAGCACTTCATCAAGATGCTCAAGGCCGGCGGCCGCGCCGGCGTGGTCATCAAGAACACCTTTTTGTCGAACGCCGACAACGCCTCGGTGTCCTTACGCAAGCTGCTGCTGGAAAGCTGCAACCTGCACACCGTGCTGGATTGCCCCGGCGGCACCTTTCAGGGTGCGGGCGTCAAAACCGTGGTGCTGTTCTTCGAGAAAGGCACGCCGACGCGCAAGGTCTGGTTCTACCAACTTGATCCCGGCCGCAACCTCGGTAAGACCAACCCGCTTAACGACACTGATCTGGCCGAGTTTGTCGAACTGCAAAAGACGCAGGCCGACACGGCGAAAAGCTGGAGCGTCGATGCCGCGACGATTGATATGGCGACTTACGACCTGTCGGTGAAGAACCCCAACGGCGGCGAGGCAATCACCCACCGCAGCCCGCAGGCCATCATGGACGAAATTGCCGCGCTGGATGCTGAGAGCGCAGGGGTGCTGACGAATATTCGGGCGCTGCTATGAAGGCGGGGTGGCAACAAAAAGTCATTGGCGAAGTTTGCGATGTCGTCAACGGCGGCACACCAAAGACAGGCATAACCGCGTATTGGGACGGGCCGCATCAATGGGTTACGCCAGCCGAAATGGGTAAGCGCTCCAGTCCGTACATTGTTGTAACTGAGCGAGCAATTACGGATGCCGGCTTGCAAAATAGTTCGGCGCGGTTGTTGCCACCGCATTCCGTAATAATGTCCTCTCGCGCCCCGATCGGTCATTTGGTCATCAATACCTCGCCGATGGCGACCAACCAAGGCTGTAAAGGGCTGGTGCCGCGCAACGGCTTGGACGCCAAGTACCTGTATTACTACTTGGCAGGTATTGTTCCCTTACTGAATGATCTCGGGACTGGGGCAACATTCAAGGAGCTATCAGGCGGTAAGCTCAAGGAGGTTCCGGTTCCAGTAGCGCCACTCCCCGAACAGCACCGCATCGTCGCCATCCTCGACGAAGCCTTCGACGGCATTGCCACCGCCAAAGCCAACGCCGAAAAGAACCTCCAGAACGCCCGCGCCTTGTTCGAGAGCCACCTGCAATCTGTTTTCACGGAGCGGGGTGAGGGGAGGGTGGAGAAAACGTTAAACGAAGTTTGCGCAATTACATCAACACTCATTGATCCGCGCAAAACCGAGTACATCGATCTGACGCATGTTGGGGCTGGAAACATCGAGACGCAGACTGGCGCATTTGTAAAACTCAAGACTGCACGCGAGGAAGATCTGATCTCGGGCAAGTTTCTTTTTGACGAATCAATGGTGCTATACAGCAAGATTCGTCCTTACCTCATGAAGGTAGCGCGACCGGACTTCAATGGTCTGTGCAGCGCCGACATGTATCCGCTTTCGCCACTACCAAACCAGATTACGCGTGATTACCTCTTTCATCTGTTGTTGAGCAAGGGGTTCACGGATTATGCGATCAAAGGTTCAGCCCGTGCAGGAATGCCGAAGGTCAATCGGGAGCATCTATTTGCGTACTGCGCTTGGCTGCCCAATGTCGGAAAGCAAGAAGAGCTGGCAAAAAAGCTTGATGACCTACACGTCGAAACCCAACGCCTCGAATCCAGCTACCAGCAAAAACTCACCGCCCTAGCCGACCTGAAAAAATCCCTGCTGCACCAAGCCTTCTCCGGCCAATTCTAGCGAAAATCATGATGAGCATTCCATTCCGTCATTCAGCAGCTTTCGGCAAACGAATCGAGTTCTACGTCGTTGGCCTGATGCTCAAGGAGGAGCTGGACGTTTATCTGCCGCTGGTCGATGACGATGCAATCGATGCGGTGGTCAAGCGCCCGGATGGACGCTTTGTCGAAGTGCAGATAAAGGCGCGATCAAAAACTGTCACCTTTGGCGACGCAGCTTTGTTCGCAGCAATGCCCCATGAGCCGCGAAAGAACTATTGGTTTGTGTTCTATTCGGAGCGGATGGAAACGATCTGGATCATGTCGTCCAATGAATTTATGGATGAATCGCACCAGAACAAAGCGGGCAAGAATGCCGGCAAGCGTTCAATCTGGTTCAACGGCAAGAACACGAAGGCGAACACTGAGCACGTCAGGCCTCAATTTCAGAAGTACGTTGCCAATGATTTCCGTCGCATCCGCGAAGACGACCCGGATCAGCCATGCCCATGAACGAAGCCGAAACCCGCGCCGAACACATCGACCCTGCCCTTGCGGCGGCAGGTTGGGGCGTACTTGCTGGCAGCCGCATCCGCCGTGAGTATCCGATCACGTTCGGGCGGCTGGAAGGCGCGGGCAAGCGTGGCAAGCCGCTGACGGCGGATTACGTGCTGGAATACCGCAACACCAAGCTGGCGGTAGTCGAGGCCAAGGCATGGGATAAGGCGCTGACCGAAGGCGTGGCGCAGGCCAAGGATTACGCCAGCAAACTGGCAGTACGCTTCACCTACTCCAGCAACGGCCAGGGCATCTACTGCATCGACATGGAGTCCGCCGTGGAAGGCGAGATCGCCAGCTATCCCTCGCCCGAAGAGTTGTGGAACCTGACCTTTACCGCTAAAAATGCGTGGCGAGACCGGTTTGCAGCGGTGCCGTTCGAGGACAGGGGCGGCTACTTTCAGGGGCGCTATTACCAGGACATCGCCATCGAGCGGGTGCTGGCAGCGATTGCAGCCGGGCAGGAGCGCATTTTGCTGACGCTGGCGACAGGCACCGGCAAGACCTTCATCGCCTTCCAGTTGGCGTGGAAGCTGTTTCACAGCCGCTGGAACCTGACCGACTGGAAGGGCGACGGCGAATCGACCCGTAGGCCGCGTATCCTGTTCCTGGCTGACCGCAACATTCTGGCCGACCAGGCCTACAACGCCTTTTCAGCCTTTGACGACAAGGCGCTGGTGCGCATCGACCCGGCGGACATCCGCAAGAAAGGCAAGGTGCCGAAGAACGGCAGCATCTTCTTCACTATCTTCCAGACCTTTATGAGCGGGCCACCGAAGGACGGGCACCCTTCACCCTACTTTGGCGAGTACCCGCCGGATTTCTTTGACTTCATCGTAATCGACGAGTGTCATCGTGGCGGTGCCAACGACGAGAGCAACTGGCGCGGCATTCTCGACTACTTTGCCCCGGCGGTGCAGTTGGGCCTGACGGCAACGCCGAAGCGCAAGGACAACGTGGATACCTACGCCTACTTCGGCGAGCCGGTGTTCATCTACTCGCTCAAGGATGGCATCAACGATGGCTTTCTGACGCCGTTCCGCGTCAAGCAGATCACCACCAGCCTCGACGAGTACGTCTACACGCCCGACGACAGGGTGGTGGAAGGCGAGGTCGAGGCCGGCAAGCGCTATGAGGAAGCTGACTTCAACAAGATCATCGAGATCAAGGAGCGCGAGAAGAAGCGCGTCGAGATTTTCATGTCGCTGATCGACCAGAGGGAAAAAACGCTGGTGTTCTGCGCCACGCAGGATCATGCGCTGGCAATCCGCGACCTGATCAACCAGATCAAGACCAGCACCGACCCGAATTACTGCCACCGGGTGACAGCCAACGACGGTGCGCTCGGCGAGCAATGGCTGCGCGATTTTCAGGATAACGAGAAACACATTCCGACCATCCTCACCACCTCGCAGAAACTTTCGACCGGGGTGGATGCGCGCAACGTGCGCAACATCGTGCTGCTGCGGCCGGTGAATTCGATGATCGAGTTCAAGCAGATCATCGGGCGCGGTACCCGGCTCTATGACGGCAAGGATTACTTCACGATCTACGACTTTGTGAAGGCGCATCATCATTTCAGCGACCCGGAATGGGATGGTGAGCCGATCGAGCCGGAGGTTTGCGCCAGATGCAATCATATTCCCTGTGTCTGCATCAAGGAGCCGCCGCAGCCTTGCTACCTCTGTGGGGAAACGCCCTGCCGATGCGCCAAAGACCCCTGCCCGAAGTGTCATCATCGGCCTTGCGTTTGCAGGAAGAAGACTCGGGTGCAACTGGCCGACGGCAAGTCACGCACGATCCAGCACATGACGGTCACCAGTTTCTGGCATCCCGATGGCACGCCCATGTCGGCGCAGCAGTTCATGGAGGCCATGTTCGGCAAGTTGCCGGACTTCTTCAAGAATGAAGACGAACTACGGGCGCTGTGGGGCGCACCGGATACCCGCCGCAAGCTGCTTGAAGGACTGGCCGAAAAGGGCTTCGGCAAGGATCAACTGAACGAAATGCAGAAGATTATCGATGCCGAGAAATGCGACCTGTTCGACGTGCTGGCGCATGTGGCCTATGCGCTGGAACCGCTGACCCGCGAAGAGCGGGCGGATCGGGCGATGGCGGTAATCAGCGAGAACTTCAACACCCGGCAACAGGTGTTTCTGGATTTTGTGCTGTCGCACTACATCGCCGAAGGTGTGGATGAACTGGACCAGGCGAAGCTGACTCCGCTATTGAAGTTGAGGTATCACGACTCGATTGCGGATGCGGTCGCCGACCTAGGCAAGCCTGATGAGATCGGAAAGGTGTTCAGTGGGTTTCAACGGTATTTGTATGTCGAGGCCAGCGGGGCATGAGGCGTCCGGACAGGCAGCGGCGCTGGCGCTGTTGGATGGTTTGAGTCGAGGCCGATATTGGTGGACAATAGCGGCTTCCGCGCATTCGGTTCCAAGACCATCGGCGCTTGGGTATCAAAAGAAATAGTGGGTATCTAAGCGGGTATCAAAGTGAATTGTCTGGAACCCAATCAATACAGAACAAAAGGATAGCCGCTATATGCTGCTGATGATCGACAATTACGATTCTTTTACCTACAACCTGGTGCAATATCTCGGTGAGTTGGGGCAGGATGTGCGCGTTTATCGCAATGATGAGATTGATCTGGCTAAAGTTGCGGAGCTTAAGCCACGGCACATTGTCATTTCCCCCGGCCCTTGTACGCCGAATGAAGCGGGCATCTCGGTGCCGCTGATTCATGAGTTTGCTGGCAAGATTCCTATTCTCGGCGTCTGTCTTGGTCACCAGAGCATAGGTCAGGCCTTTGGCGGCAATATCATCCATGCCAAGCAGCTCATGCATGGCAAGACTTCGCTGATCCATCACAACAATACCGGCGTATTTAAAGGTTTGCCCAATCCGTATACCGCCACACGCTATCACTCGCTGGTGATTGAGCGTGAAACCATTCCGGATTGCCTGGAAATCACTGCCTGGACGGAAGACGGTGAGATTATGGGGGTGCGCCATAAAACTCTGTCGGTCGAAGGGGTGCAATTCCACCCGGAGTCCATCCTTACACAATATGGGCATGAGTTATTGGATAACTTTTTGAAGGCCTACGCATGACCATGACTGCAAAAGCTGCGCTGCAGAAGCTGATTGATCATGTCGATTTAACGCATGGCGAAATGCTGGACGTGATGGGCCAGATCATGCGCGGGGAATTTACTCCCGCACAAACTGCGGGCCTCCTGATGGGGCTGCGGGTAAAAGGTGAAACGGTAGATGAAATTGCCGCTGCAGCGCAAGTCATGCGGGAGCTGGCGGCAAAAGTGCATGTCGCGGATGACGCCTACCTGATAGATACCTGTGGTACTGGCGGTGCCATTAATAAGGCGTTCAATGTGTCTACCTCGTCGGCCTTTGTCGCAGCAGGGGCCGGGGCCAGGATCGCCAAGCATGGTAATCGTGCAGCTTCTTCCAAAACCGGTAGTGCGGATGTGCTGGAAGCGCTTGGGGTAAACATCAACCTTATGCCGGACCAGGTCGCCCAATGCGTGAATGATATAGGCATAGGTTTCATGTTTGCGCCCAACCATCACAGCGCGATGAAGCATGCTGCGCCCGTACGCCGTGAGCTCGGCGTACGTACGTTATTTAATTTGCTGGGCCCTTTGACTAACCCCGCTGGCGCCAAGCGGCAGGTGATGGGCGTATTTCATAAAGATCTGGTCAGCTTGCTGGCGCGTACCTTACAGCGCTTGGGCAGCGTGCATGTCATGGTGGTGTATAGCGCTGACGACATGGATGAAATTTCCTTTTCCGGGGACACCTATGTCGCAGAATTAAAGAATGGTGCCGTGACTGAATACACCATTAATCCTCAACAATTCGGCATGCCATTGCACCGTATTGATAGCATACATGTGGAGAATGCCGAGGAATCCAGGCGAGAAATCACAGCCGTGCTGAATGGCGAAAAAGGGCCGGCGCGCGATATCGTGTTGCTGAATGCGGGAGCGGCGATTTATGTGGCTGGCCTGGTTGCCAATATGCAAGATGGTATACGGCGGGCGGCCGAGGTCATTGATAGCGGCGCCGCCAAAAACAAATTGCAACAATTGACTGCCCTGTCGCAGCAAATGGCTTAGATCATCATGTCAGATATCCTCAATAAAATCCTTGATACCAAACAGGCTGAAGTGAAGACCGCCATGGCACAGAGGCCGCTGGCTATGCTGCGCGCCGAGGCTGACGCGGCACCGCCAGCGCGGGATTTTGTCGGTGCCATTCGCGCAAAAATCAGCGCTGGCCGACCCGCGGTGATTGCGGAAGTGAAAAAAGCCAGCCCGTCTAAAGGCGTGATACGCGAGGATTTTCGTCCAGCGGAAATTGCGGCAAGCTATGAACAAGGCGGTGCGGCTTGTTTGTCGGTATTGACCGATGTGCAATATTTTCAAGGCAGTCCGGAGTATTTGAAACAGGCGCGTGCCGCTTGCAGCCTGCCCGTGCTGCGCAAGGATTTCATGATAGAGGCCTATCAGGTCTATGAAGCGCGTACGATGGGTGCGGATTGTATTCTGCTGATAGTTGCAGCACTTGATCTACCACGCATGCGCAACCTGGAGACCATCGCTCACGACCTCGGCATGGCGGTGCTGGTGGAGGTGCATGATGGCGAGGAACTGGACTTGGCGCTGCAACTTGAAACCCCGCTTATCGGCATTAACAATCGCAACCTACGTACTTTCGAGGTCACGCTGGATACCACTTTGGGGCTATTGCAGCGCATGCCACAAGATCGCATTGTGGTCACGGAATCGGGCATATTTACCCCGGACGATGTTGCGCTGATGCGGCAAAACCACGTTCATACTTTTCTGGTCGGCGAGGCATTCATGCGTGCGCCAGATCCGGGCGCAGAATTATCCCGCGTTTTTGCATAAAGGAAGCTCCATGACCACCGCTTTCGGTAAATTTCCTGCTACACGTCCGCGTCGCATGCGTCGCGATGAATTTTCACGCCGTTTGATGCGGGAAAATGTGCTGACCAGCAACGACCTGATTTACCCGGTCTTTGTCCTCGAGGGTGAAAATAAAACAGAAGCCGTGGCCTCCATGCCCGGTGTGCAGCGGCAGAGTATAGATGTGCTGCTGAAAACAGCGCAGGAATGTGTGGCGCTGGGCATCCCAGCGCTCGCGTTGTTCCCCGTGGTAGAGCAACCCTGCAAAAGTCTGGATGCAAAAGAAGCCTACAACCCTGAAGGTCTGGTCCCGCGCACAATCAAGGCGCTCAAAAGTCATTTTCCCGAGCTGGGTGTGATCACCGATGTAGCACTTGATCCGTATACAACCCATGGCCAGGATGGCTTGATCGACGACACTGGCTACGTGCTTAACGATGAAACCGTTGCCGTACTGATCAGGCAGGCTTTATGTCATGCCGCTGCCGGGGCTGACGTAGTGGCGCCGTCAGATATGATGGATGGCCGCATCGGTGCGATCCGCAATGCACTTGAAGCTGCGGGTCACATCCATACACGCATTCTGGCCTATTCAGCCAAGTATGCCTCGGCTTTTTACGGGCCATTCAGGGACGCGGTGGGTTCGTCTGCCAGCCTCGGCAAAGGTAATAAATATACTTATCAGATGGACCCCGCCAATTCTGACGAAGCCTTGAAAGAGGTGGCGCTGGACTTGCAAGAAGGCGCCGACATGGTGATGGTGAAACCCGGTCTGCCTTATCTGGACATAGTGCGCCGCGTTAAGGAAGAGTTTGGCGTGCCGACCTATGCGTATCAGGTAAGCGGTGAATATGCCATGCTCAAGGCGGCGGTACAAAACGGCTGGCTGGATGAACGGGCATGTGTAATGGAATCGTTGCTGGCCTTTAAACGGGCAGGTGCCGATGGCATTCTGACTTATTACGCCATGGATGCTGCACGCTGGCTGACGGTTTCAGCCAGCCAGGGTTAGTCAGGAGATACGTTCACGTTCCAGCTTATTGATATAGCGCTGGATCATGGACTGTATATTCGGCCGTACATGCATGAATTCACAGCCGGTATGGAAGCATTTGTTGCCATTTCTCAAGGTAATTTCGTAAGTATCGCGCACTGCAAGGGTGACATTAATAAGCCCAATTTCTGGCAGTTTGATGGTGCAGTCTGGATATATCGCGCCTTTTTCCAATACGGAGATATCCGCTGGCGGTAAGGTCAGGCCAATGCCGCCAGCACTGATGTCAGCCAAAGTGACCTCCTTAACCGTACCGTTAGGCAAAGGAATGTTGCATAAAATCGGATTGACCACTGGTGTAGTCAGGCGAAAATACTCCCTGCGCTGGAAACGCAATAATTCCAGCGGCAAAGGTGCAGAAAAAGCATGCGTACCTTCAAACTGGCACAGCGTGATGCTGGGAGTGGCGAACTGTATTTTTACCAGATTCACCGCTGTAACAAAGGTGATTTTTTCAGCCCGGAGAATTCTCTGATTAACTCCTGTATCGCGGCCATAGTCCAGGATGATCTGGTTATTGTCCGCGCCCATATCCAACAGGGCGGTCAGTAGCATTTCATTGCCATCGTTAAAATAGGCAGCTACCAGGTTCCGCTGTCTGATTAAATCGCGCAGCACCCCAATAATCTCCAGTCGGCTGGAAACCAGATAACGTGCTTGATCTTCAGCATCAGCTGGATGGTATACCTCAAGGTTTTCATGCATCGCGGTGGTTTTCCTGATCGAGCATCGCAACAAAATCTTGTATGGTCATTTTTGACTGTAGGCCGTTATGAGCTGTGTGTTTGGTGGCCACACGCAAATCGTTGGTTTCAAATACACTTAACTTGATTTGGCCATGAGGGCCTTCCAGATAAATAACCGGTATCTTCTTACGACCACTGCCAAGCCGGGAATCCCTGTCTTCTACTTGATATGGCACATGCAGGTTAAGAAGATGAAGCTCGACATCCTTCAGGCTATCAACAAATAAGTGAATATCGGTAACTGCATAACGCCCGGCGGTGCCATCCAGAACTGCGCCAGTGAGATGCGGGTTAAAATCTTTCAGTATCTGCATGGTAGTGAGCGCGTCAGTCCGCAGTTGGCGTATATTTTCCGGTTGCACTTCACTACGATAAATCTCGTGATAGAGCTTAATCTCTTCCTCTATTTCGGCGTTGGTTGGCAAGCAATTCGCCTCCAGCGCACCCAATTGCCGACCAGCCTTGCGCTTGGCATATGCGTAGTTGGAAATGCCCTCTTCAGCCATCATGCGGGCTGCCTGTTGAGCGATTAGCTGGCGTAATTGATGTTGTCGGCCGCCGAGATCTTTTGCCATGTTGCTGCAGTGTAAGCCTCAAAAATTTAAAACAGTTGGTCGGCCTGCGGCTCGTCACCCGCTTTGGCCCCCGACGAAGAGCTGGGATGGCCAGGAACCGGCGTGAAAGTCGGGGCGCCAGATGGTCCGGAAGGCGCAGTATCAGGGAACCCCGGAATAGGGGTGAAAGTCTGCTCCAGCTCAGGTGGCGGGAACTCATTATAGAAATATTCGTAAATTCCACTTTCACTATCTTTTACCCGCGTGCCAGTCAGTGGATCAATTTTGATGGAGGTGACACCTTCAGGCACAGCGTAAGGTATGTCAGGCGTACCTTTTAAGACTGCCGCCATATAATTAATCCAGATGGGCAAAGCTGCCTGCCCGCCAGTTTCCCTGTTGCCGAGCGAACGCGGTTGGTCAAAGCCCATCCAGGTTATAGCGACTTGTTTCGGGTTGTACCCAGCGAACCATGCATCAACCTGGTTGTTAGTGGTGCCGGTTTTGCCCGCCAGATCATGGCGCCCAATTTCCCGAGCCTTGGCTGCGGTACCGATGCGTGCTACATCTTGCATCATGGATGTCATGAGAAACGCATTGCGATCATCAATGACGCGCGGCGCACCTTTGCCAGCTTGATCAAATTTGGTTTGCTCTATCAGTTTGCCTTGGCTATCGATAATTTTGCTGATCAGGTAAGGCCGCACACGATAACCGCCGTTGGCAAACACGGCGTAGGCCCCTGCCATTTGCCAGGGAGTAACCGAGCCAGCGCCGAGCGCCATCGCCAGGTAAGGCGGATGGTCTTTGGCTGAAAAACCGAAGCGGGTGATGTAGTCTCGGGCATAGTCGACACCAATTGATCGCAGTATACGGATAGAAACCATGTTTTTAGATTTGGTCAGAGCTGTACGAAGCCGGATCGGGCCATCATATTTATTATCGAAATTGTGTGGCTCCCAAGTTGAGCCACTTCCAGTTTCATCTGCCGAGAGTGAGATTGGCTCGTCTTCAATTATGCTCGCTGGAGTAAATCCTTTTTCCAGTGCAGCGGAGTAAATAAAGGGCTTGAAACTGGAGCCTGGCTGACGCCAGGCCTGCGTCACGTGATTAAACTTGTTGCGATTAAAGTCGAAGCCACCGACTAATGCACGTACAGCGCCATTCTCTGGGTCTAAAGCTACCAATGCCGATTCTACTTGCGGCAGCTGGGCAATTTGCCAGGAGTGATCGCGGTGAAGTACACGTACTACAGCGCCAGCTTTCAGTTTGCGTTTCTCGGGATCTTTTTCATTCAGCGTTTTTTGTACCAGAGCCAGGCCATTGCCACTGACTTCGATGTTTTCACCATCTTTGGTATGCAGTTTCACTGATTTCGGACTGACAGCGGTCACCACGGCCGGAATCAAGCCATTGAAGGCTTCAATCTCATCAAGGGCGTTATCCATCCAGTTGGTGTCGTCTACCGATATATTAACGGGGCGCACAATTTTTTCTGGCCCACGATATCCATGGCGCAGGTCGTAATCAAGAATACCTTGCAGGATGGCGCTGTTAGCCGCTTCCTGATTGTGCTTGCGTATAGTGGTATAAACTTTCAATCCGTTACTGTAAATATCATCCTTATAACGTTCATACATGGCCTGGCGTACTATTTCTGCCACATAGTCGGCGGGCAGATCACGCACTTGGCGCGAAACCCGGAAATGATTAGGTTGCTCCAGTGCTGCCTGGTAAGTTTTGTCATCAATAAATTTCAGCTCTTTCATCCGGCGTAACACGTAGCGTTGGCGGGCTTCCGCACGCTTGGGATTGGCATAAGGGTTATAGCGTGAAGGTGCTTTAGGCAAGCCTGCCAGCATGGCCGCCTCAGACACGCTTAAATTTGCAAGGGGTTTGCCGTAGTACACCTGAGCAGCTGCTGCGAACCCATAAGCACGTTGGCCCAGATAAATTTGGTTGATGTAAAGCTCGAGAATCTGGTCTTTGCTTAAGCTGTGCTCTATTTTGATAGCTAACAATGCCTCGCTTAATTTACGCGTGGCGGTTTTTTCACTGGAAAGGAAAAAATTACGCGCAACTTGCATAGTGATTGTGCTCGCACCTTCCTTGAATCCCCCTGCGCTTAAATTGGCGATTGCTGCTCGCAAAATGCCTAGCGTATCTACACCGCCATGCGTATAAAAACGTTCATCTTCTGCTGCCAGTATTGCTTGCTTGAGCTTGGCCGGCACGGCTTTTATTTTGACTAAAGCGCGTCGTTCTTCACCGAATTCACCAATCAGGTAGCCGTCGTCAGAATAGACGCGGAGCGGGACCTTGGGATGATAATCAGTAAGGGCCTCAAGCGATGGCAATTCGGGATAAATGAGTGCGGCGGCGAGGCCGATCAGGGCAGCAAAAACCAATCCTAGCGTTATTATGGCAAGGATCAGTAGCTGCCACCATTTTTTTGGGAGCATTTTTGAGCGGTTCAAAATGAGATGCAGATGTAGACATTATATGTGGCGCAGGCAACAAATTAAAAAATAAAAATTTTCTTTACACGATTTATTAGTTGTCGCTAGCGTTTAAGGTGAATTATTAGTATTGTGCGTAACTAACCAATACAGCAAGGGAATTTCGATTTGAAATTCGACTTTTTTACAGATCGCACGCCAGCTTTAATCGGGGTAGATATTTGTTCTACTACCGTAAAAATGGTGGAATTGGCAGATGGAGGCAAGGGGTCGTACCGCCTTGAGGCTTATGCTATTGCACCGCTTGCCAAAGATGCAGTGGTGGACGGCAATATCGCCGGTCTGGACCAGGTGGCAGATGGCGTCAGGCGTGCATGGAAGCTGCTGGGGTCCCGTGAAAAACGCGTGGCTTTAGCGTTGCCTGCTGCTGCGGTGATCAGCAAAAAAGTACTCATGCAAGCGGGTCTCCGCGAAGAAGACATGGAGCTTCAGGTTGAAACTGAAGCCAATCAATACATCCCATTCTCATTAGATGAAGTCAATATCGATTTCCAAGTATTGGGCCCCGCTGCCAATAATCCAGAAGAGGTTGATGTCTTAATCGCTGCCTCGCGCAAAGAAAAAATTGAAGATCGTGTCGCTGCTGCTGAAGGTGCGGGATTGAAAGTCCTGGTGATGGATGTTGAAACCTACGCTACTGAAGCCGCGTATGCCTTAGCTGCCAATCAATTACCTAATGGTGGTAAAAACCAAACTGTAATGATTATTGATATAGGTGCATCAATGATGCACATCAACGTGCTTCATGATAATCAGTCCGTCTACATACGCGAACAAACTTTTGGAGGCGGCCAATTGACGCAGGAAATCCAGCGACGCTTTGGGCTTTCGCCTGAAGAGGCGGAAATTGCAAAACGCAAAGGCGGTTTGCCAGATAGCTATGAAACGGAAGTCTTGCAGCCATTTATTCAGTCATTGGCACTTGAAGTGGCGCGAGCACTGCAATTCTTCACCAGTTCTACCCAATATAACCGTGTTGACCACATCGTGCTTGCGGGGGGGTGTGCTTCGATACCTGCAATTGACACGATAGTGCATGAGCGCACACAGGTGAATACGGTAGTGGCCAACCCGTTTAGCGGCATGGCCTTTAATCCGAGAATTAAGCAGCAACAACTTCTTGCAGATGCACCATCGCTGATGATTGCCTGTGGCTTAGCAATGCGGAGATTTGGCTGATGATACGTATTAACCTGCTACCGCACCGGCAGATAAAGCGGGCTGAACGTCAGCGCCAGTTCAATTTGATGTTGGTTGCGGCCGTTGTCGCAGCTGCTGCAATTGTGTTCATGGGACAGACGATTGTTAATACCAGAATAAGTGTACAGGCAGAGCGCAATGCACGCCTAGATGCAGCTAACGCCAAGCTGGACAAGGAGATTGCGGAGATCAAGGCGCTCAAAGATCAAATTCGGGATGTGCTTGATCGTAAGCAGGTTGTGGAGAATTTACAAAGCAACAGGAGCCAGGCTGTCGTGCTGATGGACGAAGTTACGCGGCAGTTGCCTGAAGGCTTGTATCTGAAAAGTATCAAGCAACAAGAAAATAGTATCAGCCTGGAAGGTGTTGCTGATACCAATGCCAGAATTGCAACATTAGTGCGTAATTTTTCTTCTTCACAGTGGTTGGAATCTCCTTCTTTAATTGAGATTAAATCGGTAGCTCTTAACAATATCAAACAGAATAATTTTCTACTCAATGTAAAGCTTAAAGTTCAACAGCCTGTAACGCCAGAAGACGCGAAAATCAAAGGTAGATGAGCATGAAGTTGCAAGATCTGAATAATATAGATTTTAAAAATGCCGGTAATCTGTCTTTTCCGGTGCAGGCGGTTATGCTGGCAGTTATAGCCTTGCTACTTGTGGGAGCTGGCTATTGGTTTTTGTGGAGCCCATCATTAGATGAACTGGAGCAGGCCAAGCTTAAAGAGGTTGAGCTTAGAAATGTTTTTCTTGCCAAGAAAAAACAGGCAATCAATCTTGATGCATACAAACAACAAATGATAGATATTGAACGTACTTTTGGGGCATTGCTGAAGCAGCTGCCCGATAAATCGCAAATGGACGGTTTATTAACCGATATTAATCAAGCGGGCCTTGAGCGCGGATTAGAGTTCGAATTGTTCAGGCCGGGGCAAGAAAGCATTGCGGAGTTTTATGCCGAAATGCCCATTGCCATTAGAGTAGTTGGCAAATACCATGACCTTGGAGATTTTGCTACCGACATTTCTAAACTTTCGCGGATAGTCACTTTAAACAATGTTTCGATTAGCGTGATCGGCAAGGATGGTAAAGATAGTCGTTTGGCAATGGATGCAATTGCTAAAACTTATCGGTATCTTGATGCTAGTGAAACATCCGGTAAGAAAAAACCCGGCTTACAATCAAAATAATGAATCCTTGGCTAGGATAGAAATGACAATTAATAAAAATTTAAACTCAGGGGGTGCTGAGTGAACATCAGGCGACTACTGGTTTTGCACATATGTCTGCTTTTATGCGCCTGTAACGTAGGTAAAGGGGATGACCTTGATAGGTTTATGCAAGAGGCCGGTAACGATATGCGTAGCAAGGTTGAGCCCTTGCCGGAGGTTAAGCCTTATGTGCCCTTGCAATATGATGCTGACGGCACGCTTACAGACCCTTTCAAAGCGCGTAAAGCTGAAGTAACGAAAACTGGTGGGCTTCAGCCCGATACGGCTCGTCCGAAAGAACCACTCGAGGCTTATCCACTCTCCAGCTTGAAATTTGTTGGTTTTTTGTCAAAAGAGAAACTTAAATATGCATTAATCAGGACACCTGATGCAGGTATTCAACAAGTCAGAGTTGGTAACTATATTGGACAGAATTTCGGTATGGTGACTGCAATTTCAGATAGTGAAGTCAGCGTTAAAGAAATTGTTCAGGATGACTTGGCGGGCGACTGGGTAGAGCATTCGGCTAGTGTTAGTTTGCAAGAATAGGGATGGGATCGTGAGAATAAAAAAATCAATATTAAAGTTATCCGGCTTGGCCAGCGCCTGGTTCATGGTCTTTGCTATGGGGTTGATGGCAGTTCCGACGCTAGCTGAAAGCGTGAGCGAAACCGTCAATAAAATTGAGAAAATAGATTTTTCTTCTTTGCCCGGCGGAAAAGTGGTCATCAAAGTACACACCACCCAGCCTCTGCAGAACCCTCCGGCAAGTTTTACGCTCAATAACCCTGCGCGTATCGCATTGGATTTTCCAAATACCGGGAACGGGCTAGGCAAAAACCTGCTCAGCGCTGATCTGGGTATGCTTAAAACAGTCAATCTTGCAGAAGCAAAAGATCGCACCCGTGTGGTGCTGAATCTCGCAAAAGCGACAGCATATACTTCCACTATAAGCGGAAACGATTTAACTATACTTTTGCAATCTGCTGATGCCGGATCAGCCGCGACGAGTGCTTATACCCGGTTTGCTGAAGTCAAAGCCGAGGATGCAGCACATGCTATTACTAATGTAGATTTTGTTCGTGGAAAAAATGGTGAAGGCCGCATCATTGTGGATTTGTCCGATGCCTCTGCCGGGATAGATATCCGTCAGCAAGGCAAGACCATACTAGTTGATTTTATTAATACAGATATGCCGGCCAAGTTACAACGTCGCCTGAATGTTACTAATTTCAATACACCTGTTCTTTATATAGACGCCATGAAGCAGGGTAAAAATACCCGCATGGTAATTGAGCCGCAGGGCAACTGGGAGCAGTCCGCCTATCAAGCGGATAAACGCTTCATTATCGATGTCAGGGCGGTGGTTGAAGACCCGACCAAGCTGGTCCAGGGCTCCAAGCCCGGGTATGCGGGTGAAAAACTATCGCTCAACTTCCAGAATATTGATGTGCGCTCCGTACTGCAAGTAATTGCTGACTTTACCGGTTTTAATATTGTTACCAGCGATACGGTGACAGGTAGCCTGACATTGCGTTTGAAAGACGTGCCGTGGGACCAGGCACTGGACATCATTATGCAAAGCAAGGGCCTGAGCATGCGCAAGACAGGTAACGTTATCTGGATTGCACCAACAGAAGAAGTCGCAGCCAAAGAAAAGTTATTGCTTGAGGCTACCCAACAAATCGACGATCTTGAACCTATGCGCACAGAGGTATTCACGTTGCGCTATCAAAAGGCAGATGCGTTGAAAAGTCTTATTAGCGATTCCAAACAGAAAATACTTTCAAAACGTGGCAGCGCGGTCGTGGATGTTAGAACAAATACGCTATTTGTGCAGGACACACCTCGGCACTTGGAAGATGTGCAGCAAATAATCAACAAAATTGATATTGCTGTAAGGCAAGTGATGATTGAGTCGAGATTGGTAATTGCCGACGAGAAATTCGGCAGAAGCCTGGGCGCGCGGTTTGGCGTTCAAAAGCAACAGGTGAGTAATTCAGGTAATGGCTACGCTGTAAGTGGCACCGCGGCAACGGCCTCCAGCTTGTCAACAAGCCCAAGCACATCCCTGGGGGCGGCTACTGCCAATGATCTGAACGTCAATTTGCCAGTAGCCGGGTCCTTTGGTAACTTTGCGTTTAGCCTCTTTCGCTTGCCAGCTGGCTTTATGTTGAATTTGGAGCTTTCAGCACTTGAAACCGATAAACGTGGCAAGGTTGTTTCCAGTCCGCGCGTAACTACCGCAAATCAGCAAAAAGCGATAATTGAGCAAGGTACCGAGATCCCCTATCAGCAAGCAACCAGCAGTGGCGCTACCAGCGTATCTTTCAAAAAGGCCTCGTTAAGCTTGGAAGTGACGCCACAAATAACGCCTGATGAAAAAATCATCATGGATCTAGAAGTGAAAAAAGATAGCGTAGGGCAAATTTTTGCAAGTATTCCTTCAATCGATACACAACGAGTACAAACTCAGGTATTGGTGGCTAATGGCGAGACCGCAGTACTGGGCGGAATTTATCAACAAACTGAACGTAATGACGTCGATAAAGTACCTTTCCTGGGCGACTTGCCTTTTATTGGCAATGCGTTTAAACGTCGTATTAGACAAAATGATAAAACCGAATTGCTGATTTTTATTACACCTAAAGTGATGGATGAAAGCTTGGCTATACGCTAGTCATATCTGACAGACTTTAAGGATTCCCTTAAAATGCCCATCATGCAAATGGTGGGCTTTTTTTATGGCGGAAAATATTTTTTTTGTGGGATTAATGGGGGCGGGTAAAACCACAATTGGTCGACTTTTAGCCAAGCATCTGGATAAGGCTTTTTATGATACCGACCACGAGATAGAGCGGCGTACAGGCGTAAAAATACCGCTGATTTTTGAAGTTGAAGGTGAGGCAGGCTTTCGCAAGCGTGAAGTTGCCGTGATCGAAGAGCTGAGTCAAATGAAAAACATTGTTTTAGCCACTGGAGGTGGTGCAGTGTTACTGCAGGAAAATCGCGAAAATCTTAAAAAGCATGGTACGGTAATTTATCTGCGCGCCAATGTGCATGAGTTATGGCTGCGAACTCGCAACGATAAAAACCGTCCCTTACTACAGAATGGTGACTCACATGCAAAACTAGAGAAACTTTTCACTGAGCGTGATCCGTTATACAGGGAGGTAGCGTCCATCGTTTTGGATACTGGCGACCAACCCGTGAATGCAGTCGTGCATCATATCGAACAGTTATTAGGTAATCATCAAATTTAAAATGCAAACACTACAAGTCGAACTAGGCGAACGCGCGTACCCTATTCATATCGGCCAACACCTGTTGAGCCAGGCAGATCTGATTTTGCCGCACTTAAAGCGTAAGCAAGTGGCGGTTGTGACTAACACAACGGTGGCGCCGCTGTATCTGGAGAAACTTGCACAGCCTTTGCGTGCAGCTGGGGTTGCAGTGATTTCGGTTATCCTGCCAGATGGCGAAGCCTATAAAAATACTGAAACGCTTAATTTAATTTACGATGCATTGCTCCAGAATCGCTGCGAGCGCAGCACCACTTTGATAGCGCTGGGCGGCGGCGTGATAGGAGATCTCACGGGCTATGCCGCTGCTACATACTTGCGTGGCGTACCTTTTATCCAGATACCTACCACCCTGCTCTCGCAGGTGGATTCATCGGTAGGTGGAAAAACGGGTATTAATCACCCCTTGGGCAAAAACATGATAGGTGCGTTCTATCAGCCACAGCTGGTGCTGGCAGATATTGATACGCTCAATACTTTGCCCGCGCGTGAGCTCTCGGCAGGCTTGGCCGAGGTGATTAAATATGGACTGATACGAGATGCCAATTTTTTCTCATGGCTAGAGCGCAACATGGCGCAATTGGTAGCCCTCGACCCCCAGGCTTTGGCCTATGCCATTTATCGATCCTGTCAGAACAAAGCCGAGGTTGTGGCCGCAGACGAGCGCGAAACTGGCGAACGCGCCCTACTCAACCTGGGCCACACATTCGGCCATGCCATTGAGAACGCCATGGGCTATGGGGTCTGGCTACATGGCGAGGCGGTGGCTGCCGGCACCATGCTGGCGGCAGACCTCTCACGCCGCATGGGATGGCTAAACGAGGCAGACCTCACGCGCATGACCAATATTTTCAAAGCAGCCAATCTGCCGGTCAATGCACCTGATCTGGGTGTGGCGCGCTATCTTGACCTCATGGGGCTGGATAAAAAAGTCGTAGATGGAAAAATCCGTTTGGTCTTGCAGCAAGGTATAGGTAAATCCATGGTCAGCAGCGATTACGATGCTGACTTGCTGCATGCAACCCTCGCGCCAGGGCAAGCATGAACGCGTTGGCCGCATATGCAGCTTGCCCTGAAAGAACGCAAGGCAGACGTTATGCAGAACAAGCTCCGCAAGGTCGTAATGACTTTCAGCGTGACCGCGATCGCATTATCCATTCCAGCGCATTTCGTCGGCTGGAGTACAAGACCCAGGTCTTTGTTAATCACGAAGGTGATTTATTCCGTACGCGCCTGACGCATAGCCTGGAAGTCGCGCAAATTGGCCGTGGCATTGCGCGTAGCCTGCGCCTGCATGAAGACCTCGTTGAAGCCATTGCCCTCGCCCATGATCTTGGCCACACGCCTTTTGGCCATGCCGGACAAGATGCGTTAAACGCATGCATGCACGATTTCGGCGGTTTTGAGCACAACCTGCAATCGCTGCGCGTAGTAGATCACCTCGAACAACGCTATGCCGAGTTCGATGGCTTGAACCTGACTTTTGAGGTGCGTGAAGGCATACTCAAGCACTGCTCATTAAAGAACGCTAAATCATTGGGCGATGTCGGCGCGCGCTTCATCAATAAGCGTCAACCCTCACTGGAAGCGCAGGTCGCCAACCTTGCCGATGAGATCGCCTATAACAACCATGATGTAGACGATGGCCTGCGTTCAGGTCTGATCACACTGGATCAGCTCGCGGAAGTCCAGATCTTTGCCGAACATCTGACACGTGTGCGAGAAAAGTACCCCGCACTCAACGGCAGGCGCCTGGTGCATGAAACCGTGCGCCGCATGATTAACTCGCTGGTGGTGGATTTATGCAGCCAGAGCAGCGCAAATATCGCACAGGTACAGCCCGGCAGCATAGAAGACATCCGCACAGCACCGCAGCTCATAGGCTTTAGCGAAGATATGTGGCGGCAACAAGCCGAACTTAAACGCTTCTTGCGTACCAGGCTGTATCAGCATTACCGCGTTAATCGCATGAGCGCAAAAGCGCAGCGCATCGTGCGGGAACTATTTGCCGTATTTATTCAGGATATAGGCCTGCTACCTGATGAATACCAGGAACGTGCCAATGCCGACCAAGCACGCGCAGTCGCTGACTATATTGCCGGCATGACAGATCGTTACGCCATCCGCGAATACCAGAGATTGTTTGCCGTGTCAGAACGTGAGTGGTAGCAGCGGCGCGAAAACCAAGTAGTGATTCGTCGCGATGCATATTCCAGTAAATTTCGTCTTGATACGCGCTTGTACCTCCCGAAACACCCTTTTGTTGCAGAATTACAACAAAAATCCTGCTGACAGCTGAAAAACGACAACTTTATTTGCGATAGCCTCATCCCCTTTGGCATACTGCAACTACCGTCTCGCAAAGGGATCCGCGAGAGCTAACTGGAAACACATAGGAGATTCACATGAACAAGAAACTGAGTATGGCAGTTGCTGGTGCTGTAATGGCATTCGGCGCTTCTGCTGCTAATGCTGGTATCACCATTCCCGCAGGCGACTGGACCGTGGATATCGGTGGTAACGTTAACGCTTACTACACCCACACCAACTTCTCTGGTGATTTGGATAACAATACCAAAGGCGCGTTCGGTAGCAAATCAGCTAATACCGTGCAAACCGGCCTGTTGCCTTCTGCTTTAGGCATTGGTGGTAAGACCCGTCAGAATGATCTGGACATTGCGTTCCAGTTCACCTTCTTTACCGGTGTGGATTCCGGTAGCGGTGCAGCTTTGGGCAATAACACGCTGAATATTCGTCAAGCTTACATGACCTTTGGCGACAAGAGCTGGGGTACCATCAAGGCTGGTCGTGACCTGGGCATTTTCGGTTCTGACGCTATCCTGTCCGACATGACCCTGCTGGGCGTGGGCGCTGGTGCTGGCCATGGTGGTAATTCCACCCTGGGTCGTATCGGTGTTGGTTATCAATACGCTGACTGGATTGGCCAAATCAGCTACATGTCGCCTAACTGGAACGGCTTCAGTTTTGCTGCAGGTATTGATGAAGGTTTTGCAAATGCTGCAGATAGCACCAATCACAACCTCGGTTATCAAGCTAAAGCTAGCTACGAATGGGCTGGCGATGTTGCTGGTAAAGTTTGGGTGGGTGGCATTAATAACAAGCATGAAGGTAATGGCGTAATAAGTAGCTATACCACCCGTGGTTGGGAACTGGGCGGTAAGGCTTCTGTAGCTGGTTTTGGCTTGGTTGGCTACTACTATGATGGCCGTGGTTTGTCTGGTGCAAGTAGAACTATCGACAGCAACCTGAGCTTGAATGGTGGTATCAACTTAAATGGTACCAATAAGACAGACGACAAGGGTGGCTACGTTCAAGGTACATACACACTGCCTGGCGTTGGTACCAAGCTGGGCCTGTCATGGGGCGAAAGCAAATCTGATCCTAGGGGCACTGGTGCTGAATTCACCAACTCGTCCTGGGTCGTTGGCGCGTATCACCCACTCACCAAGAGTCTGAACCTGGTGGCTGAATACACTGATAACAAGCTTGAAAATATTGCTAATAATAGCAGTCTTGATGGTAAAGCAAGAACTGTATCTCTGGGCGCTATCCTGTTTTTCTAAATCTAATTTAGAAAACTTGTGAGCTTAAAAACGGCACCTGCGGGTGCCGTTTTTTTTTGCCCATAGGCGTGACGCCCTTCACGTGTGAATAATGCGCTTTGGCACATATATGCCACGGGCGAGCCAATTACCGGCTTGTTGCGATTAACGGCAGCACTTCAATTTTCCAGATCAACCTATTTCAGCCTTTGTTGCCGGCGTGAGATAGTGTCTGCTGCGGAACAGCTTCGATGCGTTGCCTTTATGGATGTATGCTGACGTGAGAAATAGGCTGGGATTGGACGCTACTGCTTAACAGTAGTGATGCGCGTAAAGTTGCTCGAAGCAGCTCTATTCTTCTATGCCCAATTCCTGGATCTTGCGAGTCAGCGTATTGCGCCCCATGCCGAGCAGCGTTGCAGCTTCTATACGGCGTCCACCGGTGTGCTGCAAAGCCTTGCTGATCAGGATTTTTTCAAATTCCCGTGTGTGGGTATCCAATATATTTTGTTCGCCGCGGTTAAGCGCATCCATGACTTCAGAGGCTAATGCCGCCTGCCATGAGGTAGAGCCCAATGGTTTGGCGGAATCGGCTTTTAATCCTGGCGGCAAATCAGCAACATCAATGTTTTGACCGGGCGCCATCACCGTGAGCCAATGACAAACGTTTTCCAGTTGCCGTACGTTGCCGCGCCAGTTCATGGTGGCGAGGTAACGCAGAGTGGACGCCGATAGCTGCTTGGTTTCCACACCCAGTACTTGCGCGCTTTGTTGCAGGAAGTGTCTGGTCAGTAGTGGCACGTCCTCGCGGCGCTCTCGCAATGGCGGCAGGCGCAGGCGGATTACGTTGAGTCTGTGAAACAGGTCCTCACGGAACAGGCCGAGTTTGACGCGTTCTTCCAGATCCTGATGGGTGGCAGCGATAATCCGCACATCGACTTTGACTGGCTGCTGGCCGCCTACCCGATAAAATTGCCCGTCACACAGCACGCGTAGTAAGCGGGTTTGCAGGTCAGACGGCATATCGCCGATTTCATCCAGAAATAGCGTCCCGCCATCCGCCTGCTCGAAGCGGCCACGTCTTGCAGCCTGCGCGCCAGTAAAGGCGCCACGTTCATGGCCAAACAGTTCTGACTCTAGTAAATCCTTGGGGATGGCTGCGGTATTAATGGCTATGAATGGCTTTCCCGCACGCGGGCTATGGCGGTGCAGGGCGCTGGCAACCAGTTCCTTGCCGGTGCCGGATTCGCCATTAATAAGCACTGTGGCGTGAGAGCGACTTAAGCGGCCAATCGCACGAAAAACCTCTTGCATGGCCGGGGCCTGGCCTATGATTCCCGGGGTTTCTTCCAGCGCCACCGCTTCGGTAGCCTGACGCATGCTTTCGTCGACGGCGCGCTTGATAATCTCTATGGCCTGGTCGACGTCAAAGGGTTTGGCCAGGTATTCAAACGCGCCCCCCTGAAATGCTGCCACTGCGCTGTCCAGGTCGGAATAGGCGGTCATGATGATGACGGGGATATCCGGCAGGCGCTGTTTGATTTCTTGCAGGAAATCCAGCCCAGAGCCATTGGGCATGCGGATATCGCTGACAACCACCTGCGGTTCATCGCTATTTAGCGCATGCAGGGCTTCGGGCACGGAAGCAAAGGTCTTGAATGGCATGTCTGTGCGCGCCAGTGCCTTTTCAAATACCCAGCGTATAGATTTATCGTCGTCAATAATCCAAACAGGTTTCATGATGCCTCTGCTGTTTTCAAACTGCTGGTCTAGAAATCAAGCTTTTCATGGCAGTGTTTTCGATAGGCAGCAGGATGGTAAAACAGGTCTGGCCTGCCTGGCTGTCGCACTCAATCATGCCATGATGTTGTGTAATAAACGTTTGTGCCAAGGTTAAACCCAGTCCAGAGCCGCCTTCGCGCCCAGATACCAGCGGATAGAAAATTCGGTCGCGAATTTCTGGCAATATGCCCGGGCCGTTATCAATGATCTGTAATTTTATGGCTACACGATAGCGCTTTTTGGCCAGGGTGACTTGCCGTTCTGCCCGGGTACGCAAGATGATCTGGGATGGGTTTTCCGTATGATGGCCTTGCATGGCCTGTACTGCATTGCGCGCAATATTGAGCACGGCCTGAATAAGTTTTTCACGATCAGCTATCAATTCGGGCAAGCTGGTGTCGTAATCGCGTTTTACGACCACGCCTTCCGGTGATTCGGCTAATAGCAGGCTGCGCACGTGCTCCAGTACTTCATGGATATTGGTGGATTCATACTTGGGTAGGCGATGCGGCACCAATAATCTGTCCATCAGCGATTGCAGACGGTCAGCTTCCTTAATAATGACCTGTGTATATTCGCGCAAATGCGCCTGTGGCAGCTCATGCTCCAGCAGTTGTGCAGCGCCGCGCAGGCCACCAAGCGGATTGCGGATCTCATGGGCCAGGTTACGCAACAGTTCGGCATTGGCTTGCTGCTGAATTAGCATGCGCTCCTCGCGTGCTATGCGCAATTGTTGGTCCATCTGCTGAAACTCAAGCACCAGGCAAGCTGGAGTCAGATCAAGGGGTGTGACCGTGCAGGTAACCGTCAGTGAATTTTGACGTAGCGTAGTAATGGGAAATTCATGTTCACGGAACGGGCTGTAATTATCAAGGGCATTTTCTACCGCGGAATGCAGAATTTCACAACCAGGAAAAATCTGGGAAATATTGAGCCCGGCAATCTGTTTGGCGCTAATCGCGAACAAAATTTCAGCAGCTAGGTTTGCATAGATAATACTGCGTGTTTTATCCAGCAGGATGACAGCGGTGGCCAGGTGTTCGAGACCGGCGAATGAAGCAGGAATAGTTTGTAGCATGACCCTCCGAGTATGCAAAAGCTAGGCCGAGGAGCGGTCTGTGTTACTTGAACGAATCCAGCTCTTTTTGCAGAAGTTGCACATTGTTTTCGTGGACGTCGACGTCAGCCTGTAAACGTTGCATTTTTTCTTCGAATTTCACCACGTTACGAAAGGTTTTACCATTGGCAGCCCGATAGACTTCCGGTACTGATTCACCTTCAGCATAAGCCTTTTTGGCGTCCTCCAGCGCTTTTTTCTCGGTCTCCAGCTCATCCTGCAGAATTAGTTTGCGCTTGTCGTCACGCTGATTCTGCGTTTGTTTATCTACCCGCGGAAAATTGCTGGGAGTGGCTGTTTTTGTGCGCCCCTCGCGATTACTTGTGCCGGTATTGCTGCTTGGTGGCGCGAGCGGTTCAAGATTAAGTTTTTCTGCGCCTTTGATGGGTATATTGGAATAGGTGACATGACCATTGGCGTCTACTTTTTTGTAAATTTCTGCTTGTGCCCATGTGCTCAAACACAGGCTGCCGAAAGCAAAGCCAAGTATCAATAGAATTTTATTCATGGTCGAAGTGTAGTTGAGAACGCATAGCCAGGCAACGCGCTTGGCCATCTGTGCGTTGACGCCTTTTTTGGTGCGGCTGGAAAAGAAAAAGGCGGGTCTCCCCGCCTTAAGCGCCTGCTTTGCCGCGTTAGCAGTAAAGCAGGCGGACAAGCCCGTTACAAGACTGTACACGCTAGTGCATTAGCAGCTGTAGTACATGCTGAATTCAGCTGGGTGTGGAGTGATGCGTATCTTGTTGACTTCTTCCATCTTCAGATCGATGTAGCTGCTGATCCAGTCTTCAGAAAATACACCACCGCGGGTCAGGAACTCGTGGTCCTTGTCCAGATATTCAAGCGCTTGTTCAAGCGAGGAACATACGGTTGGGATAGCGGCATCTTCTTCTGGTGGCAGATGGTACAAGTCTTTGGTCGCTGGTTCACCTGGGTGAATCTTGTTTTGTATGCCGTCTAAACCTGCCATCATCAATGCGCTAAATGCCAGGTATGGGTTGGCGATTGGGTCGGGAAAGCGCGCTTCAACACGACGTGCCTTGTCGGAATGTACGAAAGGAATGCGGATGGCAGCAGAGCGGTTCTTGGCAGAGTAAGCGAGCTTAACCGGTGCTTCAAAGTGTGGGACCAAGCGCTTGTAAGAGTTGGTGCCTGGGTTGGTAATTGCGTTCAGTGCACGCGCGTGCTTGATGATGCCGCCGATGTAGTACAGCGCGAATTCGCTCAGGCCAGCGTAGCCGTTACCTGCAAACAGGTTTTTGCCATCTTTCCAGATAGATTGGTGTACGTGCATACCCGAGCCGTTGTCACCAGCGAATGGCTTAGGCATGAAGGTGGCAGTTTTGCCGTAAGCATGCGCAGTATTCAGCACGATATACTTCAGAATCTGGGTCCAGTCAGCGCGCTTGGTCAACGTGCTGAACTGGGTACCAATTTCACATTGACCAGCGGTTGCAACTTCGTGGTGATGCACTTCAACAGGTACGCCCATGCCTTCCAGGGCGATACACATGGCGGAACGGATGTCTTGTAATGAATCAACCGGTGGCACGGGGAAATAACCACCCTTAACGCCAGGGCGGTGGCCCGTGTTGCCACCTTCGAATTTTTCAGCGGAAGACCATGCAGCTTCTTCGGAATTAATGCGCACTGAGCTGCCGCTCATGCTTACATCCCATTGAATGGAATCAAAAATAAAGAATTCTGGTTCTGGGCCGAAGTAGGCAGTATCGCCCAGTCCGCTAGACTTCAAGTAAGCTTCTGCACGCTTGGCCAAGCTACGTGGGCAGCGGTCATAGCCTTTGCCGTCGGTAGGGTCAACTACGTCGCAGGACAAAATCAGGGTTGGCTCATCCATGAATGGGTCAATATTCGCAGAATCAGGATCAGGCATCAGTTGCATGTCTGAAGCTTGAATGCCTTTCCAGCCAGCAATCGAAGAGCCGTCAAAGGCATGGCCTTCCGTGAATTTGTCTTCATTGAATGCTGAAACAGGTACAGAAACGTGATGTTCCTTGCCTTTGGTATCGGTGAAGCGGAAATCAACAAACTTGATGTCGTTTTCCTTTACCATTTTCATTACGTCGGCGACCGCCATTTGGTTCTCCCCAATTAAGAGTTAGATTAAATATTGAGTTAGTAAAAATTTAAGACACGACAAACGAGCAGGAAGCGTGCCATTGATAAAAGCAGAATTTCCTATTTTCACACAGAAGGTTACAAAAGAGAATCGGAATGCAGCGCACTAAATGGGTGCCAAGCAGTACATTTTGCACCAAGTGGGTGCTTCATGCGTAGGCTGATGAATAAAGCTATACTTTAGAAAATTGAGCGCGAAGGAGCCAATCATGAACGTACTGACAGAAATTCTGCAAAAAGCAAAGCAGCGCGGGCAAGAAAAAAACCTGCCGTATGCCGGTGCCCTTACTCCGCAAGAGGCTGCAACAGTTTTGGAATTGGTGCCTAACGCCAGACTGGTGGATGTCCGTAGTCGCGCAGAACTGGAGCTGGTAGGTAAAATTCCGCAGGCCGTGCACATTGAATGGTCGTTTTACCCTGGCTGGCAGGCCAATCCTGATTTTGTTAATCATCTCAATATGCAGGTTGATCACGAGGTATTGGTCATGTTTATCTGTCGCAGTGGCGGCCGTTCACATAACGCTGCAGCACTGGCCAACCAACTGGGGTTTGCTGAATCTTACAATGTCATCGAAGGTTTTGAAGGTGACATAGAGCCGGAAACCAAACAGCGTGGCAAAATCAATGGCTGGAAAGTTGCTGGCCTGCCATGGACGCATGGTTAAGCATGACAGATCGTTACGCGGTAATTGGCAATCCCGTAGAGCATAGTAAATCCCCGCAGATTCATCAGGCTTTCGCTGCGCAAACGGGGCAAGATGTTGATTACAGTCGTGTGCTGGCGCCATTGGATGGATTCGTAGAAACTGTGCAGACGATGCGTGAAACTGGGTTTAAAGGCGCCAATGTCACCGTGCCTTTTAAGCTGGAAGCGTTCTTGATGCTGCAAAATAAAATATTGGCACCTGATCTGGCTGGCCAGCTTACCGCGCGCGCGCATGCTGCTGGAGCAGTTAACACCTTGATATTCAGCGGCGAAAGCATTATCGGCGATAACACCGATGGTGTGGGTCTGGTACGTGATATTCAACAAAATCTTGGACTGAATTTTCAGGCTAAGCGCGTGTTATTGGTAGGTGCAGGCGGCGCTGCAGAGGGCGTATTGCACCCTGTGCTGGAGCAACAACCGCAATTATTGGTGATCGCCAATCGCAGTATGGATAAAGCCTTGAGCATGGTAAAGAAAGTAAAACAGCAAGAGGATTTTCGTTTTGCATCAGTCAACGCCCATGCATTTGATGATTTGCGCGGGCAGTCTTTTGATGTTGTGATCAATGCCACCTCAACTGGCTTAAGTGATACGCAATTGCCTTTGCCACCTGATATCTTTGCGGAGGGCGCGCTGGCTTACGACATGATGTATGGCCGTGAAACGCCCTTTATGGCTTTTGCGCGCAGGCATGGAGCCGCACGTGTGGCGGATGGTTTGGGCATGCTGGTAGAGCAGGCCGCAGAATCTTTTTATCTGTGGCGGCAAATACGCCCTGCTACGCTACCAGTGATCGCACAGCTTAGAGCATGAGCATGCAAAGGTGGTTAGGGCGCGCTTTATTGGCGTTTCTGGGACTGGTTGTGCTCTACCAGCTATGGATTTTTTTGCATATCTGCTGGTGGATAAACCATAACCCTTCTACCAGCGCTTTTATGCAAGACCGTCTGGGGGCTTTGCGGCAGGATAATCCTGCCGCCGATCTTAGACATCAATGGCAGGACTATAAAAAAATCTCCGTTAATCTGAAACGGGCAGTGATTGCATCTGAAGATTCCAAATTCATCGACCATGAGGGTTTTGACTGGGACGGCATTCAGAAAGCTTATGAGAAGAATTTAAAGCAAGGCAAGATTGTTGCAGGAGGTTCCACCATCAGTCAGCAGCTGGCTAAGAATCTGTTTCTTTCCACCAGGCGTACGCCCTGGCGCAAGATGGAGGAGGCGATGATCACTTTGATGCTGGAACAGATGATGACCAAGCGCCGTATCTATGAAATTTATCTGAACATCATCGAATGGGGTGATGGCGTATTTGGCGCGGAAGCCGCGGCGCGCCATTACTTCAAGGTAAGCGCCAGCGGGCTTTCAGCTTACCAGGCCGCCAAGCTGGCTGCGATGATCCCTAATCCCAGGTATTATGATACGCACCGGGCGGCGCGCGGTTTAGCACGTAAAACTGGCATTATTCAGGCAAGGATGAATTACGTGGCCGTACCTTGAGCATGGTTTGCTCGCTGCATTAATTTAGCATTGCCTTGAGATATTTGCCGGTATAGCTTTTGGCGTTGTCAGCCACTTGCTCCGGCGTGCCCTCAGCGATAATCAAGCCGCCCCCGTCACCGCCTTCCGGTCCAAGATCAATCAGCCAGTCTGCTGTCTTAATAACATCCAGGTTATGTTCGATAATCACAACCGTATTGCCGTGGTCGCGCAATCTGTGCAACACATCAAGCAGTAGCTGTATGTCGGCAAAATGGAGGCCAGTAGTGGGCTCATCCAGAATATACAGGGTGCGGCCAGTGTCGCGCTTGGAAAGCTCCAGTGAGAGCTTGACGCGCTGTGCTTCGCCGCCGGAAAGCGTGGTGGCGGATTGCCCCAGCGTGATATAACCCAGACCCACATCCAGCAGGGTGCGTAATTTTCGCTGTACTACAGGAACGGCGTTGAAGAATTCGTGCGCCTGTTCCACCGTCATTTCCAGTACTTCGCGGATATTTTTACCTTTATAGTGGATTTCCAGCGTTTCGCGGTTGTAGCGATGGCCTTTGCAGACATCGCACGGTACATAGACATCCGGCAAAAAGTGCATTTCTACGCGAATCACGCCATCACCCTGACATGCTTCGCAGCGACCGCCTTTGACGTTGAACGAATATCTGCCAGGCCCATAGCCGCGTGCGCGCGATTCTGGCACACCTGCAAACAATTCCCGAATGGGCGTAAAGACCCCGGTATAGGTTGCAGGGTTGGAACGCGGTGTGCGGCCAATCGGGCTTTGATCAACATCGACCACTTTGTCGAAAAACTGCAAGCCATCAATGGCTTCAAATGGAGCGGGCTCGGTAGAACTGCCGTACAAATGCTGTGCTACGACACGGAATAAGGTGTCATTGATCAGGGTTGACTTGCCCGAGCCGGAAACGCCGGTGACGCATGTCAGTAACCCGACAGGTAGATCGAGTGTGACATCCTTGAGGTTATTGCCTGTGGCCTGGCTCATTTTTAGCCAGCGTGCAGGGTCAGGTGTATTGCGTTTTTTGGGGATGGCAATTTGCTTTGCCCCGCTTAAATACTGACCTGTAAGTGAATGCGCATTCTGCTGGATTTCATCAGGCGTGCCTTCTGCAACAATATTACCGCCATGCTCACCCGCACCAGGGCCAATATCTACGACGTAATCTGCAGCCATGATGGCATCCTGGTCATGCTCCACCACGATCACGCTGTTACCAATATCGCGTAAGCGTTTGAGTGTTTCCAGCAAGCGGTCATTGTCGCGTTGATGTAGGCCGATTGAAGGCTCGTCCAGTACATACATGACACCAGTCAGGCCCGAGCCGATTTGCGAAGCCAGGCGGATACGCTGCGCCTCGCCACCGGATAAGGTTTCCGCCGAGCGCGAAAGGGAAAGATATTCCAGGCCAACATTGGTCAAAAATTTCAAACGATTGCTAATTTCTTTTACGATTTTGTCAGCAATCGCCAGCTTCTGGCCAGTAAGGGTTAAGGTTTCAAAGAAAGTAAGTGCATGCTTCAGAGGAGCCTCGCATACTTCATGGATGTTCTGTCCACCTACTTTTACGTGGCGAGCCTCGCGTCGGAGCCGTGTACCGCTGCATTCCGGGCATGCTTGAGAATTGAGGTATTTCGCTAATTCCTCGCGTACCGTAACCGAATCGGTTTCGTGATAACGGCGTTGCAGATTGTTAAGAATGCCTTCAAAAGTATGACTCTTATTGTAAAACGCGCCGCGCTCATTCAGATATTTAAAGGCTATTGTTTCATTGCCGCTGCCGTTAAGCAGCATGTGCTGGATATGCTGCGGCAGATTTTCGAAAGTAGTGTCGAGATCAAAGCCATAGTGGGTGGCAAGGCTTTGCAGCATCTGGAAATAAAACTGGTTGCGCCTGTCCCAGCCCTTAATTGCGCCAGCTGCTAATGATAGGTGAGGAAACGCGACCACGCGTTTGGGGTCAAAAAAGCTGATTTGGCCGAGGCCATCACACTTTGGGCAAGCGCCCATTGGGTTGTTAAAAGAGAATAGGCGCGGCTCTAATTCAGCCAGTGAGTAATCACAAACAGGACAGGAAAATTTTGCGGAGAATACCAGCTCTTTTGCAGTATCCATCTCGACTGCAATCGCTTTACCTTCAGCCAGGCGCAATGCAGTTTCAAAGGATTCAGCGATACGTTGCTTCATGTCCGGGCGGATCTTGAGTCTGTCCACCACCACGTCGACACTGTGTTTGATGGTTTTAGCCAGCTTGGGCACAGCTTCCATTTCGTAAATCTCGCCATCCACACGCACACGCACAAAACCTTGCGCCTTTAACCCCTCGAACAAGTCCACCTGCTCACCCTTACGGTTACTTACCACGGGCGCCAAAATCATAAGCTTGGTATCTTCGGGCAGACTCAGCACGGTATCTACCATCTGAGATACCGTTTGCGCTTCTAGTTTGATGCCATGTTCCGGACATTCCGGGTCACCGGCGCGGGCGTAGAGCAGGCGCAGGTAGTCATGAATTTCGGTGACTGTTCCAACCGTAGAGCGCGGGTTGTGCGAAGTAGATTTCTGCTCGATGGAGATCGCAGGCGAGAGGCCCTCGATCAAATCCACATCCGGTTTATCCATACGCGCCAGAAATTGCCGTGCGTAGGCTGACAGCGACTCTACATAACGGCGTTGACCTTCTGCATAGAGCGTGTCGAAGGCGAGCGAGGACTTGCCAGAACCGGAAAGGCCGGTAATCACAATCATTTTGTTACGCGGTAGATCGAGCGAAATATTTTTGAGGTTGTGCGTGCGTGCGCCGCGTATGCGTATAAAGTCCATTAGTCTCTACTGTGTTCTAACTGTATATTAACGCCCAATAGGGCAACCTGATAATATACGCAACTTCCTGTCCTGAATTCAATTACTTTCCATGCCATATTCTGAACGTATGACCGCGCTTGAGTTACGAGCCAGTATGAGCCTGGCCTCTATCTATGGCCTGCGCATGCTGGGTATGTTCCTTATCTTGCCAATTTTTTCGATATACGCGGAAACATTGCCGGGCGGAGCAAATCATTTGCTGATTGGCCTGGCGCTTGGTGCCTATGGGCTTACTCAAGCGGTGCTTCAATTGCCTTTTGGCATGGCTTCAGATCGCTATGGTCGTAAACGTGTTATTTATATTGGCTTAGCGTTGTTTGTCGTCGGCAGTGTCGTTGCCGCGATGGCGAACGATATTTATATGGTGATTTTTGGTCGTGCGCTGCAAGGAGCGGGGGCCATCTCCGCGGCAGTGACTGCACTGCTAGCAGACCTCACGCGTGAAGAGCATCGTACCAAAGCCATGGCCATGATAGGTGGCACTATAGGCGTCACGTTCGCCTTATCGTTAATACTAGGCCCTGTTTTTAACCAATGGATAGGCGTGCCGGGAATTTTTGCACTCACTGGCGTACTGGCTTTACTCGCCATGCTGGTGATCAAGTTTGTGGTGCCTGACCCGCTTGTCAGCCGTTTCCATTCTGATGCCGAGGCTAAATCCAGTAGCTTGAGGGGGGTGTTGGCAGATCCACAATTGTTGCGGCTCAATTTCGGTATTTTTTCCCTGCATGCAGCACAAATGGCGATGTTTATCGTGGTGCCGTTTGCCATCAAGCAGACCAGCGGCATGAGTGTAAATCAGCACTGGGAGATTTATTTACCGGTTTTAGTGTTGTCTTTTGTATTGATGGTGCCCGCTATTATCTATGGCGAAAAACGCGCCAGACTGAAACAGGTATTTATTGCGGCGATTGCGATCATGCTCGTCGCACAACTGCTTTTTGCATTATCTGTCCAGCATTTCTGGGGCATAGTCGTTTCACTTACTTTCTACTTCATTGCCTTTAATGTGCTAGAGGCAAGCCTGCCTTCAATCATCTCCAAGCTGGCCCCGGCAGCCAGTAAGGGGACCGCCATGGGCGTGTATAATACGTCGCAGTCATTAGGCATATTCGTCGGTGGCGCGTTGGGCGGCTACCTCTCGAACTATCATGGTTTCGCCTCAGTCTTCATATTCTGCAGTGTGTTGATGGCGTTATGGCTCATATTTGCCTTAAGTATGAAAGCGCCGCCGGCAGTTAAAAGCAAGATGTATCATTTGCGAGAAATAAGCACCGCTCGCGCCCAGGAATTATCAAATCAGCTGGGTGCATTAAAAGGCGTATGCGAAGCAGTGGTGCTGCCTGAAGAGGGCATGGTTATACTTAAAGTCGATATGCAGCAAGGCTGGGATGAAGCGCTTGCCTTACGTTTAATAGGAGAATGACATGGCATCTGTGAACAAGGTAATTTTGGTGGGCAATCTCGGACGCGACCCTGAAATGCGCTACATGCCTTCAGGCGACGCGCTGGCTTCGTTCAGTATTGCAACCACGGATAACTGGAAAGATAAAAATGGCCAGAAGCAGGAGCGCACTGAATGGCATCGTATTTCCATGTTCGGCAAGCTGGCTGAAATCGCTGGCGAATACCTCAAAAAAGGCTCTTCAGTGTATATAGAAGGTCGTTTGCAAACGCGTAAATGGCAGGATAAAGAAGGCAACGAACGCCAGACCACGGAAGTGGTAGCCGATCGTATGCAAATGCTAGGCGGCCGTAGTGGAACCAATACGTATGAGGTCAGGGATGATGAAGGAGCGGCTTCTGATGCGCCCCGTCAATCGGCGCCTTCTTCCTCATCTGCACCACGCCAGGCACCGGCAGCCAAGCCTGCAGGCGGCTCCGGATTTGATGATTTTGAGGATGATATTCCGTTCTAGCGGGTATAAGAAATATGGTGTCAAGAAAACGGCCGCATTGCGGCCGTTTTTTATTTATAACGTAATAAGTCTTTGATATCAGCTCTTTGCTCCATCAATGGGTAATTTCAAATGGAATTGATCTTACTGAATGTATTGCCAGTGGCAGACTATTTGGTCGGAAGAAATTAACCCCTCACTATTGGGCGCTTTAAGGAAATCTGATGGCAAAGGAGAGGTCCGGAGGTCAGGCGAGGTTTCAGAGCGCAGCTTGATGGCCGTGCAGCGCCGTACAGGCGCTTGATGATCCATTCCCCATACACCGCCGCGACTATGCTGCTGGTGGATTTCTGCTTCGTGGCGGCATTCACGATGGCGATCAATAAGTTATAAGCGGGAAGCTGAAAATCACCTAGTAAAGCGGGTGAAGTCCACATTGATAAACCTTATCAGAGATGCCGAATAATTAAATCGTGTTGCTATTTCCTTAGCAATAAATGCTATTAAATAATATTTCATCAATTTAATTCTATTATTAATACGAATACGATAAAAAATAGCTTGCAATTACGAAATCGATTAAATAATATGCGTTAACGTTAACGATTACGGAATTAAGCATGAAAGAAAACTTATCCAAACCCTCTCGCGAAGTTGACAACTTGTCTGCGATTGACGCTGCAAAAACCTTGCCCAAGTCCTCGGAATTGGCTTCTGCATCAGACGAGTTAAACAAAGCTATCGTCAATATTCTGCAAGAGGACGGTCGTATGTCTTATTCGGATATCGCTTCTGCGCTAAGCGTTTCCGAAGGCACCGTTCGAAATCGAGTTAATTGGATGAAGCAATCTGGTGTATTGCACATCGTCGCCCTAACTGATCCCACAGGGATTAATTACAAGGCCGACGCAATGCTGGGAATAAAGGTCGCTGCAGGGAAGACGCCCCGGGAAGTGGGGGAGAGATTGGCGGAACATCCGGAAGTAGTTTATGCCATGTGGGTGACTGGAAGATATGACTTGCTCGTGGAAATAGTCTGCGGAACGGACGAGGAGTTTCTCGAGTTTGTTAGCGAGAATTGTTATGGCCAGGAGGACATCGCAAGCGTGGAGTTAATGAAGGGCCTTTCGATGATTAAGAATCAGTTTTTTTTGAAAAGAGGGTTTCCTGATCCCTCTGCTTAATGGAGTCGATAAGAAAATCAGGTTGTTAAATTTGTTGGTCAATATAGGAGCCTTAGCATGAACGCAATCAGTAAGTTGGAAATAAACAGCAATGGTCCCAAGACTAGTTTCCCTAAAACCATGAAAGATTCGTTTCCGAGTAAGGAGCGGGTCGCAGAAGCACGTGCCATGCTGGAAGCCGCAGGTGTTCAATATATTTTGTCCTGCTGGGTCGATTTGCTTGGATCACCCAAGACCAAACCTGTACCGCTCAGTAAACTTGAGGATCTGTGCTTTGGAAAAGGCCCTCAGTTTGCCGTGCATTCGGTGTCTATGGTGCCGGAGCTGGGAGCCTCTGATGCGGATCAAATCCCCATTCCCGACCTTGATAGTCTGGTAGTTTGCCCTTGGGACAATACGCTTGCATGGGTGTTTGCGGATTTGTGGTGGGAAGACAAACCGTATGCCGTTTGTCCAAGGCAAATATTGAAACGACAGATTGAAGAAGCAGCTAAGGCCGGCTACGCAATGTACGCAGGGGTTGAGCCTGAGTTCATGGTAATGCGTTATGTCGACGGCAAGCCTGTAAAGGCTATTGATGATGACCCAACTCCAGGAAAGGGGTTACGCCCACAACGACAAGCCTTTGGATACGATTCGGAATTTTCGATCGATTCCATGCCGTATCTCAGTGATGTAATGGCAATCATTGACAAGCTCGGCTGGAGAATGCACGACGCTGTCGCCGAAGGGGCCTACTCTCAATTTGAGCTGGATTTCCATTACACCGATGCACTGCAAATGGCTGATCGCCTGACGTTTCTGCGGGTGTTGCTTAAAGAAGTGGCCAAAAAACATGGAATGTTCGTGAGCTTCATGCCCAAGACCAGCACGGGAGATTGGCGTTCAGGCGCGCACATTAATATCAGTATGCAGGCGATCGACAAGCCGGACGTCAATGTATTTGAAGGCGAGAATGGCGAATGGAGTGAACTGGCTTTCAACGCCATCGCTGGGCTTAAACAGCACGGGCGGGCAATTACAGCCATTGCGTGCCCGACGGTCAATTCATATAAAGGATTAACAGCGCGCGTCGCCGGTTTTGAAGGTGGAACCGTGACTTGGGCACCAACACATATCGCTTACGGCCGGAATAATCGTTCGGCAATGCTACGGCTCCCGCAAAGTCGGTTTGCTATTGAAAACAGAGCGACTGATATGACCATGAACACTTATCTGTCGTTGGCCATGACGCTAGCGTCAGCAATGGAGGGGATAAATAACAAACTTGATCCGGGCCCGATGTGCAATAAAAATCTTTACGACATGACGGAAGCAGAAATGAAGGCTGATGGAATCCACCGTTTACCTCGGACCTTGCTTGAGGCGATCGAGTATTTTGATGAAGACCCGCTAGCAAAAGAGGTGTTGGGACCTGTGCTGCATAACTCCTTCAGCCAATACAAACACGTCGAATGGGACCGTTTTCATCAGTCGGTTACGGAATGGGAAGTCCATGAGTATCTGAGATTCTTCTAATTCGCATAATTAATGCTTGAAAGGAGTTGGCTCCCATGGATGATATGTCGGTTTATGAATTGAGTGAAGTCAAATTGCAGTCTGGGGTCTTGTTAAATGATGCAAAGCTGGTTTACAAGACTTATGGCACGTTGAACCGTGAAGGGGATAACGTTGTGCTTTTTCCAACAAGATTTGGCGGTACGCATAAAGATAATGAGTACTTGATTGGTGAAGGAAAGGCTTTAGACCCAAATAAGTACTTCATTATTGTTCCTAATCTTTTTGGTAACGGATTATCGTCGTCACCAACTAATTGGGATCCATATTTTCCAGGTGATATTTTTCCCGGAATTACGGTATATGACAATGTTCTAATGCAGTACAAATTAGTTACAGAAGTCTTGGGGGTCAACCGTATCAAGCTAGCAGTTGGGTGGTCTTTGGGGGCGCTGCAGGTCTACCAATGGGCCTGCCTGTTTCCATCGATGATTGAACGTTTGGCACCAATTGCTGGGTCCGCAAAGACGTCTGTTCATAACTATGTTTTTCTTGAAGGAATGCGTGCAGCACTAACCGCTGATTCTGCGTGGAATAACGGTAACTACGCAACGCCGCCGATTCGTGGCTTAAAAGCTATGGGTCGCGCGTGGGCAGGATGGGCACTTTCACATGCATTCTATAGGGAAGAAAAATTTAAGGAGTTGGGCTATCCCACCTTAGAACATTTTTTTGTCGATTACTGGGAAGCCATCTATCTCTCCCCAAATCCCACCCGCGATGCCAATAACATGTTGGCCATAATGTGGACATGGCAACACGCAGACCTCAGTGCTAATCCGACATTTAATGGCGATTATTACAAAGCGCTCGCGGCAATAGAAGCCAAAACCTTCGTGTTGCCTGGAAAAACAGATATGTATTTTTCTCCTGAGGACAGTGCGATCGAAGTTTCTCACATGCAACATGCTGATCTGCGAATTATTCCCTCGATATGGGGGCACTACGCGGGTGGGAAAATTAATCCTGCCGACGTTGAGTTTGTAGATAAAAACTTGAAGGAATTACTAGACGCCTGACTTTCCAAAAAACATAACCTTAACCGTTGCAATGAAAATTTAAAGTATTGCGCAAGTGAAAACATTTTTTACATGAGAGCTGTTATTTGTATGACGTAAAACGAAAATTAGGGGATATACCATGGCTACAAATGAGCAAGGAAGTGCAGAACCTGCAGCAACCCCAGATATACATATCAAAGGGGCATTGCACCGCAAAATTAGTTGGACCGGGGCATTTTGGGTAGCAAGCGGTGCTCCTACAGCAGTGTTGTATTCGATTGGTGCCATTGCAGCCACGGTTGGCAACCCGGCATGGATGATCTGGGTGGTTTCCTGCATCTTCGGTTTTATTCAGGTATTTACCTACGCCGAAATCGCGGGATTGTTCCCCAACAAATCTGGTGGGGCCTCGGTGTATGGGGCTGTCGCATGGGTGCGCTACAGTAAACTGGTCGCGCCAATATCGGTGTGGTGCAACTGGTTTGCTTGGTCGCCAGTGTTAGCGATAGGCTCCGGTTTGTCTGCCGGCTATATGTTAGGCGCCCTCTTTCCGGCGGATGCCATCGTTAACACCTGGCAGATTACGTTACTCGACTTGAGCGGTTTAAAGGAAGGTTTGGCGTTGCGTATTAATGCCACGTTCGTGCTTGGGGCGGCCATTATGCTGACTGTTTTTAGCATCCAGCATGGAGGCATTATGCGATCGGCTAAAGCAACGAAGCTGATTGCTCTTTCTGCGCTAGTCCCACTTTTGCTTATCGGGCTGGTGCCAATTCTTACTGGCGATATGCCGCAATCTCATTTTCTTCCATTTGTTCCAATTGCTCATGATGCAGCAGGCAATGTTATCGCTGGCACCTGGAATATGGCAGGCTGGACTTTAATGGCAGGCGGGTTATTCATCGCCGCATGGTCGACATATGCCTGCGAGACAGCCGTATGCTATACCCGTGAGTTCACCGACCCAAAGAAAGACACGTTCAAGGCTATCTTATACACAGGTCTGCTTGGTATTGCGGTCTTTACTTTGGTACCGCTATCTTTTCAAGGTCAACTGGGACTGGGAGAGTTGGTTACGCCGGCAGTGTTGGATGCACAAGGACATATTGTAACTGCTGCCGTCTACAGCGGCATGCTGGCTCCGGACATTTATAGTGGTATGGGGGTGGCCGCTGCCATGTCTAAGATGATCGGTGGCGGTGTTTTTATCGAGCATATTTTGGTCGTTATGTTGATTCTAGCAGTCAGTCTCACCATCATGACTGCAATGGCGGGATCTTCACGCACCCTGTATCAGGCATCGGTAGACGGTTGGTTGCCCAAATACCTATCTCACGCCAATAAGCATGGCGCACCTACCAGTGCGATGTGGACAGACTTATGTTTCAACCTGATATTGCTTATGATGTCCGATTACGTATTTGTGTTGGCGGCATCCAACGTTGGCTACTTTATATTCAATTTCCTGAACCTCAATTCCGCCTGGATACATCGCATTGATCGACCTGGCTGGATCCGTCCCTACAAAGCGCCTATCTGGCTGTTGGCTTTGGGTGGGATACTCAGTTTTGTGAATCTTGCTTTGATGGGATTCGGCGCCGATGTCTGGGGAGCAGGCACTTTAACGGCGGGTCTTATTTTTGCCTCTCTTATTATCCCGGTATTTTTGTTCCGTCACTATGTTCAGGACAAGGGAGTGTTCCCGAAAAATATGCTGGAAGATATGCATCTTGGGGATGAGGATGGGGTTACGACGCGGGCTGGATATCTACCGTACGTTGCGCTAATTGCTGGAGTCGTATTGGTATATGTAACCCATAGCCTGGCCGTGTATTAAGAGATCTAAGACGGTAACAAAGGCTTAATAAATCGAACACGTTGTATGTGGTTGATGGACTGGGGATGCGCTGTTTAACAAATACACCCCCAGTCATTTGCTGGCTTTCGTTATGGGGTATGAGCCACTTACCCACATACGACCTTCTCCTGGAAAATCTGTCCTGTTGTAAGATTCTCCCCCTGTCCCTCCCTAGTGGAGGGTTTTTTTTCGCCGACGTTACAGTTTGTTCAATGCATCAGCGATGGCAAGCTATCAAACTCATTGATTTGCTCTGGATTGCTGAATGGATTCGCCCTACCTGAGCCAGCTGCTTAAACCGGAGATGTGCTTTCGAGAGCAAGCTCGACATCGAGCGTGTGTTCCGAATTTCGTGTAAATGGGGTTGTGGTTAACGGTTAGATGCAACTTCTCGCCAGCATTCAACTAGGAATTTTTTCAAAATCAGCAGAATTATATTTTTGCTATTCTTAATGCAGGCGCTGTCCCATCGCGATTTTGACCGGGATAGATTGTCAGATGAGGATATGGAATTTCAATGCCACGCTCGTCAAATACTGCTTTAATACGCTTTAAATACTCACGTCTTACCCCCCATTGTTCCAGGGGCAAGACCTTGAATCTGCAACGGATTACGACTGCCGAGTGATCTAATTTTTCAACCCCGGCCATTTCCATCGGAGAGAGAATCTTGGATTGATATGCCTCGTCATTTTGTAGCTCTTCGCCGACCTGTTGCATCATTTGCATTACAAAATCTATGTCTTCTCGATAAGCGATGCCTACATCAATGACGGATTGTGCGAAGCCTCTGCTCATATTGGTAACCGTGGTGATATTGCCATTGGGTACGTAGTGCACATTGCCGTCGTAGTCACGCATTCTGATATAGCGGAGCGTGACTTCTTCAACCAATCCGGCTTTTCCCCCAGCGTCAACGACATCGCCTTGTCTAATCTGGTTTTCAATCAGAATGAAAAATCCATTGAAGTAATCTTTTATAAGGCTTTGGGCGCCGAAGCCGACAGCCAGGCCTACGACCCCAGCAGCAGCCAACATAGGCGCAATGGATATACCAAGCTCGTTGAGTATTTCCACCACGGTGATAACGCTTATTAGTACTGTGATGGTGTACCTGAAAACGCGGCATAAGGTGTCGATACGTTTGATCTCCTCATAGTCTTCGGAGGATTGTTTTTTTAGATGCGCTTTGAGGGTAAGTATGCCCTTGGTGCTGAATTTCATCAGAACTGCGGCGATAGCAAGAATGACGATGATGCGTAACGTGCCATTTGAAATCACCAAAAGCTCATTGATATTGTTAAATCCTAAACTGCTAAGGAAGTTTTCCATATGTCCTCTAAGTAATGCGGTGGCTATTGTTTGGTTGGCTTATGCTCGAAGCCAATAAAATCCTAATGCGGGGATGTCTAGATGCTGATTGGCTAGGCTGATGCTGTCTCCGGTATATATATCCTGTACGCTGGTGTACTGAAGAAATCCCTTCTTGCGCAGCTCTTCGATATCAAGCGCTTGTGTATTCACATCGAAGTTACAGATCACGAGCACACGTGAATTAATATTGATGGTGTCAAACCTTGAGAACACGAAGAGGTGGGGATTGCCTACTTCCAGCAGTTCGCGATTATTGTGATCGGCAAAAGCCGTGATCTCTTTACGTACTGCGATCATTTTCTTGAGGGCGCCAAAAATCTGATTTTCAACGCTCCCCGGGATATTTCTGAGTTCCGCCTGTTCCCAATTCACTCTAGGTCGATGTACCCAGCGGCTGTCTGTTTTTTTATGTTCGTCGTCCAAATACGATATGTCATTGAGGGTTCCAACTGCATCTCCGTAATAGATGAGAGGGATGCCGCCAAACGCAAGGATCATGCTGTGCAATAAAACGATGGTTTTGATGCTGGTTTGGATGGCATCCATATCGCTGTTTTCAAGCGCAGATTCCAAGCCTGCCAGGGAAGCAAGCGAGCCCGCAATTCTGGCATCACCGGTTTTTTTATTAATGCCAAATACGACGCCCTTGGCAGAGGAAAGTTGATGGTTGCCTGTGAAGTAGTCCACGAGAAAATTGCGATGTAATTTCGGCTCATAGCCCGCGAGACGGATATCATTGTCATCAAAGCCCAAACCGATGTCATCATGACATCGGATGTAGTTTAGCCATGTAGCCCGTTCAAGTTTGTCAGGAATGTTCTTGATGCCTAAATTCAATAATGTGGCTCTTTTGGTCGCCACCGCTTCCCATAGCAATGCCATCAGCGTTGCGTTATAGGCGATCTCGCATTCCTTGGCATTGATTGCGTCTTCACCAAAGTACTTGATCACCTCTACCGGGGCGACAATCGCTTCAGCAATGAACAGGACGCCAGGCGCAGTTACCTGGCAGCAATCTTTCATGAGCTGAAGTATTAGATGCGCTTCGCGCTCGTTCTGGCAGTTGCTGCCGATTTTTTTCCAGAGGAAAGCGACAGCATCAAGACGGATGATATCTGCGCCGTGATTAGCCCAAAACAGGATGATATCTACCATCTCAATGAATACTGCAGGATTCCTGTAGTTGAGGTCCCACTGGAAATCATTGAATACCGTCATCACCCATTTACCCATTTCCTCATCCCAGGTGAAGTTGCCTGGAGAGTTCTCGGGAAAAATCTCGGGCATGGTTTCCTCATACATATCGGGGATCTCCCGATCGTCGAAAACATGGTAATAGTCCTGGTATTTCTGCTCCCCCTTGCGCGCTTTTTCTGCCCACTCATGTTCGTTCGAGGTGTGGTTGACGACGACATCGAGCGCCAGCAACATGCCACGTTTTTTGAGATTCTTGATCAGGCTGTCAAGGTCTTCAAGATTACCCATGTCAGGATTGATCTTCCTGAAATCCCGAACTGCGTAACCCCCGTCACTTTTACCTTTTGGACAATCCAGAATAGGCATGACATGCAGCATGTTGATGCCCAGGTCCTGCAGGTAGTACAGTTTTTTTTGCAGGCCATTGAGATCGCCGGCAAACTCCTTGCAATACAGTGCGTAACCGACCCATTTCTGGCTGAGAAACCAGTTGTGGTCTTTTTCACGTGCAACATCCAGCTTTCTTAATTGTTGTGATCTTGCGATATATGAGTAGGTCAGAGTTTTAACTAGCGCATGCAGTTGCTGCCTGAAGTCATCACGATGCCCATATAGCTGATGAAATAAAGAATAGATAGCGTAAAAATTCGCGCCCAGGCGAATGTAAAAGTGCTGCAGATTCTCTTCTTTGATGTCGTGTTCGAGCTCAATGAGTATGTCGTTCAGCAACGAATGTGACACTTGTTCATACATGGGCTATCTCCTGCGCGTACTCATCATGTGGCTGAGTAAACTCAACACCGTAGTGCTTTATTCCTTCAAGAATTCCTGCAGCATAATGTGCATTGGCAAAATAGATCTGCTCCTGATTCTTGAGTACTCCCAGTTCCGGGCTATGGTTGCCGACAACGATGCCGAGGGTGTCCCCGACTAGCATTTCAATATCGTTTCCAGAATCTCCGGCCACAAGAAATTTTTTCAGCGGCAAATCCCATTTGTAAGCAAGATAGCGGATTGCATGCCCTTTTGAGGCACGAATTGGCAACACATCAAGGAACTCCTCGTGTGAATAGATCAGATTTGCGTGGAGTTTAAGGCTATGCAAATAGTCATATAGCTCCTGAACAGGGGGCATTTGGCCAGGTTTTACGATATAGCTTAACTTGAATTCACGCTGGTTCTCTTCTGCTTGCAAGGTAAGGCCGCCAAATTTGGAGAGCGCTGCGGCCAGGGATTCCCTTCTCCATAGATGCCGGATATGGGCCGACCAGCCTAGATCCGCCACCAGTTTTTTTCCATAGTGGATTTCGGAGCCTACCGAGGTAATCAGAACATCAGGAATGCGTACTTGATGTTTTTTGAGTATATCAACAGCGCTCTTCAGGCTGCGGCCAGTTGCAACGCCAAAGGCCAGTTGGCCTTGATTGCTGTCGATCCAGCCAGTCAGCTTCCTTAGCGCTTGTTTGTCGCCTAACAGCGTGTTGTCGATATCGCTGACTAAAGCCATTTTGGCTAAGGACAGGGGTGAACCATCGCGCCTGAGATTGATGGCATACTGACGACGCACCCTTTTTTTATCTCGACGTAATAGCCGTCTGACTTCTTTCATGTATTTTTCGACATGGGCAGCCCAGCTGTAGTGGCGCCATACTCCAGCCAATCCGTTGTTGGCCCATTGGCGCCATCTTTTCCTGTCTTCCAGCATATAAATGAGCGCTTTTGCAATCTCCTCACTCTCAAGGGTGTTTGCCAGAACGCCATTTCGACAGTTGCTCACTATATCCCTGGGACCGCCATCATCCGGAGCGACCATAGGTAATCCACTCGCGGCCGCTTCAATCAGCGTCAGGCCAAATGGCTCGGTGAAAGCGGCGTTGACAAATACGCCTTTTCTTTTTGCTGCAAGTCGATACAGCTCAGGGACTTCATCCTGGGAAACGTGTTTGGGTACAGCAACTTTGCCCCACAGGTCATAGCGATCAATATCAAAAAGCAGATCACTCATGACTTTCTGTTGCGATTCTTCAAGGTCTCGAATGTCATCTCTGGTTCCTGCCACAATCAACAGGTTGGCGGCTTCCTGCAACTCTGGGCTATTTCCGTATGCTGCGACCAGGCCCTTCAGGTTTTTCCGGATGTCTGGCCTGCTGATGGAGAAGATCAAGGGTTTCTCAGGGTCGGAGAGATATCTATCTACCAGTGGCTGTGTGGAAGATGCAGCCATTTTTCTGGTGGGCGGTGAGAATCTGGAAGTATCTGTACCGGGTGGAATTACCCTAAACCGTGAATCGCTGAAGTTGGTATATAGCCCATACTGCTCTTCGATTTCCTGAAGAGTGCTGGTGACGATGAGTGATGCATGCTTGATGACGGCTTCTTCTGCGGCGATTCTGCGTTCAAAATTGAACTGCTTTTCGATGGCCGCTTGTTTGCGGCCACTTGCCAGCAGCCTTTCCAGTTTTGGGCGTCCAAGAGAATGGCCGGTATGTACCAGTGGAATGCCGAGCCATAGTGAAAGCTGTTGTCCAACATAACCGGCATCCGCATAGTGTGTATGGATCAAGTCAGGTAAACGGCCCTGTTGTCGCAAGAAATGCAGGCATTTGTCCACCGCCTGGTTGAGGTGCGGCCACAATAATTCCTTGCGCAGGTAGCGTTTGGGGCCGCATGGCAAGCGCACAATTCTTACGCCATCCCCCAGCGGTTCTACCGGCTTTGAGTAATCTTCTGAAACCGACGGGTCTTCAATCAGGCGTGTGAGTAAATCGACTTTCTCAACGTCGCGATGTTTTGCCAAATGCCTGGCTAATTCGACGACATACGTGGTTTGTCCGCCTGTGTCAGCGTTTTTCCCCAATTCCATATTGTTGGCGCGAATCAGACCATGCATGCTGATCATCAAAATATAAATGGGGTTTTCCGATTTCATCTGTTGCTCACTCATATAGCCCACTCCTTTTTGAACGGAATATAGAAATTGAGGGCCTGAGGTGCTGCACCTCTGATTCCGCATATTGCCGAGGCAAACTCGGTAGCGCGTTGTAGCGTTATTTGCATATCCCAGCTGTTGAGCAAGCCGATGATAAATACTGCGGCGAACGCATCGCCAGCGCCTACTGTGTCTACCATGGGGCTACTCAATTCGACTGGGTCTGCTATCACCAGTTCTTTATGTTCATTTAAAAGCCAACTTCCAGCTGCACTACAAGTAACCAATAATTGTTTTAGTTCGAATCGTTGCAGCAGGTCGAGTGCTCTCTGATGGTTATTTTGCCCGCTGAGTTTAAAATATTTCGATACCACTGCCAGCTCGTCTTCATTCATCTTGACGATATCTGCGCGCAATAACGAGCGCCTGACGGTGTGCTTGTTAAACCAGGGTTTTCGCAGGTTGATATCCAGGAATCTTGGGCATTTTCCATCGATCAGGAATTTATCTAGTGCAAGACGGGATTCCATGTTTCTTTGCGCCAGCGTTCCGAAGTAAACCAAATCAGGTTTTAGCGACATCGTGACCATATGGGTAATACCGGCATGGATATGATCATAGGCTTGGTCGGGCAGTATTTCATATCGGTTATTACCGTTTTCTGCGAACACCTGGACCTGGCCGGTAGGGTATACCGGATCGAACTGGACGCCTGTGCTATCCAATCCCCGGCTATTCATTTCTCTCAAGAGATCATCGCGAAGTGCGTCATTGCCGATCCTGGTGATTAAAACCGGATGCATGTTGAAGGCGTGAAGGTGTCTGGCGACATTAAATGGTGCCCCACCCAATACGCTTTGATCGGGAAATATGTCGGCCAGCACCTCACCAAATAATGCTACAACGTGGTTTGTCTGACCTTGTATTTTCATTTCTTCTAGCAAACATTCTCCTTCCTGGAGATTTAACAGGCGCCCGGATTAAGAAAGGCGCGTACGGAGAGCACTACAGATCCATAAGCGACTTCAGCGCATCGGTTTCATCTTTAAATTTAATTTTGGATATCAGTAGTTCCAGGCTTTGATGGAGGGCTGAAAGCTCAGAACTTGATAACTTGTCTAAAGCATCGATCAGTACGCCTCTTGGTGAGGCGGGTGCCTGCTTGATTATGTCCAGGCCACTTGCTGTCAGGAAAAGCCTGACGACCCTTTGATCAGCCTCTGCGCGCTCTTTTACAACCCATGATTTTTTTACCAGCTTTTCAATGAGATTGCTTGTGGTTGATTGATGTATGGCAAGTTTGGTGGCTAATTCAGAGACTTTAATCCCCGGCGCTTTATGTATTTCCCATATCACCCAGAGTTGTGAGCTGCTTACACCATAAAGGGATTCGATTTGAGTAAAGTGTTTTTTGACAGAGCTGAAAATAACCCTGAATTTTTTTAGTGAAGCAGCTACCAGTTCCGCATGATGTTCATCGTTATTGAGCATAGGATTAATAGATATTATGCATAGCGTTTAAGTATAGCTTAGCAATTACATTCCTACAAATATAATTTGTGGGAATGTAATTGGCTGAATCGGCAGGTGTTGAGACTAGGTATTTAAGTTCAATGGCTTAATTGGATGTAATGGGGATGTTGTAAAAACAATTTGGACTTACTTAATTATCGTTGGTGGTCATCAGCTGCGATGCACAGGCTGCGCCCAGCATTCGTGGTTAGAGCGATGCCGGTTGAAAAGTCTGTAGTAGCCTGCGCCTTAAAGCAGTTGTTCAAAATCAGCTGCTGGCACAGGTCGCGAGAACAGGTACCCTTGCCCATAATCGCAGCCGGCGGCGGCTAGCAGGGAACGCTGCTCTTCCGTCTCCACCCCCTCGGCAATTACCTTCAGGCCAAGTTTGTGCGCCATGATGATGATCGCTTCGCATAGCACCATGTCGCTGGAGCCATGCTTAAGATTAGCAATGAATGATTGGTCAATTTTGACATAGTCGATATCGAACTTCCGCAGGTAAGCCAGCGACGAATAGCCGGTGCCGAAATCGTCGATAGCCACTTGCATGCCGGCATCACGGAATTCAAGTAGCTGGTTAATGACTGCGGTGCCAGCTTCCAGCAGCAGCCCTTCCGTAATTTCCAGTGTAATGCTTTGGCCGGGCAGCCCAAGCGTCTGCAGATGGTCCACCCACTTGCCATGGATATTTCCCCTGTTGCTGTACTGCACGGGAGATGTGTTGACGCTGATCTGAAACGCCGCATGATGCGTTACACGCCATTGTGCTACTTGGTCTACCGCCTCGCGGAATACCCAATCACCGATATCAATAATCATGCCTGTATCTTCAGCAATGGGAATGAAATCAGCAGGGCTTATCAGGCCACGAGTCGGGTGCTGCCAGCGAATTAATGCTTCAGCTTTATGAATGCTGCCTGTTGCCAATTCCACGATGGGTTGGTAATGCAAGCAGAACTGATCGGCCACGAGTGCAATGCGCAAGTCATTGGCCATCCGCATCCGGGTCTGTGCGGCTTCCTGCATGGCAGGCGTGAAATAGTGGAAGCAGTTGCGGCCCTGGTCTTTGGCGGCATACATGGCCTGATCGGCGTTCTTGAGTAATATGTCGACATTGCTGGCATCTTCCGGATAGAACGTGATGCCTATGCTTGCGGATATATAAACGATGTCGTCACCTAACTGGAATGGGTGAGCCAATTTTCGCAGAATCTCCTGTGCCACCAATTCAGCGCTGCCGAGGTCGTCCAACTCACCCAGGGTGATAGTGAACTCATCGCCGCCCAGGCGGGCCACAGTGTCCGTCGCACGAACACAACTTAGCAAACGTTGTGCCACCTCTTTGAGCAGAAGATCGCCTATATCGTGCCCTAGTGTGTCGTTGACTTCCTTGAAGTGGTCGAGGTCGAGGAACATCAATGTCATCGGCAGGCCGGCGCGATGGGATTGTTTGATGGCTTGCTCAAGCCGGTCGATGAACAGTACCCGGTTGGGTAGCCTGGTAATGTGATCATAGTGCGCCAAGCGGAACGCCTCGGCCTCGGATTGTTTACGCTCGCTGATATCGGTATGCGTGCCTATCATGCGTAATGGCTTGCCATCTGCGGTACGGCTGACCAGCATGCCGCGGCTGAGGATCCATTTCCAGCTACCGTCTTTACAAAGCATGCGGTATTCGGAAACGTAGGTGCTGGTCTTGCCATTGAGGTAAGCTTGTATTTCCTCTATGGCGCGCGGCAAATCTTCCGCGTGAATCAGCTTTCTTCCCTCTTCGAGGCTGGTGCCGACCTCGCGATCTGCAAACCCATATAATTCGTTCCAACGCAGGGAGCGGAAAACTTCGTTGGTTTGCAGATTCCAATCCCAAACTCCATCGCCTGCACCTTCGAGAGCATATTTCCAGCGCTCCTCGCTCTCAATGAGCGAGTTTTCAATGAATAGTTGTTGATTGAGGGTCTTTCTGACGAGAAAGTAAAGCAGGAATGCGGTTATGAATACGAAACCCCAGCCCTTGTACATTTGAAGCTGAATTAATTCTGCAGGATTGCTTACGATGCTTGCCAGGATCGTGTCGCTAAAAAAAATCCACAATGTTCCAAATAGCAGATAGATGAAAACAATGCGCAACGCAATTAAGTTGACATTAACCAATTAATTTCCTGACAGCAATATTCATTGCTTGAGTCCTGTTCGAAATAACACGGTTGTTACGGGGGTATTCGTTTCCAGGAGGCGACCATCGTCTTTTTTAAGAGGGGGTCATATCTTTAAGGATAAATTGTTATAGGGCTTATAGTAATCAACTTTCCATGGCATTCATAGAATCGCATCATTACCGATGCGCGAAATTAAGCGCAGGGCTCATAGGTTCGCCAGCAAACAAACACAGGCTTTTTGACGGGTGAATATTTTTGCTCAGGCGCGCATCCGCTTGCTGATTTGCTTACATTGCTAGATGCCCGGTGGGCAAGGCTGTATGATGGGTTTGCGTGAATAAGCTAATTGATTGATGTTTGATTTTTGAATCGTTTTATAATTTATGGATACGCCCAATGTATTCGAGCTTGCCAGACTGCAAGACCTGCAGTCCTACAAGATTTTCGATACCCCGCCAGAGGCTGATTTTGACCGCCTGACACGTCTGGCAGCGCGCACTTGCGCTACCCCGGTTGCAACAATCATATTTGGCGATGAGCAGCGGCCATGGTCGAAGTCCCTGGTGGGCCTGGATTTGCGGGAGGCTGCGCGCGCTGCTGCTTTCTGTACGCACGCTAATGGTCATGCCCAGCCGTGCATCGTGCCCGATACGCAAAAAGACCCCCTATTCGCTAACCATCCACTTGTGCTGGACAAGCCCGGCCTGCGATTTTATGCCGGTATGCCGCTAATTTCCCCGCGCGGTTTTGGACTCGGCACGCTGGCAGTTATGGACTTGGTGCCCCGAACGCTGACGGACGAGCAGTTGGAGACCCTTGTGGAGCAGGTGATGGCGCAGCTTGAGCTGCGGCGTCAGCGGCTATCCTGGCTGATATGATGGCCGCACAGGATCAGATGCGTAGCAAACTGCGGCACCAGACCGAGAAGCTTGAAGAAGTGCAACGGATTGGCCATATCGGCACGTGGGAATTGCGAGTGCAAGAAAATCGCCTGCTATGGTCGGATGAGATTTACCGCATTTTCGGTATCGAGCGGGAAGGGTTTCAGGAAAACTTCGAATCGTTCATGTCATTCGTACATCCTGATGATAGAGAGCAACTCTTGGCGGAACAGGCACGGGCGCTGCAGGGCAAAGGGCCGCTTAACATACAGCACCGCATTATCCGGCGGGATGGGCAGGTACGTTATGTGCAGGAGTTGGCCGAATTGGTCGAGGATGAGATAGACCACACCTTGATCCTGGCCGGCACGGTGCAGGATATTACTATGCACAAGCAGGACGTGGATGAGCAGCGTCGACTCGCTACGCGCCTGACCACTACCCTGGAAAGTATTACTGACGGTTTTTATACACTGGATCGCGAGTGGCGCTTTACTTACCTCAATCATGAGGCTGAGCGCCTGCTGCAGAGAACGCAGACAGATCTCATGGGCAAGGTGCTATGGGATGAATTCAAGGAGACAGTGAACCGGGACTTTTATCGTGAATATCATCGGGCGGTTGCCGAGAACTGCAAGGTCTCGTTTGATGAATTTTTTCCGCCCCTGAACAAGTGGTTTGCCATCAGTGCATATCCTTCCTCAGAAGGCCTGGCAGTTTATTTTCAGGATATCAGCACTCAGCGTGCAGCGCAGGGTCAGCTAAAACTGCTCGAAACCTGTGTCGCGCGGCTCAACGATATCGTGCTGATTACCGAGGCCGAGCCATTTGATGAGCCTGGCCCGCGTATTGTCTTTGTCAACGATGCTTTTGAGCGCCGCACCGGATATAGCCGTGAAGAGGTAATCGGCAAGACGCCGCGCATCCTGCAGGGGCCGAAAACCCAACGCATCGAACTCGACCGTATCCGCACCGCCTTGCAAAAATGGGAACCGGTGCGCACGGAACTGATCAACTATAAAAAGAATGGTGAAGAGTTCTGGTTGGAACTTGACCTTGTTCCCGTCACGGATGCTACGGGGTGGTTTACCCATTGGGTGGCAATTGAACGGGACATTACGCAGCGCAAGGTGGCAGAAGAGGAAATCAAGCGCTTAGCCTTTTTTGACCAGCTTACACGTCTGCCCAATCGACGCTTGCTGCTCAACCGCCTGAAGCAGACCATGGCTGCCAATGCCCGTAACAAGCGCCAAGGGGCGCTGCTATTCATTGATCTGGATAATTTCAAAACGCTCAACGATACCCTTGGTCATGATAAAGGCGACCAGCTGCTACAACAGGTCGCCGGACGCCTGACGCAGTGCGCGCGCGAGATTGATACTGTCGCGCGTCTGGGAGGCGACGAATTTGTGGTAATGCTGGTTGATCTGAACGAAAACTTACAAGAAGCCGTAAAAGAGGCACAAATTGTGGGTGAGCGTATCCTCGTAAGCTTTAAACAGCCCTATCAATTGCACAATCACGAATACCAAAGTACGCCCAGCGTGGGTATCACGCTGTTCAGTGATTATCGAGACACACTGGATGAGCTCTTGAAACGGGCGGATCTTGCCATGTATCAAGCCAAGGCAGCAGGCCGTAACACCCTGCGCTTCTTCGATCCGGATATGCAGCTTGCAGTGAGTGTGCGTGTATCGCTTGAAGAGGAATTGCAGCGCGGCTTGCGGGACAAGGAATTTTCCCTCTATTACCAGGTTCAGGTTGATAGCGCCGGCAATGCTACGGGCGCAGAAGCGCTTGTGCGCTGGCAGCATCCTCACCGCGGCCTTGTCTCCCCAGTGGAATTTATTGCGCTAGCTGAGGAAACCGGGCTGATCATGCCTCTGGGGCACTGGGTTCTGGAAACAGCTTGCGCCCAGTTGGTAGATTGGGCAGCACGGCCGGAAATGGCTCATCTTAGCCTGGCGGTGAATGTCAGCGCGCGGCAGTTCCGACATCCGGAATTTGTATATCAGGTGCTGGATGTACTGCAGCAAACGGGTGCCGATCCGCTAAAGCTCAAGCTGGAGCTGACAGAGAGCTTGCTGCTGGATAATGTAGAAGACACCATCGCCAAAATGAGCGTGCTGAAAGCCAAGGGAGTAGGGTTTTCTCTGGATGACTTCGGCACTGGCTAC
>CAJDUO010000004.1_pt1 | contig 155539 bp, 157 predicted proteins | sample 7391151 | NCBI WGS metagenome assembly CAJDUO01 (sample SAMEA7055682, study PRJEB34461) | soil metagenome | biome: terrestrial ecosystem; feature: Peninsula; material: soil | place: Antarctica | collected 2016
TCATCCACAAGCACTCACACCTATCGATTGTTCAAGTTTTTAAAGAGCAGGTATTTCTTGTCTCGCCGCGTTAGCAACGAGAGGGGCGCATTATACAGAGCTACCCAATCCGGTCAATCACTAAATACTTTGGTTGCGGGGACAGGATTTGAACCTGTGACCTTCGGGTTATGAGCCCGACGAGCTGCCAGACTGCTCCACCCCGCGTCCGCTTCGACATATGTTGCGTCGAGAGGTGAAACTATAGCAAATCTTGAGAATCAGTGTCAACAAAAATCCGGCATTTATGTTGTGTCCGGGCGCCAGAAAAGGCTTTGCAAAAAGTCTTCATTTCCATTCTTGCCATCTAATCAATGGCTTTAGCTAAATCAACAAGGGGGATTATTTACCCAAAAATTCCGTCCCTATTGCATCCGTCCCTATTGCATAAGGGCGCGTACATATTCCAGATCAGCCTGGGTATCAACACCTGCCGCTGGGGCATGCTCGGCAATGGCAACGCTGATTTTGTAGCCATGCCACAACGCGCGCAGTTGCTCCAATGCTTCAAACTGCTCAATGAAAGCGGGCTGCAGGCTTGCATAGGCCTTGAGGAATGCCGTCCTGTACGCATAAATACCAATATGCCGATAGACCGGCATTTCGGCCGGCACGTTCTGGTTTGCAGCAAAGGCATCACGCGCGTAAGGAATCGGCGCACGACTGAAATAGAGCGCATGCCCACCGCTATCCATCACAACTTTAACCACATTCGGATTCATCATTAAAGCTTTGTCGTGAATAAGATGGCAAGCCGTTGCAATAGATGCCTCTGGATGCTGCGCCAGATTAAGGGCCACTTTCTGAATCAATTGCGGGGATATTAACGGCTCATCACCCTGCACATTCACCACGATGGTGTGGTCAGGCCAGCCTAACTGCTGCGCCACTTCTGCGATACGATCAGTCCCGGAGGCATGGTCCCGTCGGGTCATCACAATCTGATGACCATATTGCTTTACCGCCTCTGCGATTTCTGCATGATCGGTGGCAACAACTATGTCGTCCGCACCGCTCAAAATTGCCTGCTCTACCACCCGAACTACCATGGGCTTGCCTGCGATATCGAGCAATGGCTTACCGGGAAGCCGCACACTGGCATAACGCGCGGGAATAACGACTTTGAAACTCACCTAACTAAACCTCTGCATCAGCAGGAAGTTTGCGGGCCTCGTCTTCCAACATGACAGGGATGCCATCTTTTATCTGGTAAGCCATGCGGCATGGTTTGCAAATAAGCTCCTGTTCAGCTTTTTTATAGTGCAACGGCCCCTTACAGATCGGGCATACCAGTATATCGAGTAATTTCGCGTCCATTTTACTTCCTTAACTTATTTAGAATGCGGCTAACCAAAGCTTCATCCACCACAGCATTCACAGGCAAATACCACCAATTAGGTTGTGCAAAAGCAGCGCATTTAACTGCATCCTTTTCCGTCATCAGTATCGCTTCTGCTTTAATACTTTGCAAATCTGTGGCCTGAAAACCATGGTGATCAGGGAAGGCCCGCTGTTCAAAGCGCAAGCCAATATCATGTAAGTGCCGGAAAAAACGCTCCGGATTGCCGATGCCGGCAATTACATAGATATGTTGTTCAGAAAAATCTGTTACTGAAGCGGTTTTTGCGGGATCAACCAAGTTACGGAAAGCCGCATTTTCAAGCTTCATGGAAAATGCATCCGGCATTGACTTGCCGCCGTTATACACAATGGCATCCGCTGCTTTTAAGCGGGATTCGCGCTCGCGCAACGGGCCCGCAGGAATAAGCCAGCCATTGCCAAAGCAGCGATCACCATCCACCACGATGACCTCAACATCCCGCTGCAATTTATAGTGCTGCAAACCATCATCGCTAATGATGACATTACATTCGGGATGCGCCTTCAGCAAAGCTGCTGCTACGGCCACACGGTCATGCCCCACCCATACCGGGCACTGACTACGCTTGGCCAGCAAAACCGGCTCGTCCCCTGTAGCGACAGGATCACTATTTGCGTAGACTGGAGATACGCCATGAACGCTGCCACCATAGCCGCGACTGATAATGGCGGGACGATAACCGTTCTGCTTTAATCTTTCAGCAAGCCAGATAACCAGCGGCGTCTTGCCTGTGCCCCCTATACTGATATTGCCAATCACTATGACCGGCACACGTAGTTGATAGGACGGCAATAGATGCAGGCGGTAGCATAATCGCCTCAGCCCGGATAGCAGCCAGAAGAGCCAGGATAAAGGGATCAGCAAGATATGCCAGGGGCCCAGACGATACCACTGCTTTTGCAGCCAGACGCTCATGAGCTCAACATTTATGGACAAGCATATCTAATGGAATTGTTTTTGATAGAGCTTGGCGTAGCGTCCGCCTGCCGCCAGCAGTTCAGCATGACTACCGCTTTCTGCAATCTCACCCTGTTCCATGACCAGGATACGGTCAGCATTCTCAATCGTGGACAAGCGATGGGCAATGACAATAGTCGTGCGATTACGCATGAGCTCATCGAGAGCGGCCTGTACATGCTGTTCCGACTCGGTATCCAGGGCCGAGGTCGCTTCATCAAGCAAGAGAATGGGTGCATCCTTGAGTATCGCCCGTGCAATGGCAAGACGCTGGCGCTGGCCGCCAGAAAGGCGCACGCCACGATCACCAATTTCGCTATACAGGCCATTCGGCAAGTGCTGGATAAATTCCCAGGCATGGGCCGCTTTGGCTGCCGCAATCACCTGCTCCTCGCTCGCCCCACGCAAAACTCCATAGGCAATGTTATTGGATACCGTATCGTTAAACAGGATAACATCCTGGCTAACCAGCGCGAACTGCTGGCGCAGGTTGTTTAATGTCATGGCGCGAATATCCAGGCCGTCCAGCAATATCAACCCCTGCTGCAGCTCATAAAAACGCGGAAGCAAATTGACCAGTGTAGTTTTGCCGCCACCGGAGCGGCCAACCAAAGCCACTTTCTCTCCGGGCTTCACGGTAAAAGTCAGGTTGTTCAGGGCGGGGCGCTTAGCATTTTCATATCGCAGTCCTACTCCACGAAACTCTATTTCGCCTTTAGCCCGCTTGACCTCTTTGCTGCCATCGTCTACTTCTGGCGTCATATCTATCAAGGTAAATATGCTTTGTGCTGCTGCCAGTCCTACTTGCAGATCTTCATTAAGACTCGTCAGGCTTTTAATCGGTGAGATCAACATCAACAAGGCACCGATAAATGCCGCAAACTCACCTGCACTAAACTTACCGACGGCATAAAAAACCACCAAACCTAACGCCATTGCGGCCAATAGCTCGACCACCATGCTATTGATACCCGAGATGCGACCGAGACGAATCTGCATGTGACGGTTTTTACCTACTACGCTGGCAAAGCGCTGATATTCGTACACCTCGCCACCAAAAATCTTCACCATACGTTGACCGGAAACAGCCTCTTCCACAACCTTGGTCATTTCACCCATGGATTGCTGCACGGTTCTGCCAGATGATCGCAGCTTGGGCGACATTCTTTTCAGATAGAGCGCCATCATCGGCGCCATCGCGGCAAAGATCAGCGTGAGCCGCCAATCCAGATAGAGCATGTAGCCGACCATGCCAATAATCGTCAACGTATCGCGCACAGCGCTGATTGCTACATTGGTTGAGGCTTTGGCCATTTGCTCGGTATCAAAGGTAAGCTTGGAGGTGACGATACCTGCCGAATGCGCATCAAAAAAACTGACCGGTAAAGTCATCAGTTTACGAAATGCATCCAGCCGTAAATTTTCCACCACGCGGCGCGCTACCCAGCGCATGGCAAAGTTGGAAACAAAACCGGCAAAAGCACGAATGGCCAGTAAACCAAACAGCATCAAAGGCAACAGGCTGAGCTTGGTGGAATCCTGACGGACAAATCCTTCATCCGTCACAAGTTTGATAGTCGCCAAAAAGCCGGTATTGGTCGCCGAGAAAATCACCAGCGCTAAAACGCTGGCGGCAAAGACAGTCCAGTAGCGCCCCGCGTATCTGAGCAGACGCAAATACAGCGTCTTCGCGCTAGGCAAGGGGATCAGCTTTGCAGGTGCAGATTTCTGCATACTTCGCGTAGGGGATTTTGAAGATGAGGTTCGGATTTTAAGTAATTCTGGATCAGGAGCCAGAATTAACCTGTGTCGCAAAAGTAATGTGGGTATAGCCAACCTGACGCGAAGCTTCCATCACATTAATAACCGATTGATGCGTGCTGTTGGCATCTGCATTAATCACGACCGTTGGATCCTTGCCATCACCACCAGCCTTGCGCAGGGCCAGGCTGATGCCATCCACTGTGCGCTCCGCAACTTCCACATCATTGACCACATAGCGGCCGCTGGCATCCACACCCACTGTAATGATTAGAGGTTTTTCCTGCGGGGCATTGGCTTCGGCCGTAGGCAGGTTGATTTGCAGTTCACTTACTCTGGAAAAGGTTGCGCTCACCACCAGAAAAATGATGATTACCAGCAATACGTCAATCAACGGCACCAGGTTCATTTCAAGATCCTCGTGCCGTTTGCCTCGCTGAAAATTCATGATGTTGCCTTGCTCATAATCATGCTGTTTATTTACGGTCGCCGTGAATGATCTCAACCAGCTTCACTGCCTGCTGTTCCATTTCGACAATCAGGCCATCCACCTTGCCGCGGAAATACCGATAGAAAATCATGGCGGGAACCGCCACAATGATACCGGCTGCCGTATTGTAGAGCGCCACCGAGATACCGCGGGCGAATTGGGCAACATCATGTCCAGTGGAGGTAAACGCACCGAACAGCTCCACCATGCCAATCACAGTGCCAAGCAAGCCGAGCAAAGGGCTCACCGTGGCAATGGTGCCTAGCGCAGACAGGTATTTGTCCAACTTATGCGCAACGCTGCGGCCTGACTCTTCTATGGCCTCCTTCATTACTTCACGCGAATAATCGATGTTAGTCAAAGCACTGGCAAAAATTTCGCCTAGCAGCGAATGTTGCTCAAGCTTGGCGCAAGTCTCCTTGGTGATACCACCCTGACCCAGCCATTTTTGCACTTCCGGCAACAAGGTCCTGGGCGCCACTATATCGGAGCGTAAAGCCCAAAAACGCTCCACGATAATGGCTAATGCAATGATTGAAGCAAAAATTAGCGGCCAAATAGGCCAACCGGCCGCTTGAATAATCTCCCACACGAGACGCTCCTAATGTTCTAAAGTGGCGTTACTTTAGCGTGCGGCACTGTTTTCGGCAAGCGAGGCTGTGTCCTGCCAGTAGCGCCGGGCTTGCGAGCGCCAGCGCGTAATCGTTATTCCATTCTTGCCGAAAAAATTGAGCAATACCGCACCATCCTGATCGGAGCGGTAAGCCTGGCTGCCGATTTGCGCATAACGCTCCAGCACGGCCTGCTTGGGATGACCGAACCGATTGCGGTAACCCACGGTAAAAATTGCCACGCTGGGTTGTACCGCAGCAACAAAATCCACAGTAGACGAAGTTTTGCTGCCGTGATGCGGCACCAGCAGCACGTCTGCAGCAAGACCATGCGGTGAAACTCGCAATAAATCATGTTCTGCCTGACGCTCGATATCGCCGGACAGCAGCACACTGCCAAACTGGCTGGCGACGCGCAGCACACAGCTACGATTGTTATCTTTGATATTGGCTTCCTGGTAGCTGCTTAAATCAGGGTGCAGCATATCAAAGCGCACGCCATCCCACACCCATGACTGGCCTGCATAACAAGGCATATGCCGCACGGCATACAGCTCTGGCAGTTTTGGCAAGGAGCTTGCCAACCAGGTGGCGGGCACTTGCGACAGCACGGAAAACATGCCGCCGCTATGGTCGATATCATCATGACTGATCACCAATCCATCCAAATGGCTTATGCCTTCACCACGCAGATAGGGCACCACAATCCGGCTGCCGCTGTCACTTTGCGAGGAATAGCGCGGGCCGGTATCGTATAGCAGAGTATGCGCGGCCGTTTGTACCACGACGGCCAGACCCTGGCCTACATCCAGCACCGTTACTTTCATCGCGCCATATTCCGGACGTGGCGGCTGCAGTAAAAACATAGGCAAAAGCGCAATCAAACCCAGCCAGCGCATGGGAAAGCCGCGTGGCAGCAGTATCCACAACACCCCCAATATGGCCAGAGGCAGCGTCCAGTCTGGCGGGGCATGCTGTTGCCAAGTGCTCATAGGCAAAGTCGCCAGCCATTGCAGGCAATGCATGCAAGCTGTCATTACCATGTGTGCCAGCTCTAATGGCCAATCCAATGGCATCAGGCTGCCTAGCAGGGTTAGCGGCACAACGACGAGACTTATCAGAGGAATGGCAAATGCATTGGCCAACGGCGAGATAATAGACACTTGCTGAAACAATACCAGCAACAACGGCACCAGCCCCAAACTGACCGCCCATTGTGTATGCATCGCCTCACGCAGCCAATGCGGACGCCCTATGCGGCCGCCCATGGCATAAGCAATCACGGCTACTGCACCGAATGAAAGCCAAAAACCAGGCGCCAATACTGCCCACGGATCCAACGCCACTACCAACAGCAGAGCACAGGCTAAAACACGGGCAATCGCCACATTGCGTCCGGACCACAATGCCAACGCGATTACCGCCAACATATAAAATGTACGCTGCGTAGGCACAGAAAATCCCGCAATCAGCGCATAGAGCATGGCCGCGACAACACCAGCCAACGTGGCGGCTTTGCGTGCAGGCAACCATAGCGTGAGTTTTTCAGACCTGCGCCACAGAGCGAACACCAAGCCCAATGCCAGCCCTGCCAGCATGGTGATATGCAGGCCGGAAATACTCATCAAATGATTGGTGCCCGTGCGCAGGAATACTTGCCAGTCAGCCTGCAGAATTGCGCTTTCATCGCCGGTAGCCAACGCATTTAAAATGCCGCCGTAGGGCTTATTAGCCAATACCGAGTTCATGCGCTCACGTATTTGTTCCCGCGCGGCCTCGACAACATAAGCCGGCCTTGGCACAAAAGTGTCAATTCTCTGGTTGCGCTCATCTTTACGCACATAGCCAGTGGCGCGGATATTGCGCTCCAGCGCCCAGGCCTCAAAATCAAATCCGTGGGGATTTGCAGTCCCATGCGGCCGCTTCAGACGTACCGTAATTTGCCAGCGCTCACCAGCGTGAAAAACTGCAGTCTTGGCAGCCTTATCTGAGCGGTTCTTGAAATCCGCATCGATCTCGGTGCTGTATTGCGCGAGCGATAAGTGGCGCGGCACCACTGCGCCCTCGGTAAGTATGCGTTCCACGTCGAAATCAAAACGCTCGCCGCGTTCCTGCTGCTGCGGCATGCTCGCAACCACGCCGACCAGCTGGATATTCTGCCCTTCCCATGCAGCGGGCAGCGCATCAGACAAACGGTATTGTGCGCAGATAGCCGCCCAGCAATAGCCTGCAGCGAAAGCCAGGACAATCAGGCAGATACGCCGGACGATAGCATCCGGAGAGGCTTTATAGGCGAGGAACGCCGGAAGGAATAACGCTGCCAGCCAGTAATAGCTGGGCAGAAAAGGCATTTGCTGCAACGCCCAGGCACCGAAAACGAATATCAGTGCGAGCAGCGTCATGGGCAGTGTCAGGCGTGAATCGGCAAGAGGTAGCCGTCTTCCAGTTTAAACTGCCGCTGCATTTTCGCAGCCAACTCCAGATCATGCGTAACTACCACCAGGCTTACTCCCTGGCTGCGGTTAAGCTCCAGCAGCAATTCAAATACGCTGTGCGCTGTGTGCCGATCCAGATTGCCAGTAGGCTCATCTGCCAATACACATTGAGGGTTGGTCACCAACGCGCGCGCTACTGCAGCACGCTGACGTTCACCGCCGGAAAGTTCACCCGGCATGTGCTCCAGGCGATGTTTGAGACCCACTTTCTCCAGCGTGTCTGCCGCAACTTGCAATGCCTGGGCACGTTCCATGCGGCGTATCATCAATGGCATTGCCGTGTTTTCCAGCGCTGTGAACTCTGGTAGTAAATGATGAAACTGGTAGACAAAACCGAGTGACTGATTGCGCAGCTGGCCACGTTTAGTCTCGCTCATTGTGACCAAGGGATGACCAAGTATGCTGACATCTCCGGCACTCGGTGCATCCAATCCGCCAAGCAAATGCAGCAATGTACTTTTACCGGAACCTGAGGCACCCACAATCGCGACCTGTTCGCCGGCGCCGACTTCAAGATCAATACCATTAAGCACGGCTACCTCCAGCCCCGCGTAGTTCTTCTGCAAGTGGCGGCAAGCCAGGATAGGCTTGTTGTCAGCGGGGAACTTACTCATAACGCAAAGCCTCTGCCGGATTGGTTCTAGATGCTCGCCAGCTGGGATACAGCGTTGCCAGCAGACTCAAGACAAAGGACATCACAGTAATGACCGTCACATCGGACCACTCCAGATGTGACGGTAACTCGCTGATGTAATACACGTCTTTCGCCAGGAACTGCACGCCAGATACATGCTCGATGAACGGCACTATAGTTTGAATATTGAGTGCGATGATGACGCCGACAACTGCACCTGCCACTGTACCAATCACACCAATCAACGCACCTTGCACAATGAATATCTGCATGATGCTGCGCGGACTCGCGCCAAAAGTACGCATGATGGCGATATCGGCGCGCTTGTCCGTCACTGCCATCACCAATGTGGAAACGATGTTAAAAGCCGCTACCGCAACAATGAGGGCAAGGATAATAAACATCACGCGTTTTTCCATCTGGACCGCACGGAAAAAATTGGCGTGCTGTTCAGTCCAGTCACTGATGAAATAAGTACCCTGCGTACTCAGCTGATTCGCTAATTGACGCGAGACTGCGGGCGCCTGAAACAAATCATCGAGCTTGAGGCGCACACCAGACACGGTATCATTCATGCGGTACAGCTTGGCTGCATCATCCATGTGGATCAATGCCAGACCCGCATCATATTCATACATGCCGATCTGAAACAACCCTACCACTTTGAATTGTTTGATACGCGGGACTACGCCAGTTGGCGTGAACTGGCCCTGCGGAGCGAGCAACACAACCTTGTCGCCCATAATCACGCCCAAGGATTGCGCCAGATCGACACCGAGGACTATGCCGAACTCCCCGGCGCGCAAGTCACTCAAGCGTCCTGCGCGCATATGCGCGCCCAGGTCGGCGACCTTGTCTTCATCGGCAGGCAATACACCGCGCACTATTACACCTTGCACCGCCTGCCCATAAGACAGCATGCCCTGCGCCATGATGTACGGTGCTGCCGCAAGCACGTGCGGCGCATGCTGAACGCTGGCGACCACTCTGGGCCAATTCTTCAGCGTATTATTCGCCCCGGTAATCTGCAAATGCGAAGCTACACCCAAGATGCGCGAACGCAACTCCTCCTGAAATCCATTCATCACCGATAGCACGACAATGAGCGCCGCCACACCCAGCCCGATACCTATCATGCTGGTGAGTGAAATAAATGAGATGAAATGGTTGCGTCGCTTGGCACGGGTATAGCGCAGGCCGACGAAAAGTTCGAAAGGTAAGGACTTGGGTAGAAACATAGTGCCGAATTCTAGCAGGGTTGTCGGCGCTATCTGTTAAAATTGCTGCATGTTTACTGGAATCATACAGGCCATAGGCCAAATCGAGCGCATTACTCCTGCGGGAGCTGACGTAAAACTTTCCATTGCCGTCGGTGAGTTGGATATGAACGACGTGCAAATTGGCGACAGCATCGCCGTCAATGGCGTATGCCTGACCGCAGTGACGTTTGATAAAGGCTATTTTGAAGCGCACGTTTCCAAAGAAACCCTGTCTTGCACGGTAGGCTTGGAAAACACCCACGCAGTCAATCTGGAAAAAGCCCTGCGCTTTTCCGATCGGCTCGGCGGCCACCTGGTCAGCGGGCATGTCGATGGCGTAGGCCAGCTAGTGCGTTTCGAATCCGCAGACGACTGCATCGTGCTTGCCATTCGCGCGCCCAACGCATTGTCACGTTATATTGCCGTCAAGGGCTCCATTGCGATTGACGGCGTAAGCCTTACCGTGAATACGGTAGAAGACGATACATTCAGCATCAATTTGATTCCGCATACCCTGGAAATGACTTCATTAAAGAACTTGGGCGTAGGCAGCCGGGTCAATCTGGAAGTGGATTTAATTGCGCGCTACGTGGAACGCATGGCGCAATGCAACAAGCCAGGAGAAAGTGCATGAGCAGCGCTATTGCTATCAGCACGACAGTAGAAATCATCGAAGAATTCCGCCAAGGCCGCATGGTAATTCTGGTAGATGAAGAAGATCGTGAAAACGAGGGCGACTTGGTAATCGCTGCGCAATTTTCCACGCCAGCACATATCAACTTCATGGCCAAACATGGCCGCGGCCTGATTTGCCTGACACTGACCGAAGCACGTTGCCGCCAGCTTAATCTGCCATCCATGGTGCAGAAAAACGGCTCCAGCATGCGTACTAATTTCACGGTTTCGATTGAAGCGGCAGAAGGTGTCACCACTGGCATTTCCGCTGCTGACCGCGCCCACACCATACTGGCTGCTGTAGCTAAAAATGCCACGGCAAAAGATATTGTCAGCCCTGGCCACATTTTCCCGCTTGCTGCGCAAAATGGCGGTGTGCTGGTGCGGGCGGGTCATACTGAGGCCGGCTGCGACCTGGCTGCATTAGCGGGGCTGGAACCCGCCTCCGTCATTTGCGAAATTCTGAAAGATGATGGAAGTATGGCGCGTCTGCCAGACTTGATGGCGTTTGCCGCGCAGCACCAGATTAAAATCGGCACGATTGCCGACCTCATTCACTACCGCAGCGCAACCGAAAGCCTAGTAGAACGCGCAGCCGAGCGTATGGTGACCACACCTTACGGCCCCATGCGCCTGATTGCCTACGCCAACAAAATCAACAATGAAACCCATCTGGCGCTGCTTAAAGGCGAACCGACCCCGGATAAAGAAGTGCTGGTACGCGTACATGAGCCACTGTCGGTGTTTGATTTACTTGATAGCAGCAGCCGCGCCCACTCATGGAATACGCTAAAAGCCATGGAAACCATACAGCATGCGGATTGCGGCGTGATTGTGCTACTCCATCGCAATGAAAACGGCGCCGAACTGGTTGACCGCATAGCCCATGCGGATGAACCCATACGCATTAAGCAGGATTTACGCAATTATGGGATAGGCTCACAAATTCTGCTGGATTTAGGCGTGCGCAAAATGAAACTGCTGGCTACTCCACGCAAAATGCCCAGCATGGTAGGGTTTGGCCTGGAGGTCACCGGGTACCTGGAATCAACTTCATGATATTTATGAGACAATAAGCCTCGTGGAAAACGTCAATCTTACCGGTCACTTCCTCATAGCGATGCCCGCCATGACCGATCCGTATTTTGCCAAGTCGGTGACTTTCATTTGTGAACACAATCAGGATGGCGCGATGGGCGTGGTCATTAACCGCCCCATCGATATGACACTCGACACCCTGTTTGAACAAATCAACCTCGACCTTAAAGACAACCCCATCGCCAGCAAGGCGGTGCACTTTGGCGGACCAGTGCAGATCGACCGTGGATTTGTGCTGCACCAGCCCGCAGGCGAATGGCAATCTACCATTGCCATTGACGGTGAAACCGCACTCACGACCTCAAAAGACATACTGGAAGCCGTTGCCTTGGGCACGGGTCCAAAAAAAATGCTGATCACCCTGGGCTATGCAGGCTGGTCTGCAGGGCAACTGGAACAGGAAATGGGACAAAATGCGTGGCTATCCGTAAAGGCGCAAGACTCCGTGATTTTCGATTTGCCCAGCGATGAGAAGCTCGACGCAGCCATGAGCCTGTTGGGGCTGGATTTCGCCCGACTTTCCGAGGGGGCCGGTCATGCATAAAGTTAAGTACGCCAGGCTTTTATTAAATTAACTTGCATGCAGACGACCTTCAACGACATCAACACCAAAATTACCGGTCTGACCAATCCACCGCCATTCCGCGCACAAGGCTGCGTACTGGCTTTTGATTTCGGCGAAAAACGCATCGGCGTGGCTGTCGGCGAGCATATGCTTGGTATTGCCCATCCCCTCATCACCATCGAAACCGAAGCGACTGATGCACGCTTTCGCGTTATCGCCGAGCTAATTAAGGAATGGCAACCCAGCATGTTTGTCGTCGGGCTGCCATTATCGATGGATGGTGAAGAACACGCCCTGACCTTACTTAGCAAAAAATTTGCACGCCGGCTGGATGGCCGTTTTGGCCTGCCTGTGGTCATGGTGGACGAACGCCTGACTTCTGCTGAGGCCAGCCAGACGCTCAAGCAAATAGGCATAGGCGGACGCAAACAGAAACCCATGCTGGATCAGGTTGCGGCACAGCATATCCTGCAATCTTACTTTGATGCATTACCGCGCACTGAATCGACATGACCATGACCTTGCCTGATGCCGAAGCCCTCCTGAATATTCTTGCCGACAAGCTCAAACCGCTGATCACTACTGATACCGCGCTAGTGGGCATATACAGCGGCGGCGCGTGGCTCACTGAGCGCCTGCTCCCCTTGCTGGCCAAGGACTTGGGTTACGAATTAGCACATGGCATGCTGGATGTCTCTTTCTACCGCGACGACTTCAGCCAGCGTGGTTTGCATGCCGAAAACAAACCATCGCAGATTCCGTTCGATGTGCAAGACCGGCACATCATCCTGATTGACGACGTGTTTTACACTGGACGTACCATACGGGCGGCGATGAATGAGCTGTTCGACTACGGCCGCCCGGCCAGCATTACGCTGGCCGTACTGGTAAATCGCGGGGGGCGCGAGCTACCCATAACACCACAAATTACCGCAGCGGAAATACCTTTGGCCGCAGAGCAAAACCTGCAACTGCTGCGCCATGACGATAGCCACTTTGATTTGCAATTAGAAGAAAACATCTGATGCTTAATCCTCAACTAAACAAGGATGGAAAACTCAAACACCTGCTCACCATCGAGGGTTTACCGCACGCCATACTGCAGCAGATTCTGGATACGGCAGAATCCTTTGTCGGCGTGGCGGAACGCGAAGTAAAGAAAGTCCCGCTGCTGCGCGGCAAAACCGTCTGCAACATCTTTTTTGAAAACAGCACGCGCACCCGCACCACGTTCGAGATTGCCGCCAAGCGGCTATCGGCAGACGTCATTAACCTCGATGTCCGCTCGTCGTCGCGATCCAAGGGCGAAACCATACTCGACACAGTGGACAATCTCACCGCCATGCACGCCGACATGTTTGTGGTACGCCATGCGGAGTCTGGTGCGGCGCACTTCATCGCACGCCATGTAGAGCCGCACATTCACGTCATCAATGCGGGTGATGGCCGCCATGCTCATCCCACGCAAGGCCTGCTGGACGTGTTCACCATACGCCGCTACAAACCGGATATGCACAACTTGCGCGTAGCCCTGGTCGGCGACGTGCTACATTCGCGCGTTGCCCGCTCGGAAATCCACGCGCTGACCACGCTAGGCGTGCCGGAGGTGCGCGTGATTGCACCCAAAACCCTGCTGCCGGAACATGTGGAAAAACTGGGCGTGCAGGTCTATCACGATATGCGCGAAGGCCTGAAGGATGTCGATGTGATCATGATGTTGCGTCTGCAGAGCGAGCGCATGAGCGGCGCCATGCTGCCCAGCGCGCAGGAGTATTTCAAATGTTATGGCCTCACTCAGGAAAAACTCGCGTTGGCCAAGCCAGATGCCATAGTCATGCACCCCGGCCCGATGAACCGCGGTGTGGAAATCGACTCCTCGGTGGCTGATGGCAGCCAGTCGGTCATCCTGCCGCAAGTCACCTACGGTATCGCGGTGCGCATGGCGGTAATGGCGATTTTAGCGGGTAACAGCTAATGAAAATTCACATCAAGAACGGTCGCCTGATAGACCCCAAGAACAACATTGATGCCAAACACGACTTGTTTATTGCCGCTGGCAAGGTAGTAGGCGTAGGCAAAATGCCAGATGATTTTGTCGTGAATCAGGTAATCGATGCCACCGGTCTCATTATCTGCCCAGGCCTGGTTGACCTTTCCGCCAGGTTAAGAGAACCCGGTTTTGAATACAAAGCTACACTGGAAAGCGAAATGCAGGCCGCTGCTGCGGGCGGCATCACCAGCCTCGCTTGCCCGCCGGACACCGATCCGGTACTGGATGAACCCGGCCTCGTGGAAATGCTCAAGCACCGAGCCAAGCAGCTTAACCTGGCTCACGTTTACCCTTTGGGTGCGCTCACGCGCCAACTTGAAGGCAAGCAACTGACCGAGATGTGCGAGCTCACCGAAGCCGGCTGTGTAGGCTTCTCGCAAGCCGATGTCGCCATTACTGATACGCAGGTGCTGTGGCGCGCCATGCAATATGCGGCCACCTTCGGCCTCACCGTCTGGCTGCGCCCGGAAGAGCCTTATCTGGCGCACAATGGGGTAGCACACGATGGCGAAGTAGCGGCAAGGCTGGGCTTGAAAGGCATCCCTGCGGCAGCGGAAACACTGGCACTGGCAACAATTCTGCGCATTGCGCGCGAAACTGGCGCCAAAGTGCACCTGTGCCGTATATCTACTGCTGAAGGCGTTGAGATGCTGCGCGCAGCCAAGCAGCAAGGCCAGGCGGTGAGCTGCGACATTACCGCCAATCACCTGCATTTAACTGAGCACGACCTCGGATTTTTTGATGCCAATTGCCACCTCAAGCCACCGCTGCGCAGCCAGCGCGACAAGGATGCACTGCGCGCAGGGCTGGCTGACGGTACGATCAATGCGGTCTGCTCCGACCATACGCCCGTAGATGTCGATGCCAAACTGCTGCCATTTGCCGAAGCCGAAGCAGGGGCTACCGGCCTCGAGCTACTGCTGCCGCTTACATTGAAATGGGCCGCTGAACATAAAGTACCCATGATGGATGCCATTGCCCGCATGACCAGCGCGCCTGCCGCCATACTCGGCATCGATGGCGGTCATTTAAGCCTCAATACCAATGCCGATATCTGCATGTTCGATCCTGGGCATTACTGGAAGATTGATGCTGCCACGCTGATCAGCCAAGGCAAGAATAGCCCTTTCCTCGGCCTGGAAGTCGCCGGAAAAGTGCGTTACACGCTGCTGCACGGCCACACGGTACATCAGGCATGAAAGGAATAAACTATGCGTCGATTAAACCCACTCTTCATTCTGCTGCTGGCATTTTCAACATTTGATACGCAAGCGGCAGAACCCAGACCGGGGTTATGGAATCTTTCCGTCACCACCATGGCAGAAGGCGCTACACAAACGTTTGGCCCTTACAACAGCAGTCAGTGTTTGAGCCAGGAAGATATACACAATCCGGAAAAACTACTGGCCGACAATGGCGCGGCTGATTGTAGTTATGGCAACAAGCAATACCAGGGCAGCCGCTTCAGTTTTACAGTCCAGTGCGGCGGGGCGATACCGATGAGCGGTTCTGGCAATGTCACTTATACTGCCGATACCCTGCAAGGCAATGTGGACATCACCGCTGACTTGCAGGGACTGGAAGTGGCTACCAAAAGCCAGGTTTCCGGCACGCGTGTCGGTGATTGCAAGGCAGGTCAGAACTAGCTGAAGCGCTACAATTCACCTTTCGCCTCAAGTCGCTATCACATCTCAGTAAGCTGATAATGAGTAAGGCCTATGTTGCTTAGTTGCTGCGCGAGTGCACAATGAAGTGGCTGGTCATAACAATGTAGTTGTATCCGGCCTGTGCCTGCCCACCGGGGCCATGCTGGCCGCATTCACTCGCAAAACGCAGCAAGCATACCCGCTTATCATCAGCACCGCCGCCACAGACATGCGCAGCAAAGCGGTTTAGTCAGCTCCGCAGCGGCTTTATACCTGCACCTGCTACGGCCATACCGATTTACGCATCGGGCGTCATGTCGAGCAGATCAGTACGGCTCATCATAATGCCCATGAGGTTGCGCTAAATGACACCGGGACAACATCCATGCGCTCGCATGGGGGTGATAGACCACACTGATGATGAACTGCACAAAAGGCATGTCCGAGTTTTTATAGGTTGGATTTGCAACCCAGCAATCGCGGTAATCGTTGGGCTTAAATCAATGCCCAACCGTGCTGGCAAACAATAAACAGGCATTCCGGCCTTAGGTGGAATGACGAGCCCGTAAAGGGCTTCCCATTCCCTCTAAGCACCAGGTCGACTGTGTAAATTGAGGACGGTTTACCTCAAGCTTGCCATTGTAATGAACCGCGAAAGGAATATCATGAATACACCGCTTACCGTAGCGCCAGTACTCCCGTTTTCTTTATCGTCAATTCCGAGAGCATACCTCCATGCGGCTGTGGGCGGCAGAAATGGCCTAGCCGATCCTTTCAGGAGACTAATATCATGCTGGAATCCCCTGAGGTACGCACCGATTACGCCGTGCAAATCCGCAAGAAACATGCGCGCGACGTGGCAGAGCTGATCATCAGCAAAGGCTACACCCCGGAACAGGCTGCGCTGGAACTGCGAGTATCGGTCCATCGGATCAAATGCATTCTGGCCGGCGATGTAGCGCATATCCCTACCCAGCATCTGATGGACATGCGCACCAAGCTCTCCGGTAAGATGTGCGGCTGTTAGCGCGTTGCATTTCACCCCCGAGGGCATAAGGTGTAGTAGGGGCAGACCACGGTTTCATGCTTGAAAAGCATGCCGGCCGCAAACCCTTAGTTCGACCTGCAACAACTACTTATCTACCACCAGGTGAGGCGTAACTCCGAACGTTATCTGGCTCCCCAAGCCGGCATAAATGTAGTGGTCAGCAAAGGCACGCCGGAGCGCCAAAAATGCCGGCTCGCCAGTACAGTGCCCGGGGGCCAGATAATCCACCTTCCAGATATCACGCAGGCTTGTAGTGACCTTTTCAACTTCCGCATCTTTCGCCACCACCAGATGAAAACCGCCAGCAACCAGATGGATATGTTTATTGATGGCAGCTGCAGCCGCAACAATCTTTTCAATACCTGGGTGCGAGCAGCCCACGATCAGCACGATGCCATCGGGTGTATTGATGGCAAGTGACAGTTCGCGCAGTTCCTGCGTGCCGGGTTTGTCTGAAACCAGCGAGATCAGGTGGATATCCGGGGCAATCTGCGTTGTCTCCTCAATCAACTCAAAATTCGCTTGCGGCCAGGCACTGCCAAATTTCATGGTGGCCGGCGGCCGGCCTGAGTAGTAACGAAAATCCGGCGTTAGCGCTTCTTCCTTACGGAAGAACGTACCGGGCAGAGAGTAGCCGAAGACACCAAAATTCTCTTTGGGCGCGTAGATCTTGACCTGGGGGTTAACGTCCAGCAGATAGCTCATGCCTCCAATATGGTCACCATGGCGATGGGACAACACCACAAAATCAAGTTTGGACAGATCCACGCCTTTGATCCTGGCGTTTTTTTTCAGGATTTCAGGGTTGTCCCCAGTATCAAACAAGATGCGCTTGCCGTTGTATTCAATGAGGGCAGCGTAACCCCAGTCATACCTCATGCCCAAAGGTTTGCCGAACGCATCGTAAAGAATGGTGATTTGTGCTTTTGGCGCGTTGTCCGGCCACAGCTTTGTCATTTTGGCGCAGCCGGTAACCAGTAGCAGCACCAAAGCCACCATTAGATAGCTTGCTGAGGATTTGACTTGTAATTTCATTTCCATCTTCATCGCCTTTTCATTCAAGTTTTATTGAATTAAAAGGGTAGGCATCAAATTCAACTTGCGTCCTACACTATCCCCAGATGTTCTAAACCTGCCGACAAATCCTTGTCAAGTGCGCCCCTGCCTGTGAGCTTGATTTTGAGACGAATATCATTAACAGAATCGGCATTGCGCAGCGCATCTTCGTAAGTGATTTCGTCTGCCTCATATAAATCAAACAAAGCCTGGTCAAAAGTCTGCATCCCCATCTCGCGGGATTTGGCGATAATTTCCTTAATCTCAAGCACCTCCCCCTTAAAGATCAGGTCAGAAATCAGCGGCGAATTGATCATGATTTCCATGGCGGCCACACGGCCCTTGCTATCTTTTTTTGGAATCAAACGCTGCGAGATAAATGCACGCACGTTGAGCGACAAATCCATTAACAGCTGATGACGGCGCTCTTCGGGGAAAAAGTTGATAATACGGTCCAGCGCCTGGTTGGTACTGTTGGCATGCAGGGTGGCCAGGCACAGATGGCCGGTTTCAGCAAAGGCAACGGCATAATCCATGGTCTCACGATCTCGTATCTCACCGATCATGATAACGTCCGGCGCCTGACGCAGGGTATTTTTCAGCGCAGCAAACCAGCTATCTGTATCCACGCCGACTTCACGTTGGGTAATGATGCAGTTTTTATGCTCATGCACAAACTCGACTGGATCTTCAATCGAAATGATATGGCCATAGCTATTTTCGTTGCGATGGCCGACCATGGCGGCGAGTGAGGTGGATTTACCAGAACCGGTACCGCCGACAAAAATAACCAGCCCACGCTTGGTCATGGCAATTTCTTTCAGCACTTCCGGCAGGCCCAGTTCTTCAAATTTAGGGATATTGGTGGTAATGGTACGGAACACCAGACCCGTGGAGCCGCGCTGCACAAAAGCATTCACCCGAAACCGGGCCACATTGGGGATGCCTATGGCAAAGTTACATTCATGTGTGGCATCAAATTCAGAGGCCTGTTTGTCGTTCATGATGGAACGCGCAATTTCCTTGGCCTGCTGCGTGGTAAGCGACTGGTTGGTGACTGGCGTCAGCTTGCCGTCAATTTTCATGGCGGGTGGAAAACCGGTGGTAATAAAAAGGTCTGATGCTTTTTTTGCCAACATCAAACGCAACAAATCAAATACAAATTTTTCTGCCTGGCCTTGATCCATGGTTAAACCCTAAGTTGTAGACCTTGATTAGTTAAGCAAATTAACAGCGTCATTAGCCGCCAAACGTATCTTTATTAGCGGCTTTCCCACGTGCTTCAGCAAGGGAAATGACATTGCGCTGCACCAGCTCTTTCAGATTTTGATCCAGAGTCTGCATGCCAACATTCTGACCAGTCTGAATCGAAGAATACATCTGCGCAATCTTGTTTTCGCGAATAAGGTTACGTATGGCTGGAGTACCTATCATGATTTCATGGGCAGCTACCCGGCCTTGCTCATCTTTAGTCTTGCATAGCGTTTGCGAGATAACTGCGCGCAGCGATTCAGAGAGCATGGAGCGCACCATTTCCTTTTCCGCCGCAGGAAACACGTCAACAATACGGTCAACTGTTTTGGCGGCAGAACTGGTGTGTAGCGTGCCGAACACCAAATGACCTGTTTCTGCGGCGGTCAACGCCAGACGTATGGTCTCCAGATCGCGCATTTCACCCACCAGAATCACATCGGGATCCTCACGCAAAGCCGAACGCAGCGCATTAGCAAAAGATAAAGTATGCGGGCCGACTTCGCGCTGGTTGATCAGGCATTTTTTGGATTGATGCACAAATTCGATTGGGTCTTCAACAGTCAGAATATGGCCGAACTCGTTCTCGTTAACATAATCGACCATAGCTGCCAGCGTAGTGGATTTGCCCGATCCTGTTGGGCCGGTAACCAGCACTATGCCACGAGGCGTGTTGGCAATATCTTTAAAAATTGGCGGGCAATTGAGTTGCTCCAGCGACAGAATCTTGGAAGGAATGGTACGAAAAACTGCACCTGAGCCGCGATTCTGATTAAAGGCGTTAACGCGGAAGCGTGCCAGATTAGGAATTTCAAACGAAAAGTCGCATTCCAGCGTTTCTTCATACACTTTGCGCTGACCATCGTTCATGATGTCATACACCATGTCGTGCACCTGACTGTGATCCATGGCTGGCAGGTTGATCTTACGCACATCACCATGCACGCGAATCATGGGCGGCAAGCCCGCCGAGAGATGTAAGTCAGAAGCCTTGTTTTTGACCGAAAACGCCAGTAAATCCGAAATATCCACGGAGAGCTCCTGTTATAATTTTTTGGCAATGAAGATTCCGCAGATTATGACCACAATTGTCGAGCGCTTGCAAGCTGTGCAAGCGCGCATTCACATCGCCGAGACCGATGCTGGACGGCAGTTGGGCGAAGTCGTACTGCTGGCGGTAAGCAAAGCACACTCGGCCGCGGCAGTGCGGGATGCATTCCTCGCGGGCCAGCGGCTGTTTGGCGAAAACTACCTGCAGGAAGCCCTGGACAAGCAGGCCAAACTGACAGACCTGGCCATCGAATGGCATTTTATCGGCCCGATTCAAAGCAACAAGACGCAAGCCATTGTCCAGCACTTTACATGGGTACATGGCGTGGACAGGTTCAAAATTGCAGAGCGCCTTAATGCGGCGCGACCTGGTCATCTGCCGCCATTGCAAATATGCATACAGGTAAATGTAAGTAACGAGGCGAGCAAAAGTGGTGTTTTGCCAGCAGAACTCCATGCACTGGCTGAAGCTATTGCTACACTGCCGCATCTGCAATTACGTGGCTTGATGGCCATCCCCGTTGCCACGTCCGAGATTGAAATGCAACACAAGCAGTTTAGAATGGTGCGCGAACTATACGAAACATTACGTGGGGATGGCTTTGCGCTGGATACACTATCCATGGGCATGTCAGAAGACTTTCCCGCGGCCATTGCCGAGGGTGCGACAATCGTACGCGTGGGCTCAGCAATTTTTGGTGTCAGACCATCTGGTTTATTAAAAGCATCACTTACTTAAACAAACTTACTTAAAGATAATTAGGCAGCGCATAAAATGAAAATTAGTTTTATTGGGGGCGGTAATATGGCGCGCGCCTTGATTGGCGGGCTTAAGACCAATGGTTTCAGCATGGCGGATATCAATGTCATTGAGCCGGATGCCGGGAAGTGCGCGCAGCTACAGGCGGATTTCGGTATCAAGACGACGGAGCAATTGCCCAGCGTGAGCAATGCTGATGTCATCGTGCTAGCGGTTAAGCCTCAACAATTGCGTGACTTATCAATTTTTCTCGGCAGCCTGCTGCAAAACCAGCTGGTAATTTCGATTGCTGCTGGCATCCGCAGCCAGGATCTTGCCCGCTGGCTGGGCGGCTACCAGGCAATAGTACGGGTCATGCCCAACACGCCGGCGCAAATACAGGCAGGCATTTCCGCACTCTATGCCTTGCCTGCTGTAACATCTGGCCAGCATGAACAGGCGAGCACGATCCTAAGTGCTGTCGGCCAGATACTGTGGCTGGATGACGAGGCCAAGATGGATGCGGTTACTGCCATATCCGGCAGTGGTCCAGCTTATGTGTTTTATTTTATTGAGGCCATGCAACAGGCAGCGGCTGAACTGGGGCTATCTATCGAGCAGGCAAGGTTACTGAGCCTGCATACGTTTTCAGGCGCGAGCCAGCTTGCCATGCAAAGCGCAGAAAGCCCGGAGACGTTGCGTACACAAGTCACCTCCAAAGGCGGCACCACGGAACGCGCCTTGCTTACTTTGGAAGCGGCTGGAGTAAAGTCCGCCATTATAAAAGCCGCCAAGGCAGCAGCAGACCGCTCACAAGAATTAGGCGATTTGCTAGGTAAAGATTAATTGAAGAAAGAATAAGCACTATGATTACCAATGCCCTGCAATTCCTGCTACACACTATCCTAGGCTTGTTTACGCTGGCAGTGCTGCTGCGCTTTTACCTGCAGCTCACTGGCGCGCCTTTTAAAAACCCGGTCTCACAAGCCGTGGTTACCCTCACCAACTTTGCTGTAAAACCGCTTCGGCGCTTGGTTCCTGGCTGGGGTGGCCTGGATTTTGCGACACTCATCCTAGCTTTTGTTGCCCAGTTACTGCTGCAATTAGGTACGCTATGGTTAAGCGATTTTCCCCTGTTTGTTGCTGGAAGCCAGATCTGGCTAGCCTTGCTGGGTTTGACCATGATAGGACTGCTCAAGCTAAGCATTTATATTTTTCTTTACGCCGTGCTGCTGCAAGCCATTTTAAGCTGGATGAGTCCTCACACGCTGATCACTCCCGTACTTGATGCCTTGACGCGACCCCTGCTCAAGCCTTTACGCAATCGCATCCCCACTGCGGGCGGGCTTGATCTAAGTCCTCTGGTAGTTTTTATCGGCGCCGAATTATTGCTGATACTGGCAGTGACGCCGTTAGAACAACAATTTCTGAAGCTATTTTAATTTTACTTGTGTAATGCCTGAAGCCAGCCCTAAGTAGCTATAACCCAATGCAAACCGCATTCCTGGCTGAATCGCGTCAGCGCCAGGTTATTGGAGTTTTCAGGGAATTCATTTACAGTCGATATAAACAATAATCCGTCTCGGGCATGACCAACCTACCAGAAAGAAAGTTATGGAGATCATGCAACACATTGCGCTGCCAGATGCTCTTCCAAGGCCTTGAACCATGAGCACGGGGTTCCAGCAACAAATCACTGATTTTCAACATTGGCGCAACCAGATTTCGCAAACTATTGCTGAATATCGCGACTGGCTGGAGGCCACAGAAACCTCCGACGCGCTACAGGATTTACGCCTGTATGACATGTCAGAAATGTTGCGGAAAGATCATCTTACTCTGGCGTTTGTCGCTGAATTTTCACGCGGCAAAACCGAAACCATCAATGCCCTGTTTTTCTCCGACTTTAACCAGCGCCTGCTCCCGTGCGAAGCTGGGCGCACCACCATGTGCCCCACCGAGATTTTTTGGGATGAGCGCGAAGAACCCTGCATCAGGCTACTGCCCATAGCCACACGCAAACGCGATGACACTTTGGCTTATCTTAAAAGCAATCCGCATGAGTGGGCCAAAATACGTCTCGACACCAGCTCTGCGGCATCCATGAAAGAGGCTTTTCAGGTACTGGTACAACAGAAAGCGGTGTCTCTGGATGAAGCGCGCAGCCTGGGGTTATGGGATGATGCCGATGTCAGCATGGTACAAATGCTGCAGGCCAAAGGGACCGTAGAAGTACCTGTCTGGCGCCACGCCATGGTTAACTTTCCGCATCCTTTGCTCAAAAGCGGCCTGGTTATTCTCGATACGCCTGGTCTCAATGCTCTGGGCACTGAGCCCGAGCTTACTTTAAGCATTATTTCCAATGCGCAGGCGGTGGTTTTTTTATTGGCGACCGATACGGGCGTTACCAAGTCGGACATGCAGATCTGGTCGCAGTACATCAGCAACCGCGCCAGCCGCAAACTGGCGTTGCTGAATAAAGTGGATATTTTGTGGGATGAGATGAAATCGACCGCGGAAGTGGATGCCATGATCCGGTCGCAAGTCGCTGCAACTGCCCATCATCTTGGCTTGCCGCCCTCTTCCGTGCTCGCCATTTCAGCGCAAAAGGCATTGCTCGCCAAAATCAGGAAAGATGCCGCCCTGCTGGAGCGCAGCGGCATAGGCAAAGTCGAGCAATTGCTGGCCGAAAGAATCATTGCGGATAAACACCAGATTTTGAGTCAGACCATAGTTAATGAAGCGTGTGGCATGCTGAAATCTTCACGCAAGGTGGCGCAGCAACGCCTGGATAATGTGCGCGCTCAACTGACAGAGTTGCAGGGATTGCGCGGGCAGAATCGTAATGTGATACAGGCTTTGCTGGCTAAAGTGACGACAGACCGCAAATTATATGAAGCTTCAACTATCACCTTTAACCAGGGCAACCAGAAAATTTCAAGCCTGGGGGAAGCATTGCTCGACCAGCTCAGCCTGCAACATCTAGATGTTTTTATCCAGAAAAGCCGGCAGACTATAGGCGATAGCTGGACAACTGTGGGCTTGAATCGGGGCATGAAAGATTTGATCAAACAAACCTCCGAACTCGCCGAAGAAATCACGCGACAGAGTCATGTCATTAATAAATGGGCAGATGAACTTTACCTGTTATTCCAGAAACAACATGGCTTTGAAGCGCGTAAACCAGTACTTTTAGAAATCAGAAACTTCATAAGCAACATGCACGCACTCGAGAAAATTACCTCAGAATTCTGCGCCAACCCAGTCAACATGATGACCGAGAAACATTTTTTGATACGCAAATTTTTTCTCAGCCTGGGTGGGCAGGTACAAGCCATATTTGAACAAACGCATAAGGACAGCCGGCTGTGGTTACAAAACGTATTAGGGCCCTTGAAACTGCAAATGTCAGAACATAAAGCTGCATTAGGCAAGCGTACAGAAATGCTTATGCAAGTACATGAAAGTCTGCATACGCTGGAAACCAACATGACCCAGCTGGAAAACAAGTTGGCTACCCTGCATAGTCAGAGCATCGCGTTGGACCAGATGCTATTGCGGCTCATGAAAGCGGCCAAACAGACGCCCTCAGCCACGACGCAATAAGCTTACAGGCTAGTCACCTGACAAAGTCTGCTGAGCGCCTTACATCAAAACTATATCAAAGGCTTCCTGTGAGTACTGACCTTCCACCTGTAATGAAACTGGCTTACCGATAAAATCGGATAAATTGGCGAGGCTCTGCGACTCCTCATCCAGCAGCAGATCGATCACTTTTTGTGATGCCCGTACGCGAAATTCGCGTGCACTGAATTGTCTTGCATGACGCAATAATTCACGCAAAATTTCGTAACACACCGTTTGTGCTGTTTTCAGCTCACCGCGACCCAGGCATGCGGGACATTGCTCGCAGAGGATATGGGCAAGGCTCTCACGCGTACGCTTACGGGCCATTTCCACCAGGCCCAGCGCTGAAAACCCATTAATGCCGATGCGCGCCCGGTCTTTAGCCACACCTTTCTTCAGCTCTTCGAGCACAGCCACGCGCTGTTCGTCTTTATCCATATCGATAAAATCAATGACAATGATACCGCCCAGGTTGCGCACTCTGAGCTGACGCGCGATACATTGCGAGGCTTCCAGGTTGGTCTTGAAAATAGTGTCAGACAAGCTGCGGCCACTGACAAAACCGCCCGTATTCACATCTACGGTGGTCAGTGCTTCCGTCTGGTCAAAAATCAGGTAACCGCCAGATTTCAGTTCTACCTTGCGCGACATGGCTTTTGCAATTTCGTTTTCCACGTTATACATGTCAAACAAAGGCCGCTCACCCTGATAATGCTCCAGCCGTTTCACTGCACCTACCGCATAGTGCTTGGCAAATTCCAGCAATTTCTGATAGGTTTCGCGTGAATCCACAAGAATACGTTCAGTTTCTTCATTGACCACATCACGCAGTACACGCATGGGCAGGCTTAAATCCTGAAATACCAGCGAACGTTCTGCGGCGCCGTGGCTCGCTGCCTGGATATTACTCCAGACTTTTTGCAAATAATCCATGTCCGCCAGCAATTCGGCATCTGTCGCGGTTTCTGACATGGTGCGGATGATATAGCCGCCCTGCCTGTCCTCCGGCAACAGCTTGACCAAGCGATCGCGCAACAATTCACGCTCAGCTTCGTCCTCTATGCGCTGGGAAACGCCGATATGATGTTGTTGCGGTAGATAGACCAGAAAACGCCCGGCAATACTGATTTGCGTTGTCAGCCGCGCGCCCTTGGTGCCAATCGGTTCCTTGATCACCTGCACCGTGAGAGGCTGACCTTCATGCAGCACCTCCTGTATGGTTTTCTCCTTGTCGGCGCTCGTGCATTCGAGAATATCCGCTACATGCAGGAATGCCGCACGTTGCAGCCCGATTTCCACAAATGCCGACTGCATGCCGGGTAAAACGCGGCAGACCTTACCGCGATAAATATTGCCGACCAGGCCCAGCGAAGTATTACGCTCAATGTGCAGTTCCTGCAGCACCCCTTGATCCATAATGGCGACACGAGTTTCTTGCGGTGCTACATTAATCAGTATTTCTTCGCTCGTTACGCTTTGCTTCATAACACCCTGATCCCAGCTTTTTTAAGTAAAGTTGCAGTTTCAAAAATGGGTAAGCCCATCACTCCGGAATAGCTACCTTCTATGCGTCGAATAAAAGTACCTGCCAGGCCTTGAATGCCATAAGCACCGGCCTTGTCATGCGGTTCGCCAGTAGCAATATAAGCGGCAATATCCGCGGCCGACAATACCGCCAGTTCCACACGCGTAGTGGATAGCGCAGTTTCAACCCCATGCGCCGACGCCAGCGCCAGGCCCGTATGCACCTCATGCCAGCGGCCTGACATGCTGGCGAGCATGGTGCGCGCCTCTTCATCGCTCTCGGGCTTGCCCAGTATCATCCCATCGACACAAACCGTGGTATCTGCGGCAAGGATAGGCAGCATGAGCAAATTCGCAACCGCAAGACCGGTCAGGCAGGCGCGCGCTTTGGTACTTGCCAGGCGCAATACATAATCTTCGGGCAACTCGCCTACCAGTAAGGATTCGTCAACGTCCGAAGGCAATATCAGATAATCAATACCGATTTGCTGCAATAGCTCCGCACGGCGCGGTGAACGTGAAGCTAAATAAATACGCGGCGTCAACGGCGTCTTCTCAGGCGCGCTGCAAGGCAGCTTCAACTGCATCGCGCTTGTCTTTGCCGCAGAGCAACTCAACCAGAGCCAAGGCAAAATCCATCGCAGTGCCGGGGCCGCGCGAAGTAATAATTTTTCCGTCGATTACCACAGCATCGGTACGGTAGTGATGTGTTCCTGTGAGCTGGTCGAGCACACCCGGAAAACTGGTAGCATTCTTGTCTTGCAGCAAGCCCGCTGCATGCAATGCCATCGGGGCGGCGCAAATAGCCGCGATATACCGGCCCTGTGCCGCCATGGTTTTCAGCAGGCTAATGACCCGTACATCCTGCTTCAGGTGCTCGGCACCAGGCATGCCACCAGGCAGCACGATCATGTCGAATGCCTGCGCCTGCTCCAGCACATCATCCAGCAGTGCATCTGGCACCAGTACGGTACCGCGGCTACAGCGCACGGAACCGGGCGTCAGGCCAGCCGTCATGACATCGACACCCGCTCGGCGTAAAATGTCTATAATTGTTACGGCTTCCAGCTCTTCACAGCCTGGTGCTAGAGGAATTAATACTTTGCTCATCGGGTCACTTCGGATTTTTCAGTTTGTAAGCTTTGGGTTTGCAATACAGGCTTGAATACTAACAGGGCATTAATAATAACTAAACCGTGCTTCAACCACCACAGGACAGTTTTCAGTCCGCACATCGCATTTAATCAGGAAAAGGCCAATTGGAATCATGACTGAATGGGATTATTTATTCAAAACCGGCATCGCACTTTTTGCCATTGTTAATCCGATCGGCACCGTACCTATCTTTGTCAGCTCGACTGATGGCTGGTCCATGCAAGATCGTGCGCGTACAGCCAAAACAGCTGCTTTAACAGTATTTCTTGTACTCGTCTCATCGGCTTTTTTTGGTGACCGTATTCTCGAATTCTTCAGCATCAGCATTCCGTCCTTTCAGGTTGGAGGCGGTATTTTACTCATGCTCATTGCAATTTCCATGATGCATGGCAAGCAAAGCGGCACACAGCAAACACCTGAAGAAGCACAGGAAGTAGCCGATCGCCAGGTCATTGCCATCGTGCCGCTCAGTATTCCACTGCTGGCTGGTCCCGGCGCTATCAGCAACATGATTATTGCGGCTCAGCAGCGTAGTAGCTTCTGGGGCCATCTGTCCCTCGCTATTCCGGTAGCGGCTGTTTGTCTGCTTATTTGGATTATATTAAGGCTGGCTGGAAATATCGCGCACAAACTAGGTACCATAGGTATCAATATCGTTACGCGATTAATGGGCCTGATCCTGGCAGCCATGGCTGTGGAATTTATTGCCCGTGGCATTGCCGGTCTTTTCCCAGCGCTAGCTACATAAGCTGGTTTCACAAGCTAGGGCATTGTAAAATAGCATATTTTTCCGTGCGCAAATTCATGATCTGGAAACCCAACACCACTGTCGCCGCTATCATCGAACAAGATGGTAAATTTTTACTGGTTGAAGAAGAAACCACCGCCGGCGTGCGTCTCAACCAACCCGCCGGTCATCTGGAAGATGGTGAAACACTGCTGGAAGCCGTGGTACGCGAAGCCAACGAAGAAACTGCTTATCGCTTTACGCCAGAACATTTACTCGGCATTTACCACTGGCGCAACCCGGGCAAGGACATTACTTATCTGCGCTTTGCTTTCATTGGCTCGGTTAGCGACCACAACGCCGATCAGCCATTGGATCACGGCATACTGCGTACGGTATGGATGACGTCGGATGATATCCGCGCCAGCCAGTCCATGCATCGTAGCCCACAAGTACTGACTTGCGTTGAACACTATCTGGCGGGACAGCGCTTTCCCCTTACTGCGCTTACCCACCTATAACCACGGCCCTATAATCACATCATGAAAAAACGCGTAGTAGTTGGCATGTCCGGCGGGGTAGATTCTTCCGTTGCAGCCTTGTTATTGAAAGAGCAAGGCTTCGACGTCGTCGGCCTGTTCATGAAGAACTGGGAAGACGACGACACCGATGAATACTGCTCCTCCAAGCAGGACTTGATCGATGCCGTCTCCGTGGCTGACCGCATCGGCATTGAAATCGAAGCCGTGAATTTTTCCAGTGAATACAAAGAGCGCGTATTCACCAACTTCCTTGAGGAATATAGCGCCGGTCGCACGCCCAATCCGGATATCTTGTGTAATGCAGAAATCAAATTCAAAGCCTTTCTGGATCACGCCATCGGCTTGGGCGCCGATCTCATTGCCACTGGCCACTACGCTCAGGTGCGTGAAGTGAATGGCCTGTTCCAGCTGCTAAAAGCTGAAGACGGCAGCAAAGACCAGAGTTATTTCCTTTACCGCCTGAATCAGGCCCAGCTTTCCAAAACACTATTTCCCTTAGGGCATCTGCCCAAGCGTGAAGTACGTGAAATCGCCAGGAAAGCTGGCTTACCCACCAGCGAGAAAAAGGATTCGATGGGCATCTGTTTCATTGGGGAACGGCCTTTCCGTGAATTTCTCAATCGCTACCTGCCGCGCAAGCCAGGCACAATGCAAACACCTGAAGGCATAGTTGTCGGCCAACATGAAGGCTTGATGTACTACACCTTGGGACAACGCCAGGGCTTGGGCATAGGTGGCTCACGAACCGGCAGCGGCGAGCCCTGGTTTGTTGCTGCCAAAGACATGCAGCGCAATGTACTGGTGGTTGTGCAGGGGCATGAACATACGCTGCTGTTAAACGATGGTCTGGTGGCCAGCCAGTTACACTGGATTGCCGGGCATGAGCCGCGAACCCACTGGGTATACGCCGCCAAGACTCGCTACCGTCAGCCAGATGCGCCGTGCGAGATCGACCGGCTGGAAGGTGATATTACCGAAGTCCGCTTTGGTCAGCCGCAATGGGCTATTACGCCGGGCCAGTCAGTTGTAGTGTATGAAAGCCAGGTTTGCCTCGGCGGCGGAATTATTACGCACGCAATATAAGCCTGGAGCAATGTCCAGCTGATAGCCATTGGTAATATCTGCAAGCCATCTCACCCATCAAGCAACAGGCGGGGCAGTTTCTTTGAAGGAAGCTCGATTCATTAATGCGGTGTAGTGTCGTGCCAGATTGGGATACTGTTGCTGCCAGTTGATATCCTGGTAACGTAGCTCAAGGTAGCCAAGCAGGCAGCCCAGCGCGATATCAGCCAGACTGAAGGTTCCGTTCACGCACCACTTACTTTCGCCCAGATCCACACTGAGTGCTTTTAAACCGCGCTGCACCTTGCCTAGTTGCTTGGATATCGTGGCTGGATCCTGCAAGTTCTCCGGGCGGCGCGACTCCATCAAAGCCGCTACTGCTGCGTCACAAACGCCATCTGCGAGAGCTTCCCAGCGGCGCACCCAAATTTTCAAGCTGTGATCTTGCGGAATCAAATGTGCCAACGGGGTACGGTTATCCAGATATTCGACAATAACGCGCGAATCAAACAGGCTCTCGCCATCGCCCAGTATCAACACTGGAATTTTGCCCAAAGGATTGTGATCGTTAACCGGGCAATCTTGTGCAGACAGCACCACAGCAACCATTTCAATTTCAATGCGCTTTTCTGCAGCCACCACGCGAACTTTGCGGGCATAAGGGCTAGTTAAAGAATACAGAAGTTTCATAGGATTTAAGCACCGATATTGACACTGCTATTTGATAGCACTGCATTATAATGGAATTTATGGGTTCAACCTTATCAAACAAAAACATATCTCGCGCGATACAGGATGCAATTGTTCGCAGCGTGAGCTTAGCGCTAGAAGAAGATATCGGTGATGGCGACCTCACTGCCCAGCTGATCCCTGCATCGCAAACGGCCAGAGCCACCATCATCAGCCGTGAGGCTGCAATTCTCTGCGGCATTCCCTGGGTGGAAAGTTGTTTTCAGCAGGTCGCCCCTGAAACTCAAATTCAATGGCGCGTCGCTGAAGGCGAGCGCATCCATCCCAATCAAATTCTCTGTGAAATTAGCGGCAATGCCCGCGCCATGCTTACCGCCGAACGCAGCGCACTGAATTTTCTGCAAACGCTCTGCGCTACCGCAACACTTACCAGACGCTATGTGGATGCAATTGCCGGCACCAACGCGCAGATTCTGGATACGCGAAAAACTTTGCCCGGCATGCGCCTGGCACAGAAGTATGCAGTGTCCTTAGGTGGCGGGATGAATCAACGCCTGGGGCTATACGATGGCATTTTGATTAAAGAAAATCATATTGCTGTGGCCGGCAGTATTGAAGCCGCGATAGAAGCAGCGCATGATATCGGCGCAGGTAAATTGGGCCAGCGAGTTTCCATCCAAATTGAGGTGGAAACGCTGTCCCAGTTACAAACCGCACTGGAAGCCGGCGCAACACTTATTCTATTGGATAACTTTAGTCTGCAGGTCTTACGCGAGGCGGTAAGCCTCAATGCAGGCCGCGCCATATTAGAAGCCTCGGGCAATATTAATCTCGACAATGTGCGTGATGTTGCCCTGACCGGTGTTGACCGTATTTCCATAGGCAGCCTAACTAAAAATGTGCAGGCAGTTGATCTATCCATGCGATTTGCCGCCATGCACTTTGAGAAATCATCCCAAGAATCCATATGATCAATTCAGACTCCATCGTTAAGCCGTCAGGCCGTCTCACACTTGGTGATGTGCTACGCATGCTGGTGAATGACGGCATGTTGGATAAAAACCAAGCGGAGAAACTCTATAAAGATCGTAAAAAGGATAGCTCCAATCTGCATCCACTGGTTGTGATTGGTGAGCAAAAATGGCAAAACCTGCTCGCTCCCGGCAAGCAGCTTACAGTAGAAAATCTGACGATCTGGCTCGCAGCCAGAGTCGGGCTGGATTACTATCACGTTGATCCATTAAAACTCGAATTCGGATCAATCGCGCAAGTTGTCTCTCAAGCATACGCTGGGCGACTCAGGATCATGCCGGTCAAAGTCAGCACTATCGAAATAACTATCGCTACCGCTGAGCCTTTCCAGATAGAGTGGGTGCCAGACCTGGAGCGCGCTTTACGCACCAAGATCAAACTGGTGCTTGCCAACCCGCTGGAAATCAATCGCTACCTACCAGAAATATATAACCTGGCTGATTCCATCAACCTCGCCAATATTGCCAAGGCTGGCCAAATAGTCGGCGTGCAGAATTTTGAGCAGCTGGTTGAGCTCGGCAAGGATAAAAACCTTGATGCCAACGAGCAGCATGTCGTCAATATTGTTGATTGGCTGTTCAAGTACGCGTTTGAGCAGCGTGCCAGCGATATCCATCTGGAGCCACGCCGCAATGTTGGCATTCTGCGTTTCCGCATTGATGGTGTGCTCCATCAAGTATATCAACTACCCTCTAATATCATGAACGCCATCACCAGCCGCATCAAGCTGCTGGGCCGCATGGACATGGTGGAAAAACGTCGCCCGCAAGATGGCCGTATTAAAACGCTCACGGCAGAAGGTGCTGAAATCGAGCTGCGGCTTTCTACCATGCCTACCGCTTTTGGCGAAAAGATGGTGATGCGGATATTTTCACCCGACATTCTGGTCAAGGATTTTATCGAGCTAGGCTTTGCGCCACTGCAAGCGCAGCAATGGAACAGCTGGACGCAAAGTCCTAACGGCATCATCCTGGTGACGGGCCCAACCGGGTCCGGAAAAACCACCACGCTTTACTCCACACTCAAACATCTCGCCACACCGGAAGTGAATGTCTGCACAGTGGAAGAGCCGATTGAAATGATAGAGCCTGCTTTCAACCAGATGCAGGTGCAGCACAACATTGGGCTCTCGTTTGCTGACGGCATCCGCACTTTGCTGCGACAAGATCCGGACATTATCATGGTGGGCGAAATCCGCGATGTGGAAACCGCCGACATGACCATTCAGGCAGCGCTCACTGGCCATCTGGTACTCTCCACCCTGCACACCAATGATGCCCCAGCGGCCATCACTCGACTGCTGGATCTTGGCGTACCGTCCTACCTTATTCATTCAGCAATGCTCGGCATTATGGCGCAGCGTCTGGTACGTACCCTGTGCCCGCATTGCAAAACTCCCGCTCCAATTGAACAAGCCAGATGGGACGAGTTGGTAGGGGCATGGAAACTACCCAAACCCAAACAGATACAACTCGCAACCGGCTGCGTGGAATGCCGCATGACAGGCTATCGCGGCCGTAGCGGTATTTATGAAATGCTGTCCATTAGCCCGGCGATTAAAAAACTCATTACGCAGGATGCCGACCTGGAGAAAATCAGGGCTTTGGCTTATCGAGAAGGCATGCAACCGCTAATGATTAATGGCGCCGAAAAAATCGCCGCCGGGTTAACAACCATAGAAGAGCTCACCAAGGTTGCCCCGCCCTTAGAATAACTCTACATTGCAAGCCTAAAGCTTGCTCAAGCCAAATCACCTTGACCAAATACATTCAAACAGTTAGTGTTGAGGGTTCTCAATTATCAGCATATAAAATAAAGCCAGCGCTATGGAATTAAACGGGGCCGAAATCGTCATCCGCTGCCTGCAGGAAGAGAACGTCAAATTCGTTTTTGGCTATCCAGGCGGCGCGGTGCTCAACATTTATGACGAAATATTCAAGCAGGACAAGTTCAAGCACGTTCTCGTGCGCCATGAACAAGCCGCTGTCCATGCAGCCGATGCTTACTCACGCTCTACTGGCGAAGTAGGCGTAGCACTGGTAACGTCGGGGCCAGGTGCCACCAATGCTATCACTGGCATTGCGACTGCTTATATGGATTCGATTCCTCTGGTTGTCATCAGCGGCCAGGTACCTACACCTGCGATTGGCATGGATGCCTTCCAGGAAGTCGACATGGTCGGCATTACCCGCCCCTGTGTAAAGCACAACTTCCTGGTGAAGGATGTCAAGGATATCGCCATAACCATCAAGAAGGCTTTCTACATCGCCGCCAGCGGGCGGCCAGGGCCGGTCGTCGTTGATATTCCTAAAGATATAACTGCACATTTGGGTACTTTCAAGTATCCAAAATCAGTTGAAATACGCTCTTACAACCCTGTGCTGAAAGGCCATTCCGGCCAGATTAAAAAAGCCGTCAAGCTTATTCTGAAAGCCAAGCGACCCATGATATACAGCGGTGGCGGCGTAGTGCTGGGCGACGCTTCTGCAGAGCTGATTAAGCTCGCCCGTAAACTCGGATGCCCGGTCACGAACACGTTGATGGGACTGGGTGGCTACCCCGCTACGGACAAACAGTTCGTGGGCATGCTGGGCATGCACGGCACGCTGGAAGCCAATATGTCCATGCAGGATTGTGATGTGCTAATTGCCATAGGCGCGCGCTTTGATGACCGCGTCATCGGCAACCCGGAGCATTTCTTCCGCAAAGACCGCACGATTATTCACGTCGATGTAGACCCTTCATCCATCTCCAAACGCGTCAAAGTGGATGTGCCTATTGTCGGGCATGTACAGACCGTGCTCACCGAGATGAATGAACTGCTGGATGCTGACGACAACAAGCCTGATGCTGTTGCCTTGAAAGCCTGGTGGGCACAGATTGAAACATGGCGCAGCAAAAATTGCCTGAATTATGACCGTAAGAGCGACATCATCAAGCCTCAGTTTGTAGTGGAGAAGCTTTGGGAAGTCACCAAAGGCGAAGCCTATGTTACCTCTGACGTCGGGCAGCACCAGATGTGGGCGGCGCAGTATTATAAATTTGACAAACCACGCCGCTGGATCAACTCAGGCGGTCTCGGCACCATGGGTGTCGGCCTGCCTTATGCGATGGGCGTGCAATTGGCTCATCCCGAAGCGCAAGTGGCCTGCATCACAGGCGAAGCCTCGATCCAGATGTGCATACAGGAGCTTTCCACCTGTAAACAGTTTCACCTGCCAATCAAGGTAATCACACTGAACAACCGCTACATGGGCATGGTGCGCCAATGGCAGGAATTCTTCTATGGCAATCGCTATTCAGAATCCTATGTGGACGCCTTGCCTGACTTTGTGAAGCTGGCTGAGGCTTATGGCCATATAGGCATGAAAATCGAAAAACCATCCGATGTTGAGGGTGCATTGAAAGAGGCTTTCAGTCCAAAACTGAAAGAGCGCCTGGTATTCATGGATTTCTTGACAGACCAGAAAGAAAACGTGTTTCCCATGGTGCCAAATGGCAAGGGCCTGTCTGAAATGATCTTGGCAGAGGAGCTGTAAATGAAGCACATTATCTCCCTGCTAATGGAAAATGAATCTGGCGCGTTGTCCCGCGTTGCCGGCTTGTTTTCGGCACGCGCCTACAACATCGAATCGCTGACTGTGGCACCCACCGAAGATGCCACGTTATCACGCATGACCATCGTCACCTCCGGATCGGATGAAGTGATAGAGCAAATCATCAAGCAGCTCAACAAGCTGATAGATGTGGTCAAGGTGCTGGACCTTAACGACGGGCGCTATATCGAGCGCGAGCTGATGCTGGTCAAGGTAAAGGCAACCGGCTCGTTCCGCGATGAAATGAAGCGCATGTGCGACATATTTCGCGGCAGCATCATTGATGTTGCCGATGGCTGCTATACGATTGAATTAACCGGCTCCGGCTCCAAGCTGGACGCTTTCCTGGAAGCCATAGACAAGGCTGCTATTCTGGAAACCGTGCGCACTGGCGCCTCCGGCATTGGCCGTGGCGATCGCATTCTTAAACTCCAAAATTAAATCGTTGCAATTTAAAAAGATCTGTATTGAAAGGTAGAAAATGAAAGTTTATTACGACAAAGACGCTGACCTCTCCATTATCAAAAAACTGAAGGTCACCATTGTTGGCTACGGCTCACAAGGCTATGCGCATGCGCAAAACCTGAAAGACTCTGGCGTCAAGGTCACCGTTGGCCTACGCAAAGAAGGCAGTTCCTGGACCAAAGCAGAAAAAGCTGGCCACAACGTAGAAGACATTGCCAAAGCCGTTAAGGGCGCAGATGTAGTGATGGTCCTGCTACCAGACGAAAGCATGGCTCAAATTTTTGATGCAGAAGTTGCACCTAACCTGAAAAAAGGCGCAGCACTGGCTTTTGCTCACGGCTTCAACATTCACTACAACCAGATCGTGCCGCGCAAAGACCTCGATGTCATCATGATTGCTCCTAAAGGCCCGGGCCACACCGTGCGTTCAGAATACCTCAAGGGTGGCGGCGTACCATCACTCATCGCCGTGTATCAGGATGCTTCCGGCAAGGCCAAGGATATTGCCCTGTCATATGCTGCAGCCAATGGCGGCACCAAGGGTGGCGTAATTGAAACCGATTTCCGCGAAGAAACCGAAACTGATTTGTTTGGCGAGCAGGCCGTACTCTGTGGCGGCGCGGTAGAATTAATCAAGGCAGGCTTCGAAACGCTGGTAGAAGCCGGGTATGCGCCTGAAATGGCTTACTTTGAATGCCTGCACGAAATGAAGCTAATTGTAGACCTCATGTATGAAGGCGGCATTGCCAACATGAACTACTCCATTTCCAACAACGCGGAGTATGGTGAGTACGTGACTGGCCCCAAGGTCATCAATGATGAATCTCGCTGGGCAATGAAAGAAGCCCTGGCTAACATTCAGAATGGTGAGTATGCCAAGAAATTCATCCTGGAAGGTCGCACCAACTATCCAGAAATGACAGCACGTCGTCGCTTGAATGCTGCACATCCAATTGAGCAGGTTGGCAGCAAGCTGCGCGCGATGATGCCATGGATTAGCAAGAACAAGCTGGTCGACCAAACAAAGAACTAAGCTCATTAGTCTGCATGAAATAATTTAACCAGCCATCAGTTGGTTAAATAAAAAAGGGGTAAGACGCGCAACGTCCTGCCCCTTTTATTTTGCTGTTGTTTTTAATGGCTATAATTCCACCACTTCATCAATAGGGGCCTGCGTGTCCAATCGTCTCGCTGTAATAGCGCAATACTTTTTACCAAAACAAGCGATTACCGTTCTTGCCGGGAAATTTGCCAATGCCCAAGCTGGCGGCGTGACTACGGCAGTCATTCGCTGGTTCGTCAGACGCTACGCAGTCAACATGCAGGAAGCCACTGAACCCAATCCCGAAAACTACCAGACTTTTAACGATTTTTTTACGCGCTCGCTGCGTAATGGTGTGCGCCCCCTCGCCCAAGCCGAGTTTATTTGTCCGGTTGATGGTGCTATCAGTCAATTTGGCCGTGTACAATCCAACCAGATATTTCAGGCCAAAGGCCATAGCTATTCGACGCTTGCCTTGCTTGGCGGCGACAAGGATTTGGCAGAGCAATTCAGGGACGGCAGTTTTGCCACTTTGTACCTCAGCCCTAAAGACTATCACCGCATTCACATGCCTTGCGATGGCCAATTAAAACGCATGCTCTATGTGCCGGGGTCGTTATTCTCAGTTAATCCGGCCACGGCACAAGGGATTCCGAATCTGTTTGCTCGCAACGAGCGGGTGATTTGCGAATTTGAGTCCAACAGCGGCGCTTTTGCATTAGTGCTAGTAGGCGCCACTATTGTAGGAAGTATGGCCACGGTCTGGCATGGCATCGTCAACCCGCCTCGCATCAAGGATATTCGCGTATGGGAATATCCTGCCCATCAAGGGATTGCATTAAAGAAGGGCGATGAAATGGGACGTTTTTTACTAGGCTCGACAGTCGTGTTGTTATTCCCCAAAGACTCGCTACAATTTAATCCTGAATGGGCAGCAGCCCGTGCGGTTCGGGTTGGCGAAATGATGGCGTTGAGCACCGCTGAAAACTTGAGCGCTGGCCAGCAGAAGCTGGCCAGCGATTGAACGCGACTTAGACCTAAATCTAAAAACGCTTGGATAAATCAATAGAGTCGCGGCCATACTCGCCGCGACTCTAAGTCGAATCCAGATTAAGTTATTGCCGTACTGGTCTGGCCGCGATGTCGATTACGGCCTTCCCCGCCCAGATGGCTGGATAACTCATTAAGTGCCATGCGATAAACGTCACGCTTGAACTCAATCACGTTATCCATAGGCACCCAATATTCATTCCAGCGCCAGGCATCAAATTCAGGATGCGAGCTGGCACGCAGCGAAACATCGCAATCACGTCCCACCATGCGCAACAAAAACCAGATTTGCTTTTGGCCTTTGTAGCTGCCGCGCCATTCACGCTTGATCCAGCTGGTAGGCACTTCGTAACGCAGCCAATCACGGGTACGGCCCAAAATCCTGACATGTTCCGGGCGCAAACCCACCTCCTCCATCAGCTCACGGTACATGGCTTCCTCAGGGCTTTCGCCTTGCTTGATACCGCCCTGCGGAAACTGCCAGGAGTGCTCGCGGATGCGCTTGCCCCAAAACACCTGATTGTGGGCATTGCAAAGAATGATCCCTACGTTCGGGCGATATCCATCGCGATCTATCATGACAAAAAACCTAATTAATTTAGTTTGATTTTTTCATACTTCAGCATTGATTGAAAGGCTGGATTGAAAGGGATGGCTTTATTCCATCAAGACTTCGGGCTTCCTTGACGCTATTTGCGCCAGCCGCATATACTGCCATGTCAACTGCAGACCGTTGCCACACGTTTTCAATCCGTCATCAATCACATAATCCCCTGGCCCCAAGACCCTTGAAACCGATTTTAATCATTTCCGTCGGCTTAGCCTTATTTGCCAGCATGTCCTTGACATGCCAAGCCGGTGGCCACGCCTATATTACCAATCAAGGCGGCAACAATGTGTCCGTGATTGATCTCGAAAACAATCAGGTAATTGCGACCATCGCCGTGGGCAAGGCGCCAGTGGGCGTAGCAGTATCAGCAAAGCTGGCAAAAGTTTTTATATCGAATGTTGATGGGCAATCGATTTCGGTCATCGACAGCAATAGCAATCAGGTAATTGAGGAGCTCCCAATCAAAGGCTCCCCTGTGGGCTTGGCGTTATCCCCCGATAGCAGCGTGCTGTACGTCGCGGATTGGTTTGATGATCGCGTGCTCGCCATTAATACCGGCAATCTGCAGCAACAACGCGTAGTCGCCATAGGCAAGGCGCCAGCAGGCATGGTAGTGAGCCCTGATGGGAAGCGGCTGTATGTGGCCAATCGCGATAGCAACGACGTTGCCGTGATTGATACAGTCGCTTTGCACGTATTATCCCGCATCCCTGTCGGCACACATCCGTATGGGCTTGCGCTGAGCCCGGATGGCATGCAACTTTACGCAGTCAATGTACATGCCAATACTGTTTCAGTGGTCAATACCTCCAACAACCAAAGCCATACCGTTAAAGTCGGCGAGCACCCCTACTGCGTTACTGTCAGCGCCGATGGCCAGCGCGCCTACGTCAGCAATACGCAAGGCGATAGCGTCTCGGTAATTGATGCCGCGCAGAAAAAAGTGATCGCGACTATTGCGGTAGGAGGTTTCCCGGAAGGCATAGCTTTTGACCAAGCCAAACAAAGAATCTATGTCGCCAATTGGTTCGACAACACGGTTTCAGTGATAGACGCCGCAAGCAATCAACTCGTCGCCAGCATCCCTACCGGTGACAAAAGCCGGGCTTTCGGCCAATTTATTATTGAGGCGACGCATTGATTAAGGGGCCGCTGGTATTAAACTTACAGCAGATTCAGCTTTTACCCGTAATTTATTCACAACTGGAGAAACTCGCATGAAAAAGCTATTGGCACTGATTGCTATTGCCATGCTGCCGCTCACCGCAGCCGCACATGGTCCATCGTCGCAAAAAGTAGAAAAGTCCGTTGTCATCAAGGCTGATCCAGCCAAGGTATGGGCACTGGTAAAAGATTTCGGCAACATGCAAAAATGGCATCCGGCAGTTGCCAGCGACAAATTAGAGACCAAGAAGGATGAAAATGGTAACAATGCCACCTTTCGTTTGCTGACGCTGAAAGACGGCGGCACCATCTACGAAAAACTGCGCAATATCGATGAGGCTGACATGCGACTCAAGTATGAAATTGTAGAAGGCGTGCTGCCTGTCAACGACTACTACTCCTTCATAACAGTAAAGGCTGGCCCTGGCGCTGGCGAGACTACTGTAACCTGGATGGGCCGCTTCTATCGCAAGTACATGCTCAACCCGCCAATTCCTCCGGGCCAGGATGACAAATCAGCCATTGATGCCGTCACCGGTGTGTACGATTCCGGCCTGGCTAACCTGAAGAAAGTTGCTGAAGACCAAAAATAGTCATTAAGTGACAATTCCTGTCACTTAATACGTAAAAAAGCGGAACATGGTTCCGCTTCTTTATTGCCGAAGCCCAATCTACGCCGAGTAAGCAGGAATACACAAGATGGCACAGGCCTTGCTTACCTATCAGCACGCATTGATCAATAATGCAACCAACAACCAAAACTTTGCATAAGGGGTTCTAAAATGATTAAGAAAGCGCAACAGGGTTTTACCCTGATCGAACTGATGATCGTAGTCGCGATTATCGGTATTCTGGCTGCAGTGGCCATTCCGGCTTACCAAGATTACGTGGTGAAAGCCAAGTTATCTAAAGTAATGGCTACTATCGATCCAGTTAAGATGGCTACTGCCTTGTATCTTCAAGAGAATGGCGATCTTCCTGCTACTGCTGACTCTTGGGTTTCTTTAGGATTAGTCGCTGGTGGTCCAACGCTTACTACCGAAGTCACAGCTATTCACCAAGCCGCAACCAATGGAGCTCTCACTTTAACGTTAGCTAACATAAAGGCAACTACAATCAACGGCCTCACTGTTGTCATGACTCCAAGTGTAACTGCTGGTCAAACTGCAGTCGTTTGGACTAATACATGTACTGTGACAGATCCAATCGCCATTAAATACTTTGGCTGCTAATTAATATTTAGTTCGCTCTCAAACCCCTCTGCGGAGGGGTTTATTTTTTTGTGAGAAAGACCGAGGCATGGATTACCGCGCAAAGTTATTGGATTATTTTTGCCCGCGCAACCGAGGGTTTGTGCTTTCTCTACTTGTGGCCGTATGTTTAATTTATCTGCCTTTTCTCAGCAGCCCGTTTTTCTTTGATGACCTGAATTTTTTCTCCGGCAGTATCCCAAGCAATTTTGCACATTCACAATTCCACTTTGACTTGCGCTGGCTGCCTTATGCCAGCCTGGGGTGGACTTGGGCGCTATTCTTGGATGCGCCACACTTGTTCCATTTTGGTAATGCATTGCTGCATGCGGCTAACGTTCTGCTACTGTTCTTTTTATTACGCCAATTCATTAGACTTACAGCCCCAGCAAACCAAAAAATAAACTATTCCGACTGGGGTGCATGGCTGGGCGCGTTGTCTTTCGCTTGCAATCCCGTAGCTGTATATGCTGTTGGTTATGTGATTCAGCGCAGCATCCTGATGGCTACGCTCTTTACTCTGGCTATGCAATTAGCGTATTTACACGGGCTGATCCATGGGCAAAAACGCTGGCTCGCGCTCTCGTTGCTGTTTTACTTTCTTGCCGTCTTTTCCAAAGAACATAGCCTGATGGCGCCTGCCATCGTAATAGCCATCACCATCCTGCTGCGCTCGCACATACGCGCCGATTGGCGGGCGCTATGGGCAACCTGGCTGGGCTACCTGATAGTCGGAGTATTTGTGGTGCTACGTGCAAAAGGTGTCTTTGGCGTCGCCTATGAACATGATGCTGCCATACTCTTTGAGCAACAAGACATAGTAGAAAGCTCGGCCACCCTGCACTTATTAAGCGTGTTTACGCAAGCCGGTTTGTTTTTCAAATACCTGTTCTTATGGTGGCTGCCGAATCCGGCATGGATGTCGGTGGATATGCGTGAGACATTCGTCAGTGCGTGGACAGCATGGCAAGGTTGGTTAAAAGCAGCAGGCTTTATGCTGTATGGCGTACTGGCATGCAGGCTATTGCTGCGCAGAGGCAGAACCGGCCTTGTCGGGTTGGCACTGCTTTATCCGTGGCTGTTATTTAGCGTCGAGTTTTCATCCATTCGGGTACAGGAGCCCTTCGTGCTTTATCGCAGCTATTTATGGCTGCCGGGCATGTTGCTGCTGATCCCTTTACTGGTTGAGGCATTAGCCCATCGCAAGCGCGTGGTGGCTGCGTTAACCATCATCACACTATTGCTGGTGCCACTGTCGTGGAATCGCTTATGGGTATTTGCTGATGGTTATCGACTGTGGAACGATGCTGCACTTTTGTTGAAAAATGAACATATTCCCGGGGCCGCTAGAATTTACTATAACCGTGGTAACGCTGAATTGGCCTCCAAACAATGGTCCGAAGCCATCGCCGATTATCAACGCGTGACCACTATCGACCCAAAAATTGAACAATCTTATGCCAATATTGGCGTTGCGCACTTTAACCTAAAGCAATATGCAGAGGCCATTACGGCATTTGATCAAGCCATCGCGTTAAGCCCGGCTTACGCCCTTGCATACTTTGGCAAAGGCATGTCCTTGAAACGGTTGCATTCTGATGCAGCCGCAATGGAGGCAATGAAAAAAAGCTGTGAATTGGGGAATGTAGCTGGCTGCTTGATTAGTTCCAGCAGACGCAATTAATAGCTACCGTATCTTTTATGCCGCTCCCGCTAGCCGCTTCGCGCGCGTCCCGCCCTCCAGCACGAAAACCTTGAGCCCGTGCTGGGCCAGGATGAAAGCGGCAGCCGAGCTGCGTCGCCCGGTCTGGCAATACGCAATGTATTGTTTATCTTGCTCTAGCCTATTAAGCAAGCTGCGAATTTCATTGAGTGGCGTATTCAACGCATTCGGCAGATGATCAAATTTGTATTCGGAGGGAAAGCGCACATCCAGCCATTGCGCTCCGGCCTGTATGTGCTGTTCGGCAGCGTCCATTGAAATCTGAGTAATCAAAGGCGCTTTCAACAATTCAACGAAATCGGTTTTATTCAGGCGCAATAATGCACCATCGGTTTTCATGGTAATCGTTGCATTGCGTTTGTCGTCAGAAACCAGAGCCTCTTCGCCAAAAGCATCACCTTCCTTGAGTTCGGCTAATACCATGGGCGGCTCACTGGCGTCGGCTATGCGGCTAACAATGGCAGTGCCGCGCTCTATCAGGTAATAGTAATTGCCTTCTGCTCCCTGCGTGACGACCACTTGCCCAGCCCGGGCTGACAGTGGCGTCATGCGTTGAAACATTTTTTCAATATTCGCTGGTGGCAAGCGGCTAAATACGCCATTTTGCAGATTGCTCGCACTAAATACACTCGTCTCTTTCATCCAGACACCCGTACCGCGGCCTTGCTCGATTCTACCTGCTGCAACTGCGGGCGCTTTTGGCGCAGCAATTTCATATCCGGCAAGCTGATCCCAGGTCATCATGATATCGAGCAGATCGAGATCGATGCGTATGATTTCTAATTCCGTGAGGGCGATCGTATCCTGTAACCCTAGACGCTCAGCATCAAACGGATGTCTTGCAGCATTGCTACCGCCGCGCAAAATCTTTTTACTGCCATCGGAAAAACGCAGCCCTAAATCCCCTTTAAGCAAATACATGGCTTGAGCACTTTTAACGACATTGAGCCGAAACGGATCAATATCCTTGCTGACCTTTTCGATGAAGCATAATCCAGCCAGCTCTTTCAAGCGACCGGGTGACAGGGTGGATATAGGCTCAAGCTGCGCCAGTATGGATTGATTCAGTGATGTCATCAGTAGCTTTTTGTATGGCTAGAGTTCAAAAGTATGTCCGTTACATAGTGGCCTGGCATGGAACTCACCAGCGTCTGATTCAATTTCACGCATGATGATTTCGCCTTCACCCGGCTTCAGATGAGTAATGTAGATTTGGGGACGAGGATTATGCTTAAGTTTTGCCAGCTCATCAATCAGCAGGGAAGGACAAAGATGCTTGGAGATTTTCGCCAACGCCACTTCAGCATTGCTGAATGCTGTTTCGATAACAAGGTATTTCAGGTTATTGATACGGTTTACAGCACCCCACAAGGCATCGCATGTGGTCGTATCGCCCGTGAAGATCATGCTTGATGCATGACCCTCCAAATGGAAACCAATCGCCGGTACGACATGATTAGCTGGAACAGGCGTGAATTTTCTTGTTCCCAGACTAACTGTCTCGCCAATGCGGATTTCTTTCCACACCAGGAGAGGGTTAGCTTCATCTGGAATGACACTGAAATCCGGCCATATCATCCAGTTGAATATATAGCTTTTAATTATCTTCCATGTTTCAGCCGTGGCATACACATACACAGGCTGCTTGCGCATGCCAAATACCGTGTCAGCCAATAGCGGGATTGAGGCGATGTGGTCCAGATGCGAGTGTGTGATGAAGATATGATCTATCGCCACCAGTTGCTCAATTGACAGGTCGCCCACGCCGGTGCCGGCATCGACCAAAATATCATGATCAATCAGGAAACCTGTGGTTCTCAATATGCCGCCGATGCCGCCGCTGCAACCTAACACTTTGACGCGCATTTTCGCTCCTGCTTACCTGGTCTGGAAAGTAAATACGCCATCCCTGTCAGGGATGGGTGGGGTTTGTCGAAAATTGGCCATGGGTCCAATATACATTTGATAAAGATATCGCAGTAGATTAAGTTTCTGCAAATTAATGCATTGCACTTCGGCAAGGCTAAGGCAGAGGCGAATACCGTGACGAGTGAATAGCCGGGGAAACTTATAGCGTTAAAATTTATTATATTTAGTGCAATCCCCTGATTTACTTGAAGCATATCGTAAAATCTGGCGGCTTAATAGCGCCGATCCTGTGCAAACCAGTAGGGCCTGCAGCATCTCATGGCAAAATACGGCATTCGGCTAAGAAAGATCAACATGCAAGCACTGGAAACACTGGAAATTTCGACTGGCGACAGCGCTAATGCCAGCATCATCTGGCTACATGGCTTAGGTGCGGACGGGCATGATTTCGCCGACGCTGTAACAGCATTACAACTGCTTAATGTGCGTTTCATCTTGCCACATGCGCCTCATCGCCCAGTGACGATCAATGGCGGTTATATCATGCGTGCCTGGTATGATCTTTTCGGCCTGGAAATCAACAGCCCGCAAGATGAAAATGGTATTCGGGAAACACAAATGCAGATTGAAGCGCTGATCGCGCAAGAACAGCAACGGGGTATCGCGGCGGAACGCATTATACTGGCTGGATTCTCGCAGGGCGGCGCTATCGCATTGCACGCTGCATTACGCCAGCCACAGCGCCTGGCAGGCGTTCTGGCACTATCGACCTACCTGCCTCTCAAGCCGTTATTAGCTGCAGAAAAGCATGCTGCTAACCGTGATCTGCCAATTTTCATGGCACATGGTACTTTTGATAGCGTGATCAGCCTGGAAGTGTGCGAGATGTCGGTCAAGTTGCTCCAGCAACAAGGCTATCCAGTCTTTTGGCACGAATATCCCATGGCACATTCTGTTTGTGCAAAGGAATTGGCTGATATCCGCGACTTTGTATGTGATGTTTTAAGCTTAGATCAGTAAATCAGGGGGGCTGTGGTCGCAATATCCGCCACAACCCGCGTCCAGCCATCCTGTTGTTCAAGAATCCGGCCAAGGCGCACCTGACGAGAGTATTGCTGAGCGCGCAACTCATACAGGTCACTTTGCACAAAATCAAGGTCTGGTATTAGCAGCGTGGCTGGCAGGTTATGTTTCTCATCCTTGCCTAGATAAAGCGCGGGAAAAGGTTCAGCCTCAGACATTATTGCTCCACTATTTGCCAGCTGCTGCAAACGAACATAGCTAGGTATATGTGACAACACTTCAATACCCACATAACCATCACGCCCTGCTTGTTGTTGAATACGGCGCACTACACCAACAACCGTCATATCAGGGTTTAACTGATAGTCCAGTGCAACCAGGCAGCCGGGTTTTAACCAGCGATTAAAATCGACATTAACCAATGCACCAAAACCGAAATTGCTCTCATTTTTAATAATCCAGCCGTTTTCTATGAGAGATTCTTGTGCAAACGGTGACGACACGCCTGCGTACATGAGATTTTTTACCTGCTGACAAACATGCGGTACGCCATGCACAACTTGGGCGAGCTTGGATACCTCTGTGCGCACTTCTCCGCGCCGCTGCCGTTTGTAGCCCTCTCGTGACCATTCAGCGAGCAGATAATCCAGTACGCGCATGGCATTAGGGAGAGGAGTATTTTTAGCGAATGCCTGTGGTAATACGTTCTGCCCCAGTTGCAGTCGCATCTCTTCAAGCGTTGCCGTGATCGCATCCACATGCCAATAGCGATAACTTGTCTCAGGGTTAAGCTCGCGAATCCGCCGTGCACCTCTATCCGCTCGCAGATCAACAAAAAACAGCTGCCTGTTTTTGTCATATCTTTTAGCCAGTGTCAGATTTTGACACCATGTGTTCAGCCAGCCATCAACCAGCTCGATTTCGGTTTTAAGCATGTTGCTGCGATTCAGGGTATCCAGCATCAATGCCTGCACATAGCGCGCCTGAAAACGGCGGCTCTCAGTTTGAGCTGTATTTGTTAATTGCTCAGCCTGTCGATAGTCAGCATGCATTTGCAGCCAAAGGTTGGGGGGTAGCGGCTGGTAGCGCAGATAATGCCACTTGGCAAACAATGCCAGATTATCCAGGTTTTGCAGTAGCACCTGACTAGATAAGGCATGGCTTATTTTGGGTGCCGGTTGTCGCAATGAGGAGGAAAAGGCGTCGGTAAGCTGCTGCAGATAGTGATGAATGGCCAGACATAGCTGTTCTTCATATTCCAAGTCAAGTTTTGGCGTCTGAATGTAATCGTCCATCAAAGCATCGAGATGAGAGCGGCAGCTACGTTCAAGCTCTATCAGCTCTGCCTGAAGCAGAGGCTCGCCAGTACTCAGCTGATCTGCTGCACTATGTAGCACAGCACAACTGTCACCGGCAGGCGGACGTTTAATGTTATTCATATTTTTATATTTCATCACGAGCGCATTCAACAATATAGACCAAAGAATTAGCCTATCGTTTCTTGTACTCACGCTTACAGCGTAAACTACTTCATATTTTGAGGAAATAGCTGGCTTTCTATATTTGACCGCGAGCTATGATTTTGTTAGGGTTCTGCCCCTTCCATGGCCATTTTCATGAGCAAAAAAACACAACCTGTAAATACCAGCCAAAGTCTTGAAAGCGCTTTGAATTTTGAGAGCGCCTTGGCCGAGCTTGAATCCATTGTCAGCCAAATGGAATCAGGCCAATTGCCTCTGGAACAATCTCTCTCCGCTTACAAGCGCGGCGCGGAACTATTACAGTTCTGCCAGAAAGCTTTGGCCGATGTTGAACAACAGGTGCGCATTCTCGGCGAAGCCAACCAACTACAAACTTACATTGCAACTGATGACTGACTTTCAAGACTGGGCATACGGCATCCAGGGCCGCATGGAAAGCGTGCTGGATAATATTTTGGCACCTGCAAACGTCGCACCACAACGCCTGCATCAAGCCATGCGCTATGCAGTAATGGGAGGCGGCAAACGCGTGCGCGCGCTGCTTGCCCATGCGACTGGTGAACTCTGTGGCGCCGCCCCACAAAAAATAGATATTGCTGCAGCAGCTGTCGAGCTGATCCATGCTTATTCTTTGGTGCATGACGATATGCCCTGTATGGATGATGATGACCTGCGCCGCGGCAAACCCTCCTGCCACAAGCAATATGATGACGCGACAGCATTGCTGGTAGGGGATGCGCTGCAAAGCCTGGCCTTTCAGATACTTGCTCAGCCCGGCCTGTGCGCCGACTCTAAACAACAACTGGAAATGCTGCATACATTGGCTATTGCCAGCGGCTCGCGCGGCATGGCGGGGGGGCAGGCGATAGACCTTGCCAGCGTAGGCAAGAATTTGGACCAGACTGAGCTGGAGTATATGCACATCCATAAAACTGGCGCACTTATTCGGGTGGCTGCATTGCTAGGCGCGTATAGTGCTGACCAGGTTGACTCCGAACGCATTAAAGCGATTGATCTTTATGCACAATCCATAGGTCTTGCATTTCAGGTTGTGGACGACATTCTGGATGCCGAAGCCGATTCTGCAACTCTGGGCAAAACAGCAGGCAAGGATGCGCACAGCAACAAGCCGACGTATGTGACGATCCTAGGCATTGAGCGCGCCAAACAGCTTGCACAGGAATTACATGAAAACGCCTTGAAATCTCTATCTGCCCATGGCACAAAAGCGCAGCGTTTAACCCAGTTAGCCCAATTTATTACACAACGCAGCTTTTAGCTGAGTTTTTATAACCAATATCCAGTCCTTAAAATACACTGTCACTGATATGTATCCTTTGCTCGACAGCATTACCACTCCCGACCAGTTACGTGCATTGGACCGTAAACAATTGCCGGAACTGGCTGAGCAATTGCGCACCTTTCTGATTGATAGCGTCTCGCAAACAGGGGGCCATCTATCATCAAATCTCGGTGTCGTGGAACTTACCATTGCCTTGCATTATGTATTTAATACGCCGGACGACAGGGTGGTATGGGATGTCGGCCATCAAACCTATCCACACAAGATTCTGACAGGTCGCCGCAATGCCATGAGCGGATTGCGCAAACCAGGTGGCATTGCAGGCTTTCCACGCCGATCAGAAAGTGAATACGATACCTTTGGCACAGGGCATTCCAGCACCTCAATTTCTGCCGCACTTGGCATGGCCATCGCGGCGCAGCGCACTGGCTCGGACCGGCGGGCAGTGGCTATTATTGGTGACGGCGCCATGACCGCAGGCATGGCTTTTGAAGCGCTTAATAATGCGGGCGCCATGGATGCCAACTTGCTGGTAATACTCAACGATAACGACATGTCGATTTCGCCCAACGTGGGCGCCTTGCATAATTACCTCGCCAGGCTGCTTTCCGGGCGTCTTTACACAACGGTGCGGCGCTCCAGCGAGAAAGTACTGGGCGTCATGCCACCCGTGCTGGAGTTCGCCAAGCGCGCTGAGGAACATGTCAAAGGCATGATGACGCCAGGTACGTTGTTCGAGGAATTCGGATTCAACTACATCGGTCCGATTGACGGCCATGACCTTGACGTACTGATTGCCACCTTGAGCAATATCCGCCACCTCAAGGGGCCGCAGTTCCTGCACGTGGCTACGCAAAAAGGCCATGGTTATCAGCCTGCTGAAGAGAATCCAGGCAAGTTCCATGGCGTGGGCAAGTTCAATCCCAGCAATGGAGATGCTGCTACATCGAGTCGCAATAAATCTTATACACAAGTGTTCGGGGAATGGCTGGTGGATATGGCCGCTCAAGATGAGCGCCTGATTGGCATTACTCCGGCAATGTCAGATGGTTCCGGCCTCAATGCGTTTGCCGAAAAATATCCAGAGCGATTTTTTGATGTGGGAATAGCCGAACAACATGCGCTGACCTTTGCTGCTGGCATGGCCTGTGATGGTTTAAAGCCAGTGGTGGCGATTTATTCGACATTTTTGCAACGCGCTTACGACCAGCTAATTCATGATGTCGCCTTGCAAAACCTCCCCGTAGTGTTTGCCATAGATCGTGCCGGCATTGTCGGCGCAGATGGCCCTACCCATGCAGGCAGTTTTGACTTGAGTTATCTGAGGTGTATTCCCAATATGGTGGTGATGGCGCCTAGCGACGAAAATGAATGCCGGCAAATGCTGTATACCGCATTCCATCATGACGGGCCAAGCGCAGTGCGTTATCCGCGCGGTTCAGGCCCCGGCGTCAGGATTGTAAAATCCATGCAGGCATTGCCCGTTGGCCGGGGTGAAATTCGGCGTAGAGGCAAGAAAATTGCCATACTGGCTTTTGGCAGCATGCTGACACCCGCACTTCAAGCTGCTGAAAAGCTGGACGCTACCGTGGCCAATATGCGCTTTGTAAAACCACTGGATGTAGCACTGATTACGCTACTTGCTGCAGAGCACGACCTGATCGTGACTATCGAAGAAAACGCCATTATGGGTGGTGCCGGAGCTGCCGTGATGGAGGCTTTACAAGGCGTAAGCCAGCACGTTGCCACGTTATGCCTGGGTTTGCCGGATGCATTTATTGAGCATGGGGTACATGAAACCATGCTCGCTGATTGTGGTCTCAATGCAGATGGTATCGTTGCCGCAATTGAGAAAAAATTAACCTAGTGTTATACTCAACTATTATTTGAGCACCTAATTAGAATTACGGGAAACCCCATGAACCAGCCTACTATACCTACTATTGAAGATGTACAAAATACGCCTGACACGCGACGTTTAGCTATCGACAAAGTTGGTATCAAATCCATACGCCATCCGGTCAAGGTTAAGGACAAGACTGGCGGCGTGCAACATACCGTTGCCATGTTCAATATGTACGTGCATCTACCGCATAACTTCAAAGGTACGCACATGTCGCGTTTTGTTGAGATTCTCAACATGAATGAGCGCGAAATCTCGGTAGAAAACTTTGAATCCATACTGCGCGAGATGGTTAAACGTCTGGAGGCTGAATCTGGCCATGTGGAAATGACTTTCCCCTACTTCGTTAACAAGGCTGCACCTATTTCCGGTGTCACCAGCCTGATGGATTACGAAGTGACGTTTATTGGTGAAATTCACCAGGACAAGTTTGATATCACGGTTAAGGTACTAGTGCCGGTGACCAGCCTCTGCCCGTGTTCGAAAAAAATTTCCAACTATGGTGCGCACAACCAGCGCTCACATGTCACGATCAGTGCGTGTATCAACGACTTTATTTGGGTGGAAGATATAATCCGCATGGTTGAAAGTCAGGCTTCAAGCGAGCTTTATGGCTTGCTCAAGCGTCCTGACGAGAAGTTTGTCACCGAGCGCGCCTACGACAATCCAAAATTTGTGGAAGACATGGTGCGTGACGTAGCTGCCCAACTGAATGCTGATCCACGCATTGTTGCTTATGTAGTTGAATCAGAGAACTTTGAATCCATTCATAATCATTCAGCTTATGCGCTGATCGAAAACGACAAGCGTAAAACCGCATAGAGCGCTTCCGTTTTGATTTAGCAATGGAATGAATCAGTATTTTTTTGTAAGCGTGAGGGCTATACCCTCACGCTTCATATCCAGCCTCTCATTCCCAGCAGCACCACAGCAGGCGAACCACCTTCATGCACCATCCCATCCACTTGATGCATGACTACACCACCTAATTTAACCGTGTTAATTACCACGTGGTATGCGTTAACAACCCCATTCGCGGTCTGCACTAAGACTCTCTCGCCTTTTTTATAATCAATTCCCGCAAATTTGGCATCACCACTGTTCATGGCAATCGCCGTAGCGCCTGTATCCAGCAGAAACTTTAACGTGGCGCCATTGACCTGCCCCACGGTAATATAATGCCCGGCAGAGTCAGCGTATAAGACTACGCTGCCGGGTGCCGAGTCTAAACTTGCCGCTACTGATGCGGCTTGCCCCATGCCGAGTTCTTTGCGCTTTCCTTCTACTTCAAATACCGCTTTGGCGTTATTTGCGGACAGCAGCTTCACGCCCTCGGAAGATGACTGGCCAGCGGACAAGGTTTGCGGCTTGCCATTATTAATAATCAATACGGCTTTATTGTTGAATAGCCCAACCACATTTACCTGAGTATCTGCCTGCGCGTACACTGATATCAACAGCAGGATCCAGCCTGAAATAAAGCCTTTCATGGCAATTCCATTTTGAAATTATTATTAACCGTTTTCCTGCGCACGAGGCATTAACCAGGAAAACAGGATGAAACCCAGCATAGCGCAAGCGGCTGAAAGCGTAAATGTCCAGCTCGGGCCCAAAGCTTCCCAAGCAAATCCACTCACTACCGCACCAAAGGTGCCGCCTAATCCATAAGACACACTGGTATAAAACCCTTGCCCTTTGGATTGATGCGGACCTTTAAAATACCGGTGTGTGAGTGCCACCGCAGTAGCATGGTACGTGCCGAAAGTTGCGGCATGTAAGGTCTGTGCCAGCAAGATCAGCCACCAGACATCCACTGCCCAGCCAATCACCAAAAAACGCACGAAGGCCAATGCCAGGCTGCCCAACATAATACTGCGTAGGCCAAACCAGGCCGTAAGCCTGGGCATATAGAGAAAAACCAGGATTTCGCAGATAACGCCCAAGGCCCATAACCAGCCTACATCACCGGTACTGTAGCCATGATCAACCAGGTATATTGAATAAAAAGTGTAATAAGCCCCGTGAGCAGCTGACATCATGAAACAAGCCATCATCAAGGCGATCACTTCAGGGCGGCACAATATGGTCCGCAAGGAAGCATGATTGCCATGCAGGATGGTAACCAGCGGTTCCGCGATATAGCGCGACTGCAGCAGCACCATCGCCAACAGCCCAAATATGACCCATAGCAAAGCTTTGATACCGGTGTAACCCAACAGGTAGCCCAAGCCAATTACCGCACCGATAAAGCCGATTGAACCCCATAAACGGATATGCCCGTAGCGGTCGAACCGATCGCCCAGATGCCCCAAGGTAATTGCTTCAATAAGAGGCAGGGACGCGCTCCAGAAAAAGCTTAACAGCAGCATGACGGCAAACAGCCAGCCAAAGCTCTCGCCGAAAAAAACGCCGACATAAGACAGCAGGCTTAAGCCGGCCAACCATTGAATGATGGTAACGCGACGACCTGTGCGGTCCGCTACCCAGCCCCAGAGGCTGGGCGCAAAAATACGCGCCACCTGGAACAGTGACATCAGTATGGCGATCTGGAAAGCGCTGAAGGTTAGGGACTTGAGGTACAGACCCCAAAAAGGCGTGAACGCTCCGACAAAACCAAAGTATGCGAAATAGAAACCAGAGAGCTGCCAGTATGGCAGGGGCATATCAAAGGCTTTCGCTAAAGAGGTTTTCCTGCAAGATTAAATAATTTTTCCGTCTGAAAAATCAAATCTTGTGGGTATTGCAGACAACATCGGCACACTGTGCACGATGGCGCAAGGCGTGATCAATCAAAACCAGCGCCAGCATGGCCTCGGCAATTGGAGTAGCGCGCACACCTACACACGGGTCGTGACGACCAGTGGTCTGCATGGTAACAGGGTTGCTCGCCTTATCGATGGAACGTCGCTCCTGCGGAATACTGGAAGTTGGCTTAAGTGCCACATGCACCAGCAAATCCTGTCCGGTGGATATGCCCCCCAGCACGCCACCTGCATGATTGCTGGCAAAACCTTGAGGTGTGAGCTCATCACTATGTACTGAGCCACGTTGCGCCACGCTGGCAAAGCCAGCGCCTACCTCGACCCCTTTGACTGCATTAATGCTCATCATGGCATAAGCAATCTCGGCATCCAGGCGATCAAAGACTGGTTCTCCCCAACCTACAGGCACGCCCTGCGCTACCACGGAAATACGTGCGCCGACCGAATCGCGTTCAGCACGGATGTGATCAAGATAGGCCTCCAATTCGGGAACAATGCTGCGGTTGGGTGCAAAAAATGGATTTTCACTCACGGCGTCCCAGGTTTCGAAAGGGATATTGATCTCGCCCAACTGGCTCATATAACCACGAATAGTCACGCCGTATCTTTCCTTCAACCATTTTTTAGCGATAGCGCCTGCAGACACCCGCACAGCTGTCTCGCGCGCACTGGAACGACCGCCGCCGCGATAATCGCGAATGCCGTATTTGTGCCAATACGTGTAATCCGCATGCCCCGGGCGAAAGGTATCGGCAATGTTGCCGTAGTCCTGGCTACGCTGATCCTGATTACGGATTAGCAAGGCAATTGGCGCGCCCGTAGTTTTGCCTTCAAACACCCCGGAGAGGATTTCTACAGTATCTGACTCTTTACGCTGCGTCACATGGCGCGACGTGCCCGGTTTGCGCCTGTCCAGATCGCCCTGAATATCAGCCTCACAAAGCTCCAACCCCGGTGGGCAGCCATCGACAACCCCGCCAATCGCCGGGCCATGGGATTCGCCAAAAGACGTGAGTGTAAACAGGGTGCCTAAGGTATTGCCGGACATGGGAAAATCTCTTTATTTGTATTCGTTGAATTAGCTGTAAACCTATAGTCAAGTTTACCATATGCGATATTAACGGCCTTGCAAGTACAGCACCATTAAACGGCTAACCCGCTTTCAAACCCGTTATCCATCGCTCATACACTGATCGTGCTATGGTACTTAGGGCCGCCACACGCAGTTCGAGATCACGCTTTATCTCTGCAACCTGCTGCACCCCTGGACTGGCCATTGCCTCTACCACCTCGTCATCACCCACTTCACACCAGCTTTTAACCATATCAGCCGTCATTTCAATATGGCATTGAAAGGCCAAATGCTTACCTACCGAATAAGCCTGGTTCTGACAATACGTGCTTGATAGCAAATGCGTAGCTCCTTCTGGCAATGAGAAGGTTTCGCCATGCCAGTGAAAGCCGTTAAAACTTTTTACATTATCAAACCAGCGTTTCGCCTCTGCATGATTATCTACGGTAATCTCACTCCAGCCGATTTCTTTCACCAGATTTTTGCTGACTACGCCGCCCAGCGCCTTACTGAGCAGTTGCCCACCGAGACAGTGGCCTAACACCGGAACATCTGCCTTGACCGCCTCTCGTATCAGTGTCAACAATGGTGAAATCCATGGAAGATTGTCATTGACACTCATGGGACCACCCATCATTACCATGCCGCTAAAATCAAGTATGGATTTGGGTAATGCTTCACCCTCATCAATTTTAATCAGGCGCCAAGGAATATTCTTTTCATCGAGAAATGTGCCAAAGAATCCCGGGCCTTCAGTAACCGCGAGACGGAAGATGACAATGGGCTTCATGCGATTGTGCTCCTAATAAATTTAAGTTCTAAAGCTTTTTCCATGCGCCCGGCTCAAGTCCATCCAGCGTATGGTTACCAATAGCATAGCGAATCAGCCGCAAGGTCGGGAAACCGATTTTAGCGGTCATACGACGCACTTGACGATTCCTGCCCTCACTAATCGTAATTTCCAGCCATGAGGTGGGAATAGCTTTGCGCTCACGTATTGGCGGGTTTCGTGACCAGAGGCCAGTCGGCTCTTTGATTAATTTTACTTGGGCCGGCTGCGTAAAAAAGTCACCCAGATCCACGCCTTGCTTTAGAGGCTCCAGATCGGATTCTATTGGGCTACCTTCAACCTGTGCCCAGTAAATCTTGAATTCTTTGTGTTTAGGATGTGAGATGCGATGCTGCAAGGCGCCATCATCGGTTAAAATAAGCAAACCTTCACTATCTGTATCAAGCCTTCCTGCGGCATACACGTTTGGCACCAAGATATAATCTTTTAAGGTTTGATGCGCTTCGTGCGCACTGAACTGGCAAATCACGCCGTAGGGTTTATTGAACAGGATTAGCATCTTATTTGAACAGGATTGTCACAATGTCTACAAAAATTAACGTGCCTACTATTAATGTTCCTTCTGGCGGCGAAAAGATAACAGCCAATGCTGACAATTCGCTTAACGTACCCAACCATCCGATTATCCCATTTATCGAGGGCGATGGCATTGGCGTTGATATTACGCCGCCAATGATGAAAGTTGTAAATGCCGCGGTGAGCAAAGCCTATGACGGAAAAAGATCTATCGCCTGGATGGAAGTATTTGCGGGCGAAAAGGCGGTTAATGTCTATGGCGATAACATGTGGCTACCAGATGAAACCAAGCAGGCAGTAAAAGACTACGTGATATCAATCAAAGGCCCGTTGACCACGCCCGTCGGCGGTGGCATACGCTCACTCAATGTGACCTTGCGCCAAGAGCTGGATCTTTATGTATGCCTGCGCCCGATTCAGTATTTTGCCGGCGTGCCAAGCCCAGTAAAAGAGCCGGAAAAAACCAATATGGTGATTTTCCGGGAAAATACGGAAGATATTTATGCCGGTATTGAATGGGCAGCAGGCACTGATGAAGTCAAAAAAGTAATCTCTTTTTTAAGTGACATGGGCGTACGTAAAAAAATACGCTTTCCTGAATCATCCGCCATCGGTATTAAACCTGTATCTATTGACGGCAGTAAACGGCTGATTCGTAAAGCGATTCAGTATGCAATTGATAACAATCGCAAATCCGTCACTATCACGCACAAGGGCAATATTATGAAGTTCACCGAAGGTGGCTTCAAAAATTGGGGCTATGAGTTGGCTAAGCAGGAGTTTGGCGCGATAGAGATTGACGGGGGCCCTTGGTGCAGGTTGCCGAATGGTCTCATTATCAAGGACTGTATTGCAGATGCTTTCTTGCAGGAAATCCTGCTGCACCCGCAAGATTATGATGTTGTAGCCACACTAAATCTTAATGGTGACTACATGTCGGATGCACTAGCAGCACAAGTTGGCGGTATAGGCATTGCTCCTGGTGCCAACTTATCTGATACAACCGCCATGTTTGAGGCTACGCATGGGACTGCGCCTAAAATTGCAGGTAAAGATATTGCTAATCCAAGCTCGCTGATTCTTTCAGCCGAAATGATGTTACGTCATATGGGTTGGGTTGAAGCTGCTGACCTGGTATTGAAGGGAGTGGGCAAAGCGATTATCGCCAAACGTGTCACTCACGATTTCTCGTCGCAAATGAATGGCGCGACCGAGGTAAGCAGCTCGCAGTTTGGTGAAGAAATTATCAGCCACATGTAAGGCTGACAATTATAAAACTCACAGTCAAAATAAAACGACCCGATGTACGGGCCGTTAAATGAAGACTATCTAACCTAACATTAAGTAGGCTTAGGCCTTTTGAATGTTAGAAGCCTGTTTACCTTTTGGGCCTTCAGTGACATCAAAACTTACACGCTGGCCTTCTTTAAGGCTCTTGTAGCCAGCCTCTACAATTGCGGAAAAGTGAGCGAATAAGTCATCGCCACCATCATCGGGGGTAATGAAGCCAAAGCCTTTAGAATCATTGAACCACTTTACGGTACCAGTTGCCATTTAATGCTTCCTTACTAAACAAAGAGGAGGTGCCCCAAAAAGTTTGTATATCAGAACCAAAGTCAGTAATGCCGACTGCAATGAGCTCGTATTCAAACGCCTGAACGCTTTTTTACTTGGGTTATTGCAAGAAGTCAATATTTTTTTTGGGGTTATTTTAACTTTGTTACTTTTATGTATGATGTATGTAGATTAGGTTCAAACCAGTAGTCTACTTTACAAAAAAAACACTAGCGTGCATCATCTGTTCCACTTATTGGTAGTCAGCTAAGTGAACAACTAAACACTGAAAAAAATTAAATGGCCGCAGCGACCCTACCTACAAAATTGAGCGGGCTTGCCCGCATGTTAGTACAAGAAAAGCTCTTGTCTGAAGATGAGGCTACAGCCGTTCAGACGCTGGCAAATAATCAGCAATCTCCATTTGTGTCCCAGCTTGTTCTAAGCAAAAAAATTACTGCCTCCAAGATAGCCGAAACTGCTGCCATCGCCTTTGGCTTTCCGCTTTTTGATCTTAACTCTCTCAATGCCGACTACCTGCCCACCAAAGGCATCGATATAAAACTGATGCAAAGCAGCCGTGTCATGGCATTACAAAGTCGCGGCAACACGCTGTTCGTCGCATTGTCCGACCCAACCAACTTGCACGCGCTGGATGACGTACAATTTCAAGTAGGCATGGCGCTCTCGCCAGTCGTAGTAGAAGACGACAAACTCAGTCATTGGATTAATAAAATTACTGAAGCTGCTGATACCAGCATGCAGTCCTTGTCGGTAGATGATGACTTTAACCTGGATATCGAAGGTGAAAATCAAGCCCAGGAAGCAGAGGCGCCAGCACTTGAAATTGACGATGCTCCAGTCGTTAAGTATCTTCAAAAGATACTCCTTGATGCCATCAACATGGGGGCATCTGACTTGCATTTTGAGCCCTACGAGAAGTTTTATCGTATACGATATCGTGTAGATGGAGAGCTACGCGAAATCGCTCAGCCACCCTTGGCTATCAAGGAAAAAATGGCTTCTCGTATCAAAGTAATTTCCAGCCTTGATATCTCAGAAAAGCGTATACCTCAGGATGGTCGCATGAAATTAGTGCTTTCCAAGACACGCACTATTGACTTCCGCGTGAGCACGCTGCCACTGATCAATGGCGAAAAAATAGTCATGCGTATTCTTGATCCGGCAAGTGCCAAGCTGGGAATTGAAGCCCTGGGTTATGAACCTGAACAAAAAGAAGAGTTGCTGAGTGCTATCAGTCGACCTTATGGGCTAGTGCTGGTGACGGGACCAACTGGTTCTGGAAAAACCGTATCACTCTATACCTGCCTCAACATTTTGAACAACCCTGGTGTGAATATTTCCACCGCAGAAGACCCTGCGGAAATTCCGTTACCAGGGATCAATCAGGTTAATGTCAACGACAAACAAGGACTCACTTTTGCAGCGGCATTAAAGTCTTTTCTGCGCCAGGACCCTGACATCATTATGATTGGCGAAATTCGCGACCTGGAAACGGCGGACATGGCGATCAAAGCCGCCTCCACCGGCCACATGGTGCTTTCCACCCTGCATACCAACGACGCGCCATCGACACTGACACGCCTGCTTAATATGGGCGTGGCGCCTTTTAATATTGCTTCAGCAGTATCGCTGATCACCGCACAACGCCTTGCACGCAAGTTGTGTAAAAACTGCAGAGTGCCTATTGAATTACCAGACGAAGCCATGCTTAGTGTAGGATTTACCGAAGCCGACCTGGATGGCAGCTGGCAATTATATGGCCCCAAGGAAGGCGGCTGCGAATTATGCAATGGCGGCTACAAGGGACGTGTCGGTATATATCAGGTGATGCCGGTTAGCGACGCAATCAGCCGCATAATCATGAAAAACGGGACTGCACACGACATCGCAGACCAGGCAAAACGAGAGGGCGTAAAAGATCTACGCCAATCCGGCCTATTGAAAGTCAAACAGGGGCTCACCTCGATTACCGAGATTGAAGCTGTCACTAATGAATAATATGTAGCTGAATAACTTCAGGGAACTTCAATGGCAATGGCCGCAAAAGATAATAAAGAAGTCAGTTATTCCTGGGAAGGAACAGACAAAAAAGGTAAACGTACTAAAGGCGAAATGAAGGCCAGTGGAGAGGCTTTTGTTAAAGCCACGCTTAGACGTCAAGGCATCAATGTTCTGAAAATTAGCAAACGGAGCAGTTTTAAGAGTGGCGGAAAAGTCAGCGACAAGGACGTCACTCTTTTTACACGCCAGTTGGCTACCATGATGAAAGCCGGTGTTCCACTGCTACAAGCTTTTGATATCGTGGGTAAGGGACATAACAACCCAGCGGTAAGCAAATTACTAGGTGATATTAAAGCTGATGTGGAAACTGGTAGCAGTTTAAGCCAAGCTTTCCGTAAATACCCCCTTTATTTCGATGCATTATTCTGCAACCTGGTTGGTGCAGGAGAGCAGGCGGGTATTCTGGATTCCTTATTGGATCGATTGGCAACATACAAAGAAAAGATCCTGGCAATTAAAGGCAAGATCAAATCAGCTTTGTTTTACCCAGTCTCTATCATAGTTGTCGCCTTTGTAATTACTGCAGTCATCATGATTTTTGTGATCCCTGCATTCAAGGAGCTTTTCAGCAGTTTTGGTGCTGACTTACCCGCACCAACACTGATCGTGATGTCTATTTCTGATTTTTTTGTGTCTTACTGGTGGGCTATTTTTGGTTCAATTGGCGGGGGAATATGGTTTTTCTTCTACACGTGGAAGCGTTCAGTGAAAATGCAGGCGTCCATGGATAGACTGTTATTAAAATTACCACTGTTTGGACACTTGGTAAAAATAGCGACCATTGCAAGATTTGCCCGTACTTTATCCACCATGTTTGCCGCTGGTGTACCATTGGTTGAAGCCCTCGACTCAGTGGCTGGCGCTTCCGGCAATCGTGTTTACTATGATGCCACCAAGAGAATTCAGAGTGAAATCAGCACCGGCACTAGTCTTACTGTGTCCATGCAAAACTCGGAAGTCTTTCCTAACATGGTCCTGCAGATGGTCGCAATCGGTGAAGAATCAGGTGCACTGGACTCCATGCTCTCCAAGGTTGCCGACTTCTTTGAAGCCGAAGTTGACGATGCCGTAGAAGCGCTTTCCAGCCTCATGGAACCTATCATCATGGTTGTTTTAGGTACATTGATTGGCGGTCTGGTCATCGCTATGTATCTGCCCATCTTCAAGATGGGCCAAGCGGTAGGATAGCTATTTCGGCCGTTTATTTTTTTGATGCCGGCACGGCACTCATCGCTTTTTCAATGTCTTTGGCTGGATAAGCTCCCAACATACGCTTCCCATCGACAAAAAACAGGGTCGGCGTACTGGTCACGGCAAGCTTTCTTCCCAATTCTGCCAGTTTTTCGATAGGGGTGTCACAAGTGGCACTGCCTTTAGGCAGTTGTCCGTTTAGCACCCAATCCTGCCATGCCTTAGCACGGTTAGGTGCGCACCAGATAGCTTTAGATTTGTTTTTGGCGTCGGGATGCAACTGTTCCAATGGAAAAAGAAAGGTATAGACCGTCACGTCGGAGATATTAGTCAACTCCTTCTGCTCCAGGCGCTTGCAATAAGGGCAATCGGGGTCAGAGAAAACTACTAATTTTCTACTACCGTTCCCTTTAACGACTTTTATGGCCTGATCCAATGGCAAGGCTGAAAAATCAATTTTAGTCAGCTCATCCAAACGCTCACCAGTAATATCGCGTTTAGTTTTAGGCTCAATCAGACGACCTTCAGCAATCAGAAAACTGAATTTGTCGTCAGTATAGACAATCTGACCGTCCAGAAACACTTCATATAAGCCGGCGTAAGATGTTTTAGTGATGCTGTCCACGCGCACTTTGGGATAAGCGGCCTCTATCGCCTTACGCAGGCTAGCCTCATCGGCAAATGCACTGCTGGTAAGTAAAACGGCTAACATAATCCCAATTAATTTTTTATACATCGTCTGACTCCTCATAAGCCCGCTTTAAATTACGGCCTGTTTAATTAAATACTTTTTAAGCGCGGATTGGTGGTTAGTTAATTGCAAGCCCCAGTTACGCAATTTTTTAACAAGGGGCTGCTCATTCTCAAATAAAAGATGTAAGCCGTGAGTCAGTTGCCTCATTGCTAACATATCGGACTTTCTCGCCCGTTCATAGCGGCGCAGTAAAGTCACATCACCGACATCCTGATAGGCATTACGCTGGCTAAGCGTTGCAGTCAAAGCAATCACATCACGAAAGCCCAGATTCACTCCCTGCCCAGCCAACGGGTGAATCTGGTGCGCCGCATCTCCAATCAAGGCCAGACGCGGCTTGACTAGTGCATGAGCCGTTTGCATGGTGAGGGGAAAGGCCGCGGCGGCCGTGACCACACGCAACGAGCCCAGCGCCCGCCCCCCCGCCTCGGCCACTTCTTCAGCCAAAGCATTGGCCTCCAGGCCCAGCAAGTGCTTGGCATTTGCGGTGGACCACACCATGGAAATTCGATTACCCGGTAACGGCAGCCAAGCCAGCACGCCATCATTGCGGAACCATTGCCTGGCGATATGTTGATGCGGGAGTTCCGTCTCGAAATTAGCGACTACGCCCATTTGTTTATAATCATAAATCTGTGCGGAGATACCTGCTTGTGTACGTATCCAGGAATTGCCGCCGTCAGCAGCCACTAGCAGCCTGGCGCCAAAAGACCGTCCATCAGCCAACTCCAGCCTCGCTTCGTCATCGCCCACCAGCAGGGTGGTGCATTCAATGCCCGTTACCAAATTAACGCCCAGCTTACGCATTTTTGACCACAATGCCTGATGCAACTGCATGTTCTCAACAATCACACCAAGATGGGTTGCGTTTGCGTCATGAGCCTTGAATTGCAACGAGGCGTGCGAGTGAGGTGCTGCCGCGGCAGCGTCACCCCAAATCTCCATGCTTTCAATTGCACAAATTCGCGTTTGATCTAGCGTATGCCATACACCTAATGTTTCCAGCCAGGCCACATTGCCTGGGCTGATAGCATAAATTCGGCTATCCCATGCCTCATCTGCAGCGATGTCACCAGGCGGCTTCCTGTCGAACAAAGTAACTTGCAGGCCTTGTTGCGCCAAGGCGATTGCGCAGGCAGCGCCGACCAATCCGCCACCTACGACAATGACATCATATTTAGTGCTCATTGACATGTTATCCGCGCGAACCGTAACTCATTTTGCTAACCAGGCGGTTTTTAACCGGCTGCACAATATCCAATAGACCCAACCCAGCTGCGCGCAGGCCTGAAAGCCCGCCTATGTCATTGGAAAAAACATGCACCAGAAAGTCCGTAAACAAAAGACCCCCTTTGGTATCCGCTTTGCGAGTTTGCTGATAAGTCTTCAACATGGTTTCCTCACCCCATGCTGCTGGCACGTTTACAGCGATACTTTCAGAAAGCTCCCACGCATCACGCAAGCCCACGTTAAATCCTTGCCCCGCTACGGGGTGCATGGTCTGCGCTGCATTGCCAATAACAACCAGGTGCGGCGCTGTTACTGGGCTCAGGTATGAAAGCTTGAGTGGAAAAGTAAAACGCCTGCCTACCTTTAGAAAAAGGCCCAAACGGTCGCCGAAGTGTGCATGCAAGCTGGCCAGGAATGCCTCATCATCCAACTCAAGCAAACGGCCCACATCCTCCTGCTTTCCTGTCCATACCAGTGAAAAATCGTGCTTGCCATTAGGCAGCAAAGCCACCGGGCCTGCTGGCGTAAAGCGCTCATAGGCAATATGGTCATGTGCCAGTTCGCACTGTACTTTGGTTACCAGCGCATCATGCCCATAGTGCCTGGTTTCACGTTTGAGTCCCGGCACATCGGCCAGGCTGCGCCCACCGTCGGCGAGCACTGCAAGTGTGCTGGTTAAATGATGCTCAACATTGTCCTGTCGAAACGTCACTGTTGCAGCATCCGATGCTGGCTGGATAGCGGTAACTTCTGCCCCATAGATGACTTGTATATCCTTGAATCTGGACAAAGCTTTGTCCAGAGCAGCGCTTAATGCGCCATAGGCCAACACATAGCCTAAAGCCGGCTGGCCGTGGTCTTTGGCTTGCAGACGGGTTCTGCCAAAACTGCCTCGTTGAGAAATATGAATGGTATTGATGGCCGTAGCTTGCGGCTCCAAATCTTGCCATAAGCCGAGCCGTTCCAGAATTAGCCGGCTACCATAGGAAAGCGCCAATGCACGCTGATCCTGGTATGCCGCACCCTGCTCACGAGCTTCCAGCATAGTGACAGCAATGCCTTTGGTCTGCAAAGCCAGCGCCAAGGTTGCGCCGACAGGGCCGCCGCCTACAATCAAGATGTTAGATACTGGCTTCATCAATGGTCATGCGCCATTAAAGCTTCAATATCAGCCACCATCTTAGGCGCTGCGGCGGTAATGATTTCGCATCCATCAGTGGTCACAAGTGCGTCATCCTCGATCCGAATACCAATATTCCAGAAATGCTCAGGCACATTATCCGCTGGCCGTACATAACATCCTGGTTCCACTGTTAAAGTCATGCCGGGCTCCAGCATGCGCCATTCACCATCGCGCTTATACTCTCCCGCGTCATGCACATCCAACCCTAGCCAGTGACCGGTGCGATGCATGTAGAAGCGACGATAATCGCCAGACTCCAATACCGACTCCGGGCTACCTTTGCATAAGCCAAAATCAATAAATCCGCGAATCAAAATATCCAGGGCGGCTTCATGCGGCTCATTCCAATGGCTGCCCGGGCGAACTTTCTCAATCGCCGCAGCTTGCGATGCCAGCACCAGTTCGTATAAATCCTTTTGTGCTGCGCTGAATTTGCCATTAACCGGAAAAGTACGGGTTATGTCCGAAGCGTAGCCATCGAGTTCACAGCCGGCGTCTATCAGCAACAAATCCCCACTGTTCAGCTGCGCGTTATTGGCAATATAGTGCAGTACACATGCATTAGCGCCGCCAGCCACAATCGAGGTATAGGCGGGCGCCCGGGAACCTTTGCGATAAAACTCATGCAGCAACTCCGCCTCCACCTCATACTCCCGCATATGAGGTCGCGTTATCTGCATGGCGCGCTTATGTGCAGCTGTTGAAATCTCCGCAGCGCGACGCATGATGTCCAGCTCGTAGTCGGATTTAAACAGCCGCATTTCATCGACCAGCACACGTATATCCACGATTTCGCTTGGAGCCCTGACGCCGCCGCGGCCTTGGGCACGTAGCTGATTCAACCAATGCGTCACACGCGCATCCCAGGCTGCATCAGCGCCCAGGCTGTAATACAGGTGTGTCTGGTTAGCCAAGAACTTGGGCACCATCTCATCTAACTGTGATATCGAATAGGCTTCATCAAAACCAAATGCGTTGAGCGCACCTGCCGGGCCATGGCGAAACCCATCCCAAATCTCGCGCTCCATGTCTTTATCGCGGCAGAACAATATGCTTTTAGGCCGGTCGCCAGCGATCAGCAGCAGCATTGATTCCGGCTCCTGGAAGCCTGTCAGATAGTAGAAATAGCTATCAAACCGATACGGGTAATGGCTGTCCCGATTGCGCATGGCTTCCCGCGCGGTGGGGATCAAAGCCGCACCACTGCCCATACTCTGCATAAGTCTTAAGCGTCGCGCGCGAAACTGTTCGACTTCAAACATACCATTCTTTCACTGACTAGCTTCCAATTCTTGATTCAAATCGTGCAAACGTTTGGGTGTTCCAATGTCATACCATTTACCTTGATAGTGCTCGGCACTAGCCAGGCCTCGCGCAATTGCCAGCTGCAACAGCGGTGCCAGCCTGGTTGCCTGGCCTTGTTTCACATCAGCAAACAAGGCGGGATGATAGACGGCAATACCCGAAAAAGTAAGCCTGCGCGCACCGTCCAAGGTTAATTGAGTGTCATCCAGCGAAAAATCGCCATCCGGATGTTGCTGTGGATTATCTACCAAGATCAAATGTGCCAGTTTATCTTTATGCAAAGAATTTTTTAATTTACTGAAGTCCATATCAGTAAACACATCGCCATTCACCACCAGAAACGGCTGATCTCCGAGTAAGGACAGCGCATTGGCAATGCCGCCGGCGGTCTCCAGCGCGCTTATTTCGGCGGAATATCGGATAGACAGACCCCAGCGCTGGCCGTTCCCCAGCGCGGCTTCAATCTGCGAACCAAGATGGGCATGGTTAATAATGATTTCACGAAAACCCGCATCGGATAAACGCTCCAGATGCCAAACTATTAATGCTTTACCGCCAACCTGCAATAGTGGCTTGGGCGTGTGATCTGTCAGCGGGCGCATGCGTTCGCCGCGACCAGCGGCCAAAATCATGGCTTTCATTAAAACGTGTAACCCACGGCAGGTTTGAAGTCTTCCAGCTCATCCAGCAAGCGCAACAAAGGCTTGAGCTCGATATAACGTGCGCAAGTGCGGCGCAAGTAATCCATAACCAGTGGCATATCTTTCAGATAACCCTCCTTGCCATCGCGATAATAGAGCCTTGCGAAAATACCGAGCACCTTGAGGTGTCGCTGCGCGCCCATCCATTCAAAATCGCGATAGAACACTGCAAAGTCTTGAGGCACTGGCAAATGAGCTTTCCTGGCAGCTTGCCAGTAGCGCACTGCCCAATCCAGCACCTGGTCTTCTCCCCAATAAATGTAAGCGTCCTTGAGCAGTGACACCAGATCATAGGTAATCGCACCATACACGGCATCCTGAAAATCCAGTATGCCCGGATTGACATCGCACACCATGAGATTGCGCGAATGATAGTCACGATGCACATAGACCTGCGCCTGGTTCAGAATATTAATGTTCAAGAGTGCGAAAGTTTTCTGTAAAACTTCTTTTTGCACCTCGTTCAGCTCCAATTGCAAATGCTTTGCCACATACCATTCTGGAAATAGTTGCATCTCGCGCGTGAGCAAGGCTTTGTCATAATCAGGAAACACCCCCTGCCGACTAGCCAGTTGCAACTTGATCAAAGCCATATAGGCATCGCGATATAAATCACCCGCTTTGTCTTTCATATCGGCTTGACCCAGCGCCATCAAAAATGTGGTATCACCCAAGTCGCTCAATAGCAGAAAACCTTGTGCTATATCCTGCTCTAGTACGTGTGGCACGTTCAGGCCCGCCTTGGCAAAGACTTCGGATGCATGAACAAATGGCACACAATTTTCCTGGGGCGGCGGCGCATCCATGGCAATCAGGGTGTGATCATTCAATGCCACGCGGAAATAGCGACGAAAACTGGCATCTGCCGAAGCTGGCGCTAAAGAAAAAGGCGCTCCCGCCAATACCTTGTTTAGCCAGTCATGTAATTGTTGTTGTCTTGACACTGGAAGTAATCACCTTTAATTAGGAAACCCAAAATAAAAACCCGGCAGCAAGCCATTGGCAGGAAAGGGAATGCGCTTAATACTTAAGGCTCAAGCCCCAACCTGACCGAATTTATGGATTGCTTAATGGGCAAATTTATGCGATTTTATCACCCGTAAAAGAAACACGCGCCCCTACTTCCCACCCATCAAGAATACATGGTGAAAATTCGCCCGATAGCTCTATCCCTTGCGCTAGTTTATCTAAGTTACGGATCTGCACGCGCTGAGGACAAACCTGCCGAAACAGCCGATTCCAATATAGCCCCTGGCGTAGTCATCATCGAAGGTGACCGCATGCAGATCTATCTTGACCGGACTTTCAAGTCTATTGGCAATGCAGAATTACATCGTGACAAACAGGATATCTACGGCGACTCGATTGAATATGATGTGCAGAATGAAGAACTACATGTTGTTGGCAATACCCGCATTGAGTCTAGTGGAGGCAAAGTGTGGGGACCAGAACTGCGCATGAAACTGAGTGATAGCACGGGTGAAATGAAAGATGCGAGTTTTCAGATTAATACCCAATCCGTAAATACTCGATCAAGTAATGCACGCGGGGATGCGAAAACCATTCTATTTGTAGGTGAGGATAAAAAGCGGCTGAAAGATGCCCGCTACACCACCTGCTCCGCAGACTCGGACGACTGGTATATCAGAGCCAGCAATATAGAGTTGGACGATTACACGAAAACAGGTACCGCGAGGAACGCCTGGGTTCAATTCAAAGGCGTGCCCCTCCTTTACTCCCCCTGGATTAGCTTTTCTTTCCTTAATCAACGCCAATCCGGCTTGTTATCGCCAACCTGGGGCACCACCACTCGCAGCGGCTTTGAGATTTCTACCCCATTTTACTGGAACATCGCTCCTGATATGGATGCAACTTTGACACCGCGTTACTTGAGCAAACGCGGAATGCAATATCAAGGCGAATTTCGTTATCTTGGTGAAAGATACTCGGGCACTGATAACATTGAATATCTGCCAAGTGATACTGCTACCAATAGCACACGCTATTATGCCAACCTCAAACATAGGCAAAACTTTGGCAATGGCTGGTCCGCTAGCTACGACATAGAAAGGGTATCGGACAATCAATACTTCTCCGATATGTCGACGCACATTATCACTACCAGCCAGGTAGCTCTTCCGCAACAAGGTAGTGTCAGTTACGCAAATGATGTGTGGAACTTCAATGGGCTGGTACAAAAATTCCAGACGCTGGATGGCACTTCCTATCCTTATGAACGCCTTCCACAGCTTACTTTAGCCGGCAACAAAGACTGGGGCATAGCCAATAACAACCTCTACAGCCAATGGGTAAACTTTGACCGTAACGCTAATGCACCGGCAGCTCGAGCTACTGCTTCCGGTGGCGTTTTATCGACCTCAGTCACAGGCAGTCGATTAACGGCTTATCCAAGCATCAGCTTCCCTTTTGCGAAACCATACGGATACATAACGCCAAAATTTGGCATCAATTACACCAGCTACCAACTGAATAACCCTACCTTCAACCTTGATGGCACAAATGGCACTTACCAATCCGATAGCCGTACGTTACCTATATTCAGCTTGGACAGCGGGCTGTATTTTGATCGCGAGATGCGTGTAGTAAAAAATAGCTATACACAAACATTGGAACCCCGGCTGTACTACGTCTATATTCCCTACAAAGATCAATCACTACTGCCAGTATTTGACAGTGCCGAGGCCGATCTGAACCTGGGTACCTTGTTCATGGAGAACCAGTTTGTCGGTAATGACCGCATCAACAATGCAAACCAGCTTAGCCTGGCAGTTACTACACGCATGATAGATACCAAAACAGGCGAACAACGCCTGGCAGCCGTCCTGGGGCAGCGCTTTTACTTTACAGACCAAAAAGTGGGTATTCCCGGGGAGTCACTACGTACCAGTAATACCTCGGATATTGTTACAGCCGTCACCGCACGCCTGATTAACAAATGGAATGTGGATACTGCATGGCAATACAACACCGATACCTCACGCACTGTTAAAGCCAACATCGGCATGCGCTACAATCCAGAGCCTGGCAAGGTACTTAACCTGAGCTACCGCTATACCAAGGAAAGCCTGGAGCAAATTAATATATCCAGCCAGTGGCCGCTGGGCGTGGGCTGGTACGGCTTGGGGCGATGGAATTATTCCTTACGTGAAAATCAACCGATTGAAGGACTTGCTGGTATCGAATATGATGCAGGCTGCTGGCAAGCACGTACGGTCATGCAGCGCGTTTCTACAGCCACGGCAAATGCCAACTATGCTTTATTCTTTCAACTGGAGTTAGGTGGGCTGGCGTCTATAGGTTCAAATCCATTCACGCTACTCAAACGCGGGATTCCTGGTTACACCAGCAGCGGCCTCATTCCTGATCCTTATCAGCAGCAGCCTTATGAGTAATAAGTCTTAAATATGTCTCTAGCTAAACAGATTCTAACTACAGGTGCTCTCCTATTCCTTTTCGCTTGCTCCGCACAGGCTGAGCCGCAGCCAGTGGCTGAAGTTACGAAAATGGATCGCATTGTCGCTGTGGTTGACCAGGCCGTCATTACCGAAAAAGAGCTTACGGATCGCATCCGTGTCATCAGCAGCCAACTGAAAAAACAAGGCACACAGCTACCCCCGCAAAACGTGTTGGAAAAGCAGGTACTGGAACGGCTCATCAATGATAGTTTGCAGCTGCAGTTGGCAGCCCAGACAGGCCTGCGAGTAGATGACAACCAACTCGATAAAACTATTGAACGCATAGCGGAACAAAACAAACTGGGCATGCCAGAATTCCGCAAGGCACTTGAAGCAGAAGGCATCACTTTTCGTAAATTTCGCGAGGATATCCGCAACGAAATCATTCTGGCCCGTTTGCGCGAGCGTGAAGTAGAAAACCGAATCAATGTATCGGAAGCCGAGATTGACAACTTTCTCACTACACAATCGTCACGTCATGATGTGCAGGACGAATACGAGATTTCTCACATTCTGATTCGTGCGCCGGAGGAAGGCTCTCCTGAGGAACTACAAAAACTGCGTAACAAAGCCGAACAGGCACTCAAGCAATTGCAAAGCGGGACCGATTTTTCTCAAGTCTCTGCTAGTTTTTCTGATGCCCCCAATGCACTGGAAGGCGGCAGTCTAGGCTGGAAAACTTCAACCCAGCTCCCCGCACTGTTTGCAGATGCACTCAAAAACATGCAGCCAGGCCAGCTCTCGCCCATACTGCGCAGCCCCAACGGATTTCATATTCTGAAGGAGACCAACCGCCGTGGTGGCTCTTCGCCACTAGTCATTGAGCAGACACATGCGCGTCACATTCTCATCAAGCTCAGCGAAGTGGTGTCAGAAAGTGAGGGTAAACAACGCATGGATAGAATTAAAGAACGGCTGGATAATGGCGCCGACTTTGCTGAAATAGCACGCCAATCCTCCGAGGATGGCTCGGCAGCTAATGGCGGTGACCTAGGCTGGGTGAATCCAGGCGACACCGTGCCAGAATTCGAGAAAGCCATGAATGCGCTTAAGCCCGGCGAAATTAGCGCGCCTATTCGTACGCCTTTTGGCTGGCACATTATTCAAGTAATAGAACGTCGCAAGCAGGACATGACGCGAGAAGCGGCCCGACTAAAAGCGCGTCAAGAAATCCGCTCGCGCAAATCCGATGAGGCCTACCAGGATTGGGCACGCGAATTACGCGACCGTGCCTATGTTGAACTGCGCCTGGAAGATAAATATTAGAAGCCGTTGCACGTAACTATACCGTGAGCAACATTTTACCTCGCATTGCTGTTACTGCCGGTGAACCAGCAGGCATAGGCCTGGATTTATGCGTCATGCTGGCAAGCCATCCCATAGCGGCGGATGTTGTCGTTATCGCCGACCAAAAAGCATTATCTGCACGTGCCGCACAACTGGGCTTGCAGCTTGATATACAAACATATCGCCCAAACAGCATGCCGCAGCTGCACCTTGGCAACGGCAAGCTGAATGTCATGCACCAACCTGCGGCTGAAACCGTCATTACTGGCACGCTTAATCCTAACAATAGCGCTTATGTCTTACAGACCTTAATTAGCGCGGCTAGCGGCTGTATGAACGACGCCTTTGACGCGATGGTCACCGGACCCGTACATAAAGGGGTCATCAATGACGCGGACATTGCTTTTACTGGCCATACTGAATTTCTCGCTGAATATACAGGCGCCAATCAAGTCGTGATGATGTTGGTCGGTGGCGGCATGCGCGTTGCCCTGGCGACTACGCATCTGCCGCTTAACGCGGTGAGCGAGGCCATCACGCAAACCAGCCTGGAAACTACGTTACGCATCCTTCATCATGAGTTGGCACATCGCTTTGGTATCGCCAATCCGCGCATATTGGTAGCTGGACTCAACCCGCACGCAGGGGAAGGCGGCTATTTAGGTGCCGAAGAAATCCATGTCATCACACCCGTATTAGAGAAATTGCGGTCAGAGGGCATGCATCTCACCGGTCCATTGCCAGCAGACACCCTATTCACACCACATCATCTGGCACAGGCAGATTGCGTGCTCGCCATGTATCACGACCAGGGACTGCCCGTACTTAAGCATGCCAGCTTCGGCGGAGGCGTGAATGTCACATTAGGTTTGCCGATTATCCGCACCTCCGTAGATCACGGCACGGCACTTGATCTGGCCGGCAAAGGCAATATCGAGATTGGTAGCCTGTTAGCCGCCATTCAATTAGCTATCGAGCTTGTATCCAACTGCAAAAAACCTTAATGAAACATATCCCGCGTAAACGTTTTGGACAAAACTTTTTATCTGATGCCGATATTATTCGCAGTTGTGTAGAAGCCATCCGTCCTCAGCCAGACGATCTTATGGTAGAAATCGGGCCGGGCCTGGGAGCACTTACCCAGCCTTTGCTGCAAAGACTTAAGCACTTGCAAGTTGTTGAGCTGGATCGCGATATCGTAAGCTGGATGCAAGGCCATTACGCAACAGATAGCATTTCCATCCACAACACAGACGCGCTGAAATTTGACTTTTCATCACTAGTTCAGAAGACTTCAGCTCCGCAGCTCAGGGTAGTCGGAAATTTACCCTATAACATTTCCACCCCCATTCTGTTTCATCTGCTGGACAACGTGGCACATATCATCGATATGCACTTCATGCTGCAAAAAGAAGTGGTAGAACGCATGGTGGCCGCGCCATCCAGCGCAGCATATGGACGGCTTTCGGTCATGCTGCAATATCGTTTGCAGATGGAATATCTTTTTACCGTACCGCCACAAGCCTTTGAACCAGCGCCCAAGGTAGAGTCAGCCTTCGTGCGGGCAGTGCCTCATGCCATCCCGCCCCATCCGGCTACAGACGAGCAACTATTCGCCAAGGTGGTCTCCAGCGCATTTGGCCAGCGGCGTAAAACTTTGCGCAACACGCTTAAGGGCTTATTGGATGACGAAGGTTTCACGACGCTTGGTATTGACCCGAAACTGCGCGCAGAAAATCTTTCGGTAGCGGAATTCGTCGCCATAGCCAACCATCTCGCCTGATATAATTAAGGCTTCAGAGGGAGAAGATCAAATGAGAATAATTTTGTTAGGTGCCCCAGGTGCTGGCAAAGGCACACAAGCCATTTACATTAAAGAAAAATTCAATATTCCACAGATTTCCACGGGCGATATGTTACGTATGGCGGTCAAAGCCGGCACGCAACTCGGGCTGGAAGCCAAGAAATTCATGGATGCTGGCGGTCTTGTACCAGATGAAGTGATTATTGGCCTGGTAAAAGAGCGCATTAAAGACGCTGATTGCCAGGCTGGTTTTCTGTTTGATGGTTTTCCACGCACCATTCCACAGGCTGAAGCAATGAAACAAGCCGGTGTGGATATTGATTACGTAGTAGAAATCGATGTGCCAGATGAAGAAATCATCCAGCGCATGAGTGGTCGCCGCATGCACCCGGCTTCTGGTCGTACTTATCATGTCATTTTCAATCCACCTAAAGTAGCAGGCAAGGATGATGCGACAGGTGAGGATTTGGTACAGCGTGAAGATGATCGCGAAGAAACTGTAATGAAGCGTCTGGAGGTCTACCATAACCAGACGAAACAACTCGTCGGCTATTATTCGGACTGGGCAATGCAAGGCACGGCGCAGAATGCCCCTAAGTATATACGCGTCAACGGCTTGGGTGGAGTTGAGAAGATACGTGATGAGATCTTCAATGGCCTGAAATAAGGCAAGCATCGAATAGCGTGTGACGTTATTTATTGTTAGTAAAAAAGCCTGCAACTCTAAGAGTTGCAGGCTTTTTTACTAACAATTCACTTAATCAAGTTTTACTTTTTTGTATTAGCTCATGGATGAGCGGCCCCAGGATAATTTCCATAGCCAAGCCCATTTTTCCGCCAGGCACCACAATAGTGTTGCGCCGCGACATAAATGAATCTTTAATCATAGAAAGCAAATAAGGATAATTAGCCATGCCAGTATCACGGAAACGGATAATCACGAAACTCTCCTCCGCCGTAGGTATATCACGCGTAATGAACGGGTTCGACGTATCTACCGTTGCCACGCGCTGGAAATTAATGTGCGTATTGGAGAATTGCGGCGCTATGTAATTTACATAAGACGGCATGCGGCGCAATATTGTATCTACCGTGTAGTCAGCCGTATAACCTCGCTCAGCAGCGTCGCGATGGATTTTCTGTATCCATTCCAGATTGACTACCGGCACTACGCCTATGCCCAAATCAACATAGCGGGGAAGATCAACCTTATCTGTTTTTACCAGCCCATGCAGGCCTTCGTAAAACAGCAAGTCAGAGCCCGGCTCTACATCTTCCCATGGGGTAAATTCGCCTGCGCCAAGTTTGGTATCTAACCGCGCATTATGCGCTGCGGCCTCGGCTGCACTATGCGTGTAATAACGTTTTTTACCAGTTCCGGTTTCTCCGTAAGTTCTGAAAATATCTTCGATCTTATCGAAATGGTTAGCCTCCGGACCAAAATGGCTAAAATGTGGGTTACCTGCAGCTTCAGCTTTCTTCACTGCTTCACGGAATTCAGCACGATTCAGGGAATGAAAGCTATCCCCTTCAATTACCGCTGCTTTGATGTGTTCACGCCGGAAAATAGATTCAAAAGAGCCCTTGACGGTAGTTGTTCCAGCACCGGAAGAACCCGTTACAGCAATCACGGGATGTTTTTTCGACATGAAGCTCTCCTCAGAATGGCAACGCTCATGCGAAGCACTGCCAAGCGCCATATTTTAGTTACTGAAATTAATTATATGTTAGTCCAGTCAATCAACCAACTAAAGCAATTTGTGAAATATCAGGGCTGGCTTCAAGGTATAATTTCGCATCTGAAAATTTGAAGATTATCCGCCCGCCATGCAGCAGCAGTACCCTTTCCGCGATATTGAACAACAAGCCCAGCACCAGTGGGAAACTGATCAAACCTTCGCCGCCAGCGAGAATTCCGACAAGCCGAAATATTACTGCTTGTCCATGTTTCCATACCCATCCGGCAAACTGCATATGGGGCATGTGCGCAACTATACGATAGGCGATGTTCTAAGCCGTTTCCATCGCATGCGCGGCTACAATGTGATGCAGCCTATGGGCTGGGATGCGTTTGGCCTACCTGCGGAAAATGCTGCGATCAAGAATAATGTCGCCCCCGCTGACTGGACCTACAGCAATATCGAACACATGAAAACCCAGCTCAAGAGCTTGGGCCTGGCTGTCGATTGGCGACGTGAACTCGCCACCTGCAAGCCCGAATATTATCGCTGGGAACAGTGGTTATTCACCGAGCTCTTCAAAAAGGGCCTGATTTATAAAAAAACGGCAACAGTTAACTGGGATCCGGTCGATCAGACTGTTTTAGCCAATGAACAAGTCATAGACGGACGCGGCTGGCGTTCAGGCGCACTGGTAGAAAAACGCGATATCCCGCAATATTTCATGAAAATCACGGCATATGCCGACGAGCTACTGCAAGAGCTTGATCACTTGCCAGGCTGGCCGGAGCAGGTCAAAACCATGCAGCGCAACTGGATAGGCAAGAGCTATGGCTGCGAAGTCGAGTTCCCGTTGACACAAGGCACGGGTAACCTCAAGGTATATACAACGCGTCCAGATACCTTAATGGGCGCGACTTACGTCGCAGTTGCCGCCGAGCACCCTTTGGCAACCCTGGCTGCACAGAACATTCCGGCTTTGCAAGCTTTCATAGAAGAATGCAAACGCGGCAGCGTCGCTGAAGCCGACGTCGCCACTGCCGAGAAAAAAGGCATGGCCACTGGCTTGTATGTCACGCACCCGCTAACTGGCGAACTGCTGCCGGTGTGGGTGGCAAATTATGTGCTCATGGGCTATGGTGAAGGTGCGGTAATGGCGGTGCCTGCGCATGACGAACGTGATTTCGAGTTTGCCACGCATTATCAATTGCCTATCAAGGCCGTCATCAAACCGCTGGATGCGGCTCTAAGCCAGCCGCTGACTGCGGCTTACACCGAGCATGGCGTATTGTTTAATTCTGGCGAATTTAACGACGTGGGCTTTGATGCCGCTTTCGACGCCATTGCAAACAGCTTAAGTGCCAAAAAATTAGGCGCCAAACGCACGCAGTATCGTCTGCGCGACTGGGGCATCTCGCGCCAGCGCTACTGGGGTTGCCCCATTCCGATTGTGCATTGCCCAAGCTGTGGCGAAGTACCCGTGCCTAAAGAGCAGTTGCCAGTCGTGCTGCCGGAGCATGTGAAATTTGATGGCATAGGCTCACCGATCAAAAAGGACCCCGCGTTTTACGAGACCACGTGCCCCACCTGCGGTGGCAAGGCCACGCGTGAAACCGACACCATGGATACCTTTGTCGAGTCATCCTGGTATTTTGCGCGCTATGCAAGCTTTGACAGCAATAGCGCCATGCTGGATGAGCGCGCTAATTACTGGCTGCCAGTAGATCAATATATCGGCGGTATCGAGCATGCAATCTTGCACCTTTTGTATGCACGCTTTTTTAACAAGCTGATGCGTGATATAGGTCTCGTGAAATCAGGCGAGCCTTTTGCCAATCTACTGACGCAAGGCATGGTGCTAAAAGACGGCGCCAAAATGTCCAAATCCAAGGGCAATACGGTAGATCCGCAAGAACTTATTGATAACTATGGTGCCGATACCGCACGCCTGTTCATGATGTTTGCGGCCCCTCCGGAGCAGAGCCTGGAATGGTCCGATGCTGGCGTGGAAGGCGCACATCGCTTCCTGCGGCGCTTATGGAAAGCAGTTTTTGACCATGTCGAACACGGTGCGGCAGTCGCTTACAACGCAAAAGTATCGTCAGCCGAACTAGCTGCGGACTTGAAAAACCTGCGCCGCCAATTGCATCAGACCATAGAGAAAGTGACGGATGATTATGGTCGACGCCATACTTTCAATACGGCAATTGCTTCGGTCATGGAACTCATGAACGCCCTGGCAAAAATCGAGGTCAACGATGCACTTTCACGCATGGTAAAACAAGAGGCTCTGGAGTCCGCGGTGCTATTGCTCTCCCCTATCGTGCCGCATATCAGTCAGGCACTGTGGTCTGAACTGCAAGCGGCAACCTCCATACTGGAGGCCAGCTGGCCTGTAGCGGATACCGCGGCGCTGGTGCAGGATGAGATTGAACTTGTGTTACAGGTCAATGGTAAATTGCGCGGAAGCATGACGGTCGCTCGCACGCTGGAAAAACCGCTATTGGAGAAATTAGCTGTAGACCAGCCTTGCGTGCAAAAGTATCTGGAAGATGGCGTCAGCGTGCGTAAAATCATCGTCGTACCAAACAAACTTATCAATGTCGTGGTGGGATAACAATTATGCGAATGTTCAGCTTCACTCGTCTGCATTGGATATTGTGCGGCCTGATTTGCGCTATGGCCCTCACTGCTTGCGGCTTTCAAATGCGCGGCGTGCAGAACTTGGCTTTTGAAAACCTGTATATCCAGGGTAGTTCACTGTCCATCTCAAAAGCCTTGAAAAAATCGTTGGCAGTCAATGGCGTCAAAATAGTCACCGATCCGGAACAAGCTCAACTCATGCTGGAACTCATGGGCGAATCCAGCGAAAAACGCATTCTTTCACTGAGCGGTACCGGTGTGGTACGTGAGTTTGAACTCTATTACCGTGTGCATTTCCGTATGCGCGATCCTGCCAGCGAAACCTGGGGTGAAGTACAGACGATTGAAGGACGACGCGACTATTCATACACCGACGCTGAATTGCTTGCAAAGTCATTTGAAGAAATACGATTGAATGACGAGATGCGCGCTGATGCCGTGCGTGAAATCATGCGCCGCCTGGTTGTTCAGAAACCCGGCAAATCCAAATCTGCCGGCTGATGATGTGCCTACAGCCGCAGCAACTCCCACAGCATCTGGAAAAAGGACTGCATCCGCTATACGTTCTCATGGGCGATGAACCGCTGGCGCAACACGAATGCCTGGATACAATCCGTATATCCGCCAGACGCCAAGGCTATGATGAACGCACAAGTTTTACAGTAGAACGTAATTTCAATTGGCAACAGCTTGCTGCTTTCGGCCAGTCTATTTCGCTATTCGCCAGCCTGCGCATACTGGAACTCAACATTCCATCCGGCAAGCCGGGAGCAGAAGGCAGCAAAGCCCTGCAGGCTCTCGCTGCAAAACCCATGGCAGACACTGTAATTATCGTCATCCTGCCCAAGCTGGATAGGGATGGGAAAAACAGCGCATGGTTTAGCGCGCTGGAACAAGCAGGTGTCTCGCTGGCATTGCAAGAGGTCGATGCGCAACTTTTACCGCAGTGGATTGCCAAAAGACTCGCGCTGCAAGATCAACAAACCGATGCCGAGACCTTGGCATTTATCGCCCATCAGGTAGAGGGCAACCTGCTGGCCGCCCATCAGGAAATCCAGAAACTTGGACTGCTGTACCCGGCCGGTACATTGACGGCTAATTCAGTACGCGATGCCGTACTCAATGTATCACGCTATGATGCATTCCAACTCGGTGAAGCAGTATTGGCGGGCGACAGCGAACGTACTGTCAGAATTTTACAGGGTTTGCAGGATGAAGGCGCTCAGCCAGTGGCTGTGATGAATCCGCTGTTATGGGTGTTACGGCCATTAATCAGAATCAAGCAGGCTGAGGCACGTGGAGAAAATGTGGCAAATGCCATGCAACAGGCGAGAGTTTATGGCGACAGGCAGGCACTGGTTAAGCGTGCGCTTTCCCGCCTGAGTTTGCGCCAATTGCAGGCAGCCCTGCTGAAACTCGCGGAAATTGATAAAACGGCCAAAGGCCTGTTACGCGGCGATGCCTGGCTGGAAATCTCCCGGCTATGTTTTGGCCTGGCCAAGGTCGGCAGGCGGAGCGGTACACGTTAAGGACTATCATGGAAATCAAGTCTTATATGCAGCAGCTGGGTGTCGAAGCGCGAGCCGCTTCACGCCTAATGGCCAAAGCGAGCGGCAACACCAAGAATCTGGCGCTGATCACGATTGCGCAGGCCATCCGTCGAGAAAAATCCGCCCTGCTGGCGGCAAACCAGGCGGATGTAGAAGCCGCACGCGCCGCAGGCATGGATGAGGCGCTGCTGGACAGGCTCATACTTTCGGAAAAAGCCATCGCCCTCATGGCCGAAGGACTTGAACAGATTGTCGCGCTCGCTGACCCTATTGGCGAAATCACTGATCTGAAATATCGCCCTTCCGGCATTCAGGTCGGCAAGATGCGCGTACCGCTCGGCGTTATCGGCATAATTTACGAGGCACGGCCTAACGTCACGGTTGATGCGGCCGGGCTCTGCATCAAATCTGGCAATGCAGCAATTCTGCGCGGCGGCTCCGAGGCCATTCGATGCAATCACGCGCTGGCGGCGCTGGTGCATGAAGGTTTGACCGCGGCCGGGCTACCTAAAGCTGCAGTGCAAGTGGTGGAGACTACCGATCGCGCTGCCGTTGGTGCGCTGATTACCATGAAAGAGTATGTGGACGTCATCGTGCCACGCGGCGGTAAGGGGCTGATCGAGCGCATTGCCAATGAAGCGCTTATCCCCGTGATCAAGCATCTGGATGGCAACTGTCATGTCTATGTAGATGACGACGCCGATTTTTGCAAGGCATTGCGTATTGTCGAAAACTCCAAAACCCAGCGCCTCGGCACCTGCAATACAGCAGAGTCATTACTGGTAGCCCGTTCGGTAGCCGCTACAGCTCTACCGACTTTGGCAAAAATGCTGACTGCCAAAGGCATTGAAATTCGCGGCTGCGCAGAAACGTGCGCCATTGTGACTACAGCCAAACCAGCGACAGAAGAAGATTACTATACTGAGTATCTGGCCGAGATTATCTCAGTCAAGGTAGTCGCCGGGATAGATGAGGCCATTGCCCACATCAATCAGTATTCCTCGCAGCACACGGAGGCCATAGTCACCGAGAATTACACCAAGGCACGCCAGTTCTTGCGCGAAGTGGACTCCAGTTCAGTTATCGTCAACGCCTCCACCCGCTTTGCTGATGGCTTCGAGTATGGCCTAGGGGCCGAAATCGGCATTTCTACTGACAAACTGCATGCGCGCGGGCCGGTAGGGCTGGAAGGTTTGACCAGCATGAAATATATCGTGCTCGGCAATGGCGAGATCCGCACCTAGTTGCCACCCACGGATAAACCATTGATCGGCATCTTGGGTGGCACATTCGATCCTATCCACTTCGGCCACCTGCGCATGGCACAGGAACTGGCTACAGCGCTGGATTTGAGCGAAGTACGCTTTATCCCCGCGGCATTACCACCACATCGCAACCAGCCCAAAACGTCGGCCAGTCATCGTGCAGCGATGGTGCGCCTGGCGATTGCAGACAATCCGAAATTTAGCCTTGATGAGCGCGAGCTGAAACGCACAGGCGCTTCTTACACCATAGATACGCTGCTTTCGCTACGAGAGGATATGGGCCAGACCGTACCATTATGCCTGCTGATGGGCAGTGATGCTTTTCTTGGGCTACCGGGCTGGCATCGTTGGCATGAGCTACTAGCGCTTTGTCATATCGTGGTAGCGCATCGGCCAAACACCGCACCCCACCCCGGAAACATGCCTGCGCCATTGACCGCTTTGTGGGAGAAATACGCAACAACCCGCATCGAAGATTTGGCAGAAAAAAATGCCGGGCATATTTTGATGCAAGACATAACGCCACTCGATATTTCCGCGACCAGAATTCGTGAAGCCCTGAAGCAAAACACCAGCCCGCGCTATTTAATGCCGGACGCCGTCATCAACTATATTCACGCGCAGCAGCTATATAGCTAACGTATCCAGGCACAGGTGCTTTGCCGCCATTTCATAATCTGCGGCCATTAACCACGGCAATGTTCCCAGGCAAGGCGCCGTCAGGCGCTGTTGCAAGCTGTGCAGGTTTGCATTGAACGCGGTCATTTCCGGATCAAGCTGATTGGCCACCCATCCGGCCAGCTTCAAACCGCGCGCCTGAATGGCTTCCGCCGTGAGCAGCGCATGATTCAGGCAACCGAGGCGCATGCCAACGACCAGAATGACTGGCATGCCTAGCATTTTGGCCAGGTCGGCCGTATCCACGTCATTACCCAATGGCACACGAAAACCGCCCACACCTTCAACGATGACCACATCCGCCCTGGCTTTGAGTTGCTGACAGGCCTGCGCTATTACGTCCAGCTTGATATCCATTCCTGCCTGTTGGGCGGCAATATGCGGCGCAATAGCGGGCTCGAAAGCATATGGGTTAATGAGATGGAAGGGGGCATTTAAATTGCCGGCGGCAGCCAATTGCTCGACATCATCCGCAATCAGTTGATCGCCAACTCTGCGGCAACCAGCAGCGACGGGCTTCATCCCTATGACGTTTAAGCCCAGCGTTACCAAGCCATGTATCAGTGCCGCGGACACCAGCGTTTTACCTACGCCAGTATCTGTCCCGGTAATAAAATAAGCCCTACTCATTTTTTACGGTGCAACGTAATGGGAACACTGCCATCTGCTGCCTGGATTTTTGGCTCGGGCTTCCAGGCGTGACCGTAGACCACCTCAAAGGTAGCTGGCAGTTTGCCATCCCGCCTGAAGCGCTCATAGCCTTCTGTCAATTTGCGCAGAAAACCTTTGCCCTCTAAGCCACGTCGACGGCCTTCTGCAGCATTGTGCGCACCGATGGCCTTGAGGTCACGCATCATGCTGATCACATCATCATAAGTCAGTACGAAATGTTCCACATCCAATACGGGAGCGGTGAAGCCCGCCCGAATCAGGGCATCCCCAATGTCGTGCATGTCGATAAACCGGCTCACGTGCACATGATCCGGATCGGCCGTGGCGGCTTGGCGTAGCTCTTTCAAGGTATCAGGCCCGAAACTGCTGAACATTAGCAAGCCGCCAGCTTGCAGAACGCGATGTGTTTCCGTGAAAGCCAGGTCGAGATCATTACACCATTGCAGCGCGAGGTTGGACCAGACCAGCCCCACGCTGCTGGCTGCCAGTGGCAAATTTTCAATGTCCGCACAGACCATGTTTTGAGCTGACAAGCCCAGCATGCGGCTGATGCGTGAGGTAAGCCCGCCCTGGCTGGCTTGCGATTTTTGCAACATACCCAAGGCAATATCCAGTGAGACAACCCGGCTTGCGGCGAATCTCTTGGCCAAGGCTATGCTCGCATGGCCAGTGCCACTGCCCGCGTCCAGTATGGTTTTCGGCGCGATCTTAACAAGATCCAGGCGGCTCAACATGCGTTCGCGCACCTCTTTTTGCAGGATGGCGGCGTCATCATAGGCCTCTGCTGCACGGCCGAAAGATGCGCGCACGCGAGCCTTGTCAATACGGTAAATGTCGTTCATACAACCGGCTCGAGGAATTGCACGAGCGCCTTAACAAATTGTTCTGGGTGTGAGAGAAACGGCGCGTGCGAAGCCCCCGCAATCACGCGTAGACGCCCGAACGGCAGATGTCGCGCCAGCCAATGCGCGGCTTGTAGCGGCGCTAGCGTGTCATGATCACCGTGCACCAATAACACCGGTTTTCTGATGTTTTCAATTTCTGGCCGCAAATCACTGTCGAGCAATATGCGTAACGCTTTTTGCAGGGATCCCAGGGTGGGTACCGGACGCTCGGCGAAGCTGGCACGCAACTGCTTGATGGTACTGCGCGCATCAACAGCCCCCATGCACTGCAAAGAAAAAAACCTGGTCAGGGTATTCTGATAATCGTGGCTGACTTGATCAGCAAACTGCTGGAATACAGCGGCATCAATGCCGTCTTGCCAGGGTTCTGCATCAACCAGGTCTGGAGGACCATTCACAAACCGCGGCGTAGCGCCCACCAGCACCAGGCGGCGCACGCGATCCGGCTGCAAAAGCGCGATGCGCATGGCAACCTGACCGCCCAGCGACCAGCCGCAAATATCAACATTGTCCGGTAACGCCTCTGCCACGCTTGCTGCAACGGCATGCAGGTGGCCAGGTTCAATTGGTGTACTAAATCCCATGCCCGGCAAATCCACTACATGCAGATTAAAATGCGCCGAGAGTTTTTTGACCAGCGGCTGCCATACCCCACCGTGCATCCCCCATCCGTGAATCAGGGCCAGGTCTGGCGATATGGCAATGTGCTTGCCGGTGTCATGCGCTTCTATATACAAGCTCATATCGCCATTGCTTTCTCTGCAGACTGCACTGCTGTAATCAGGCGCTGCACATCATCAACGCTGTGCGCCGCAGACAAGGATATGCGCAACCGCGCGCTGCCCTTGGGCACAGTAGGGGGACGGATGGCAGGCACCAGAATACCTTGCGTGAGCAAATGCTCACTGAGTCGCAACACCTCTTCATTACTGCCGACAATCACCGGCTGTATGGCTGTGGATGAATCCATGAGCTGCCAACGCTGCAAACGCAAATTGGATTTGAGCAGGTTGATCAACTGCTTCAAATGCTCCCGGCGGCTATCTTCCCACTCGATAATTTTCAATGCCGCGAGTAACGATGCCGACAGCACTGGCGGTGTCGCCGTTGTATAGATATAAGTGCGTGCATTCTGCATCAAGTAGTCGATCAGCACGGACTCGCCCGCGACAAACGCGCCGGATACACCAGCCGCCTTGCCCAGCGTCGCCATGTAAATAATACGCTTTGATGCCACTTGAAAGTGGCTTAAGGTACCACGGCCTTTTTCGCCCAGCACGCCGAAGCCATGCGCATCATCCAGCATCAGCCAGGCGTCATGGCGTTCGCATAACGCCAGCAACTCTGGCACCGAAGCGAGATCACCATCCATGCTGAACACTGCGTCAGCAACCACCAACTTACGGATTGCCTGGCTTGTGCGCAGCATGTGCTCCAGCGCTGGCAGATCATTGTGAGGGTAGCGATTCAACTCTGCCCGTGAAAGAACTGCCGCATCGTTAAGTGAAGCATGATTCAGCTTGTCGGCAAAAATGGCATCCTTGCGTCCCATCAAAGCGGTGATGACAGCCAGATTGGCCATATAGCCAGTAGAAAACAACAACGCCGCAGGCAGGCCAACGAACGCTGCCAAGGCCTGCTCCAGCTCATGATGATAGCGATGGTGTCCGGTGATCAGGTGCGAAGCCCCACTGCCCACGCCAGACTTGGCGGCGGCTTCTTGCAATGCAGCGATGAGCTCTGGATGATTGGCGAGACCAAGATAATCGTTGCTGCAAAAGGATAGAACCTCGCGCCCATCCACTTTGACATGCGCGCCTTGGGCGCTATCCAGCAAGCGCCGCTGGCGGCTTAAGCCATCTGCTGTCCGCTGGTCGAGCACAGCCTGCAAACTTGCGAACAAATTTTCTGACACCTGGAGAATGCAGTAATTAAGCCGGGTGTATGCCCAGTTTTGCGAACATGGCCTGATCAGCTTCGACCTCGGGATTGCCAGTGGTCAACAGCTTTTCACCGTAGAAGATCGAGTTGGCACCAGCAATAAAACACAGTGCCTGTATGCCTTCCGGCATGCTCTCACGCCCGGCAGACAGTCGCACATAGCTCTGCGGCATAGCGATGCGCGCGGCAGCAATGGTTCTTACAAACTCGATCGGATCGAGCGCTTCAGTGCCGTGTAGCGGCGTGCCTTCAACTTGTGTCAGCAGGTTGATAGGCACACTCTCGGGCGGCCGCTCCATATTCGCCAACTGTGCCAGCAAGCCGGCACGTTGATTACGCGATTCGCCCATACCGATAATGCCGCCGCAACACACATTGATGTCCGCTTCGCGCACACGCTCAAGCGTATCCAGACGGTCCTGGTAAGTACGGGTCGTAATTATATCGCCATAAAACTCTGGCGCTGTATCCAGGTTGTGATTGTAGTAATCGAGCCCGGCATCTTTCAATTGTTCGGCCTGGCCTTCTTTCAGCATGCCCAGCGTGGCACAGGTCTCCAACCCCAGCGCCTTCACTTCCGCAACCATTTTAAGTACGGGCTCCAGGTCTCTCTGCTTGGGGCTGCGCCATGCCGCACCCATGCAAAAACGTGTGGCACCGCTGTCTTTCGCCGCGCGCGCAGCTGTCAGCACTTCCTCCAACAGCATCAAATCCTGATTTTCGACGTCGGTGTGATAGCGCGCGGCCTGCGGGCAATAACCGCAATCTTCTGAACATCCGCCGGTTTTGATCGAGAGCAAGGTACTGACCTGAACCGCATTGGGGTCGAAGTGCTGCCTATGCACAGTCTGTGCGCGATGAATCAGATCACTGAAGGGCAATTCAAACAATTCGGCAATTTCAGCTACGCTCCAGCGTACAGATGCGTCCTGTGCACACTTGCACTGTGTGCTTGCATGAGACTCGATTGCATTGGTATTTATCACGGTTTCAAGCATTTTCCATTCCTCTTATTTAGCCTTCTACCTGCATGTCCTGCCACGGCTCTCTGTTGGCGCGCGCAATATCACGCACACCCAAGGGTATCACTATCAATATGGCGATTATCCATATGATAATCACCAGGTGCATTCCGCTGCCTACCCATTTAATCATGAGTGAGCTAAAGTTGAGTGTCGCTACCAGTCCGCCTACCAGGCCATAAAAACGATACCCGGCGGGCACCAGATAACTGCGGACTTTGGGATTAGGATGATGCGCCACAGCGGCATAGACAAAAATGGAAGCCGCTATCCAAATTGGAACCAGCACCGGCACCAAGATGGCGATACAGGAAAAGAAACTGAAACTCTGTGCTGCCCGTCGCTGTTGTTTGGCTGTAATGATATTTTTCATCATTAATTAGTTGTTAAGTATGCTAAAAGTGGATTATACCCTGTCAAATGAAAATCCAACAATTGATTAACAACTGGTCAAAATTTAATCATATATTATTTCCGCAATGTTGCATGCTATGTTCTTCAATGAAAAATAGCGCGCTGGCAATTTGCACAGACTGCCTGCATGATCTGCCCTGGCATACGCAGGAGCATTGCCCTCAATGCGGGCTACTCTCAACCGGCAACCAGGTATGCGGTCATTGCTTAACTTCGTCCCCGGCATTTGATGCCACTCAAGCCTTGTTTCGTTATGAATATCCATTGGACGCCATGCTGCAATGCTATAAATATGGCCGTAAGCTAACCATGGCTGAGACTTTTGCTGAATTGATGATTCAGCGCCTTCCCGCATCTGCACGCCCAGACGTCATCATTCCCATGCCCTTGCATCCTCAGCGCCTGCAGGAAAGGGGCTTTAACCAGGCAGTCGAAATTGGTCGTATGGTGGCAAAAAAACTACAACTGCCATTAGATATGCAGTCTTGCGCCAGAATAAAGCCAACCCCGCCCCAAGTCAGTCTGCCACTAAAAGAACGTGTGAAAAATATGCGCAATGCTTTCGCCTGCAATAAAAAACTGGATGGCCTCCGAGTTGCCCTGCTCGACGATGTAATGACCACCGGCGCCAGCCTCAATGCGCTGGCCAGCACGGTCAAAAGCGCGGGAGCCGCTCATGTGGAGTGCTGGACCATAGCCCGTACCCTGCCGCGATGACCCCGTTGTCGACTAGCGTAAACGCTGACGAATCTGCTTCAGCCGCTGATCGACAAACTGCGCCAGATCCACACTCAGATTGGCATCGTTCTGCGCGCGTTGAAACGCCTCCTGAGCTTCTGCCAAGCGATTTGTCGCTTGCAAGGAGATGCCCAGGCCTATCAGCCAGCCAGGCATCGCGGAATCGCTGGCTAGCGCGATCATATAGTGATTAATGGCCTCATCGTGCCTATTGTCCCGCTGCAACAATGTCGCCAGAAAGCCATGATAATCGGCATCGTTCTTGGCATATGGTAAGCCTTGCTCCAGAGTGGCCAGCGCGCCTGATTTATCCCCTGCATCCAGCCGCAAGCGGGCCAGTGCCAAGCTAAATGCACTCTGGTCCGGCGCCAGCTCCACGCCCTTGGCTAGCAAGGATATGGCTTCGCTTTTACGCTTGTTATCCACCAGCAGTCCCGCCAGTGTCAGGCGCGCGTCATGATTCGCCGGGTTGGCATCCAAAGCCTGCACCAACGCCGCCTGAGATTCAGCAACTCGTCCTTGCTGCAGATAGAGCAATGCCTGCCGGTAATAATTTCCGGAAATCTGTTCAGGCCGTATCTGCTTGACTACAGGGCTGCTATCCGGAGATGTTTTTGCAGCCGGTTTTGCTTTAGCGCTATCAGCAACAGGCTTGCTGTCAGGTTTGTCTTTAGTCAACAGTTCCGCCTTCGGCTTGACCGGTAGCTGATGCTCCGGAGATTTGGCCTGTTGCGCCATCTGCTCTGGTGCTTCAATTCGGAGCTCTCTCTCCAGCATGGGCATTGACATTATGCCGGGAGCAGGACTGGCTTGCGGCTGAGCAATATCTTGCTGCACCGTTTCGGTTGGCGCAAAAGCAGCTGGCGGCGGTGCCAGGTCTGCCGGCTTTGAAGCTGCCATGTCCAGCTTTTCCGCAGCCACGGGCATCGCGGTCGACATATGCTGCTGCCACATATAGATAGCTCCAGCAAGCAAGCCCAGCAGCAAAACAGCGATTAGCTTCAAGGGCGAGCTACGCCGTCCGCGCGGGACTGCGCGTACCTCCCCGGATAACGGCTTTTGCGCATCCATAACGCCAGCATCGCGCTGCTCGAGATCTTTGAGCATTTGGTTAATCAGGCTCATCGAGGCGCAATCAAAAAGGCTGCACTCACTGCACATGAAACCAGGAGCAGCGTAGCTCCCAACCAGCGCCAGCCAGGCCACCAGATCGACGCAGCAGCAGGGGTATCCGCTGCCGCTGCAGCAACCTCGCGCAGACCTATTTCATGCTTGCCCTTACCATAGGCTGCCAGTAAGGCTTTGTGTGCCATTATATTAACCAGGCGCGGAATGCCATGAGCGCACCTATGCAGCAAATACAAACTGGCTGGCGTGAACACGCGCTCGCCCTTGTAACCAGCAATAATGAGTCTGTGATTCACGTAATGGCCCAGTTCATCGCGGCTCAATCGAGCCAGATGGTAGTTGAAAGTAATGCGCTGTTTAAGCTGGCGAATAGAGGGATGGGCAAGTGTCTTCTCAAGCTCGGGCTGACCAAAAATCACCACCTGTATCAGCTTGCGCTTTTCTGTTTCGATATTGCTTAATAAACGCAAGGCTTCAAGTGTCTCGGTGGGCATGGATTGCGCCTCGTCGACACAGACCACTACTCTTTTACCCGCTCGTGCAAAATTAAGCAGGCCGTGCGTGAGCGCCTGCATAATTTGATGCCGGCTGGCTTGATTCATATCCTCGAGGTTAAGCTCGCCCAGCAATGAGAGCAGTAACGCCTGCGGATCCAGATACGGATTGGGGATATACGCGATTCTGAATTCCGGCCCTAGATTAGCCATGAATTTACGGCAGAGCAAAGTTTTACCCGTACCCACCTCACCGGTTATCTTGATAAACCCCTCACCCGACCGAACCGAAATCAATAAGGTATTGAGCGCCTCTTGATAGCTATGGGAAGCGAAAAAGAAACTTGTATCAGGCGTGATACTGAAAGGTTGTTCTTTCAGGCCAAAATGTTCAAGGTACATAAGCCTAGTAATTTCCCGCAGCAGGCTCCGGCCGCTGTATTGCTTCCATGCGCCGTTGTGAAGCCAGAATGTCGTCGTTCCAGCTATCATCGCCCTGTACCACTGTGGCCTTGAGCAAAATCACCAACTCCGTCTTGCTGGTGGTGGCGCCATGCTGGCGGAAGGCCGCGCCGAGACCTTTGGTATCGCCCAACCCCGGCACCTTGGAACGACTGCTGACGGAGCTTTCAGTCATCAATCCGCCTATGGCAATTACCCGGCCATCACGCGTACGCACTATGCTGTCGGTTTCGCTGATATTGCTGGAAGCAAGCGGAAGGTTGATCTGGCTCAGATTGCCGCCCAGGCTAACCTGCTTATTGACAGTAGTCACCTGGCTGATAGAAGGATGCATATGCAGGATGATATTGTCATCCTTATCAATCTGCGGCGTCACATCCAGCGCAATCCCTGAGAAGAACGGCTGCAAGGTGACTTCCGGCACAGTAGTAGTGGCGCCCGTAGAAGCAACTGTGCTGGTGGAAACACCCGTGACGAAGAACTCATCGGTGCCTACCTTGAGTACTGCCTTCTGGTTATTAATGGTGGCAATACGCGGGCTGGATAACACCTGCACATCGCCCTGGGTTTCCAGAAAAGATAGCAGTGCCGCGAAATTGGCACCTTGTAAAGCGACAGCAAACAAAGGACCACCCAAACTGGTGGCAGTAGCTAAACCTGCAGTCGCCGCATTGGCCAGGACGGTGCCCCCACTGGCAGTCAGGTCACGGCTAGTCAGGGAGCCATTGCCACTGGAGGCAAGCTGCGAACCAGGGTTGATGTTACCGACAATTCCGGTATTGCTGCCGCCACGGCCAAAGATCGACCAGTTGACGCCATTCTGCGACTGATCGTTAAGCTGCACATTGAGTATCTTTGCTTCCAGAATCACCTGGCGCTCGATGTTGACCTGCATCAACCGCAGAAAGGTTTCCACATTGCGGACCTCATTCGGCATAGCGCGCACGACAATGACGCCAGACTGCACATTCACAATAACGCGTCGCCCATTCTCTTCACCGACAATGCCATTAAGCGAAGCGGCCAGTTCTGTCCAGAAGTCACTATTGGAGCTGGTCAAAATGCTGGTGCTGACCAGCGAAGCTCGACTGCCTGCAGCCCCTCCCGCGCCGGCAGATGATACATTACTGCTTAATGCACCTGTACCTTGCTGTCCTGCCTGACTATTAGAATTACTGACCGACCCTGAAGTCACGCGCGTATCGGAAGAGCCACGACGTTGTCCGGTAATATAATTAACCTGGAATACCCGCGTCTGCATGGCTTGCGGCTCAATAAAGATACGCGTGCCTTCTACCTTGTACTCATAGCCATAAAGCTCACGCAAGGCATCGAGCGCTTCAAAAACGGTCACATCCTTGAGATTAACTGAGATGGTGCCAGTCACATCAGGATGCACCAGCATACTGTAGCGCGTACCACTGACAATACCCATGAGCACTTGACTGGCCGGTGCATTATTAATGATCAGGTCAAAACGCTGTTCCAGCTGTTTAGCCGTAGCTTTGGGCAATGCAATTTTCAAAGGCGGCAACAGGGCGTCACTAACAGCTGCCGGTGGCGGCGCTACTGGCCTGGACTCGGCAGCCTGTTTCAACTCATCCTGCATTTTGTTGAGAGTGGAATCATCGCGCACCTGAGGAGAGGCGCACCCTGAAAGCAGACATACAATGAACAATGGCAGTAATCGCATACTTGAACTTCTCGCTTACCTGGTTGACCCTGAGCGGGTGGAATATTGGGTCTTGCCACCAGCTGACTGGCTTTTCTCAGCAGGCAGAACAGGCTTTTTCTCAATTGCATAGTCCATGGCTAATGTTTGCGTAGTCATGTCCGGATTGCGCAAAACGGCTTTCTGATTACTCAAATAAACCAGTGTTGCTTCCCCGTATTTCTTACCGAGCAACACCATCTGCCCACTGATAATCGCTGCATGATATTTGGGCCCTATCATGACTGACTGCAACACCGGGCCAGTAACAGCTTCCGTTGCACCACCAAGGATGACAGCTGGTGGCTGAGTCGGGTCGGTCAATAATTCTGCCTGAACCGGGCCAGCCAATAAACTCATTACAGCGACAGCGCTAATCGCCTTTAGCCGCAACATCTGCTTTAGAACTGGTGTTCTACCCGTCATATTCAAATACTCAACCATGCTTTATCCAGGCTAAGGGTATATACAGTCAGGATTAGCTGATCGCGCGGATAATGCTCCGTACTCAGCCCGGCCTTGCTCCACAATACATGCCAGGGAAGCTGTTCCACCGCCGCAACATAATCCAGCAAATCGAGGTAGCGGCCTTCGATAGTAATTTCGACACCATGGCGGAACATGGGGAAGTCGTTGCTGGCCGCATGGTCACTGGGCTGTGAAGCAGGCAGCTGCCCATCGGTATCGATCGATTTCGTATCCAGCACTCCGGTAACAGGCAGCGTTTTCAGCTCAACCAGCTTGAGCTGGCCGCTCTTTTGCAGCAGCCCGCGTAATAACTCCGGCATCTTATCCGGGCTTACCAACGCGCTTTGTAGCCCATACAGTTCCTTATCGAGCGTCTGCACGTGAATTTGCAGCTCGGCCAGGCGTGCCTTGTTCTGCGCATCAGGGTCAATCATGCCCTGTTGCGTATAGGCGCTGAGCTGTTGGCGCAGGGTCTGTATCTGCGTTTGATCTGCACTAATTTCATTACTCAAGGTTTTGTTGCGCAGCGCAACCGGGTCTAACAACACAGCATTCAGGATTGCCCAAGTGCAGATCAAGGTGGCGAAAAACACGATGCTGCGCTCGCGCCGGTTGAGCGCTTCAAACTTGTCCGATAATGCCAGCCAGTATTGCTTCAAGACTTATTCCCCTCGGCCGCAGGCTCAACTGCATTTACGGTTTTTTTATCTGTTGATTGCAGTACAAATTCAATATCGCCAAGGTCTGCTGAGTGCGTTTGCTCCGGAACACCAGCGGCTGGTTGGGCAACTACCACTGCGCTAGCCGTTTCCTTGACTTTCGGCACATACATATTCAAGGTGGCGAACGACTTTCCTTTGAAAGCAGCCTCAGTGCCTAGCCTGGCAATGTAGTGTGGCACCAGCTCCGGCTGCAGCGCTCGACCGCTAATCGTCAACGCATCTGCGCTATTATCAATATTGAATCCAGTTAGCCACAACCCTTCCATACTCTGCCGCGCAAAAGCTCGCATCAAATCAGAAAAAGCCTTGTCTGGCCTGCCTGAATCATGGCCTATGACTTGCAGAACCCGCTCGTGCACTTTTGCTTTTTGCTCCAGCTGTGCAATTTGGTCTTCCAGTGCCTTATTGGTGCCATGCGAGGTGTGCTGTAATGCGGCCTGATTGAATTGTTCCTGTACCAGTTTTAGTTCTGCTGCTGCCTGACTACGTTGCAAAGCAAGTGTAGCCAGCTGTTTATGCGCATAGCCGTAATCCCCCAGTATCAGTAACACCAGCACCCCGAGAGCAAGCAGCAGATTGTTGGGGGTGAAATATTCCCTGGGCGTGATCAGTGCCGGATTGAGCAAATTGACCTGCTGCCTCATGCCGGCTTGCCCTCGCGTAACGCGGCGCCCAACGCAGATAATAAACTTGCCTGCATTGCAAGATCATCCAGCCGGACAGCCTGATCAAAATCAAAAATATCGCTCAATTCAAATGTATCCACCTGTAAATACAGGTTAGTTTGCAGGAATTCGCGAAATGCCTCGCGCCCGGGAAACGGGGCAAGTACTAATCGACTGATGCTGATATAGGGAAACTGCCGCTCAAAATTGTCCAGCGAGCGTTGCAATTCCAGCGATACGCGCTCAAACAGAACAGCTTGCCTATCGTCATCATCAGTCTGCAATTGAGCCAGACCAATATCAATTTGCCTGGCGTGATAGAGCTCGCCGGAGAAAGTAAAAGTTAGCAGCCCGCCCGCCGGGCCGAAAGACAAAGTTGCCAGACCACGCCCTTGCTGCTCCAGCAACGCGGCAATATTGCGCTGCGCCATTTCCGGGATATCAATCACTTCCAGGCCAACACCATGGCGCTCCATGTAACGCTCGATGCGACCCCGAATAACATCATTGCGGGCAGCCACCACATACAAATAATGCTGTCTTCCTGTATTACCTGCGGCTGGGGGGATGTCCAGCACATCAATGGTGGCATTATCGACCGAATAATCGATCAATTCTTTAAGCTGCCAGCGCACAGCCTGTTTGATTTCTGCCGCTGGCACCTTGGGCGCCTCCACTTGCAATAATTGATACTCATTGGAATTAAGCACGGCTATGCAATGATGCTTTCTCAATTCAAGATCAGCAGAAAGTGCTTTTAAATCATCATCATTTTCCAGTTGCTCCCGCCGATATTCGCAATAAGCCACGCGTGGCTTGCCAGAGGCTGAGCGTGCGATATGCGCAACACATACCCCCTCGGGCATAGGCGACAGGGATAGCCAGCCATCTTTTTTTCTTTTGGCAAAAAAGGTCATGCGGTATTCTGGATATTTATAATTGAATTAAAGAATTAAGTGATTGTTGCTGCATCGCTTTATAGCATATCTTCACTAGAAATTCTCACGTAAATAGATTAAAGGCGTTTTACGAATGCCAAATGTAGCACGTGCTACAGGATCCCGGTCATAAGCCGCTCCACACCACTGACCGCTAAGGTAAGACTTAACAGCAGAACTTGAGCCAGCCGATGACAGGCCAGAACAATTAGCTGGCGCACCGGCGCTGCCCAGGTTCACCAGCAAATCAGCGCTGCCGCTCGCAGCTGGACTGGGCTTAGCTAGATTAATAGCGCCCAGGCCGCTGCTGATCGCACCAATAGCAACATGGCTCGCTCCCATATTGGCAGCAGTCAATCCGCCTTGATAATTAGTCAAAGCGATATTGGACGGTATCAGAACAGTACAGCTGTCCAGAGCATTCCTGGCAAAATAAGCACCCGCCCAATACTGTGCCACTATTGGAATCGGTAAATTGAGCACTTCCGAACCATAGGCATTTTGCAATTGCAGCCGGCCGAAACGTAGCGGTGTGGCGGCTGCTACCACTTGCGCTGGCGCCATGGTCACGCCATCAGCATCTACGGGAGTAGTCGTGACGATAACAGCTGTTTCCACCGCCGGCGCAGGGGGTCGGCTTGCCTGGTGTTTTGCCGTCACAGCAGCGGCACCATTGCTCCAGTTACCTGTGGGCGCGGTAGCGCTAGCCAAAAGCGCAGAACCGGCTGGCGTCAGACTGGCGGATGCGAAGCCAAAATTACTCCATGTCGTCAGGCCAAGTTTGGCGAAGCTGCCAGTGTAATTCGCGGTGGTAGCGCCGGCCAAACCCTGCGCTTTGAGAGTGAACGTGGTAGTGAAGCCATCCTGCCCGAAATAGGTGAAGGCACCGCTGCAAGCCGGCGTCACTGATCCCGGGGTCAATGCGAAATGATCGGGATAGAAGCGGCCGATGTTACTGCTCACCGTGCCTGTCACATCACCGGTACCCAGATAGTTGGCGGAGGCGACGCTGGGAGTCAGGGTGATGATGCCCACTTCGTCCCAGGCAAGATTGGTCACTGTTGCCGCACCACTGCTGAAACTGCTGCCGCCAATCGTAGCGTTCGACAGCGCTCCCGCTGCACCTCCACTGGGAAGCACCAGCATGTGGGTAAGCTTGACTCCCTCGGCGACATTCTCCCTGCCGAAATTCGGCGTCGTTGCGCCACCTGATGTCACGGTAGTTACTGTAGCGGTGAAGCTCTCGCCCGCTTTGACGAACTTGGCTCCGGCAGCGCCGGCCGCCGCCGGGTTAGCCAATTGAGGAGTTGCTGTTTGTTGGATGCCGGACAGCACAAACCCGCCTGGTTTCACCACAAAGGTATTTGAAGAGCCCGTCAGTGAGGCGGAGTTTGCTGTTTTGCTTGCCCAAAACCTGACCTGCCCCACATCGCCGTAATTGAAGCTAAATGGCGCATTACCACTGGCATCGAAGGTCATATTGACCGGCAAATAACTGGATACGCTACCATTATTGTTGCCTTGAACAATGGTAGAACTTCCTCCATTCACGCTCATCAGGTTGGATGCATAGCATGTGGTTGGATTGTTGCACTCGTAGGCAAAGTTGACCGCTGTCTTCCCCACCAATGCAGCCTCGCAAGCCTTGGTAATGGTGCTCGTCTTCACCGCGCGCAGATAATAGGCGCCAGAAGACGTACCTGCTACCTGGGTAGGAATGGTCGTTACTCCACCATTAGCCGCATTGGAAAAAATGAAACCCGTCGTGCTGAAAGTGGTGGAGCAACTGTTTGCCGCCACGCAGCTTGTCCCGTCCGGGCAACACTTGCGGGCATTAGTGGCAGCAGTCTGTTCACCAGACAGAGTTACCGATACCGCGGCACCATTAGAAGCCGCTGGATAACTCAGTGTGGTACTGGCCACGCCTGTCGAGTTGAAGGCTACCACGCTGGCACCCAATGTCCCGCCACTAGCGCTCAGGGTGGCTGTCGTGCCGCTGGCGGCCGTATATGCATTGGTACATGGGCTACTGCTGTCCGTGCAGGCCGTGACCGTCGCCGTGGTCGGCAAACAGCTGACGCTGCTTGTCGGCAGAGACAGTTCATAGTGATCCGGACCGGCAACGGGACAACCGTGTGTGAGTTGACGCACCAAGTCCACATCGGCGCTACTCAGGGCGGATTGATAGACATGCACTTCGTCGATGTTGCCGGCGAAGCCAAATGCATTAGTGTTCTCGCCCGAAGAAGAATTGGTCTCTCCACCAATGGAAGCGATGCCCGCATCACCTGTGCCAAAGCTCGCCTCGGTCCAGGTCGCACTGACATTGGCAAGCTGTGTGCCCGCCGCGTTATACACCAGGACGGTCTTGCGTTTGTTGGGAAGGTCAGCCACCGCTGCCACAAAATACCAAGTGTTATTGGCAATCACATTACCAGTATCGAGAATAAGCGCCGATGGCGTACCGCGTGAAAAGAAACGCAGCATACCTGTACCACCATCCCCCACGCTGAAGCCATAGCCCTGCGAATTGTTCTCGTCGTCTATGAGGATGCGCTGTCCTAGCTGGGTGTTATCAGTAGTCCTGATCCAGGCAGTGATAGTAAAACTGGTATTGGTACCGGTGCTTGCACCCAGATTGGGGAACCCTGCCGGCAGCGCGACATAGTCCTTGTTGGCCCGATTGAACACCCCGTAGCGGCAGGTGCCAGGATTCCCCGGGATAGCTGGCGTTGCATTGGCGGTGGAGGGCTTGGTGGCAGCCAGGCTGGCAGCCCTGCCGGAGTTACTCCCCGCGCTGTCCGACACCTCATTGGCGCCGCCGCTCCACAAAGATTCATCCATGCGCCACTCGGCAAAGGCGACAACATTCTTGGATTCACCGATGGCAAACGCGCCAAACCCGGCAGCCTGCGTGATGCCGCCTGCCGTGGTATCGTTGGAATTTGCCGAGCTTACGGCCGGAAAAGCCCACCCGCTGCCGCTCTTACGTCCGACAATGAAATTAGCTGTGGTTGCGCCAGCATCCACGTCAGCACTGGCGAAGGCAAAGATTGCATTGTAAGTGGCGAAAGTCAGTCCTCCCCCGGCCGTCAAAGTCCAATTACGGTTCACACTCTTGGCCGCATTAATACCGGAGGTACCGGCGGTAGTGTCGGCATGGTCGCCAGGGTCGGTACGGGCGGTCAGGATACTGTTCGCCAGTGTAGAGGTGACGTTGCTCATGGCGACTGTCACAGGCGTGTAAGTCGCTGCATCGCCAATGTGGAAAGTGCAGCTGGTAGTCCCTGATGCGTTGGTTGGGTAATGCTGCTTCAGATTGCCAAACACGTAACCCGCGCTGCGGATGATTGCCGTAGCGCAACTAGACGCCACCTCCAGGGTGTTCGCGCCGGTTGTAACAACCCCGCTGGTCAGCGTCAGTGTGCCGTTGACATTCGTGGTAAGGCCTAAATTTGCAACCTGCCCGCCAGTGTCAACAGTCAAGTTATTGTAGACAGCAATGTCTGCCGGCAAGGTTGAGGCTGCCCCGCTTACATTCCAGTTGATTGTGCCCGCCCCCGGAGTAAACGTTTGATTGCTGGTATCCCACGAGGTACGAATCTGCAGCGTCCCACCGTTAGTCATATCAATGCTAGCGTTTTTGGAGGAACTGAGCGCCAAAACGTTCAGGGTATTGGTCCCGCCAACTGGCCAGCTTAGCGTGACACTCGGGTTCTTGCCGACATCCAGGTCACCGTAAGCTAAATTATTTGCCGCATTATCGAAAACACAATCGCCGTTTATGATCAGGTCATCACCCGCAGCGGGCAGCGATTTGCCATTCCATCGCTTTGCATTGCTAAAATTCCCCGAGCCGGTAAAGGTCTTGGTTGCCGCTATAGCGGCACTCGAGAACAAAAACCCTAAAAGCATGATCAAGACCGACTTGGTTAATATCTTGATGAAACGCTGCATGGCGTTTTTTGCCGTTGCCAGAGCAAGTGCTGACAGCGCCAAGTATCCATTGGCCATGGCCGACAAAGGAACCCCAGCCTGAGCCGATAGGGCTGCCGGCGTCAGCTGTATACAGGCAAGCAGATGCAATAAATTTTTCAATACGTTGCGCATATTCTTTAAGCTAGAGCAAGTCGCATGCCATCGGGTTTATGAGCACGCATAAGCCGGTGCCAGCCCGTCTGTTGCCCGACATTTGCTCAGCGTGACCTGCAGCTGCCGCTCGATACGGCCAGGGGTGGCAACAGTGCCGCTCGCAGCCGTGGCAGTTATGCTGTAAACCCTGATGGAGCGCACTGTAGCGTTCTCGTTATAATCTGAGGAAGTGCAGCTAACCGTCACAGCAAAGCCGTTAATAGTCAAAACCGTGACTGCAGGGCAGGCCGGAAAATTTGGCCAGCTGGGATTGGCAGGCGTTACGGCCGTGCTATTAGTCGGATCCAGCGTCTGATATACCCCCCATTCCAGTGCACTACGCGCGGCATGATAAGCGCGTGAACCCTGCACATCCTGCGCCGAGGCAAAACTCTGTGTTGTTGAGATAGTGACGGCATAGGCACCGAGCGCGGCCAGCACCACGATCAGAAAAATGGCGGCAGGAATAATGAAGCCGGCTTGAATATGTGCGTTGATTGCTGAGGTTTGGGGTTGTTTCATGGCGTATTGGAAACACTCACTTGATGCAGCAGGCTAACAGTTTCACCATTACGCGTAATTGCCAACCGCATAGTAACAACGCCAGATCGTGCCAATGCGCCGGGGTTATAGCTAAAAGAACAGACAGTCAGGTTGTTTGCCAGCACCGCAGGCGTCACCAAGGCATTTAACATTGCCCATGTGGCAGGCTGAGCGGCTTGTATGGGGTAAGCCGCATAGCGCAATAGCCTGCCAGTCGCAAGGTCGCAGGCATAGGTCACTGGCGTAGAAATCACCTGAAAGCGACTGCCGGGCGAGGCAAAGGCAAAGGCCGCGCCATTCGGATTGAACTGCACCACACTCAAGCTGCCCGCTGTAGTGGCGAGACGCCGACTAGTAGTGGTACCTGCGTATGCGTCCGCCCCCGCAATCCCCAGGTTATACACCACAATCGAATCACCCGCCGCCACGTTAACCACCGGCCCCAGCACGTCAAAGCTGCTGTCTGTGCTGGAAGCGAAATCCAGCGGATCACCCGCCCCGGCAACGCCAAAGTCGGCACGATAACGCCCTGCTGCGCTAATGGGCAGGAATTCCAGAAACTGGCTGCCGCTTACCCGCACGCTATTCGGCAATGCGTTCTGCACATCGCGTGCGATGCGGCGCAGAGCGGTATCAGCTTCATCGGAGAACTCAGCGCGGCGCGCGCTATCAAGGTAAGCCAGGACGGGCTGGCGGACAAAAGTGATGATCGCCACAGCGATGATGCCGGTAATCATAATCACCACCAGCGCTTCTATCAGCGTAAACCCGCATTCCGGCACCCGATGGCGGGCGGAACATGTCAAAGTTTCAGCGCACTTGTCAGATATTCGGCGCATAGCGAGTACGGTAGCCAGTCAAGGTAATTACGGTATTGCCGGGGCCTGTCACAAGCACATCGATTTGCAGCGCGGCGTCTAAAGGCAGGCTCGGAAACTGTGCGCTTCCGCCGACGCGGGTAATAGTAACGGCAACGCTATACCCGGCAAGTCCGCTTCCACTCGCGTCTCCCGGCAAGCAGATGTTGGGGCAACCGCCACCAGGCATAACGAACCCGCCGTAATCTGAAACGTTATCGAATGGCAAGGTCGTGGAATAGCGGCTCTCACCGGCCGGTAAAGGCCCGACTATTGCGCCAGCGGTCGCTGGCGATGGATCCTGCGCGTCCGTTGCGCAGCCTGCTGCGCTGGTGGCGCTAGCAGTATTGGCATCATCAGGGTCGCAATAAGTAAAAGGCTGCTGCTCAATCTCGGACAGCATGGATTCGGCAATCGCCAGCACCTGCTTGCGCACCAGCGGGTCTGCACTATGCCGCACAGTATAATTGAGCACCGTCAGCACACCCACAACAGCCACGCTGACCACGACAACAAACACCAACAGCTCAATCAGCGTCAGGCCGCGCTGATGCACATGCTGTGCAAAGCGGCTATTGGTGGACATAGCCGGTTTCCGCCTCAATCGTCAGGGTATTGGCATTGCCAGCAACCTGGATGACCTGGCTTGCAACAAAAGCTCCGGTGGCATCAATGGGACGTCCTCTGCCATCAAAATTGAAAGTTATGGGCATTACGCTATAGCTCACCCCATTCCGTGCATTCACACTATAAGGCGCAACACCATTCGGGCCGGCAAGGGCGTTGCCGGCGCAACTGATAGCCCCCGCTGCTGCGGCAATGGTTAAAGTCACACTATTGCTTGCAAATGCCACACAAACCGTGCGCCGCTGGGCAATAGCCGTCTTCTGCGCATAATGCAGGATGGACATGGTCTGGTCGTAAAAGCCGCGCGCGTCAAAACCCTGGATCGAGAACATCTTAGGCGCCACGGTTACTGCCAATATACCCACCACGAGCAAAGTCACAATTAGCTCAACCAAACTAAAGCCACAGGTACGTAAACGTATCATTTTTCGCTTACCAGCATAAAAATGGATAGTGGGCCATAGGCCCACTATCCAAGGTCTGCAAAGCAGGCAGTCAGCTTATTTTGCGCAGGTTACAGTTGCATTTTGCGCCACACCATTTTGGCCAATCACAGTGCAGGTTACAGTCGTGCCATCAGTTGCCGAACAATCTCCTGTACCAGCGACATGGAATTGCGTATTGCCAGCTGGCGCCGCTACCAAAGTAACACCGTTAACAAAAGGTCCAAGAATGGTATCAGTACATACGTTAGCTGCATCAAGTGCAACACCACTCGCATTGCCTGCCTTTTTGGCAGCAAAATTAATAGAAGTGCCAGAGGCGATAGAGCCTGCTACGCCGTTCGCAGCAGCGTTGCCTGCATCGGCACTCAAGTTCAAGAATTTGGGTAGTGCTGTAGCAGAAAGAATGCCCAAGATCAGAATAACCACGACCAATTCGATCAGGGTAAAACCAGATTGCTGTTTCATTTATGTCGTCCCTTAAGTTTTAATATTTTAAAATCAATATATTGCAAAAAAATCATCACGCTAATCAAGAAAAACCCTAGCACCCAGCGGCGTTAACCGCACTAATAGTCGGAGCCCCGTTGACAGGTGCGTTCGCATACGTGAACGAGCAGGTCGCCGGGGTAGTGGCCCCCACGATCTGCACTAGCACCCCAGCGCCTACGGTGTACCCTTCAGCTGTCAGGTTGGCTACAGTGGGTAAAAACACCGTGGTTATTCCGGCAGCTGAAATAATGCCGCCCGCGCCGCCAGTAACCGCTGGCGGAACGAGCGCGCTAGGATAGCCATTGATAAGAGCCACCCGGCCATTCTCGGTACACACATCTCCGTTCACGGTATTGGTTGCAGTGCCACCAGTACCTGGGCATGCAGCCAGATCGGCAATGCCAGCGCGCGCCAGGAACGTGGAATGCACCAATGCCGCCGAGGCGCCGACGGCGCCTCGCGCCGCGTTTAATTTGGCAATACGGGCATCACGCTGCAGGCTTGTGAAGCGCGGCAATGCCACTGCAGCCAGAATGGCGAGGATGACGATCACCACTATCAATTCAATCAGGGTAAAACCTTTTGCCTTGTAACTCATTACCAACCTCCCATTAAAAGCATAAATTTATCAAAAACATACAGAATCTTATTCATACCATTTTTACACCAAATTCATTGAGTACGACAAAAAATACTACTGCTTGCTTTGTGTCTCGAATATCAGGTCCACTCCTCCTATTGAACCACGAGGAGCTTCGCCCAGATTGGCTGTGCTCGCCAGCTTTAAACGCGCCTGGTGGCCATCCCGAAAAATATATACCAGCCGCTTACCATGCGTATCAAAGTACCAGACTGCCGTGGCGTCAGGTGTTTGTGCATATTCGCCTATATAATTCTGCGGAAGCTCTGCCAGCAAACGCATAGGATTTGCACCCTCCAACTCGCTTATGCCCGCCGGCTGCCCGGTCACATTACGGTGCGCCCATGCCGCGCGTAACTCCCAACGCAGGTTGGTTACATCGGTATCCAGTATCACCGACTCAATCTGCTTTTGCATGCTGTTGAGACTAGTCAGCAATATCCATGCCAAAATTGCGATGATGCTCACTGTGACTGCAAAATCAAAACGGCTCGCGCCTGATTCCAGAATTTTCGATTTGGCCTGCATGCTTAATTGTGATGCAGCGCTACCTTGCCAAGGTCCCATATCGGCAAGAAAATACCCAGGGCGAGAGCCAGCACCATCACACCCAGGAACACAATCAGGATAGGCTCGATTTGCGCACCCAGGGTCTTGATTTCGTACTCCACATCGCGCTGATACATATCGGCGATTTCCTGCATCAAATCGTCCAGCGCGCCGGACTCTTCGCCTACCGCTATCATCTGCAACACGATAGGATTAAAAACACCGCTAGTGGTCGCCGCCCGCAGTATGCTCTCTCCCCGCTCAACCCCTATGCGCATCTCTTCCACTTTTTGTGCAATTAAGGCGTTATCCACGGTCTGCGCTACCAGGCTTAACCCCTGCATGATAGGCACGCCACTTTTGCTGGACAGGGCAAAACTTCTGGCGAAACGCGCCATCGTCGCCTTATGAATAATTTTCCCCACGATAGGAATTTTTAGTTTGAAACTATCCCAGCCATACCTGCCCGCTGTAGTTGCAATATAAGAGCGAAACAGCAACGCCGCGACCATGCTACCCACCAGCAAGTAAGGCCAGGAAACCACCATGAAATGGGAAAACCCCAATAAAACCTGGGTCATGAAAGGCAGATCCGCCCCAAAGCTCTCGAACACCTTGGCAAATGCCGGAATTACAAACAGATTCACAATGACTATCGCCACTGCCATAGTGATTACGACAAAAGTTGGGTAGCGCAGCGCAGACTTGATTTGATCGCGCATGAATTTCTCGAATTCGAGATGATCGAATAGCCGCAGGAATACCGTCTCCAGCAGGCCGGTAGTTTCACCCACGCGTATCATGCTGATGTAAAAGCTGGAGAAAACTTTGGGGTGCTGACTCAGCGCCGCAGATAATTCGCGGCCGCTATCGAGACTTTCGCGGATATCACCTATCACCCGCACAAATGCTTTGTTCTGGGTTGACGCTTGCAAGCCATTCAAGGCACGCATAATAGGTATACCAGCCTTGAGCAAGGTATACATCTGGCGGCTGAACATCATCAGATCTATTGTCTGTATGCGCTCTTCAAACAAACCAGCAGCAGCCCTGCGCTCACCGGAGGGAACTGGGCTGGATATGATCTCGATAGGCGTAATGCCCAAGCTGAATAGCTGGTTGGCCAGTGCGCTGCTGTCCTGGCCTTCGAGCACGCCCTGCACCAGATCGCCTTTGCTATTACGTCCCTTGTATGAAAAGAATGGCAAGCGGTTAATCCTCGAACTGATTGCTGATACGCATTGCTTCAGCGGCCGTGGTACGCTTGGCGACAACTAGCTGCACCGAGCTTCTGCGTAGCGTTTTCCCCGCCATTTGCTGGCGTGCCAGCTTGATGAAATGATTAGGGTCGTGATGATTAGCGGCGTCCACCAGCTCGGTATTCATTTCGAGCAATTCGTAAACACCTATCCGGCCTTGATAGCCAGTGCCATTACAGTGACTACATCCTTTACCCTGCGCAAACACATACTGATCAACAGCCTCGCCCAATTCCAGCTTTAGCCAGGCATGCTCCGAGGGTGTTGGCGCATGAGGCTGAGAACAGCTCTCACAGACCAGGCGAACCAGTCGCTGCGCAATCACGGCCAATAAGGACATGGAAACCATAAAACGCGGAACCCCCATGTCCACCATGCGGATGGGAGAACTAATGGCATCGTTGGTATGTAGCGTAGAGAGCACCAAGTGGCCTGTCATTGCGGCACGCAGACCGATTTGAGCAGTTTCATGATCGCGCATTTCACCAATCAGCAAAATGTCAGGATCATGGCGCAAGGCAGAGCGCAGCACGCGCGAAAAATCGAGCTCGATTTTATCATTGACCTGCACCTGGTTAATGCCAGGCAAGCGATATTCGACCGGGTCTTCCACGGTAATGATTTTGTTGGCCAAAGAATTAAGTTCATTCAACGCAGCATATAAAGTTGTGGTCTTGCCGCTGCCGGTCGGGCCTGTCACTAACACCATGCCATTCGGGCGATGTATCAGCTTGCGGAAACGTACCAGCATATCCGCTGGCATACCCAGCTTTTCCAGCGAAAATCCACTGGAATTTTGAATCAGCAAACGCATCACCACTGATTCACCATATTGCGTTGGCATGGTTGAAATCCGTACATCCACAGCCAGCTGTTTGACCTTGACAGCAAAGCGGCCATCCTGCGGCAAGCGCTTCTCGGAAATATCCAGGCCAGACATCAACTTGAGCCGCAACACCAGTGCCGTGGTAATTTTTAGATTGGCCTCGGTTTGCAGGTGCATCACACCATCAATGCGGAAGCGAATGTGCAGCTTGTGTTCTTGCGGTTCTATATGGATATCAGAAGCCCGTACCTGTACGGCATCTTCAAAAATCGTCTGCAGTAGCTTGACTACCGGCGCATCTTCGACACGCCGGGTAAGATCCAGGGTGGAAAAATCAACAATGTTCTCACCCAGATCCTCTCCCAGTTCCTGCGCCAGGCTGGATATTTCTTCAGTGCGGCGGTAAGTGCGATCAATTATCTGCAGCAGATAACTTTCGAGTACCACTGCCAACTCGATTTCTTTGCGCAGCAAGCGTGCGATTTCATCGTAGGCAAATAAATCTGTAGGATCGACCATGCCCACCAGATAGCTGTTGCCTCGGTCTTCCAACACTACGGTACGGAAACGGCGCGCGTGGGCTTCCGATAGTTTGTATATGGTTTCCGGCTTGATATTGAATTGCTTGAGATCAATAAAAGGGATTTTTAACTGATGCGCCAAGGCCTCGGAAATCTGCGTTTCCGTGACGTAACCGCTGTCGATAAAAACCCGGCCCAGTTTGCGGCCGGAATGTTTCTGTTCACTTAACGCTGTATTGAGCTGGTCAGCAGAAAGCAGGCCTTGCTGAACTAGAATTTCCCCGAGACGGATCTTCTCTGGACGTGCCATAGCGACCTTAATATTATTTATTGTGGTTTATCATAAACGCATTCTATGTCGTTGATCATAGAAACCACAATCCCAATGCCTGATATTGTCCTGTGACAGCTAGAAATGCCACCGAATACCGACAACATAAAGGCTTGGAAAACACATGCCTAATACGAAATACATTCGTTAAGCAAATAGATGCCATGTTGGGCTACTTTAGAATTGCTACGCCCTTGATTTGGGCATACACGGCTTTACCCAATACCAACCCCAGATTCACAGCAGATTTACGCGTGATGCGGGCCAGTATCCTTGTGCCGCCCACATCCAGCCCTACCATGATTTGACCGGGGCTGTCGTCAGACAAGCCCGTTACCGCAGCGGGTAAAATATTAAGAATACTGGTGTCCTGCTGTTGTGCCAAAGTCAGGCTCACGTCACGCGCCTGGATACGGACACGCACCTGCTGATTGATCTCCACTTCCTGGTATGGCAAAGCAAGCAAGCCACCCGCGAATAAAACCCAGGTCAGGTGGTTTTCGATATCCTGGGCATTCACAGTGCCAAGAATCAACGCTTCCGCTGCGTCACCGTGGGCCAGCGGCATATCCAGGCGCGTCATCAAATCAATAGGGGAGCCACTCGCCAAGACACGGCCATGTTCGAGCAGCACCATATTGTCTGCCAGTCGCGCAACTTCATCCGGCGCATGGCTAACGTAAATCAGCGGTATATCCAGCTCATCATGCAGTCTTTCCAGATAAGGCAAAATTTCGCTTTTACGCTTAACATCCAAGGCTGCCAGCGGCTCGTCCATGAGCAAGATGCGTGGGCTGGTAGCTAGCGCACGCGCGATGCCAACTCGCTGGCTTTCGCCGGTGGAAAGCGTTTGCGGCATGCGCTCCAGCAGATGATCTATGCCCAGCAGCTTGATGGATTGCGCCAGAGACACCCGTCGCTCCGGTTCGGGTACGCGCTTCATGCCGTATTCCAAGTTGCGCCGGACTGTGAGATGCGAGAACAGCCCTGCCTCCTGGAGCACATAGCCCAACGGTCGCCTGTAGGTGGGGATGAATAGATTGCGTGAGTCATCCTGCCAAACTTCGCCATTGACTTCCAAATAACCACCTGGCGCATGCTCCAGTCCAGCAATGGCGCGCAGGCAAGTGGTTTTGCCAGAGCCTGAAGCCCCGAACAGGGCAGTCACACCACGACCAGGCAGATTCAGATCAACATCCAGCAAAAATTCAGGATAGTCGAGCTTAAACCTCGCACGGATGGCAAACCCGGCTGGAGCATTCATTTCTTCCGCCCGGTTGGATTAAGCACGTAAAGCGTTAGCAGTATCAAAAAGGAGAACGCCAGCATGCCCGCCGAAAGCCAGTGAGCCTGTGTGTATTCCATCGCTTCCACATGGTCGTAAACTTGAACAGAGACTACGCGCGTCCTATCTGGAATATTACCGCCGATCATCAGCACCACTCCGAACTCGCCCACGGTATGGGCGAAGCCCAACACGATAGCGGTGAGATAGCCTGGCTTTGCCATGGGCAGCACTACACTGAAGAAGGTATCTAGCGGCGAGGCGCGCAGGGTAGCCGCCGTTTCCAAAGGCCGCTCACCCATGGCCTCGAAAGCATTCTGAATAGGCTGGACAACAAAAGGCAAGGAATAAAATACCGAGGCCACCACCAGGCCGGCGAAGGTAAAGGGCAATACGCCTAATCCCATGGATAGGGTAAATTGGCCGATTGGCCCATTTGGCCCCAGGATCACCAACAGATAAAATCCAATCACCGTCGGGGGTAACACAATAGGCAACGCCACCACCGCGCTCACAGCACCCTTCCACCAAGATTTGGTGCGCGCCAACCACCATGCAACTGGCGTACCAATCACGAGCAGGATTGCAGTGGTCACGGTTGCCAGTTTCAGGGTCAGCGCAATTGCTGCAACGCTAGAATCTCCCAGCACAACACATTCCCTTACAGGTCGTAACCATAGGACTTGATCACCATGCGCGCCTTGTCAGTTTTGAGGAATGCCATCAAAGTGCGGGCAGCCGGGCTGTCCTTGCCTGGTATCAAAATCGCTGCATCCTGGCGAATGGGAGCATGCAAATTTGCAGGGACGATCCAGGCCGATCCGCTTTTTACTTTGCCTGCTTCATAAACCTGAGACAAGGCGACGAACCCCAGTTCCGCATTGCCCGTGGCGACAAACTGGTAAGTCTGGGCAATATTCTCTCCCTGCACGAATTTGGGTTGTAGGCTCTCAATCAGGCCCAGTCTGGTTAACGTCTCCACAGCAGCCTCACCGTAAGGTGCCAGCTTAGGGTTGGCTATCGCGATATGCTCAAAGTCACCTTTCTTCAGCACTTCACCCTTTTCATCCACCAAATCCGATTGAGCCGACCAGAGTACAAGTTTGCCGATGGCGTAAGTGAAACCACTGTCAGGTACGGCGGCACCCTCTTTCTCAAGCCTAGCAGGGATTTCGGCATCAGCAGACAGCAGGACCTCGAATGGCGCACCGTTCTTGATCTGGGCGTAGAACTTTCCGCTAGCACCGAATGACAATATCGCTTTGTGGCCAGTAGCTTTCTCGAAATCAACGGCGATCGCTTTCATCGGGGCAGTGAAGTTGGCAGCAACAGCAACTTGAACTTCTCCTGCCAAAACAGGTACGGATAGGGCAAAGAAAGCCATGCCAGCAATCAAAGTAAAAAGAGATTTTTTCATGCTATGGATTCCTACAAAGATTAGAAAAATTTCAAGCAGGCACTGCCAGGATAATGTGAGCAGCATTAATTAAAGCCAAGACATGTTCCCCATCCTTGAGGCTCAGCGAGCGGATACTCTCGTTGGTAACAATGGCTGTTAAAGTCTTGCCTCCGGTCAACTCGATAATGACTTCGCTGTTGACAGCCCCCTCCTGGCAACGTGCAACAGTGCCACGCAATTGATTGCGGGCGCTGGTTTTGAGATTATCGTCTGCTGCCAGAATGACCCAGGAGGCTTTTACCAAGGCATAAGTCTCTAAACCAGGCGCCAGAGTCAAATGATCAACACTGTCGTTTGTAATAGTGACGGCCAGCTCTATACCACCTCCGATATCAAGAATCACCTCGGCATTCACGGCACCTTTTTTCACAGTTTTAACGATGCCTAAAAACTGGTTGCGTGCACTGGTTCGCATATCAAACCTTCTGATCGTACGATAGTACACGTCGAAATCTTCCATGTTTTTACCTATGGTGACAGGCAATTCTCTCCATTCCTTTTCAAGATGGCGATAAGCGGTCACGACACGCCGACCATACTTGGTAAGACTGGTGCCACCGCCATGGCTGCCACCAGTCTGGCGCGCAACCAATGGTTCCCCAGATAAATTGTTGATGGTTTCTACTGCCTGCCATGCAGCCTTGTAGCTCATCCCCATTTCACTGGCAGCAGCAGCAATAGAACCTAAGGTGTCGATACGTTCCAACAACTCCAAGTGATCCCAACGCTTGCTGCGCATGGTTGGCGGCTTGACTGATTTCGGGCGCGCAATGGATACGCTCATTGAATTCTCCAGTTATACGAGCCAATGACATTGGCTCTGAAATAGCATAGCATATCGTTATTACTTTTAACTACATAACGAATGTATGGAAATCACATGAGCCAAAGCGAGCCTGTCTATGCAGCTTTCAATGGTATTCGATGAGGGGACTGGCAATTAGGCGTTGCCATTTTATGTGTTAAGCAATGGCAGGGAATTTAGCCAAACACAGGCAGGGTGGGAACGAAGCCCAAGAACGATGAAACCGTGCTTGCTCAATAACTCAAATTTGAGGATCAAGAAATAGCGGATAGATGAATACGATAACCGTAAGCATCAATTAGGCATTCTGCAAAGCACATGCTTTTATAAAAAATGAGCGCAATGGCTAGATTTAGCGCCCACCTGAAAACCCCAACTGCCCCCATGCCTCGTAACTGACTATTGCCACCGTGTTTGATAAATTCATACTACGATTGTTTGGTTTCATGGGTATTCTAAGATGGCACTCAACTTCGGGGTTTTGGTGAATGTTATCAGGCAGCCCATTAGTTTCGGATCCAAATAATAAAACATCGCCAGCTTTGTACTCGATCTGATTGTACAGATGCGTTCCTTTAGTCGTTATTATGAACACCCTATGTCCCTGCATGGCTTTTGAAAACGCCTCGAAGCTTGGGTGGCAAATGACGTTTGCGAGGTCAAAATAATCGAGTCCGGACCGACGCAAATTCTTATCTTCAAGATCAAAACCCAGAGGTTCTATCAAGTGAAGAGTAAAACCGTTATTAGCGATAAGCCTAATAATATTCCCTGTATTTTGCGGAATCTTTGGCTCATAGAGGGCAATGTTTAACATTTTGGGCTGAGAATTCTAAATGGTGGAAATGCCGCAGTTTGAATTTGTCAAATTCCGGTGCTGTGATGATTAATGAGGCTTGGCGGCAAAATGCTATTGGGGGTGGAGCTTAAAATGCTAAAAACTATCTGGGTTATAGTGATTCAGGTTTCTGCTCGCGGCTCAGCAGGTTCTCAAGGGCAGCTCTGGGTGAACGGCCATATGAAAGCACCTGGTCAACCTCGCAGGTAATCGGCATTTCTACGCCCATCTGCGCCGCACGCCTGACAACCTCTCGTGTCGTATATACGCCTTCAGCCACGTGCCCCAGGCTCTGCAGAATCTGCTCCAGGGTCTGCCCACTGGCCAAACGCAACCCCACTTCACGATTACGTGAATATTGGCCTGTACAGGTCAATATGAGGTCGCCAGCGCCAGCCAGGCCCATGAACGTCTCTTTTTTACCACCCAGACTCAAGCCAAAACGTGTGATTTCGGCCATCCCACGCGTAATCAAGGCTGCGCGCGCATTATTACCAAACTGCATACCATCACAGATCCCGGCAGCAATCGCCATCACATTCTTCAGTGCGCCGCACACCGAAACGCCGACCACATCGGTACTGGTATAGACCCTGAAATTGCCGCCATGCAGCATGGCTCCTGCCTCACATGCAAAAGTCTCATCATTGGCAGCCAGCGTCACTGCCGTAGGCAAGTCGCGTGCAAGTTCAGTGGCAAAACTGGGGCCGGAGAGCACTCCCCAAGACTGCGCGGCACCGAGCTCCTCCAGAGCAACCTCGTGTGGCAATTTGGCTGTGCCGCCTTCCAGGCCTTTACTAGCCCAGATCACAGGGGCTTTACAGCCTGCGTTTTTGATAGCCTTAAGCATGGAGCGAAAACCGGCAGTCGGTACAGCAGACAGGATCAGGTCGGCATCTTTAAGCGCAGCAGCCAGGTTGCCTTCGAGCGATAAATTTTCACCAAATACAAAATCACCAAGATATTGGCGGTTGGCGCGTGTGTCACGCATATCGGCAAGGTGGGCCTGATTGCGCGTCCATAAGACCACCTTGTGCTGATGGCTGATCTGCAGTGCCAGTGCGGTAGCCCAGGCACCAGCGCCTAAAACAGCTATTCTCATACTGCCGCTTTCATCGCCTTATTCTCAAAAGCCCCAAACCGACGTTGAGAGCATATATCCAGACAGGCCATCGCGGTGCTTTACCTTGACCCAGCCATTGCTGGGAGGCTCAAGCAAATCCAGCACCACATTTTCCTCTACTCGACAAACCAGTGCTGAGGCGGCATCCGGCGACTGCCGGACTTCCGCCTGGTTAAGCGTTACCAGCACAGTGCGCCTGGTAGCAAGCTGCGTGGCGGCTATCCAGCTTAAGCCGCCACGGTTGTCACGCACCTTTATCCAGTCACCCAGGTCAACAATGATTTCCACCGGATAGCCCTGGCTGATGACAAACAGCTTTTTGCCTTGTGCTGATGGCGCGTCATACAGTATGGCCTTGGGAACCGCAATAGAGCGGTACTCCAGCGCTGAAGCCACACCAGGCAACAGCGCCAGCAGCAAGCCGATGCAGGCAACAGACTTAATGGGTGGTAACCCCTGCAGTAGTCTCGTCAACCGGTTGTTGCTTCTGCTGAGCATAAAGCGCCTCAAAATTAATGGGATTAAGCAATACCGGCGGAAAACCACCGCGTGTCACGATATCCGACACTGCTTCGCGCGCGTAGGGGAACAGGATGTTAGGGCAGCCGATGCCGAGAACAAGCTCAAGATTTTCTTCTGGTACGTTACTCACCCGGAATATACCTGCCTGGGCGACTTCGACCAGAAACACGGTTTTGTCTTCGACTTTGGAAGTTACAGTGACCGTGATGACCACTTCATATACGCCCTCGTCCAGCTTGGTAGCGGCATTGCTGAGCTCAACACCTACCTGCGGCGCTTCGCGCTGAATAAAGATTTGCGGTGCATGAGGGATTTCCAGCGACAAATCCTTGATATAAATTTTCTCAATGCCAAATCCGGGTTGTTGTTCCTGTTCCTGATTTGCCTGCGCTACGTTATCTTCTGCCATAACAATTCCTAAAATGAGCCAGCACTTAGATGCCGAGCCTGGTTGTAATTACCTGGTTGTAATTATTGGATATCCGCCCCTAGTTACTGAGACTGACGGGATTTTAATAAAAACAGTATTCTATCTGCTTACGCCCTGTTTTTGAACAATAAGCAGGGGTCACGCCAAATTACTCGACTAACAATGGCTCCAGCTTTCCCGCCAAGTCCAGTGCGCGTAACTCCTCGAAGCCGCCGATATAGCGCTCATCGATATAAATCTGCGGCACGGTACGGCGACCAGTTTTTTTTATCATTTCCACACGCCGCTCCGGCTCCAGATCAACGCGTACTTTGTCAATCTGCTTCACACCCTTGCTCAATAAAAGCCTTTCCGCGTTCAGGCAGTAGGGGCAAGTTGCAGTGGTGTACATCAAAATTTGCGCCATGCCTAATCCTTCACCACCGGCAGTTTGGCCTCTATCCAGGCAGCAAGGCCGCCCTGCAGGCCATGTACTTTGGAAAACTCCTGCTTGCGCAAAATATCGCATGCCTTGCCGGAGTGCGCACCGCTCTGGCAATACACGAGCACCGGGTTATCCTTGAATCGGCGGATTTCACCAAGGCGCGCATCGAGTTGGGCCAGTGGAATATGCCTGGCTTCCGGAATATGCCCAGTAGCGAATTCCGCATCGTCGCGCACGTCCAGCACTACGGCATTGGCCCGGTTAATCAGCAGCACCGCTTCATTTGGCGTCAGATTGGCAACGCCGCCGACACCGCGTTTGAGCATAGGCCATAGCAGCATGGCGGCTGAGGCCAAAGCCAAGCCCACCAGTAAAATATTTTTAGTCAGAAACTGTAGCACTTTGTTGCTTCCTCTTTAATCGGGATCGAACATACTCCAACAGTGGCCGGTAAGTACCCGCATCACGCACCGACAGTACACTTAACTCTTTAATCAGGCCATCCGCAGAGGTGGGATAAGCAGCCAGCCCCCGGTCGAGCTGCCGATAGGCTTCATCTTGCCGCCCGGCCAAGCTCAGCAATATAGCCTGGGCAAAAACCAGCCCATCTACTGGCTCAAAATGCATGGCGCTGGTACAAATCGTCAATTTATCCTGCAAATGATCGCGCGAGGGTGGCGCCGACAAGGCCAGCGTAACATCCACATATGACGTCAACAGGGGGTTGTGCCTCACAGACAGCATATCTGCCCTGAAGTGCGGCAAATCCGCATCGACGACCTGAAAACTTCTGGCAGAAACCAGCCAACGCTCTATTTTACTGTAATCCCATGCCAAAGAACCCGCCAATAACAATCCAGCTCCTGCAAGCAAAGCCGTGGCCCGCCGCAGAGTAGGCCCTGCGGGAAAATCCAATGGATCAGCCAATCCCAGCAGCAATGCGGCTATCCCTAGAAAATAGGCATACCACAATGGATATTCAAGCATGGCATGTATGCCTAATATTCCAAGCAGGGCAAACAGCAGAAAATAAGGCAATGTGCGATGCTCGCCCCGCAATATGCGCAACAGCCAGCTCGCAAGTCCGGCCAATACTAGCAGCAAACCCGACACTCCGGTTTCTGCCAGGAGTTGCAGAACCAGATTGTGCGCATGGCTGACACGCTGGTCTATGGTAGCAACCCCCAATTGCGAGGCACGCTCGAAGTAACCCCAGTCGAACTCACCCCAACCCAGGCCCATCCAGGGTGCATCCTTGAACATGGCCCACGCCGCACGCCATATATCCCAGCGATCATGAAAATTGCCCCCGGCATGTTCCATGCGGTCAAGCGTGGTTATCACCGGCGCTGAAATAGCAATCCAGGATAGATGGAGAGCGAACTGCATTAAGGCAAAAGCGGGAATCAGGCCGATAAAGAAAATGATTGCGTGATGGCGTGTGCCAGCCTGCAAGCGCAGTCCGAGACCTGTCAGCAATATCAGGTAGAGCCAGGCACTGCGTGACCCGGCAAGCGTCATGGCCAGCAAGAGCAGCAAGGCCGAACAAACCACCAGCCAGGTCTTTAAATTAAAGCGCAATAACAGATAGCCCAGACTAGCCAAACCCAGTGCCAGGTAGTCCGCCAGATGGTTGGGTTGCCCCAAATGGGCACTAGCCTGTAACATGAATTTGGCTGACACCAATCCGCCTAAACCCTGCGGGTATACCTGCTGAATCAGCACGATCAACGCGCTTATTAGCGTGCCGGTCAAAATAGCGCCAGCCACGGCATCGCAGGTTTTCTCAAGACCGAATATATGCCGCAACTGGCGTCCCAGCAGCATAATTGCCCCCACCCATAACAGATAGAGCACAGCCATCAGCACACTCGACGAGTTCACTGCGGGCAACAACCAAGCTTGCACGCCGAGCAATAGTGCAAAAACCAAAGGTAGCCAAATGATATGTGGCACTGCCTGCATTTCATATGTGCTACGCCCAAACACAGCAACGACAGCCAGCAAGCCCAGAACGACTGCCGACCATTCATTCCAGAATGCAGCAATCGGTAATTGATGGCGTGACAGCAGAAAGGGCAGCAAGCACATCAGCCCCGTTAAAAACAGGCCGGCACGGGCATTGGGGGAAGATTTCATACGCTCATTAACGTAAAAAGGTCGACGATTCGGAAGTAAGGGCTGGCCAAGTCTGTAATGCAATAATCTTCAAAAGATATAGAATATTGAAGATTCTGATAACCGTCCCCAAGAGAGATACTAAGCTCAATGAAAACAACTCCAGTCTTATTATTGATACTCGATGGCTTCGGCTACACTGAAGAACATGCTGATAATGCCATCGCTCAAGCAAACAAGCCAAACTGGGATGTCCTCTGGCGTGATTATCCGCACATCCTGATTAATGCTTCGGAGAGTTTTGTCGGCTTGCCTAACGGCCAGATGGGCAACTCCGAAGTTGGGCACCTCAATATAGGCGCCGGTCGCGTCGTATTCCAGGAGTTTGAGCGCATCAATTGTGCAATTGCCGACGGCTCGTTTTTCAGCAACCCGACATTGCTGGAAGCTGTACAAACCGCCAAAAATACCGATAAAGCGCTGCACATATTCGGCCTGCTTTCAGATGGTGGCGTCCACAGCCACCAGGACCACATTTACGCCATGATTGAAATGGCCAGGCGTGCCGGGCTGCATAAAGTCTACATTCACGCCTTTCTCGATGGCCGCGATACGCCGCCGGTGAGTGCCAAGCCTTTTATCCATGCGCTGGAAGCCAAATGTGCCGAGCTGGACACCGGTCAAATAGCCTCCATTGTAGGTCGTTACTACGCCATGGATAGAGACAAACGCTGGCCGCGCGTGGAAACGGCTTACCACCTGATTGCAGAAGGTGTGGGCGAATTCACCGCTACCAGTGCTCATGAAGCACTCGAAGCCGCCTATGCCCGCGGCGAAAACGATGAGTTCGTTAAAGCGACCGCCATCCATAAACCTGGCGAAACGCCGGCAGGTGTCCACGATGGTGATGTCATCGTATACATGAATTTTCGCTCAGACCGCGCGCGTCAATTGACGCATGCCTTCCTGGAGCCTGAGTTTGAAGGGTTTCACCGCCGGCACATGCCCAAGCTCGGCGGCTTTTACACACTTACCATGTACGACAAGAAAGAGTTGAAAGCGCGCGCAGTGTTCGCGCCTGTGCATATCAAAAACTGTTTGGGTGAATATTTGTCCGATCTGGGCTTAACCCAACTGCGCATTGCCGAGACGGAAAAGTACCCGCATGTCACCTTCTTTTTCAATGGTGGCGAAGAAAAGGTATTTCCGGGTGAAGACCGGATTCTTGTGCCTTCGCCACAAGTTGCCACCTATGATTTGCAGCCGGAAATGAGTGCCGTTGAAGTCACAGACGAACTGGTCACAGCCATACTAAGCAATAAATACAGCGCCATCATCTGCAACTATGCCAATGCCGACATGGTCGGCCATACTGGCAATCTGCCAGCGGCAATCAAGGCGATCGAGACCATTGATATTTGCGTAGGCCGCGTAGTGCGTGCCATGCAATCCATAGGCGGCGAAGTGATTATCACCGCGGATCACGGCAATGCCGAGATGATGCAGGACAACCTTAACCATCAGCCGCACACGCAGCACACCACCAACCTGGTGCCCTTGCTGTATATAGGGCGCCCGGCACAGCTGGCCGCAACGGGAGCCTTGTCCGACCTGGCGCCTACCTTGCTAAAAATGATGAGCATCCCCCAGCCTGCAGAAATGACAGGCCACGCGCTTGTTGAGTTCACTTGCGACAAAAATTGAGGCTGACGCCAGGCAAGATGCGGGTTACGCACGCGCTCACCGCCCTTCTGGCTTGCTCCCTAACCTGCTCAACCGCATGGGCCGGGGCCAAAGCCGAGAAATCCAAAGAGGCCCTGAGCCAACTGCATGAACGCATTGAGTCGCTGACCAAAGAGCTGGATAGCGCACAGAAAGCGCACGCAGAAGCGGCCGATGCACTTAAAAAAAGTGAATCGGCCATCAGCGTAACCAATCGCAAGCTGTTTGAGCTGAATCAGCAGCACCAGCAAAATAGCGATAGCCTGCAAACCTTGCTGCAGCAAAAATCAGCGCTGGAATCTACACTGCAACAACAGCAGCAACTGCTGAGCGCACAACTCTATCAGCAGTATCTGCATGGTCAGCAAAGCTACGTGCAGGTGGTATTGCAGCAGCAAGATCCAAATGCCATCACGCGCGAGTTGCACTATTTCTCTTATGTCGCGCGCGCGCGCGCCAACCTGATCGAGTCCATGCAGGCCAATCTGGGCAAAGTGGCCAAGCTCAATGATGAGACAGCCAATACCCTGGAAGAAATCACCGCGCTGAAGACCCAACAGGAGCAGGAACGCAGCGAGTTGCAAGCGCAAAAAAACGAGCGCGGCAAAGTGCTGAAAAAACTTTCAACCCAGATCAGCGCGCAGCGCGGAGAAATCAGCAAGCTCAAGCGCGACGAGAAAAACTTGTCGCGCCTGGTAGAGCGATTGTCGCGGATTATTCCCAAGACCGTGCCGAAAAAACGCGCAACTGAAAAACCCGCACCTGACCAGAAATCCGTCGGCAGAAATGAAACCCTGCCACGTAATGATTTCGATGGCGGCAGCTTCGCCGCACTCAAAGGCAAGCTCAATCTGCCCGTACGCGGTGACGTTACCAACCGCTTTGGTGCAATACGCGAGGATAGCGGTATTTCCTGGAAAGGCTTGTTCATCAAGTCCGCCGAGGGCAGCGAAGTTAAATCCGTGGCCAGTGGCCGCGTGGTGTTTGCCGATTGGCTGCGCGGCTTTGGCAATCTGTTGATCGTAGATCATGGCGATGGCTATATGAGCTTATACGGCAACAATCAGGCGCTGCTGAGGACAGTAGGCGAAACGGTTAAAGGCGGCGACACTATCGCCTCGGTCGGCAATAGCGGCGGGAATGAAGCCTCCGGCCTATATTTTGAGCTACGCTATCAGAGCAAGCCTTTTGATCCGCTAAGCTGGAGTGTGATCAAATAACACCGGCTCATCCACATTAGGTGCCAGATATGAACGCCATACCTGATTGGTTTTATTACGCAGTGCTTTCAGCCGTGTTTGCGGCGCTTACTGCAATCTTTGCCAAGATCGGCCTGGAAGGCATCGATTCAGACTTTGCAACCCTGATTCGAACCTTTGTCATTGTTGCAGTGCTTTCAGCGTTTGTATGGTTCACAGGAAAGTGGACCAACCTGCTTGCCTTAAACCCAAAGTCGCTGCTTTTTCTCGTGCTGTCCGGCCTGGCCACAGGTGTCTCATGGGTATGCTATTTCCGCGCGTTACAACTAGGGGAAGCCTCGAAAGTTGCGCCAATTGATAAGCTCAGTCTGCTGCTGGTTGTGGTATTTGCTGTGATATTTCTTAACGAACGGCCCAGCGTGAAAGACTGGATAGGGATTATTCTGGTGGGTAGCGGAGTTATTCTGCTTGGCCTCAGAAAATAATACCTGCGCTCCGTTAAGTCCGGCCGCCAGACCTGGCCTTGCGCGCCTTCACTAATCCGCTAATCGCCAAAGACCCTAGCCCCAAGGCAAGCCCGCCTAGCACTATGGCGCTGATATGATCACGCACCAGCGGAATGTTGCCAAAGAAATAACCGCTCACTACGAGTGAAACGACCCATACCGCAGCACCAGTGACCATGGAAACCAGGAATTTGCTCGGCGCCAGGCCTGATACGCCGCCAATAAATGGCGCAAAAGTACGTACCACGGCAATAAACGGGGACAGGATAAAAGTGATGCGACCATGTTTTTCATAAAACGCATGCGTCTTTGCCAACGCGTCCTGATCCAGCCATTTATGCTTTTGTGAAAACACTGCCCGGCCAAATTTGTGGCCAATCTGGCAACCCATCCAATAATTCAGGCTACTGCCGAGCACCGTCGCCACGAACAGCAAGGGCAGCAATATCCAGATATTCAGTGCGCCTGTTGCGCAAAATGCTCCACTGATAAAAAGCAACGGGTCCCCTGGCAGAAAAAACAGCGGAAGCAGCCCCATCTCGCAAAAAACAATCGCAAACAGCACCGCATAAGCCAACGTGCCGTGCTGCGCGAGGATAGTGTCTAAATGCTGATTCAGATGCAGCATGATCTGGATGATGTCCATTGCTTTTTCTGGTATATTTTTCTAAAAAAGCGCCCAAACAAAGCGTACTAAGCGACCGTATACAAAATCAATGCCGCCCTATTTTCCCAGCGACATTTATCCCTGCACTAGCGCCATTGAGCGGTCATGAACGCGCCACAATAGCAACTGCGCAACGATAGCACCAACCAGCGCCAGGAACATGTCACACTGTGTGTCCCACACATCGCCCTGCGTAGCGAGAAAAGCCACGGCATCGCTACCGCTTGCTGCTGCTACCCACCACTCGAGGAGTTCATAGCAGGCACTGCCGGCTAGAGCCACGCATGTCACCAGAAAGAATAGCCATTTCCCCGGCCTGAGCGGAGACGCCCTGAGCAAAATTTCACGCACAGCGATGGCCGGAATAAAACCCTGTGCCACGTGCCCGAGCCGGTCATAATAGTTGCGCGCAAGGTGGAATTCATCGCGCAGCCAGTTGAACAAGGGCATCTCAGCGTAAGTGTAATGCGCGCCTATCATCAGAATGACGGCATGCACAGCAATCAGCACATAAACCAGCCGCGACAGGGGAAATCGGGCATACGTGGCTACCAGCAATGGCACTACGATCAGTATCGGAAACACTTCCAGCAGCCAGATAAAGAGATCACGCGCGCCGATGACCGACCAGATAAAAACCAGCGCAGTCAGCCCGAGCAACACAGCAAAAAAAACGCGACCGCTTACACGCGTCACTATAGTCTCGCTTGCAGAATAGCCGCCACTTCTGCATCCGTTAATACCACCGGATTGGTTTTCATACTGCTGCCGCGGCAATTTTCGACCACTCGCGGGATATCCGCTGGCGTCATGCCGTAGTGGGAGAGCAGCGGCAATTTGAGGCTTTGCGTCCAGTCTTCCAGCACGTCAAGCAGAGCGTCAAGGCCGCTGTGCTCACTTTGGCTCATGTTGTTATCGAGCACTTTGCCGGCATGCGCGTAGCGCCATAAGGCATCGCTACCCGGTGCGCGGGCCTGCAGTGCGCGGATGTTGGTACGTGTGCATTCGGCAACCAGCGTGCCGCACACCACACCATGCGGGATGGGGAAAAATGCACCCAAAGGTGCCGCCAGCCCATGCACGCAACCCAAGCCGACTTGAGCGAGCGTGATGCCTGAAACCAGTGCGCCGTAGGCCATATTGGTACGATGTGCTGCAATATCGCCCTCATTCCTGAACCATGGCGCCAGGCTATCACGCACGGCACGCATGCCGGACATGGCCAAGGCATCGGTAATCGGGTTAGCTCTGGAAGAAACGTAGGATTCCAGCAGTTGTGTGAAGGCATCCATGCCGTTGGCGGCGATGAGCTCCAAGGGGCAACCGGCGAGCAGCTCCGGGTCCACTACGGCATATTGTGGCACCAGCTTTTCATGGCGAAAGGATTTCTTGAAGCCATCCGCACCCGGTTGGGATAACACAGCGTTTTTAGTCGCCTCGGAGCCCGTACCCGCCGTGGTCGGCACAGCAATAAAAGGTACTGCCGGCCCGTGATACGGCAGCTCCGGGCCGACACCTTCGAGAAAATCCATCACGCTGTTTTCAACGCGCAGCAAACCTGCGACAGCTTTGGCGGCATCAAGCACGCTACCGCCGCCTATGCCAATCACGACCTCAATATGCGCGCCGCGCCACTGCACCGCCAGCGCGTCCGCCAAGACTGGCGATGGCTCCCCGGCCACTATGGCGTGCTCGATGGTGAGCCCCTCAGCCTTCAAACTATTGATTAGTGCCGCCGACTGCGGTGACTGCATGAAAGATTGCGCTCCTGTAACAAGCAAAACGCGATCACCTAATTCGGCCGTGAGCTTGGGCACTTGTTTGATGGCGCCATCACCAAAAACAATCCTGGGCAGGCCGGATATGGAAAAAGCCGAAATGTTCATTAGTTGCTCCGTCACTCGCCGATCAAATGCAACAGCACCTTGCGCGTGCTCGCCATCAACCGGTGCTCATACAAAAAAATACCCTGCCATTGCCCAAGGGCAGCTTTGCCGTTAAGCAGCGGGATGGCTAGATGCGTTTGCGTGAGGGCGCTACGCACATGGGCGGGCATGTCGTCCGGCCCTTCCACCGTATGCACAAATAGTGGATCACCATCCGGCACCAGGCGCGCGAAAAAACGCTCCATATCGGCCAGCACGTCTGTATCGTAATTCTCGTTGATGAGCAGGCTCGCTGAGGTGTGTTGTATATAGAGCGTCAACATACCGGTGGTGAGGCCGCTGTTAGCGGCCCAGCTGATTACCTCGGGGGTAATGTCGTAAAGGCGACGGCCGTTGGTTCTGACGGTGATGAGATGGGTGAGCTGGCGCATAAGGGTATATCCGTTAGGGAATAACAGGATTTTCCATGACGCCCTGGTTAAAGTACAGCGGCAAAGCGCCAGATTTCTGCCGCTGCATTTAATCTAGCCAGACTACCAGCGCCGGTGGCGGAAGCCGGGGCCATAATATGGCCCATAGCCCCAATAAGGCGAATACCCATAGCCCCAGAAAGGATCGTAGTATTGCTGATAGCGCAATTGATACTCGCGCTTCAGCTGCTCCTGCTCCTCCAGCCTGGCTTTTTCACGCTTGTTAATCTCATCGGCAAAGCTATCGCGTAGCGCTTGTTCGCGGCTGGCATGCATGTAATCAAGCACCTTGGCATCTACGCCCTTTTTGCTCAGATCGACCACTTGCGAGGGTATTAGATCGTATCGAGAATTACTGGCCTTGATCTTTTCAATCAACAGTTCAGGCGGCGTGTTTTTCGATAGGTGGACGATTTGCTCCAGCGTCAGGTTAGGCACCGGCTTGGGCATAATACGCGCCAGCTCCTCGGGCGAAATACGCTGGATCTGCGGTTCCTGCCTGGGCGTGTTTGCGCAACCAGCCAACAAGACCAGCAGCAGCACAGGCACTATCCTTATCATTCCATGCAATTCATTTCTCCAGGTTGATGCGTCATAGAGTAATCCTTCCATTCACTCTGACCACACCCTTGACGGCATAATTCCCACCAGTTCTGCAGACTTTTGAAAACACCACTTCCCCGCTTTGGCAGCTAGCGATGTTTCAGCTCTTTTTCATGAGCAAGGGTGAAGGATCAGTAACATTCTCATCAAACGGGTGCCTGGTACGCTGATAAAGCTTGAGCACTCTGCGCACATACTGGCGTGTTTCCGGATATGGCGGCACGCCTTTGTAGCGGTTGACCGCATGTTCTCCTGCATTATAGGCGGCCACTGCCAGCGTCACGTCACCGCGAAAATAGGCAAGCAGCCAGCGCATGTAGGAAATACCTCCCTTGAGGTTTTGACTGACATCGTAAGCATTACGCACATTAAATCGATCAGCAGTTGCAGGTATCAGTTGCATCAACCCCATCGCCGCTTGGGGAGATTTTGCCTGAACCTTAAAGTTGGATTCGACGGTAATAATGGAAAGGATAAGCCTGGCATCCACCATGTACCAATCGGATAAAGTGCCTACCAGGTCGACTATCCAGCGCTTGCCAGGGGGAAGGCTATCAATATGATGCTCGATACTATTTAGTCCAGCCCCCTCCACTACAGAAAAACGAGCGCCTTTTTCCGGCAGCACAGCTGCCATCACGCACTGGGGCAGCTGCGTAGTGGTAAAAGCGATTGTTTCCAGCATCTTCTGTGCTTCGAAATGCCCTTGCGCAGCCGCCAGTGAAAACAGCGAGGCCGCCAGTGCGCGATCTTTGGGGACGCCCTTGCCAAAGGCATACATCATCCCCAAACGATACTGCCCTTCTGCACTGCCCAAACGCGAGGCTTCGCAATAAAGGCCCGCCGCCTGCCACTCGCCTTCCCATTCCTGCATGCTGCGCTCGGAGCTTACCGCGCGTTCAAGCAAAGCACGCACAACAGGAGGCTCATTAGCAAATGTCGCGAGCTCATCCGGAGAAAACCCTGCAGATCGAGATGCCGGTGCGGCCCAGGCACCACCAGTTCCAAGAGTGGCCCCGAGCAACAGCAGCAGTAAGTAGCGGTTTTTTATACTAACCAGCCTTTTTAATAGAAGTCCCGCAGCAAGCTGCGAGCGCACGTTATGGCCGACGCCTGTATTGGTATACTTCAGGCCTTGGTAAAAGTCATTTTGCCAGCTTTGTAAGCTACCCTGATCACATCCTTGGGTGCAAAATTCCCAGCCAGAATCTCACGTGCCAGCGGATTTTCAATTTCCGACTGAATCGCACGCTTCAAAGGCCGTGCGCCATAGACCGGATCAAAGCCGGCGTTGGCTATTTCTGCAAGTGCAGCATCACTTACTTCCAGCTGCATTTCCATGGCGCTCAAACGCTTGGCCAGGTATTGCAACTGGATGGCGGCGATCGACTTCACTTGCGCCTCGCCCAAGGCATGGAACACCACGACTTCATCTATGCGGTTAATAAACTCGGGACGGAAATTGGCTTTGACTTCAGCCATCACCGCCAGTTTGATGACCTGGTAATCGTCCCCAGCCATGGTTTGGATCATGTGCGAACCCAGGTTGGAGGTCATGATGATGACGGTATTCTTGAAATCCACAGTGCGGCCCTGCCCATCCGTCAGGCGGCCATCGTCCAGCACTTGCAACAGCACGTTGAATACATCAGGATGCGCTTTCTCCACTTCATCCAGCAGGATGACTGAGTAAGGTTTGCGCCGGACAGCCTCGGTCAGCGCGCCGCCTTCTTCATAGCCAACATAGCCGGGAGGCGCGCCTATCATGCGTGAGACCGAGTGTTTTTCCATGTATTCGCTCATGTCGATACGAATCAAATGGTCCTCGGAATCAAACAGGAAATTCGCCAGCGCTTTGCATAGTTCGGTTTTACCTACGCCGGTAGGCCCTAAAAACAGGAAAGAACCATAGGGTCGGTTAGGGTCAGACAAGCCTGAGCGGGAACGCCGGATTGCATCGCTTACCAGCCGCACGGCTTCATCCTGGCCGACTACACGCTCATGCAGCTTGTTTTCCATGTGCAATAGTTTTTCACGTTCGCCCTGCATCATCTTGGATACAGGGATGCCGGTGGCGCGCGACACTACTTCGGCGATCTCCTCGGCGCCGACTTGTGTACGTAACAGCCTGTGTTTTTTCTGCTTGCTCTCGGCCTCACTGGTTGCCTGTTTGAGCTGTTCTTCCAGCTTGGGCAACTTGCCGTATTGCAGCTCGGAGACCTTTTGCCACTCGCCCTTGCGCGTGGCATCTTCCATCTGCAGCTTGAGCTGTTCGATTTCCTCCTTGATATGCTGGCTGCCTTGTACCTGCGCCTTCTCCGCCTTCCAGATTTCCTCAAGGTCGTTGTATTCTTTTTCCAGACGCGCGATTTCTTCCTCGATCAGCGCAAAACGCTTCTGCGAGGCTTCGTCTTTCTCTTTCTTTACGGCTTCGCGCTCAATCTTGAGCTGGATCAAACGGCGTTCCAGCTTATCCAGCTCTTCAGGCTTGGAATCGATTTCCATCTTGATGCGTGCAGCGGCTTCGTCTATCAGATCGATCGCCTTGTCCGGCAGAAAACGGTCGGTGATATAGCGATGGCTTAATTCGGCAGCGGCAACAATGGCCGGATCGGTAATCTCGACGCCATGGTGCAGTTCGTACTTCTCCTGCAAGCCACGTAGAATGGCAATGGTCGCCTCCACGGTCGGTTCATCCACCAGCACTTTCTGAAAACGGCGTTCCAGCGCCGCATCCTTCTCGATGTATTTGCGGTATTCATCCAGCGTAGTAGCGCCAACGCAATGCAGCTCGCCACGCGCCAGCGCGGGTTTCAGCATATTGCCGGCATCGATCGCGCCTTCGGCCTTGCCCGCGCCGACCATGGTATGCATCTCATCAATAAAGACGATGGTCTGACCCTCGTCCATGGCCAGTTCCTTGAGCACGGCTTTGAGCCGCTCTTCGAATTCGCCACGGTACTTGGCACCAGCGAGCAAGCTCGCCATATCCAGCACCAGCACGCGCTTGTTCTTCAACGATTCGGGGACTTCGCCATTGATAATGCGCTGCGCCAAGCCTTCCACGATTGCGGTCTTGCCTACGCCGGGTTCGCCTATCAACACCGGGTTGTTCTTGGTGCGACGCTGTAAAACCTGTATCGCGCGACGGATTTCATCGTCGCGGCCAATAACCGGATCCAGCTTGCCCATGCGCGCACGCTCGGTCAGGTCCAGCGTGTATTTCTTCAGTGCCTCGCGGCTGCCTTCAGCTTCCTGATCATGCACATGTTCCCCACCGCGCACTGCTTGTACGGCTTGTTCCAGAGCGACCTTAGTCAGCCCGGCCTGCTTGAGCAGACGACCGGTTTCGCCCTTATCGTCAGCTAGGGCCAGTAAAAACATTTCGCTGGCGATATAAGTGTCATTGCGCTTTTGCGCATTCTTGTCCGTGACATTGAGCAGGTTATTCAGATCACGCGAAATCGCCACCTCGCCCGCATTGCCTTCGACCTTGGGCAGATTGGCTATTGCCTGTTGCAGAGAGGATTTAAGCGGGGCAAGGTTGGCGCCAGCGTGCGCCAATAGCGACGCGGTGCTGCCATCTTCCTGATTGAGCAAAGCCGCAAGCAGATGTTGCGGCTCTATGCCGGGATTATCGTTACCCACGGCCATGCTTTGGGCATCAGACAAAGCTTGCTGGAATTTGGTGGTAAGTTTATCGAAGCGCATATGGGGTCCCTCATTGGGTTAATGTAAAAAATTATAATTCACATATTTTTGCCGAGAATTATTTTTTCGGTTCAGCGTCTCATTTATAAATGAGGCTTGAAAATCAATAAACAACCCCCATTTTCCATTTAGAAACAAAGTGCTTACCTTACGGAGGTAAATGTGCACACTATTCGTCAACCCGCTGTCGCTGGTGCCTTTTATCCCGGCAATAAACAAGTTCTGGCTAGCGATGTCGATACGCTGCTGGCAGCAGCAAAACCAGAGCATGGTAGCGCATGCCCCAAGGCCATTATCGTTCCGCATGCGGGATATATTTATTCCGGTCAGACCGCTGCGGCGGCCTACGCACGCCTGTCCCCTGCTCACGACACCATTAAACGCGTGATATTGCTTGGTCCAGTACACCGGGTGCCTGTGCGCGGGTTAGCCCTCCCCGGTGTCGACGCCTTTGCTACACCATTAGGCGAGATTGAGCTCGATTATGCTGCGACCGCTACTCTTACGGATATGCGCCAAGTGCTGGTGGATCCCGCTGCCCATGCGTTGGAACATGCACTGGAAGTGCAATTGCCATTCCTGCAAACTGTTCTGGATGATTTCAAACTGGTTCCGCTGGCGGTGGGAGACGCCACTCCGCCTGAAGTCGCCGAGGTGCTGGATGCCCTTTGGGGTGGTCCGGAAACACTCATAGTGATCAGTTCCGATCTGTCACATTTCTTACCCTACCATACGGCGCAGATGGTCGATGCGGAGACCGTACAAAGCATCCTGGACATGGACGCTCCACTGACACACGCACAGGCCTGCGGTGGCACACCCATCAACGGCTTGATGCTGGCGGCAACCCGTCATCACCTGCGACCGCAGCTGCTCGATTTATGCAACTCCGGCGATACCGCAGGAGATAAGGACCGGGTGGTTGGCTATGCCGCGTTCGCTTTCATGGAGGAGGCTGGCAATGTGCACGCTGCCATCTGATGCCGGCCATGTATTGCTGCCGATTGCGCGTTCCAGCATTTCCAGAGTGCTGGGAGTGGCGCATGATGCATCTGAAGATGCGGACTGGTTAAATCAGCCCGGGGCATCTTTTGTCACACTGACCCAGCAGCATCAACTGCGGGGTTGCATAGGCACGCTGGAAGCGCACCGCCCATTGCTGCTAGATATCAAGGCTAACGCCCAGGCTGCCGCGTTTGAGGATCCACGCTTCTCACCACTGACTGAAAAGGAGCTGGGCTATACGGAAATCGAGGTCTCCCTGCTGTCGGCCATGCAAGCATTGCAATTCGCGGATGAGCGTGAAGCCCTGGCACAGCTTCGGCCTGGAATTGATGGGGTGATATTCGAGTTTGGCCGTCACCGCAGCACTTTTTTACCGTGGGTGTGGGAACAATTGCCTGACACTGTCGAATTCATGGCACACCTGAAGCACAAGACCGGCCTGCATCCTGATTTCTGGGATAACGGTGTCAGGCTCTATCGTTATACCGCGAGCAAATGGAAAGAAAGGGATATTGGGCAGTAAGCTGAAGTTGCTGTTGAGAGGACTAAGACATGATTGAAAATTCTGGTTACATAGGCCGTTACTGGCACATGATGGATGATGGCCGCATGCAATGCGACCTCTGCCCGCGCGATTGCAAACTGCATGCAGGGCAACGCGGCGCCTGTTTCGTCCGTATGCGCGAGGGCAATCAGATGATCCTCACTACCTACGGGCGCTCTTCCGGCTTCTGTATTGACCCTATTGAAAAGAAACCGCTGAACCATTTCCTGCCTGGCAGCAGTGTGCTGTCTTTCGGCACCGCAGGCTGCAATCTGGCGTGCAAATTCTGCCAGAACTGGGATATCAGCAAATCCAGGGACATGGATCAGCTGATGGATCAGGCTTCACCCGAGGCCATTGCCGCCGCCGCTGAACGGCATGGCTGCAAGAGCGTGGCTTTTACCTACAATGATCCTGTCATTTTCGCCGAATATGCAATGGACGTGGCCGACGCCTGCCATGCACGCGGTATCAAAACGGTGGCGGTGACGGCCGGCTATATGCATGATCAGGCCAGACGTGATTTTTACGCCAAAATGGATGCCGCCAACGTTGACTTGAAAGCATACACGGAGGACTTCTACTACAAGCTGACTGGCTCACATCTGCAGCCAGTGCTGGATACCTTGCGCTACCTTAAACATGCAACTGACGTTTGGTTTGAGATCACCACCTTGCTGATTCCCGGCAAGAACGATTCAGATGAGGAGATCACTGCCATGTGCCAGTGGATCAGGACGGAGTTGGGCACCGATATCCCACTGCATTTTTCGGCATTTCACCCCGATTATAAAATGCCGGATATTCGTGCAACACCAGCTGCCACACTGGTACACGCGCGAGAAATCGCCATAAGGGAAGGCCTGCAATATGTTTACACCGGCAACGTGCATAACCTGGAGGGTGGCACTACCTTCTGTCCGCATTGCCATGCGCCGCTTATCGTGCGCGATTGGTATCAGATCAATCAATACCGCCTGACCAGGGACGGGGCTTGTCCAAATTGCTCCAGTAGCATAGCCGGGAAGTTTGCTGAACAACCTGGGCATTTCGGCAGAAAACGTATCCCGATTGCGATCAATATGGCGCATGTGTAAACAGAGATTCATGATGACGGCCATAATTGAGAGACTGGTACAGATTCCCGCAGATCAGATCTACATTGAAGGCATGCTGGAACTGCCCGACCATGCTCAGGGCATCGTGCTGTTTGCCCACGGCAGCGGCAGTAGTCGTCATAGTCCACGCAACACCTATGTAGCCAGAGTACTGCGGGATAGCGGCATCGGAACGCTGCTGATGGATTTGCTCACGCCAGCAGAAGACATGGACTACCAGACCCGTTTTGATATTCCACTACTCACCCGTCGTCTGCTGCTTGCTTCGCAATGGATCAAGGCCGAAAAGCTCACCTGCAATCTGCCTCTCGGGTACTTTGGGGCCAGCACAGGTGCTGCAGCAGCGTTACAGGCGGCGGCAGCGCTTGGCAAGCAGATCAGTGCCGTTGTCTCTCGTGGTGGGCGTCCGGATCTGGCGGGTCAAAACGCTCTGGAAAGCGTGAGGTCACCCACCTTGCTCCTGGTGGGCGGAGACGATGATGTGGTGATTGAATTGAATCGCGAGGCCTATCTATGCATGCACTGCCCAAAAGAACTATCCATCATTCCTGGCGCGACGCACCTGTTTGAAGAGCCAGGAACCTTGGAAGACGTAGCGCACCAAGCTGCCGCATGGTTCGTCCGACACCTCACCATAATAGACGCGGTCTAATCCTCGCGTCGTAAAAGCTTGATGACTTCTTCATCCTCAACTTGTGGGAAGTGCCTATAAAACTGCCCGACTGCCTGAAAATTACCAGGTGATTGGAGACACACGGTCTCATCTGCCAATCTGGATATCTTTTCCAATGTTTCAGGAGGTGAAACGGGGACCGCGCATATCAGCCTGGCGGGATGCCTGGCGCGCAGACCGTGCAGTGCAGAAATCATGGTTGCGCCTGTAGCGAGACCGTCGTCGATGACGATAACGATGCGCCCAGCAGGGTCCACCGGCGCACGCACCGGCGTGTACTGGGCGCGACGCTTACGAATGGTCTCCATCTGCGTCTTTTTCTCATATTCGATATAGTCAGCGCTGCCGCCGACAGATGCGGCATGATCGGCAATATAAGTCCAGCCGCTTTCATCCACCGAGCCGATGGCCAATTCTGGCTGATACGGCGCACGCAGCTTGCGTACCAGCACAACATCGTATGAGCCCTCAAGCTCATGCGCAATAATCTTCGCCATCGGCACAGCACCACGTGGAATGGCGAGAATGAGTGGGTGCTTGCCCCGATAATCCTTAAGTTTTTCCGCAAGTATCAGTGCGGCTTCATCACGATCTTGGAACATCATAGGTTTTCAGTGCCTGTTCATTACTAGTGGGCTTTAACAGGTCTATCTTGAATTCGGCTTCATAAGGCGGCACGTTGCATTCAATGATGTCTGGCGGCGCGACTTCAAGTCGCACCCCGGCAATATCGGTGCGTACCGGCAGCTTTTTCGCACCACGGTCTACCAAAACTACCGTGCGGATTTCAGCGGCCTGCTTTCTCGCCAGATATTCCACGGCGCGTAACATGGAGTGGCCGCGGTACATGACATCGTCCACGACCAATACAGTGGCGCCAGCGAGGTCGAGAGAGGCGTGCCGGGGGTTCTCCGTCAGCCTTGTTTCAGGGTGGAGTAGCGTCAAATCATCAGCGTAGCGTTTGATCTGTAAATTCATCAAGCCCATATTGGCCAGTTTGAAATGGCTCATCAACCGGGCATGCAACATTTCAGCAAGTGGCGCGCCACGACGCAGGATGCCAACAATCATGACGCGTTCCTTCTTAGTCAGAAACGCGGCAGCTTGCCAGGCCATGTTATCAAGCACAGCATCAAGTTGGGTTGCCTGATAAAGACAGGTTCTATTTCCGAATGGTGAAAATTCCAATCACAGTCTCCTTCAGGCTATCTTTTTGATAGTGGCCCTCAGACCGGCCGCCAGAACACGAGTTTTTGATGTTGTTTGCTGCCCTCACGCAGCCATTGCTGTTTGACATCACGGCTGTACCCGGCAATGACCAGATATTTTCCTTGCGGCAAGTGCGCCAAGAGGCAGCGGCCATCAGCTGTCAATACCAATTACTATACTCCGATGTGTGTCCTGAATTTGCACCCTGACCTTGATCAGCAGCGCTACTCTCTGGCAGCGATTCAATAGCCGGCAAGCTGCATCAGAACAGGGTGCTGACACCGAAAGCCGCCGACCAGTCAGCTGTCAGCTGCCTGCCGTTGACATACTGGTAGATTGGTTTTTGCAGGAATCCGTAAATCTGCGTGTCAGACGTGATGCGGTAGCTGAAGCCGGGGCTGACATTGACCGAGCGTCCGCCCGAATCCGCAGGCTCGGCATTGCTGCCGCTATCCCTGGATTTATGCTGCAGATTAAGCTGCAGCAGCAGATTGAGGTCCGGCGTTGCGCTGTAATTCAGGCCTGTATCCACGCCCAGCTTGCGGCCGGGCTTGAAGTCGTCACGCTCATGCAGCGTCTGTTGCCACAAGCCTTGTACAAACCAGGCCATATTACCCATACGGTGATTGTAATAGGCGCCGAGCAGGCTATCGACACTGCCAGTACCTGGTTGCAAGGTACGTTCAGCCTCTTCACCCGCACTATTTTTCTTGCTGATACTACCGGTAGGCAGCTTGAGGCCAAAACGGATACCGGCGTTGCTTATCTTGTCCTGATAAAAACTGTAGCGCGCCAGCGCCTGCACATCACCGATGCCGGAAAAATTCCATTTTTCCAGCTCTGGCTCTACGCCGCCTATCCCATCATCTTCATTATGAATATGCTTGTGAGCGCGATCTACCATCGGCACTTTCAGGGTCAGCCCCCATTGCGGGTTAATGTTCCAATCCAGGGTAGCCAATAGATTGCGATTGAGCGTACGCACCTCATCATGTTTATCCACTTCGCCCAATGGTTGTGTTTTATGTGAGCCATGACGCAGCTGATCCTGATCAATGAATTCAGCACGCAAATCCAGCCTTACACCCGGCTTGCCGCCCATGCCCTGCACGTCCCAGTCTGTGCTCAGGCTACAAAAAGCGCCGCCACAACTGGCTTGCGCACTGGCGACAGGCAACAATCCCGCTATCAGTATGAATGTTTTCATTGTGAACCGCATTTGATAATCTCCCTCTAAATTCTCAGCCGCGCAATAAGACTGCGCGATCTAAAGTCAGTGTAAACACCGCCGGTCAGCATTGATAGCTGGCGGCATAAATACGTGCGTAAGCTTTAGTAAAGTACAGGTGGAGCTTGGGAAGGATTTGCAGATTGATAGTGGGGAGATATAACGGGGGCAATATACGTCTCGGCAAGCCGGGCTCTCTGGCCAGTTGCCACAAACACAAAGGAGGCTGTCACAGGCGGCAAGCCAATGGAACCGGCATGGCTGAAACAGTAGGGACAGTGTTCGACATGCATGCCCATTTTGTCTTGCGCTGGCTGGGTTGGGATGTGCAAACCCGGCTGGCTACTTGCCCCTGAAATGGCATCACTGGCGATAAGCTGAGTGCCCTGCGCGGTGCACAGTTCCTGCCACAAAGTCTGTGGTGTATTTTTTGCAGGGATTGCGTGGGCAATCGTGGGCGCAAGCGCTGAAAACACCATTGCCGCGATGGCAATCCAGCTGGCGAGACGGGTGCTCATAAACCCGATATGGTGACGATGGCACATGGAATTACTTTATCTGCAATCAGCCTTACGCTCAACCACTTTCCAGCTATTGGCGTCAGGAAATATCATCTGACAAACGATGAATTCAGCCTAAACCAATCATGTGCATGAAAAGCCGCAGGCCATAGGCAACCAAAGCCAGGGCCAGGACACTGGCCACCCAGATCAACACCAGCCAGCCTAACCTTCTCAGCCACAGATACTGCCCGGGCTGGCGACTATCCATCAGTGGTAACCATCTTCCGCCCGAACCTTGCCACGGAATACATAATAGGCCCATGCCGTATAGGCCAGGATGACAGGAATAATAATCAGGGTGCCGACCAAAGTGAATAGCTGACTTTGAGGCGGTGCAGCGGCATCCCAGATCGAGATATTCGGTGGGATGACATTAGGCCACAAGCTGATGGCCAGGCCTATGTACCCCAGGAAAATAATGCAGAGCGCATACATAAATGGCGCAACATCGGGACCACGCTTGAGCGAGCGCAGGAGTAAAAGCATGCAGAGCCCGACCAGTAGCGGCACCGGCGAAAACCAGAAAAGATTGGGTAGCGTAAACCAGCGCTGTGCAATCTCGGCGTGTGTCAGCGGCGTCCAGATACTGATGATGACGATCGCTGCCAGTATTACCAAGGCCAAAGGTTTCGTGACATCAATCATGCGTTTTTGCAGATCACCTTCGGTTTTCCAGATCAGCCAGCAACTGCCCAGCAGTGAATAGGCAACTACAACACCCAGGCCCGTAAATAACGGGAATGGCGCCAGCCAATCTAACGCGCCGCCTGAAAACTCACGGTTCGTAATCGCAATGCCATCGATATAGGCGCCTAACGTCACGCCCTGGAAAAATGCGGCAACTACTGAGCCGCCTATGAAAGCCTTATCCCAGATGTGGCGTTCATGATCGAGCGCCTTGAAACGGAATTCAAAAGCAACACCGCGAAAAATCAAACCCAGCAGCATGAAAATCAATGGCAGGTAAAGCGCACTGAGGATGATGGAATAAGCCAAGGGAAACGCTGCAAACAAGCCAGCCCCGCCCAGCACCAGCCAGGTCTCGTTGCCGTCCCATACCGGGGCTACCGTGTTCATCATCACGTCCCTATCCTCACGGGCCGGCACGAAAGGGTAAAGCATCCCTATGCCTAGGTCGAAGCCGTCCATCACGACGTACATCATCACGCCAAAAAATATGATGACGGCCCAGACAAAAGATAGATCAAAATTCATCAACACTCAGCTCCTGCTATCTGAAATCTGGGATTCAACCGCAGCGGACATAGGCCGCATCGAATGCCGCTCCTCGCCGGGGCCGCCAGTGCTTGGTAGATCGCCCTCATGCAGGACTGGGCCCTTGCGCACAAGCCGCAGCACATAAGCGATGCCGATGCCGAATACAAAGCAGTACACTATCAGGAAAAGCGCTAACGAAACCGCAAGCGTGCTGACATCATGCCTGGAAACCGCATCGGCGGTACGCATGACGCCATAGACCACCCATGGCTGACGGCCTATTTCCGTCGTAAGCCAGCCAGCCAGCATCGCTACCAAGCCAGTCGGGCCCATTAATAATACAAACCGCAAATATGATCGCGATTCGTACAGTTTATGTCCGTGGCGCAACAGCAGGCTCCAAAAACCGAGCAGAATCATGAGCATGCCCAAGCCAACCATAATACGGAAAGTCCAGAAAATAGTGGTGGAATTGGGCCGGTCTTCTGGTGCAAACTCTTTCAGGCCCTTGATCTGGCCATCCCAGGTATGGGTAAGAATCAGGCTGCCCATATGCGGTACGGACAAAGCAAAGCGCGTTTCCTCGCGCTCCATATCGGGCCAGCCAAACAGCAGTAACGGCAGCCCTTCGCCCGGATAGCTTTCCCAGTGTCCTTCCAGTGCTGCCACTTTGGCTGGTTGATACTTCAATGTGTTGAGACCATGGAAATCGCCGACGATGGCTTGTATCGGAGCAACAATCAGCACCATCCACATAGCCATGGACAGCATTTTACGCACAGCAGGATTATCTTTTTTACGCAGCAGATGCCAGGCAGCCGAGGCACCTACGAACAAAGCCGTGGCAAGGAAAGCGGCAATGCCCATGTGCGCCAGTCGATATGGAAAAGATGGGTTGAAGATGATGGCGAGCCAATCCACCGGGATAACAACGCCATTCACAATTTCATATCCCTGCGGAGTCTGCATCCAGCTGTTTGAAGCCAATATCCAGGTCATGGAGACTAATGTGCCCAGCGCCACCATGGCGCTGGAGAAGAAGTGCAGACCGGGTCCGACGCGGTTCCAGCCAAACAGCATAACACCCAGGAAGCCTGCTTCGAGGAAGAAGGCAGTTAGTACCTCGTAGGCGAGCAAAGGGCCGGTCACGCTACCGGCAAACTGGGAGAAGCCGCCCCAATTAGTGCCGAACTGGTAAGCCATGACGAGACCGGATACCACGCCCATGCCGAACGTGACCCCGAAGATCTTCAGCCAGAAATGGTAAAGGTCCTTGTAGACCTGCTCTTTGGTCTTGAGCCAGCAGGCTTCAAGCACGACCAGATAGCTTGCCAGGCCAATGGTAATGGCCGGGAAAATGATATGGAAAGAGATTGTGAATCCAAACTGAATTCTGGCTAAGTCGAGTGCCGTCATGGTATGTCTTATTATTTGCTGTTATTAAAGATAAGCCTTCTAAAATCTCAACCACTATGATGCTGCAATTTAAGTGTGTACTTTTAAAACATGGTCAGCAAGACTGAAAGCCCCCCAAAATGGTAACAAGCAAATTGACAGCTTTTGCAATTCAGCCAATACGTCAGCATCTGACAAGTCGTAATTAGACATCACTTTTCTCCATGAAATGCACTCATCTCAGCAGATGAGTAAATCCTCCATGGATGAGCGCCATTGTTCGGTTGCTGCAAGCCATCCTTGGCTTGCAGCACATAGCAGACATACGCCATGCCATGCATTGACCAAGCAGGTAGTAACGTAAATTCGCATTACGTCTTCATGCCACAACAGCGCCCTGGGCATAGCATTATTTCAAATTGCATTAAATGCAATTCAGCCTAGAAGACTGGGCTTTACGTTATAATTTGCCCACTTAGCACTTTATGGATGCACAGGCTGCACCTCGATGATCAAAAAACTGCTGCAACGCGTCTTTAATTCCAAAAAAAAGCAGGCGAGCCTGACTACTGGCGCTGCATCCCCAAACAACAGCAATGCCAAACATATTTCCGGCAAGATTCACCGCATAGACCGCAAACTATTAAGCACGGGCGCCCTCCGCACCACGCAGGATCTGCAAAAAGCCGGATTCGAGGCTTTTGTTGTAGGTGGCGCAGTACGTGACCTGTTGCTGAAAAAACGTCCCAAAGATTTCGACATCGCCACCAATGCCACGCCGGAGCAGGTGCATCGTGTATTCCGGCGCTCGCGCATCATCGGTCGTCGTTTCCGCCTGGTACACGTGACGTTTGGTGATGAAACCGTGGAGGTTTCGACCTTCCGCGGCAGCCATCTGGTTGTTGGCGGGGGCAGCGAGGGCGATTCCAAAATCGCTGACAGCGGCCGCATTTTGCGCGACAACGTATTTGGCAACCAGGAAGAAGATGCCGTGCGCCGCGATTTCACAGCGAATGCGCTCTACTACGACCCTGCCAGCGAAGAAATTCTGGATTTCCACAACGGCGTAGCCGATATCCAGGCAGGCATTTTGCGCATGATAGGCGACCCGGTGACGCGCTATCGCGAAGACCCCGTGCGCATGTTGCGTGCGGTCCGGCTATCAGCCAAACTGGGGCTCAAGCTGGATAAAGTCACTGAAGCGCCAATTCCAGAATTAGCCGATGCGCTGCAAGATGTTCCGGCGTCGCGGCTATTTGACGAAATGCTCAAGCTGTTTCTCTCCGGCCACGCCATAGAAAGCGTCATCGCCCTGCGCCAGCATGGCTTGCATCATGGCCTGCTGCCAATGTTAGACATGGTGCTTGAGCAGCCAATGGGCGAACGCTTCATCAATCTCGCCCTGAAAAATACCGATGACCGCGTACTCGCCGACAAGCCAGTGTCACCGGGTTTTCTGTTTGCTACCTTGTTGTGGCATGAAGTGCTCAGTGCCTGGCAAAAATTCCAGAAACAGGGCGACCGGCCCATCCCTGCATTGCACATGGCAATGACGGAGGTCTCGGACATCCAGGCCGAGAAGCTCGCCATCCATAAACGCTACAGCACCACCATGAAGGAAATCTGGGGCCTGCAGCCCAGGTTTGAGCAACGCGCCGGCAAGCGGCCTTACGGCCTGATCGAACATCCACGCTACCGGGCAGCTTATGACTTTCTACTGCTGCGCTGTGAATCCGGCGAGTTGCCAATCGAGCTGGGGCAATGGTGGACGGATTTTGCCAATGCCGATGGTGAGCGCCGCCAGGCCATGCTCATGCCGGATAGCGAACCGAAAAATCGCCGCCGGCGCAGCCGTAAAAAACCCTCGGGGACCGCCAACACTGCGGAATAATAACCATGAGTCGGGCTTTTATCGCGCTAGGCAGCAATTTGCAGCAGCCGCAACAGCAAGTACAGCGGGCTTTCAATGAGCTCGCATGCCTGCCTAACACCAGCCTCATCAAGCATTCGTCGCTTTATCGCACAGCTCCCGTGGGCTACGATAACCAACCTGACTTTATTAATGCCGCAGCAGAAATCGAAACCGACTTAGCGCCCTTGCAGTTACTGCACGCGCTTTTGGCCCTGGAAAGCACGCATGGCCGTGAACGGCCGTTCCCCAATGCGCCACGGGTACTAGACCTGGACTTGCTGCTGTACGATGATGTGGTCATGAGTACAGCTGAATTGACGCTGCCGCATCCGCGCATGCATGAGCGCGGCTTTGTGCTATTTCCCCTGGAAGAAATCGCACCTGATTTAATTATTCCAAATCATGGGAATATCACCCAACTGGCACAAACCTGTATAGGCCAGGGTGTGGAAAAAGTGAGTCCTTAGAAAGCATGGCCACATGAGTATTTTCGAAAAATTTCCTTACATCGTTATTGAAGGGCCGATAGGCAGCGGTAAAACTACGCTGGCACGCAAGCTGGCAGACAGCTTCCCCGTGAATCTGCTACTGGAAAACGCAGACGCCAACCCTTTCCTGCCCAAGTTCTATGTGGACGCACCGCGTTATGCACTGCCAACACAGCTATTCTTCCTGTTCCAACGTGCCGGGCAAATTCGTGATTTGGCACAGCGCGACATGTTTACGCAGGCCACCATCGCGGACTTTTTCCTGGAAAAAGACCCCCTGTTTGCACGCATGACGCTTAATGATGAAGAGTTTGCGCTCTATCGTCAGATCTACCAGCATTTGCAGCCGCAAGCCTCGGCGCCGGACCTGGTCATCTATTTGCAAACACCCGTAGATGCATTGCTCGAACGCGTCAATCAGCGCAATGTGGCTTACGAGCAGGGCATTACACGTGAATACCTGGCGCGGCTGGCGGATGCCTACAGCGAATTCTTCCATCAATACGACGCATCACCGTTATTGATTGTAAATAACGAAAAACTCAACATTACCGAGAACGATGCAGCTCTCAATGTGCTGATGGAGCGCATTCTGCAAATTCGCGGACAACGCGAATATTTCAACCCTAACCTTGAGTAAGCACAAGATACAATGAACTTATTCACACTGCAGCAAATGGCAGACAGAGGCGAAAAAATCGCTGTATTGACCTGTTACGACGCCAGCTTTGCCGCACTCTGTGAAAGTGCCGGCATAGAAGTATTGCTGGTCGGTGATTCGCTAGGCATGGTGTTGCAAGGTGCTGACAGCACGCTCGCTGTGACCTTGCACGATATGCAATATCACACGCGCTGCGTTGCCAAAGGCTCTAAAAACACTTACATCATCAGCGACTTGCCCTTTGGCAGCTATCAGCTCAGCCCTGAACAGGCCTGGCGCAACGCTACCCGCCTCATGGCCGCTGGCGCGCACATGGTCAAGCTCGAGGGCGGCGCAGTCATGGTGGAGACGGTGCGCTTCCTGGTGGATCGCGGCATCCCGGTATGCGGCCATCTGGGCCTGACACCACAATCCGTGCACCAACTCGGCGGTTATCGCGTGCAAGGCAGAAATGACCAGCAAGCGCAACAGCTTTTAGCCGATGCCCAGGCTTTGGCAGAAGCAGGTGCGGGCTTGCTGGTACTGGAAATGGTGCCAGCCGGCCTGGCTAAACAAATTACCCAAGCAGTTGCTATTCCCACTATAGGTATAGGTGCGGGACCGGACTGTGACGGACAGGTGTTGGTACTGCAGGACATGCTGGGCATCTATACTGGCAGCAGTCTAAATTACAAGCCCCCGCGCTTTGTGCGCAACTTCATGCAAGGCGCGGAAAGCATCCAGCAAGCGGTAGCCGCTTATGTGCAGGCGGTAAAGCTCAGCGCCTTTCCCGCAGCGGAGCACAGCTTCTGATGGAGGTGATCACTAGCGTCGAAGCCCTGCGTCAGCGGCTTGCAAATGCAGCATCCGTGAGTTTTGTCCCCACCATGGGCAATCTGCATGCGGGGCATATCCACTTGGTCGAGCTTGCACGGCGGCATGGGCAATGCGTAGTCGTCAGCATTTTCGTCAATCCACTGCAATTCGGTGCCAATGAAGATCTGGCAAGCTATCCGCGCACGCCGGAAGAAGACTGCGCCAAATTAAAACTTGCCGGCGCAGATGTCGTATTTGCGCCAGCAGAAAAAGAAGTTTATCCAGTAGCACAAAGCATCATGGTAGAGCCACCGGCGGTTGCCGACGAGCTGTGCGGTGCGGCGCGCCCTGGCCATTTTCGCGGCATGGCAACGGTGGTATTAAAGTTGCTGAACATAGTGCGGCCGCAGGTCGCGATATTCGGCAATAAGGATTTCCAGCAACTATTCATCATTCGCGAAATGGTGCGTCAGTTTAATTTACCGGTCGAAATCATTGCCGGAGATACCATGCGCGAATCCGATGGCCTTGCGATGAGCTCGCGCAATGGCTATCTCAATCCGGCACAGCGCATGGAAGCGCAACGCCTGTATCGTGCCTTGCAGCAGATTGTGCAATCAATACAAACCGGCAACCGCAATGTTGCCGCGATAGAAGCGCAAACCACTCAATACCTGACACAGCTCGGCTGGATAGTCGATTATATTTCCGTGCGTTCAGCACACACGCTAGCTCCGGCAACTGCTGAAGATCATGAGCTGGTAGTTCTGGGCGCGGCAAGACAAGGGCGTACGCGCTTGATTGATAACATTGAGTTTCGTGCCGGATGACGCGCGATTGCGCGCCTTTTGCACCCACAGCGCTAAGTGACTATAATATGCATCCTTTAGAATCAATCAGGTAGGCCATGCAAAGAACCATGCTCAAATCCAAGTTGCACCGGGTGCACGTTACGCATTCGGAGCTACAGTATGAGGGCTCTTGTGCCATCGACGAGGCTTTGCTGGACGCAGCGGATATCCGTGAATACCAGCAGATCGACATTTACAACATCGCCAATGGCGAGCGCTTCACCACTTACGCCATTCGCGCCCAGCGCAATTCTGGCATTATTTCGGTGAATGGTGCTGCTGCGCGCAAAGCAAGCCCGGGCGATCTGCTGATTATCGCCAGCTATGCGGCTTACACCGAGATTGAGCTGGAAAAATTCAAACCGCAACTGATTTATGTAGATGCAAACAATTGCATTATTGACCAGCGACGCGACATCCCGGTACAAGCCGCTTAGGTTTTTCAACACGATTATTCGACCCGTCTGTCGAATTTCACTTACCATTTTCTAATGACAGTAGTATTGTCTTTATCATTCATCTCAAGAAGTGAGCGCTTTTTGTTCGACGCTTAACTTCTACAAGGAAACCATGGATATAGAAGTTATGAAACAAGCCGTCATTGACGCGCTGGAAGACATCAAGGGTTACGACATCGCCGTGATGGATGTGCGCAAGCTCACCTCCATGGCGACTTACATGATCATCGCCAATGCCACATCGTCCAGGCAAGCAAAAGCCATGGCGAATAACGTACGGGAAAAACTCAAGGAATTGGGCGCCGATGTACGCGGCACAGAAGGTGAAAAAGAAGGTGAATGGGTACTGGTAGACTTGGGCGACATCATTGTTCACATCATGCTGCCGGCAACACGTGCCTATTACAACCTGGAACAACTCTGGGGCGCTGCTGAAGGCCGCCGTCACGTTAATAGCTCCTCCACCTTAAGCTAAATTCCAGGCTTGAAATTACGCATTCTTAGTGTTGGCCACAAAATGCCCGACTGGGTTGAAAGTGGCTGCGCTGAGTACCTCAAGCGCATGCCGCGCGAAATGACATTGGACATTGTCGAAATCAAACCGGACAAGCGTGCTGCCGGCAAAAATTCCGCACAAGTGCAGGAAGCCGAAAGTAAAAGAATAGTGGAAGCCGCCGGACGCGATTACCTGATTGCCCTGGATGAACGCGGACAGGAAGTAACCACCCTGCAGCTCGCCGACCGCATGCAAACCTGGCTGGGTGGTGGCCGCGATGTGTCCTTAGTCATAGGCGGCGCGGATGGCTTGCATACCGACATCAAGAGCCGTGCCGACTGGCTCTGGAGCTTATCCAAACTGACCTTGCCCCATGGCATGGTACGCGTGCTGCTGGCCGAGCAGCTTTACCGCGCACATAGCGTCATCAATAACCACCCCTACCATCGCGAGTGACATGGACACAGCGCTAGTCTGGTTCCGCCGCGACTTGCGCGATTACGACCATGCCGCGCTTTACCATGCACTCAAATCCGCAGACCAGGTGCATTGCGTCTTTGTTTTCGATACTGAAATCCTTGACCAGTTGCCAGATAAAACTGACCGTCGCGTTGAATTTATCTGGGAAAGCGTATGTGAATTAAAGGCTGCATTACAGGCCCACGGTAGCGATCTCCTCGTGCTGCATGGGGCGACCCGGCAAGCGATCCCCGCGCTGGCAAAAGCTCTGGGGGTAGCGTCGGTATTTACCAACCGCGATTATGAACCGAATGCAATTGCGCGCGATAGCGCTGTTGCACGGGCCCTGCAAGCCCTTGGTATAGGTTTTCATTGCTACAAAGACCAGGTGATTTTTGAGCGTGATGAAATATTAAACCAGGCGGGCAAGGCTTTTAGTGTATTCACGCCCTACAAAAATGCCTGGCTGAAAAAACTTAACGAGTTCTTTATGCAGCCTTATCCAGTTCATAAATACCTGGAGCACTTGGCTCGCACACCAGCCAGCACTATGCCATCCCTGGAATCCATAGGGTTCCTGCGCACCAATCTCGCCACCATTAAAATACCAACCGGCATGTCGGGCGGCACGGCCTTGTTTGCAGACTTTGTTGAGCGCATGGAGCGTTATCAGGATGCACGCGACTTCCCCGCGATCAAAGGACCATCCTATCTATCCGTGCATTTGCGTTTTGGCACCATCTCCATTCGCCATCTGGCGAGGACTGCCTGGCATATGAGCGGCAGCGGCGCAGCAACCTGGCTGGGAGAACTGATCTGGCGCGATTTCTATGTTCAGGTTTTGCATCACCATCCACGCATTGCTCATGGCAGGTCATTCAAGCCAGAGTTTGAATCCCTGCCATTCTCGAACAAAACAGAATTGTTCCAGGCATGGTGCCAAGGCAAAACAGGCTATCCGCTAGTCGATGCCGCCATGCGCCAGCTCAACCAGACCGGCTACATGCATAATCGCCTGCGCATGGTGGTGGCGAGCTTTCTGGTCAAAGATTTGCTCATAGACTGGCGCTGGGGTGAGCAATACTTCGCAGAAAAACTGATAGATTTTGACCTGGCCGCGAATAATGGCGGCTGGCAATGGGCCGCGTCTACCGGCTGTGATGCCCAGCCCTGGTTCAGGATTTTCAACCCCATTACCCAGTCGAAAAAATTCGATGCAGAAGGAAAATTCATCCGCAAATATGTGGCGGAACTCGCACCCTGCGACAACAAGGAAATTCACGCACCCTGGCAGCTGCCAGCCCTGCGCCAGCAGGTGTTGGAATTGAAGATTGGGCAGGATTACCCGCACCCTGTCGTTGACCATGCGGCGCAACGTGAACTGGCGTTGGCGTTGTATAAGAACGCTGGCAAACCAAGTCACCCTCAATAAAATGCCGCCCGACTCTGGGCGGCTTTTTGCAAGCGTGACTACTTAGCGCTTGTGATACGATACTACGGCATCCACTTCATTCTTTGAACCCAGAATCACCGGCACGCGCTGATGCAGGCCACCAGGCTGTATCTCCATAATGCGCTCGCGCCCGGTTGATGAAGCGCCACCCGCCTGCTCAACTATAAAACTCATGGGGTTAGCTTCGTACATCAGCCGCAGCTTGCCGCCCTGCTTTTTAATTTTGCTATCGATGGGATACATAAATATGCCGCCGCGTATCAGGATACGGTGCACTTCAGCCACCATGGAAGCTACCCAGCGCATATTGAAATCCTTGCCGCGCTTGCCCTCTTTCCCTTGCAGGCATTCATCAATGTAGCGCTGTACCGGGGCTTCCCAGAAGCGATAGTTGGACATATTGATGGCAAATTCCTGGGTATCGGCCGGAATCTGCATATCAGGATTGGTCAGGAAAAACTCGCCGATCTCGCGATCCAGCGTAAAACCATTGACGCCATTGCCAGTGGTCAGCACCAACATGGTGGAAGAGCCGTACAAGGCATAACCGGCACAGACCTGCCGAGTGCCAGGTTGCAGGAAATCCTCGAGCTTGGGATTAATGACGCCTTCCGGACAGCGTAGTATAGAGAAAATAGTACCCACAGAAATATTGAGGTTGACATTGGAAGAACCGTCAAGCGGGTCAAACAGCATCAGGTATTTGCTGCTCTGATCTTTGTCGCTATTACGGTATTGCTCCGGAATGGTGTAGGGGTCATCCATTTCCTCGGATGCCAAGCCTGCCATATGGCCAGCCCACTGGTTGCATTTCAGAAAAATTTCATTGGTAATCACATCCAACTCTTTTTGCACTTCGCCCTGTATATTTTCCGATTCAAGACTGCCCATCGTACCGACTAGCGCGCCCTTGTTAACGGCGGCAGAAATTTTTTTGCAGGCGGTAACGATATCGTTCAGGATCAGGGTAAGCTCGCCGGTAGCAGAAGGAGAGTGACGCTGTTCTTCTATGATGAACTGGGTAATGGTCATATCGTTCATACTAGTTTTCCTTGCTGGAGTTCAGAAAAAATGCATGCCAGAAAATTCAAATACATAATTTCCGGATATCTCATTTTTAGGCTTGATCAATACAGTGTCACATTTACGCAACTACAATTCAACTGGCTTTCTGGCACGCCTAAAACAGTGGACAAGGCAATTGCGCTCGGTTAAAGTTTGGGCCTACTGCTGGGTATATCTAATACAAATATCAAACAAATAATTTTTGGAATCACGCATGCGTATCAATACAATGGGGTTAATTGGTAGTATCTTCCTGGCAGTCATGCTGTCTGGTTGCGCTACCCAAGCCAACAAGGATCCACTTGAAGGCCTGAATCGGGGCATCTACAAGTTTAACGACACTGCTGATAAAGCGGTAATCAAGCCGATCGCAGGTGCCTATAAAGCGGTTTTGCCAAGTCCGATTCGTTCCGGCGTTAACAACTTCTTCGGTAATCTCGGCACCTTCGTTACTGCCATCAATGATCTGTTGCAGTTCAAATTCAGCAAGGCGATGGATGATGCCGGCCGTTTCGTGATCAATAGCACAGTCGGCATTTTTGGCGTAATCGACGTGGCCTCCATGGACAACGTGCCTAAGCATAATGAGGACTTTGGACAGACCCTGGGTTACTGGGGCGTGGGTAACGGCGCATATCTTGTTCTGCCATTCTTAGGGCCAAGTTCTTTACGCGACACCTCTGGCTTAGTGGTCGATATCTTAGCATTTGACCCGATCAGCTATATTGACGATCCAAGAACCCGCAATCAATTGCGTCTCGTGGCGTTTGTCGACAAGCGCGCCCAGTATCTGCCTGCCAGCGACTTGCTGGATGAGGCGGCGCTTGATCCTTATGTCTTCATGCGTGATGCTTATCTGCAACGTCGCGAGAGCCAGGTCAATGATGGTGCGGTTTCCAAGGCAGACGATAATAGTTACGAATATGAAGCTGAGCCTGCTCCGGCATCAACCAACACCAAATAATTAGCGCCAAACTCCAAAAAGCCAAAAAGCCCCGATAATCGGGGCTTTTTCATTGGGCGCTATTTGCTGGCCGCTGGCAATCACTCACCCGCTACTGTCATACGCTCAATCAAAATAGAGCCTGTCTGTTTTGACCCCTGCACCAGCACATCGGTGCCAATCGCCACGATCTGCTTGAACATTTCCTGCAAATTGCCGGCAATCGTAATTTCTTCTACCGGGTAGGCAATTACTCCATTTTCCACCCAGAAACCTGCCGCACCACGCGAGTAATCCCCCGTGACCATATTGAGGCCATGGCCCAGCAATTCCGTAACCAGCAGGCCCGTACCCATGGTTTTGAGCAAACCATTGAAATCCAGGCCATTTGAATCCAAGCCGCCCGGACTCACAATAAGATTATGGTTGCCGCCCGCATTACCGGTGCTGACCATGCCCAGCTTGCGCGCCGAGTAACTAGATAACATATAGCCTTGCAGCACGCCGTCCTGTACCAGAGTGCGGGCACGTGTGGCAACACCTTCGTTATCGAAAGGCGCGCTGGATAATCCGCGCTTGAGATGCGGCTGTTCCAGGATATTCACTATAGGCGACATTACCTGCTTGCCCAGACTATCCAGCAGAAAGGAAGATTTACGATACAGATTGCCGCCAGAAATGGCAGCTATCAGACTGGAGATCAGGCCCGCAGCTAAAGGCGCTTCAAACAACACCGGGACCTGAGCCGTTTTAACACGGCGACAACCCAGGCGGCGCACGGTACGCTCCCCAGCCAGGCGGCCTACAAACTGTGTGGAATCCAGGTCATCCGCACTCCTTGCACTGGTATACCAGTAATCGCGCTGCATATTCTCGCCGTCTTCTGCAATCACTGAACAGCTAATGCCATGGCGCGAACTTGGATAGCCCTCGGCAAAGCCGTGACTATTGGCGTAAGCAAACATACCCTCATAAGTCGACACGCCAGCACCTTCAGAATTGGTAATCCGGCTATCCACCGCGCGTGCTGAGGCTTCACAGTCTTTGGCCAAGTCCAGAGCCTGCTCTACGGAGAGCAGCCACGGATGATGCAAATCAAGATCGGGGATAATTTTTGCCATCAAGGCCGGATCAGCCAATCCGCAAAATTCATCCTGCGCCGTATAACGAGCTATATTGCAGGCGGCGGCCACGGTATCCTGCAAAGCTTGCGGTGACAAATCCGACGTACTGGCGTGACCGCGCTGCTGCCCAAAATACACCGTGACCGACATGCCTTTGTCCCGGTTGTATTCTATGGTTTCAGTCTCACCCATGCGCACGGAGACATTCTGGCCGAAGCCCAAACTGATTTCCGCCTCTGCAGCACTGGCGCCGCTGGCTTTGGCCAGGCGCAAGACGTCTTCGCTCATTTCTTTCAAATCATTCAGGGTATGGGTAAAACGTGATTCGCTCATGGTATGTTCACTTGCAGCATGCTGACTGGCTGGATTATCGCTCAAGGCAGGCTCTCGAAAAAAGCTGTTATCATACCCCAGCATGAAACCTAATAAGACAGACGACTCCCAAATGACTGATGAAATAACCCTGGAGCCGATCAGCAAGACCAAGCGCAAAGCCGCGATGGATGTGCTGCAGGATATTGGCGAAAAGCTCATTGAGCTGCCAAAAGAAAAACTTGCCAAACTGGATCTTCCCGAAAGACTGCTGGATGCAGTGCGCGAAGCCAAACGCATTACCGCGCATGGCGCCACACGTCGTCAAAAGCAATATATCGGCAGCTTGATGCGTGATATTGATGTCGCGCCTATTGTTGACCAGCTTCAGCGCTGGGAAGGCAAACACAGCGCCGAGGCCGCCCACTTTCATCAGCTTGAGCGTTGGCGTGAGCGCTTGATTGCAGATGAGGCCGCGCTGCCAGAATTCATGCAGCAATATCCTAAATTTGATATTCAGCAGCTACGCACGTTGACACGCAATGCACGCCGGGAGGCTGCAGCAAACAAGCCGCCCAAAAGCAGTCGCGAGTTATTCAGATTGCTACGCAAAATCAGCGAATCCAAATCATCCGGAAAAGAGGGAGACGTTTAATTGAGCGCGACCACCATCAACATAGCCGCCACCATTATTTTTGCGCTGGCACTGCTGCATACCTTTGCAACCAAGTCTTTCGAGGTACTTGCTCATCATCACCCGAAACATGCCGGTCTGTTTCATCTGCTAGGCGAGGTCGAAGTAGTATTCGGTTTCTGGGCATTTATCTTGATTGCCGTTCTGGCAATATTCTCTGGTGGCGATGAGGCGATTGCCTACGTCGACTCACGTCACTTCACTGAGCCTTTTTTTGTATTTGTAATCATGGTGGTAGCTGCATCCAGGCCGGTAGTGCTAGTGGTGAAAAACATCGTAAAATTGACGGCAAAAACTTTACCCGTGAATAGCACGTTAGCACAGGTCTGGCTCAGTCTGGCGCTGGTTCCACTACTTGGCTCCCTCATCACAGAACCGGCAGCCATGACGCTGGCTGCACTCATGCTGGCGCCGCAGATATTCCGGCCGGGCATTCCAGAATGGTTAAAATATGCCGCACTCGGGGTGCTTTTCGTCAACATCTCGATTGGTGGCACCCTGACCTCCTATGCTGCACCACCTGTACTCATGGTCGCAAAAACATGGCAATGGGACTCCACATTCATGCTGACTACCTTCGGCTGGAAGGCAGCCATCGCAGTGCTGGTTAACGCCACTGTCGTCAGCTACATGCTACGCCAACATGTCACGAACACCCATGAACCACAAGACGCCGAAGCCAAAATACCCCTGACAGTCAGCGCCATACACCTGCTTTTTTTACTAGGCGTGGTGATGTTTGCACATCATCCAGTGGTATTTATTGGCCTGTTTTTGCTATTTCTCGGCTTCACCCAAGCCTACCAACGCTACCAGTCACCACTAATCCTGAAAGAAGGCTTGCTGGTTGGTTTTTTCCTTGCCGGCTTGGTAGTATTGGGTGGCATGCAACAATGGTGGCTACAACCTATCGTGTCTGGCCTGGAACCGCTATATCTGTTTTTTGGCGCAACCGCCCTGACCGCCATAACCGATAATGCATCGCTGACTTATCTAGGCTCATTGATTACCGGCATGAGCGATGAAGCCAAATATATGCTCATGGCAGGTGCTGTAACCGGTGGTGGCTTGACTGTAATCGCCAATGCGCCCAACCCCGCCGGAATCTCCCTGCTCAAGAATGGCTTTGCAGATGAGTCCATAGGTGCTGGCGGACTGCTGCTGGGTGCATTGCCGCCAACCATAGTTGCCGCCATCCTGTTTATGCTCTAGGCCCTGGCTCATCTGATACTTTTTCTTTGCCCTGCGGAAGGAAAAACTCACGCGGATGCTGATACAACCTGATCGCCAGCGTGGTAATCAGCAACCGCCATTGCAAGAAAGTCACGTTGCGCGACTTCATTGCCACATATAGTGCCAGGCTAAAGCTGACCACCAAATTAACCGCCCCGATCAGAGCCACACCTAGCGCTGCCATCAGGAACATCTGTTTACTGATAGCGAAATCCAGCCCAACAAAAGAGAAACCGGCAAAAGCCGATGAAAACGCGACATGCCTGATATCTACAGGCAAGCCAAGCAGCACGCCTAGTGCTGCCATACCCCCCAGCAGGCATCCAAAGTAGAAATTGCCTGCCAGTGCGCCAAGATTATTTTCGATATAGTCCGCCACACGGTCCAGCCTGGCCGGACCCAGTAACTTCTGCAGCCAGCCCAAGGCTCGCAGGCGTTGAGGGATCTTGTTATACACCGCCAGATTGTCATGATAACCGGCAATAAGGCCGGACAAAAACAGGCACACACCAGCAATACCCGCATAAAACAAGGCCCCACTCTGCAATGGGTTGATATCTGCAAGCAGTGTGTATGCTTTTTCCGGCGTGACAAAGTGATGGCCACTGACTGCATGAATAGACCAGCCAATCAGCATGGCGACGGGGACCACCAGCAGCACATTACCCAGAATAGCCACGATCTGGCTACGCATGGTTTGCGCAATTATGGATACCAATTTGCCCATTTCCCTGCTTTTGCCTTCGCTTGCATCTATACTCTCGGCAATGGCCGCAGCGGTCATGGCGGGCTGCTTGGTCGCCACAGTAAAATGCAGCACATGGATCAGCACAAAGCCCAAGCCGTAGTTCAGGCTGAAAAGAATCGCTTCGGTAAGCGGGGCGTAATGCTGGTCCGCCGTGATGATCTTGATCATGGCCATTACACCGACAATTACGCCCGCACCCATTGCCGAGCGCATCAGTGCAAAATACTCGCTACGCGTTTCAGTGATGTAGTGCTCGCCGGTACGGCTCGCATTTTCGGTGACACGCAGGGCCAGCAGTGCCATATTGTCCTGCCAGTACTGACGCACATCATTCTTGTGACACTCTGCATACACCACTGTCTTAAACATCTGAATAAACGCAATATCCGTGTTCTCACCGGCGCGCAGGCTCACAATGAGACTCAGCAGACTTTCCAGCCGCCGAATTTGCTGGGTCATGCGCTGCAGCAAAAAAGTAAGCTGGATGCTGGTGCCGATTTGCGAACTGCTGCGGTGGATCTTGGCAATCACTTTACGACACTGGTCGAGCATGACTAACAGGTGTTTGATATCACCAGCTTGTTCCGTAGATGCCGCGAGAAACTCGCCCAGCTCCATGTTCTGGACAATGAATGGTGACGTATGGTCCTCCAGCTCGGGATGGTTACGCACCAGTTCCGGCTCCAATCCTGATGCAGACAACCGGTAAGAAAGCACTTGCACAGCATCCAGCAAATTCTGCCGGCAGGGCAAAATCCGTTCCGCTGACGCGTGTTCAAGATGCAAGGCTTGCAACAGTTGCAGCCAGACAGCGTCAGGCACAGCCAGTACCCACTCCCCATCACTGGGCTTGTAAAATATCAGCGCGAATAAATCTTTCAGGTACGCCGGATTGACGGCATCTGGCAGCAGCTTATGGCTGATACGTCGCCACATTTCCGTGAAGAATCCACTACTTGGCAAAACGCCGGAATCAACAAAAAGTGAGACTGGTTTGTGTTCCCCAAGCAAATTCAAAATAGCGGCACGCAGCAACTGCGCTTTGCCGGAGTCGCTATTTAATATATGGCACAGCGTCTGAATGGCATGAACGGCATATCCGGATTGAGAAGCCTTCGGCGGACGAATCTGGGCGACCAGGTCTGCAAGCAGGGTTGCGGGGTTGCCGTTTTGCTCGGCCTGCTGTTGTTCCGCTCCCTGTCTTTCAGCATAGTGGCACAGAATGTGTTCCATCATTTAATTTGGATTTCCTTCGGAAGAACTTTTGGATTTAAACACGTGGCGCCAACGTATGCCAGCCTGGCAAATGATGTGATGCAGGTACACTAGCGCTGAGCCTGGTTATATAGCACATCCAGATCCGCCTTGATTTTCCCGGCATGCTCCAGCGCTTGGCCCGAAGACATCTCTGCGGCTTCCAAGCTGGAATAGCCCAGCATGTCGTAACCGCTTTCCAATATGCGCCAGCACTCCCCTGTCGCTTCGTCGCCGCGATAAAGCTCAAGACCCGTCGGGTTAGGCTACAATCTCACTGCCAGTCAATCATGGCCCACAAAGGATGCCGTATATGGATTTTCTGCTGTGCTGTTGATTGAGCCGGCATTAGCTCTATTACTATCTGCCGGAACCTTACGTACCGCAGTCTCGCTCGCACAGCCCACGATGTTCACAACCAGCAGCAAAGCCAGTAACCACGAAATAATTAATCGCATGATATTCCTCCCTGTATTTAGCAGACCCCAATTCGGAAACGATCAAGTTATAGGTAATGGTATGATCAAAGCCTAATTTCCGGCATCTATAAATGTGCCAACTCAATCGAATTGATAGACAACTCATATGACAGAACAATTCATTCGCATCGGATTAGTTTCCATCAGCGACCGCGCATCAAGCGGGGCCTATGAAGACCAAGGCATTCCTTCGCTCAAGGAATGGCTGGGTAAATCGCTTACCACGCCGTGGCAGGTCATTGCCCGCGTAATTCCGGACGAGCAAACGGAAATAGAATCTACGCTGCGCGACCTGGTGGATCACGAAAACTGTAGCCTGGTACTCACTACTGGCGGTACCGGTCCAGCCCTGCGCGATGTGACACCTGAAGCGACTTTAGCGGTTGCCGACAAGGTCATGCCCGGCTTTGGCGAGCAAATGCGCCAAATCAGCCTGAATTTCGTAGCCACGGCCATACTCTCCAGGCAAGTAGCGGTCATCCGCAAGCAAAGCCTGATTATCAATCTGCCGGGGCAGCCGAAATCCATCGCACAAACGCTGGAAGGCCTGAAAGATGAAGCCGGCAATACTCTTGTCCACGGCATATTCGCAGCAGTGCCCTACTGCCTGGATTTGATAGGCGCACCTTATATCGAAACCGATGAAGCTATCGTCAAAGCCTTCCGGCCAAAATCTGCACAACGGCCTACACAAAAAACCAACACCTGATGGCCTCGGAGTTTGATTTAATTCGTCGTCATTTCACGCGTCCGGCCCCACAGGCGCTGCTGGGGGTTGGCGACGATGCCGCATTACTCTCCGTCACGACCGGTATGGATCTGGCGGTCTCGGCCGATATGATGGTAGCAGGCACCCACTTTCTTACAGATGCAGACCCCTATTCAGTGGGCTGGAAATCACTCGCCGTCAACATATCCGACATGGCGGCCATGGGCGCCGTGCCGAAATGGGCCACCTTGGCGCTTGCGCTACCGCAAGCCGATGAAAACTGGACAGCTGCATTCGCAAGCGGTTTTTTTGCCTGCGCCGCGCAATACCAGGTGGATTTGATCGGCGGCGATACCACACGCGGACCGCTGACCATCAGCGTGCAAATCATGGGAGAAGTCCCAAGTGGTCGTGCACTGAGGCGTTCCGGAGCGAAGGTCGGCGATGAAATCTGGGTATCCGGCACCTTGGGTAAGGCGGCGCTGGCACTGGCTGTATTACAAGGACGCTTTACGCTAAGCATGGGCGAGCTAGCCACCTGCCTGCCCGCGCTGCACACGCCGCAACCGAGAGTGAAGCTGGGGCTCCATTTGCGTCAGCTAGCCCATAGTGCCATCGACATTTCAGATGGCTTGCTCGCCGATCTCGGGCATATACTGGAGTGCTCAAACACAGGGGCAGAAATACGCCTGCAAGATATTCCCTGTTCAACAGTTGTGAGCAATCACTTGGCGGACAAGCAAGTCCAGCAAATGGTTTTAGCAGGTGGTGATGACTATGAGCTGTGCTTCACCGCCCCCGCCGAAAATCATGCCAAGATAGCCCAACTGGCTGTGAAGTTAGCGCTGCCTTTAAGTTGTATAGGCGCAATTAGCGACAAGCCCGGCCTGATAATCCGCGGACTGGATAACGCACCGATAACCGCAGGGGAAACCGGCTTTGACCACTTTGCCTGATCGCCGCTTGCTGCTGAGCCACCCCGCCCACTTCGTGGCGCTGGGCTTTGGTAGCGGTCTGGCCGCAAAAGCGCCCGGCACCTTCGGCACGCTAGTCGCGATACCGCTTTTTCTGGCCTTGATGACTACTCCAGAGCCTGCGCATTTCATAGCGATCGCGCTGCTATTCCTGGCTGGCATCCCCATCTGCACGCGCACCGGTAAAGCGCTAGGCGTATCCGACCATGGCAGCATCGTCTGGGATGAAATTGTCGCCTTCATGCTGGTACTGGAATTCACCCCATACTCATGGATATGGTGGTTGATGGCATTCGCGTTGTTTCGTCTGTTCGATATCTGGAAGCCCTTCCCCATTCGCCAGTTCGATGCCCGGCTAAAAGGCGGTTTTGGCGTCATGTTTGATGATCTGTTAGCGGCGGTGTATGCCATCGCCAGTTTGAAGGCATTGCAATGGCTAATGATGAACCACTAGAAGCAAGCCTGCTAGCACTCGCCACCGATTTGGGCGCGGCTTTGCAAGCACGCGGCTGGACACTCGCGCTGGCGGAATCGTGCACCGGCGGCTGGGTTGCACAAACTGTAACCGCCATCGCCAGAAGCTCTGCATGGTTCGATAGAGGTTTTGTCACCTATAGCAACGCAGCCAAACGCGAAATGCTGGGGGTATCGCGCTTGACCCTGGAAACACATGGCGCCGTAAGCGAGCACACTGCGCTTGAAATGGCGCTAGGCGCGCTAAAGCATAGCCACGCCAATATCACGGCAGCTATTACTGGCATTGCCGGCCCCGATGGTGGTACCCCAGAAAAACCGGTGGGTATGGTTTGCCTGGCCTGGACGACATCTGAAGGGCTTTCAGAAAGCGCCACGCTGCACTTCACAGGTGACCGCGAGCAGGTACGGCAGCAATCAGTCAAAGTAGCGCTGGAAGGACTGCTTCAGCTTACTTTAAGTACTGATTTATGAAATAATTAGCAGCTTTATTGCGCACACTAAATCAAGGGCAAATCACACATGGATGAGAACAAAAACAAGGCACTGGCCGCGGCGCTCTCGCAAATCGAGAAACAGTTCGGCAAAGGCTCCATCATGCGTATGGGTGACACGGATATAGGCGCTGACATTCAAGCCGTGTCCACTGGCTCGCTCGGCTTGGATATTGCCCTAGGCATAGGCGGCTTGCCCCGCGGGCGTGTCGTTGAAATTTATGGCCCGGAATCTTCGGGCAAAACCACATTAACGCTATCTGTGATCGCGCAAATGCAAAAGCTGGGTGGGGTTGCCGCCTTTATCGACGCCGAACACGCGCTCGACCCGCAGTACGCACAAAAGCTGGGCGTTAATGTGTCTGAATTGCTGATTTCACAGCCAGATACCGGCGAGCAAGCGCTGGAAATCGCTGACATGCTGGTACGCTCCGGCTCGGTAGATATTGTGGTGGTTGACTCGGTCGCGGCGCTCACCCCCAAGGCCGAAATTGAAGGCGAAATGGGCGACTCGCACATGGGCTTGCAAGCACGCCTGATGTCACAAGCCCTGCGCAAGCTCACCGGCAATATCAAGCGCACCAATACGCTGGTCATTTTCATCAATCAGATCCGTATGAAAATCGGCGTCATGTTCGGCAACCCGGAAACCACCACCGGCGGCAATGCACTCAAGTTCTACGCTTCCGTGCGTCTGGATATCCGTCGCACCGGCGCGATCAAGAAGGGCGATGAAGTCATTGGCTCTGAAACCCGCGTCAAAGTGGTCAAGAACAAAGTCGCGCCGCCATTCAAGCAGGCTGAATTCGACATTCTGTACGGCGAAGGTATTTCACGCGAAGGTGAAATTATCGAACTGGGTTCCAACCTGAAACTGATGGAAAAAGCCGGCGCCTGGTACAGCTACAAAGGCGAGAAAATCGGTCAGGGCAAAGACAATGCGCGTGAATATCTACGCGAGCATCCCGAAATTGCCAACGAAATTGATGCGAAGATACGCGCAAACTCAAAAGTGAATCTCAATGCGGTGGTAAAGACCACCGGACCGGATGACGAAGCCGACCTTTAGTTTGCGTGAGAGAGCGCTGGGTTACCTGTCCCGGCGCGAATACTCTTACAAAGAATTACAGCAAAAGCTACAAGCTTATACCGAGGAGCAGGATGACCTGCCGGCATTGTTGGAGGACATCAAGCAACGCGGCTGGCTCTCGGAGGAACGCTATACCGAGCAAGTCGTCCACGCCCGGAAAGGCAAGTTCGGCAGCCTGCGTGTAGCACACGAATTGCGCGAACATGGCGTAGCGGAAGATCTGGTAGCCAAGGCCGTAGCTGAGGTCAAAAGCGACGAAGTAGCGAATGCCCGTGCGATTTGCCGCAAGAAGTTCGATGCCCTCCCAGCAACCCGAGAACAGTGGGCCAAACAGGCGCGCTTTTTACAAAGCCGCGGCTTTAGTTTTGATGTCATCAAGCAGGTGTTGCGCGATGATCCCGATGAAGAAATTTAATGCATAGCAAGTCAGATTGATAAAGAGCCCGCCAGATGACAAGCAATGAAATAAGACTAGCCTTTCTGGATTACTTTGCTTCCAAGGGCCACCAGATCGTGGCCTCCAGCTCGCTGGTGCCGGCAGGCGACCCCACCCTGCTTTTCACCAATGCAGGCATGAACCAATTCAAGGATGTATTCCTCGGCTTTGACAAGCGCCCTTATACGCGTGCCGCCACCAGCCAGAAGTGTGTACGCGCGGGCGGCAAGCACAATGACCTAGAAAACGTCGGCTACACCGCACGTCACCATACCTTCTTTGAAATGCTGGGCAATTTCAGCTTCGGCGATTATTTCAAACGCGATGCCATTAGCTATGCTTGGGAACTGCTGACGGTAGTATTCAAGCTGCCAACAGACAAGCTCACCATCACGGTCTATGCCGAGGATGACGAAGCCTATGACATCTGGACCAAAGAAATGGGCGTAGCTGTCGAGCGCGTGATTCGCATTGGCGACAACAAGGGCGCGCGTTACGCCTCCGACAACTTCTGGATGATGGGCGACACCGGTCCTTGCGGCCCCTGTACCGAGATTTTCTACGACCACGGTGAGCATATTCCCGGCGGGCCTCCTGGCAGCCCGGATGAAGACGGTGACCGCTACATTGAAATCTGGAACAACGTGTTCATGCAGTTCAATCGCGATGAGGCCGGCGTGATGCATCCACTGCCCAAGCCCAGCGTGGATACCGGCATGGGGCTGGAGCGCATTGCTGCCGTGCTGCAAGGCGTGCACAGCAATTACGAGATTGATCTGTTCCAAGGCCTGATCAAGGCCGCCGCACGTGAAACCCAATGCACAGACCTTGATAGCCCATCACTGAAAGTATTGGCCGACCACATCCGCGCCTGCTGCTTCCTGATTGCCGATGGCGTGATTCCTGGCAACGAAGGCCGTGGCTATGTGCTGCGCCGCATCATCCGCCGCGCTATCCGTCACGGCTATAAACTGGGCGTGCGCAGTGCATTTTTTCACAAACTCGTGCCTGACCTGGTCACCGATATGGGTGCTGCTTATCCCGAACTGCTCGCCAACCAGAACCGCGTAATGGATGTACTGCGTCAGGAAGAAGACCGCTTTTTCGAGACTATTGAACATGGCATGGCGATTCTGGAAGCTGAACTGGCTGTCATGAGCAAGATTCATCGCAGCATATTCAGTGGCGAAACCGCCTTCAAGCTGCATGATACTTATGGCTTCCCGCTGGACCTCACCGCTGATGTGTGCCGTGAGCGCAATGTAAGCGTGGACGCTGCTGCTTTCGATATTGCGATGGCCGCTCAGCGCGAACAGGCGCGTGCTGCAGGCAAATTCAAGATGGCGGCCAATCTGGAATATGCCGGTCTGCCGACGACGTTCCGCGGCTATGAAACGCTTGAAGCCAAAGGCAAAGTATTAGCGCTTTACAAGGACGGTGCAGCCGTAAATACCTTGAATGAAGGCGATATTGGTGTAGTCGTGCTGGACAACACCCCTTTCTACGCCGAATCCGGCGGCCAGATCGGTGATGAGGGCTTGCTGCAAGGCGCTGACGGCATTTTTTCCGTAGAAGATACGCAAAAAATCCAGGCCAGCGTATTCGGCCATCACGGCTCACTCAAAACCGGCGCACTCAGCGTAGGTAGCGAGGTCGCCGCCAGGGTAAACATGCTGGCGCGCGCGCGCACCATGCGCAACCACTCGGCAACTCACTTGATGCACAAAGCCTTGCGTGAAGTGTTAGGCAGCCATGTGCAGCAAAAAGGCTCGCTGGTTGATGCGGACAAAACACGCTTCGACTTTGTGCATAACGCACCACTGACAGACGCGCAAATTCACAAGGTAGAAACCCTGGTTAACGCTGAGATTCTTGCCAACGTGCCGACTCACGCGCAAGTAATGTCGATTGAAGACGCGCAGCAAACCGGCGCCATGATGCTGTTTGGCGAAAAGTATGGCGATGAAGTGCGTGTACTGGATATCGGCACATCATGCGAACTTTGTGGCGGCACGCACGTCCTAAGAACCGGCGACATCGGCTTGTTCAAGATTATTGCCGAGTCCGGCGTAGCAGCTGGTGTACGGCGTATTGAAGCAACCACCGGCGATGTTGCGCTGGCCTATGTGCAGCAGCAACAATCGCTGCTGACCAACGCAGCCGCCGCATTCAAAGCGCCTGTGCGGGAGCTGCCATCCAAGATCAATCAGCTCATGGACAACGTCAAACAGATGGAAAAAGAACTGGACAGGCTGAAATCCAAAATGGCAACCAGCCAGGGCGATGATTTGCTCAGCCAGGCTGTGGATGTTGCAGGCGTTAAAATATTGGCTGCGGCACTGCAAGGCGTGGATGCCAAGGGTCTGCGCGAAGTCGCCGACAAGCTCAAGGACAAGCTCGGCAATTGCGCCCTGCTGCTAGCAGTGACTGAAGGCGAGAAAGTCAGCCTGCTAGCTGCCGTGAGCAAAGGTTTAACCGGTAGGCTCAAGGCCGGCGACCTGGTCAATTTCGTTGCCACTCAGGTTGGCGGCAAAGGCGGCGGGCGTCCTGACATGGCCATGGCAGGCGGTACCGATGCCAGCAAACTGCCGCAGGCACTGGCCGGCGTGAGTGACTGGGTCAGGCAACAATTAGCTTAGGTACTTATTTAAATAACTGTTTAGTTGAATAACTTTAAGGTTTTTCGTTTATGGCGCTAATCGTACAAAAATATGGCGGCACTTCTGTCGCTACCCCCGAGCGTATCCGCAATGTAGCGCGTCGCGTAGCCCGCTCCCGTGCGCTCGGTCATCAGGTTGTAGTCGTGGTATCGGCCATGTCCGGCGAAACCAACCGATTGATTAGCCTGGCCAGGGAAATCATGGCTGAGCCAAATCCACGCGAACTGGATGTGCTGGTTTCCACCGGCGAACAGGTCACGATCGCACTGCTTTCCATGGCGCTGATGGATTTAGGTGTAAAAGCCAAGAGCTACACCGGCTCGCAGGTCCGCATTCTGACCGATGATGCTTTCACCAAGGCACGCATACTCAAGATTGATGAAACGCGCATGCGTGCTGACCTCGATACAGGCCATGTAGTCGTAGTTGCAGGCTTTCAGGGCGTGGATGAGGCTGGCAACATTACCACCCTGGGCCGCGGCGGCTCAGATACGACCGGCGTGGCGCTAGCCGCATCGCTCAAGGCCGATGAATGCCAGATTTATACCGATGTGGACGGCGTGTACACCACCGACCCGCGCCTAGTGCCAGAAGCGCGCCGCCTGAAATCGATCACCTTCGAAGAAATGCTGGAAATGGCCAGCCTGGGCTCCAAGGTACTGCAAATCCGCTCGGTTGAGTTTGCCGGCAAATACAAGGTCAAACTGCGCGTGCTTTCAAGCTTTGAAGAAGAAGGCGAAGGCACGCTGATTACTTTTGAGGACGACAATATGGAACAACCTATCATCTCCGGCATCGCGTTTAATCGTGACGAAGCCAAAGTTACCGTACTCGGCGTGCCTGACCGCCCGGGCATCGCCTATCAGATCCTGGGCCCTATCGCCGATGCCAATATCGATGTTGATATCATCATCCAGAACGTCAGTGCCGATGGCACCACCGACTTCACCTTTACCGTACACAAGAACGAGTTGGGCAGGGCACTGGCTATCCTTAAAGATAAAGTTCAAGGCCATATTGGCGCACGTGAGATTATCGGCGACAACAAGACGGCCAAGGTCTCTGTGGTAGGCGTTGGCATGCGCTCACATGTTGGCATCGCCAGCCAGATGTTCCGTACGCTGGCTGAAGAAGGCATCAACATCCAGATGATCTCCACTTCTGAAATCAAGATTTCAGTCGTTATCGACGAAAAGTACATGGAGCTGGCAGTGCGCGTATTACATAAGGCTTTTGAACTAGAGACAGCGTAATCGCCAGCAACCTCTCCGTTTGATTTTTGGGGGATATTCGCGTATTGTTACGCCCTCGTGCGGAGAGCTGGCCGAGTGGTCGAAGGCACTTCCCTGCTAAGGAAGCATACGGGCTTAAATCTGTATCGAGGGTTCGAATCCCTCGCTCTCCGCCAACCACTTGTAGTTTGTTATACGAGCAATTAGCTTCATATGTAGTACGGTTTAACGTATAATCCTGTTTTTTTCGCGCCCGTAGCTCAGCTGGATAGAGTACTTGGCTACGAACCAAGGGGTCAGGAGTTCGAATCTCTTCGGGCGCACCAAATAAGACAAGCGGTTAGATGCTCAAGCGTCTAGCCGCTTTTTCTTTACTTGGAGAGTTTGTGGGGACTTTGACTTCCCTTGCCTCCCTAGCAATCATAGCTAGACTCCGATTTGTCCTTGGACTTCCCCGACTATTAGTACGCGCTACCTCTTTAGTAATCTTTGGCCCCACTGTAATGGTCAACAAAAACGGGACACGAAGTTAGATTTATTTTGATACTTTTGTTCATACTCTGCAGGTGAGATATTGCCTAAAGTTGAATGCCGTCT